>JAABUQ010005077.1_pt1 | contig 21527 bp, 6 predicted proteins | sample 5560001 | NCBI WGS metagenome assembly JAABUQ01 (sample SAMN10711888, study PRJNA513371) | rock metagenome | isolation source: Antarctica rocks | place: Antarctica: Victoria Land, Finger Mt nord | collected 2015-12-18
AAAAATAAAAATAAAAATAAAAATAAAAATAAAAATAAAAATAAAAATAAAAATAAAAATAAAAATAAAAATAAAAAAATAAAAATAAAAATAAAATAAATAATATTTGTAAAAATAATATTTATAATTTTACTACGGAAACAAATAAATCGAATAAAAATTTAATAACTATCGAATATAAAATATAAAAATAATACGGAATATACAATTAATAATTTAATAAAGAAAACGGAATTGGTTTTAAATATATAATTATCTTTTTAAAAAGATAAATTATAAACTATAAATAATATATAAATAGTTTTCGTATAAACTTTAACGAATAGTAAATCGAATATAAATTAAAATAATAATAATTTTTTAAAAGTTATTATAAAATTTAAAAAATAATATTGGAAAATAGTAAAAATAATATTAAATTACATTAAATTAAATTAATAATAAGTTTAAATTATTATCAATTAAGTTATATATTGTATAATAAAGGTTATATTTAAGGCAAATTAGTTTTACTAAAAACTTCATTATCTATAGGACCCAGGTGGATCTACAGTATATATAAATAAGCCTGCATTCCTAGATAGAAAGGGCAATTGAAATCTCCTAAGCCAACATACTGTAAACCTGCTAAACCTGCTAATTCCTGCCCAGGGCGCACAGGGCATACCCCGGGCAGGTCTGCCGATTTGCTAATAAGGGGGAATGAAAATCCGTCCGATTGTTTGAACACGGGAGCATCAGCTCCCTAAACATACAATTAGGGCCCTGAATAGGGGCAAATGAGTAGATAGGCATTAACAGATGGGAATTGAATGAAAACATTAGAAACAGGAAAAACCAGGACCTAACAAGGCCTCACACCGACGATGCTTGGAGCCAATTCCCAAAATAGTAGAATGCAATAAAAGTCCTTGCTTGGTACGTCTGACAATAAGACTCTACAACGCCAGCGCCAGAAGCACCTTCACCGGGTCCCAACTGCTGTTTGTCACGCCCGTGACGAAAAGCACCCAGACCATGTACGTGATAGTGATGGACATATACGCTAGCACAACGCAAATGGCCAGGTAGTCCGAGACACTGCTCGTGTACCAGGCGTAGTCGAAGACCTCCCAGTCCATGCGCTGGGTTACAACATTAGAGCCCGGAGGTGCAGAGAGGACAGCGTTGTGTTTGGGTTTGATACTGAGCAGCGACTGGTCCAAGCCAGGGGCTCAGAGCAGCTCCTTGAGATCCGACTTGCACGGATCGAGTCTGACACCGCCCGGTCTCGATAATGATGACGAGTCAAATCCTGGGTTGGCATAGAGTGCCTTGAGAGCTTGCTACGGGGTAGTCTCGGGCTTACAATCGGGGTCTCGGAGCTTTCGGTCTTAAGAAACAATGGCAACGGACTTAGTGTAGGCAAAGCATCGTCCATGGCAAGCTCTAAGAACATAAAAGGAGGTCAAGACTCTGTCAGCAATGGAGACTGACATATTCTAACATACTTCCATCAAGACACGTATACTGCGAATTCCACACTCTTCTGAAAACTCAGACCTGAAACTCAGCAAAGCATTACTGGTCCAGATCCTCCAGGGCCCCCTAGCAATCAAATATGCGCGTCTTCGTAACTGGCGCCGCCGGTTTCATCGGCCAAGCCACGGTAAAGGAACTCCTCGCACACGGTCACTCCGTGATCGGCCTCGCGCGTAACGACGCCAATGCCTCCATCATCACCGCAGCGGGCGGCACACCCCTAAAAGGCGACTTGAAAGACATCGAAAGCCTCAGGCGCGGCGCCGAAGCTTCCGACGGTGTCGTGCATCTAGCCTTCGTCCACGACTTCAACGACATGGTCAACTCGTGCGCTGCAGACAGGGCGGCTATTGAGGCAATGATGGAAGCGCTGGCAGGAACAGGGAAACCGTTCGTGCTGGCTTCAGGAACGTTGATGTGTCCCAAGGGAGTGCTTGCGACCGAGGACAGTGAGCCTGAGAGGGGTAATCCACCGTTTTCGGATCGGGCGATGTCCGCGGACTTGGTGTATAAGTTGTCAAAGGAGAAGGGAGTTCGTGGGTCCGTGATTAGATTTGCACCGACGGTCCACGCAGAGGGAAAAGGGGGGCTAACTCGCAGGTTGATTGACATATACCATGAAAAAGGGGGCCCTGTCGTTTATGTAGGGGATGGCTCCACTCGATGGCCGGCTTGTCATAGAGATGATGCTGCAGCTTTGGTGCGGCTGGCGCTGGAGAAAGGAAAAGCCGGGAGCACGTTCCATGCTGTGGCTGAGGAAGGCGTGTCGATGAAAGATACGATGGGGATGGTGGGGAAGAAGATGAAGCTGCCGGTGGAGAGTCAGTCTGTGCAGGATGCTGTGCCGGCTCTGGCTATGTTTGCCTATATGCTGGCTTTAGATAATCCCACGTCGAGTGAGAAGACAAAGAAGGAGTTGGGATGGCACCCTACTCGAGCTGGCCTGATCACAGACTTCGAGACGCACTTTCCGTATTAGAGTACGGAGATATCTGCTTGCTTCACGGAGCGAGATGGCAGAGATAGAATGGTGTAGAATGAGCTGAAGTAAAGCCGCAGAACATGTGTCTGAATCCGAGTTGAATTGCGGTATGCCTTAAATGCTTTCCCATGATCGAAGTCAAGTGTAATGGATCTTAGTTAGGTGACTTTCTCAATGACTATGAGGTCTTTTCCTAGATGTGGTGCTACGAAATGCTCCTAGGTAGCTTCTGCAACAGAAATGAACTGCAGCTGTGGGACGTCTCCGGTCATGGGTGCATCGATGGTCGTTTCGACTGGGATGTATAATTGAGCCCAAGACCAGATTGTCGCCGCTATATCTGGTGTATAGCGTTTCTTATGTGACCAGAATGCGGAGACTGGATGTGCACTGAAATCCTTGTTTGAGTGTAGGACAGGACTTGTTGCAGCAAAAGAATCGTAGCCTGGAAATGAATTCAGTTGCGCTTTTATTTAAACGATTCCATTACACTCTCAATGCTTCTCAAAAGTATATCATAACAGGCCCAGCAGCCTGCAACCCTCGCCGTCATCTGCCTCCACTCTTCCTGCCACATCCATCTCCATGTGATTGGATGATGTAGTCTGAGGCGTCGATAGCCCTAGAGGGTGCATTATTCTCTATCATCTTCGCTCCACCTAGAATGGCCAAACCATCTTGGGCCCTCGATAGGGCCACGTTCAACCTCTCTACATCCTTGATAAACCCCAACCCAAACCAGCTCCCACCGGGACTGACCATGTCGAGAATGACATAAGGGCTTCGTCCCTTTGCGAGCAGTCCACCGTTATGCTCTGGAGTATTATGTTGTCCATCCGGAACATCCTTGCGAGCTGGTGGCTGTGAGCTGAGTAGAAGCCGATGATCATGGCATCGAATCCTGCCGCGCCGCCGAGGGGTCGTCCGGTGGGAAGTATATAATTATATATAGTACAGTGTGCTTATTTATTTATAGAGTGAGGGAATAGTGAGGATCAAACAGCCAATTTCTGCGGGAATGTAGGTGTAGATACAAATAGAAATGATATGTGAGTGACGTCAAAGAAAGGAATCGCTCGGGCGAGAATATACCTTCGGTCATTGTATTCTGTCATGAGCGCCGTTAAGTAACACGAGACTCGAGAGCGCAAGCTATGTAGAGAACTTGCAAAGATGGCATGTAGCAGCTTTGGAAATAAGTTGTAACAAGAAGATCTCGTGGTATGGACAGGCGTCTCGTCAGTTGGGCTAGGGTGGTCAGCGTTCTTGCTGATGGTGGCCATCATTGACGAGGATACTTCGGGGGAGGAAGGAAGGCTGTTGATGGTGTGGTTTAAATAGTGCTGGAAAAGTTCATGAAGTGATGTGTTGAACACTGCTAGAGATGGTGGTGAAGTGATGTGCGTACCGGTAAAAGCCGGTAGTGAATGAGTCAATGCGTTCGAGAATAAGCGATGAAACGGGGAATGAAGTAGTAATTTGATGACAATATTTCGAGGACTAGCCCAGAAGAGAGATCAAAATGAGGATCGCGACCGCAAAATGGTCAAAGATTAAGAGATAGGTGACCATAGTCTGTGTCCTGGGCAAGGGACTACACTAGCACGTCAAAAGTCTAGGCCCAAACCCAAAAAACGCGAACAACGCGTTTGTACTTTATTAACTCTATTACCCCTTACCACCTCCAGTATTATAGCATGTATACCGTTAGGTCCAATTTCTCTTAATAAGACTCCTAAAAAGGAGCTTATTTTATCCAAAAGAGCGATTGTTTATAGAATATCTCGTTTAAGAAAAAAAACCGCCTCGATAGCTTCTTACGAAAATTTTAAAAAATTTATTATTTAAGGTATTATTAAATATTACCTTATTTAGCCTTAAGATATTTTAAAGTTATAATTAGGATATTTCCTTAAACTATCGGAATAAAATAAAAAATTTATTATATATATTATTAAAAAGGAACTTATTATCGAATATAAAAAATTAAATATTATAATATATAATAAGATATTTGAAATTTATTATATATTATTATTTTAAGGAATATAACTTTATTAATTAATTCGCTTAAAAAAGACTATTATTTTTAAAAGCTATAATATATAAATAATTAATTTAATATAAAATATGAAAATATTAAACTTTTGAATAATAAAAAATAATTTAATTTAATAAATATTTTATTTATTTTATAAGTATTTTAAAAAAGAAATAATATAATTTATTTTAAAAGGTAAAAATATATTAATAATAATTTAAAAAACTTTTATAATTTAGAATAATATAATTTTATTATTATAAATAAAAATAAAATTATAAAATAAGGAAGGTATTTAGTTAATAATTATTTTAAAATTTTGAAAAAAATAATTTTTATAATTTATAAGTTAAGTCTTTTTTTTATATAAGATAATATTTTTATATATATAATATATAAAATATAAATATAACTTTAAAAATATAATATTAAAATATTAAAATAGCTCCTTATTTCCTTTAATTTTAATTTAATTAAATACCTTTAAAAAAGGTTTAAAGAGCTTATTTATAAAGTATAATTAAATATCGAAGAAATATATAAAAATAATAAGAAAACATAAAAGGTTATAAGGGAGGTTTTAAAACAAATTTAATAATTATTTCTTAAGAAACAATTAATATTATTAATTAAAAATATAAAAAAGAGGGTAGATATAATTATAAAGGTTGAAAAGTAATATACGAAATATTAAATACAAAATATTTTTAAGGAATTAATATATTATTACTGGTTAATTATTATACGAAAATATAAGGTTCTCCTATAAATAGTTGGCAAATTGGATATAATAGGGGAAATAGTAGTATAGGGTTGTTTTTAGCTTGGCCCAGACTTTTGACGTGGCACTGTAGAACCGAGATCTCACCCCGCCGAGACACCGAAACCTCATATTTTACTTCACATTAGATTGAACTCGAGACACTCTTCAATAAAAGATCTCATACATATCGCCCTCACTAGCCAAGCTGATTCAGGACGGCTTTCTCAGGACTCTATTCAAGGAAGTGTGGATGATGTGGCCCCCACGCTCTCTTATCCTTCGGACAGCTATTCAAACCTGTCAGTCTCCGTCCAGAGTGTTGTATATCTCTGTCCTTAGTAGACCGGGCGGTGATGGAGATAGGCGTACTCGTGGTAGCATTTGACGCAGTACCTCACAATGAACCCACCCGATACTGCACAGTTGAATGGTTTGCAGGAGCAGTCCACCCCCTTTGCAGAGGCTACCCCGAGAGTTAGTGCGGTAATGATGAGGGTGGGGAGGTGCATGGTGAGGGTTGAGTGTTGAGTAGTTTGCAAATAAATAAAGGTGGGCGGCAAGTTTGATGTCACGATGTTGTGGTTGTCGTGAAGTATACTAAGGGGAGATTTCAATTACCCTATCTATCTAGGAATGCAGGCTCATCTATATACACGGCAGATCAATCTAGGCCCTATAGATAATGAGGCATTTAGTGGAGCTGGTCTGCCCTGAGCATAGCCCTTGTTGTTCGGCATACAGCCTAGCTGACAGTGATCTGTCGCAGTTGACGCATAAATCTCGTTGAACAGTAAATCAACTGATATTGGATTGTCAATTCAACGTACTACTGCATATTACTGTAGGCAATTGGCTATTCAACAGACTACTGCAATTAATTAATTAATTACCTAGTTAATAACGTAATAGTTAATTAACGCTTTTCCCTTAATACCGGTTAATATATAATATAACTTTAATAAAGGTTTAATATAATATATATAATATTTTCTTAAGCAGTTATAACGTTATTATTATAAAGTATTTGAAACAATATATATTAAAAAAAAATTCGATAAAGAATTTCCCCCCTCCTAATAATTGCCTTATAATAACTGTTAGTTTTGTTACTTTTATATTATTTTATTATTAAAATCCGGCAAAATAATTAATTATTTTTAAATATTTTTTATTTTTAAACTCCGATTTCTTTAAAGTAATTAAATTAATATATTAAATATATATAAAAAAAGTAACAAATTATTAATATATTAATTTTTATATTTAATAAATATTTATTTAAAGTTTATAAAGTAATATTTTATATTTTATTGAATAATTAATTGTATAAATAATTATTAATAATATTAATTATAATCTTTTAATATTAAGTTTTTTATAAAAGAAAAAAGTAAGAAACTTAAAAATATTATAAAAAATTATCGAACTTAATTAAGAATTCTCTTAATTATTAAATATATATTACTCTTCATTATATTTGCTATTGAATATTTTATATATTAATTATTAATATAAATAATAAAGTAAATATATTTAAACAATCGAAAAACTTAAAATAAAATATAAAATAATAATAATTTAAAATATAAAATTAAAGTAGCAATATATTATTATATATATAATTAGCAATTGAAGTTTCAATTAATAATATTACTTATTTAAGATAATATTGTTAAATAATGAATTTAGTCAGTTGGTTGATAGTTCAACGAGATTTATATGTCAACTGCGACAGATCCAGGATGGCGATACGCTAGACCTGATTTGGCTTAGTGCTGCTAGAGAGACTGCCCCCGCCATTCTCCAACATTGATGAAATGAGCAAGGCTGACATAGGACTAGTTGATGGAGCGAATTGGAGACTCCGGTGAATTATATAAGGAAGTATAGGATAAGATAATAGTAGAGGATGCTTCTTCCAATTATAAACTTTCTAATAAAGTAGGTTTAATACAAAGTATTATCGGCTAATTGCTAAACTGCAAAAAAGATAATCTTTTAGGATCAACGTCTACGTCCCTACCGTATAAAAAAATATAAAAAAATCAAACTGATAAAAGTCTATTAGGGAAGAAAAAGAGGTAGAATATTATTTGGGGTAAATAAAGGATTATAAGAGTAACCTAAACGGAATACTAATATTATATATTTAATATAATATATAAGAGAATACAGATATTTACTTTAAATTTTTCTTTATATTTACTAATTATTATTATTAAAGTAATTATCAGGATATATATTTAGCCTCTCGGTAAATCTTTATTTATAAATCTTAAATATTATAAGAGAAAAGTTATTATAACAGAATCTTTAAGGCTATAATAATTAGAAACAAAGTTGGTATTCTAAATAAATAAAAGGCTATAAAAGGGTAAATATTTATCAACTTTATTTAATAATATTATCGATTTTTATATATTATATTAAAGGTAAATAGAAATATTAATTTAAAGTTGAAAGTTAAACGAAGGATTATTAAGTTATTATATATACTTTTATTTAAGAAAAGAGAAATATTAAGCTCAAGGTCGTAAAAAGAGTAAATAAAGATAAAAGAGGTTATACCGCTAGGATACTAGGCTAAAGATAAAGACTTGGCGAAAAACTTTGAACCTTATAATTAAACTTTGGAATAAGCTACTGCTTACCTAAGAACTACTTTATTTATAATAAAAAGTTAAAATCCTAAGGATTTTGAACTTTCCAGTCTCGGATTAACGCTTTTTAGAAATTATTTAAAGTTTTAAATTATATTAAAAAGTTCTGCCTTCTAGGAGGGCAGAACTTCTTAATATAATTTGATTATTTAAATTATATAATATATAAATTATAATTAGGAATAGAAATAATTCGTTTTTTGCAAAAGTATTATAAAAGCTTAATATTATTATCGAATATATTATATCGAAACCCTTAATACGAATATTTATAAATCGCAATTATAAAAAGGCCGGTATAATATCTTTGCAAATAAGGAATAAAAAAGCCTTTTATATTAAATAAAAAGATAGATTTAAGGATAATAAACTTATAATATTAGAAATTCAGAATAGTAAAGCGAGTAAGGAATAATTCGTAACCTATTAAATAAATTAAAAGATATCGTTAAAGACTATTTATATAATAGTCGCTTTTATAATCTAAATATATAAAAGGAGATACTAATTCCTCTTCTAAAAGTTCCTTTATTAGATTTATAATCTAGCCTTTATCAGAAAGAATTTGATTTATAAATATTATTTCTCTTTATTAATTTATAAAATAATTCTTAATTTTATTAATATTAATTAATTAATATATAAATTATTAAGTTAAGATTATAATATCTTTTATAATCTTTGTAATAAGTATATTCTAAACTTATTCATTAATAAAATATAAAACTTTTAAAAGAATTATTAACTTTTTTATAATAATAATCAAATAATATTTCCTATATATTTAATATTATTATATTAAATTATTATTAAAATAGCTAGAGTTTTAAATCAACTTTTAATTCAGAAAATATATATTAAGCCTGATTAATTAAAAATATAGAATAAGTTGAACTAGCAGTCTATATTATATTATAATAAATTACTAAAGTTTTAATAATATCGAAAATAGCTAATTGCTAATATCCGGTATTATAAAAAGCTAATACTTAATAACAATATAACTATTTTCGGCTTCGTTATAAATAAAGGGATTAATTTAATAATTTATTAATATTATTTAAATTATTAAATTAAATATTTAATTATAAATTATATTAATTAATAATAATTTTCTATTATTAACCTTCTATAATTTGTTAAAAAGAATAAATAATAAGATTATTTAAATCCGACTTTAAATAAATATCTTTTACCTTAATACTATTTTCAGACTCAGATATAATAAATATAATATTTCCCGGCGTATTTAAATTTAATAGGGGAGAAAGTAGCAAAGCTAGCGGGTAATTTATTACTAATTCTATATATAATATATAATCTTAGAATCCTTTTATTATTATATTATTTATAATTATAAATATATCTTTAAATACCAGCTCTTATTCTTTTATAAGCTTAAGAAAGTTGTTAAATTCCGAATTCTTTATATTTCGTAGCTTAAAAAGAGATAGATTAGCTAATAAAGAAAAAACGTATTTTGCCTATAACAAGTATTAAGGCTTATAATATAATATTTATTTATAATTAATTACTTTATTTAATATAAATAATAAATTTTAAATTTTAAATTAATTAATAAATTCGAATTAAAGTCGATTTATCTTTTATTAATTATTTATATATATAAAGTTTTTTTTCTAATCCCGTTTTTTAATTAATTAATAAAAGACAAATTTAACAAAATATTCCTTAATCATTTTATTTTTATTCCGAAGCTATAATTAAAACTTATAAAAATATTAAAAAGAATATTAATCTAGCTCCTTTAAAAAGATATATAATTAAGCTTATATAATATAATAAGTATAATAAAAATCCGCAAGGAACATTTAATAGTAAATATATAACCGGTATTTATTAATAATATTACCCTTAATATCTCGGATTAAATTTAAAGTTACCTAAATAATTTAAGTTAATAAGGTATCGATTTATATAAATATTCTATTATAAAAGTTTTCGGTAAGAATATATATATAATATAGTTTTACTTTTAACTCCTAAATAATCCCTTATATATCCGTTATTATATTTATTTATCTAATTTAATTAATTAAAATAATAAGAAGTCTAGGACTTATATAGTCTATAATAGGGGTTAATTTATAAAATATCGATATTTTCCTTTTTATCCCTTTTTATATTTTTATAATTATATTATAATTTTTTATTAATTAGGTTTATTAAGTCCCTTTAATTTAGCTAGGGTTCGATTTTAGTTTCTTTTTTATTTATAATAAATTTTTTTCTAATATTTCAAATATCTGTACCTTTATTAATAATAACTTTATAATAAGATAATTATTACTAATTAACTTTTTCCTATTAGCGCTCTTCGAAATTATATATTATAAATAAATAGGCTTATTTAACTTTTTCCTAAATTCGGAGTCGAAATCCTCTTAAAGATTAATATTTTATATAATTATTTTATCGGAGTATTAGGGTAAACTCGTTCTAATCGAGAATATTTTATCTCGAAACTTATTAATAAATAAAAAGGTCTTCGTTAGGGACGAAAATAGACAGGATAACTTAAAAAAGAATAATTAAGGAAACGATAATAACATGGACAAGGCTCTATTTATTAAAACCGTATTAATAATATTTATAAAATGAGCGATATCTTATTAAACGGACTTAAATAATAATAAATTATATTTATATATAAAGGCGTTATTAATTTAATCCTTTATATTATAATTAATAATAATAATAAGAGGTTATTATATTATTTATTAACCTATTACCCTTAAGGTTCTAGGAAATCCGAAACCTTTAATAATATTGAAAATAATAAAAAACTATTTTAGTTTTATATTTATATTTATATATAATAAATATTAAATCTTATTAAAATTTTTAATTACCTTAAAATTATTTCTTTAAAAATAGAAATAATTAAATTATAAAGGGTTATTTAACGGCCGCCTTAAGCTATTTTAATTAAATATAAACTATATTAAAAACGGTATAAATATAAGTTAATTACTCTTACTTTATATAAATATTGCTAAGATAGTTAATTAATAAAACTTATAAAAATTTTCTTAAACATAAAAATAATTAGGATTTAAAAGGAAAATTTAAACTTTATAATTATAATACTATAATAATTAAATATATTTCTAGGACCTTCGATCGGTTTCGATAACTTTCGATACTATCTCTTATAATAATAGTTATTAATAATAAGTAAAAAAAGATAAAGGTTTCTATTCTATATATTATTTAAAATAATACTTCCTATATTTTATATATTATATTATATTATTAAATTTAACCTTTACCTCCCTTCTTTTTAATTGGATATATATATATATTAAACTGTCTTTGCTATAATAAACATAATTGCTATAATAGAATATTGATAGAAAGTAAATATAAAAGCGCTTATAATACGAATAGGGGGTGGGTATAAAAAAAGTGGCTAAGCCAATTCGATTAGGCCTAACTTTGGTAGGGAATACAGGGCGGCTAATTTGGCTTGGCCACCTTTTTTGTACCCAACCCTCGGAGATATTTACGCTTTTACCGCTAAGCCAGATTGGGCTAGACGATTAAACTATAAGATATTATCTGTATTAATTTCTTATATTATAATTTATAATTATTATATTATTTAGTTTTCAAGGTTAAATAGATTCTTATATTTTTTCTTATATCTTTTACCTTTATTGCTTATATTTCTATACTTTACTTCCTGGTTTCTGCTTCTACTGCCGCTATTATAATATTAAAAATATATAATTTTTAATTTTAAATTATTATTTTTATTTATATTTAGAGAATATAATCAATTATTATATTAATATATTATTAAAATATTTGAGAAATACCGTATTATTATTAATTCTATTATAAATTAAATAAACCTTTATTTTAATTCTATTTTTAAAGACTTTTTCTTAACCGGATTAAATATAATATTCCTTAATCTCTTTTTTTTTTCTAATATATTCTGCTTTTTAATAATAATAAGGTCAAAATCTTTAAAGAATAAATTAATAAATAACGGTTTAAACTTTAATAAAAAAAATATTATATATATTTAAATTTCTTCTTTCTATAATAAATCGTTATTATTAATATGAATTGTCTATAATATTCAAATATCGGAGGATAAGATAATATTATAATTAATAAATTTATTCCGAACTACCCTTTAAAATTTATTTAAATATTTTATATAATAATATTATATATATTCCTTCTTTTATTAAGGCCTATTAATAGTTTTTAAAGTAATTTAGAAAATCGCTATATAATAACCCTTATATAGCCGCTTTTAATATATTATTATCGGACCGCCTTTTCTTCTAATATACTCCTAATTCTTAATAATTCTTATAAGGGCCTAAAGTAATACTTATATTTAAAGAAATAGGATTCGCAATATAAGGCGATAGTATAAGATAAAGTATATTAGCTTTAGTTTATAAACTTATTGTTCGGAAAGTTAAATTTTCAAATTAACTAAAAAATAACAATAATATAAATTATAAAGGTTTAATAATATTATTTATTAAATTTTTATTTATAATTTTTATTTAAGAATTATTGTAGTTTATAACTTTTAGTTTAAATTCTATAAGCTTAATAATAATAAAAGAGACTAAAAAAACTCTTATTACTTCTTATTTATTTCTCAACTTATTAATAACTTTAACGAGTCGTTTATATAACCGTTATAATATTTCTGGCGTTATATTAATATAGTATTTAGCTTTAAAATTAATAAATTAGATTGATTAAATTAGATTTCCCAATTTCAAGGTTAGGAAATTTATTTTTAAAAGGTTCGTCGGATAGCCTTATAAGGTTTTATATTTAAAATTATAATAAGCTTATTTAATAACTAGTCTTACTCGTTCTATATCCGTTTTAATAAGATATATTTAAATATTTTCTATTAATATTATAAATAAGGGGTATATTATAAATAATAAATATAGAATTTAAAGGAAGCTTTTATAATTACAATTTTAATATTTTTTAAAGTTTTTATTAAATTGATTGCAAGCTCTCCAACCTCCTTATATAAATTTCTAAAGAACTTAAGTTAATTATAAATTATATAAATAATTATTATAAGAGTAAGTTTAAAATTATAAATTATATTTTAAATAATCTTATTTAATACCTCCTGTTATTACCGAAGTTATATAATAATTATTAACAATACCGAGAAGTTTATAATTAGTAAATAATTTAGAGATCCGATTATCGATATTATAGAATTAAAAATTCGTCAAAGTTGGATTAATCTCGATACTTTACGGTCCAAATTATATACTTTATAAGGCACCTTTAGGTAATATAAGCTTATTTTAGTTAAATTATAAAATATAATATATAGACTTTTATTAAAGTATTCTACCCTTATTAATTATAATTAAAAGTACTTTTATAAAGTCAAATACCTTTTTATATTTTTTATATTTTTTTCTTTACTTTTAATATCTCGCTTATTAATATTATTTATTTAGAGATATTATTTATTTAGAGATATTATTTATTTAGAGATATTATTTATTTAGAAATATTATTTATTTGGCGATATTATTTGTCTAGTAATATTTGTAATATTATATTATTTATTTAATAATATTATCTATTTAGTAATCTTTATTTAGCAATATTGTTTGTCTGGAAATATTATTTGGTCTTTAGATAAATAATATTCTTAAATAATAGTCCGAAGATATATTAAGTCTTCGGATAATAATTTTTAAATAAGTATTATTTTTAAATAAGAATTTATAAATAAAGTATATCTTTAGATTACCGTTTTAGGACTACCGTTAGCAAAACAAATTAAGTATTAAATATTATTTATTTAGAAATAAATATTTAGAAATAATTATAATCTTTAATTGTTTATTTCCAAATAATTAATATTTTAAAAATATTATAATAATCGTTAAAATATATTAGGCTTAGAGACTATTATTTATAAATATTATATTAAAATATATTTAGAAAATATATAAAAAGAATTAAAAAAAATTAAAATATAATTATATAATTATATTTTATATAATTAATTATAATATTTATAAAATTTTTATAATAAATAATATTATAGGTTCTTAGTTATCCGTTGCGAACCGCCAATTCTAATAACGTTATTATATTATTATATATATATTTCTCTTCTGCCTCCGGAGACTTCTTATTGCCTAAATTAAATAAATTAGTTAATAAGTCTTTTATTATTAACGTAGTTACTATTTTAATACGGTTTAAATCCTTGGATAATAAGTTAATAAGTAATAAATAAAATACTTTTTATATTTATATTAACTTAGATTTAATATATTAAATTAATATATATAATTTTTAATAAATTAAAAAGTTATTATTCGTAATTAATCAATTGGTAAATAAAACATTTTCTATATTTATAAATAATAATTATAATATCTGCGTAATATAACTATATTAATTAATATGCTTTCTTTATTAAGTTTGATTTCCTTTTAGAGAATTATTATATTTTCGCTCTTGTTATATAAATTATAATTATAAGTTTTCTTAATTAAGCTAAGAGATTATAAGAGTTTTACATTAATAATAATCTTTAAGAAAACTGTTAATCTTTCTTTAATATTAATATTTTTAATTATTATATTCTTATAACTAACTTTAAATATATCTTAATAATATATATTATTCTTAATATTAACTAGAATTCGTAATATATATCAAATAAAATAATATATATTATAAATAATAAATATTACTCTTTTTAATATATATAATTTATAATATATATTATTCTTTTTTATAAACAAGTTTAGGTATATATTATATTCTATTATTCTCTAAATTTACTATCGAATATACTCTTTTATACAAACTATAAATAATAAGAGCTAGTTATTTTCTATACTATATAAATTAAGTTATATTATAAAAGGTTCTAGGCTTTGGAATTACTATTCACCAAGACTTGAAATGTTGCTATTTATATTTTAAAGTCTCATATAACTAACGGTTAAAACAGGAGTCCTGTTTTCTGGGGTCAAAGGCATGCCCACTTTCTTTCCTAACATCTGCCTTACGGCACTTGTACTAACGTCCGTCCCTGGGTCAAGAGACGCACCCTGTTGCGAAACGAATCTACGCTTTAGGCATCTCAAGTCTGTCCTTCGCAAATTTACGAAGTTTTTATTACTATATCGCTATTCTTCAGCCATTTCTGCCCTAGGAAGCCAATATACAGCGAGAAAATTACAGCGGTTAATCCTGCTGTTGATCGTTTTGTTGATATCGTCGATCGCCGCTCAAGCTGTTCCCCCCTGCTTAATCGCGACCGTCAGAGTTTCTTCGAATTTCGGAGTACTTAGGGAAAGGTTCTATGAAGAAAGAATATGGTTCCAAATTTTGAAGACACTCAGAGAGGAGAATAAAGAAGTCCGGGAGTTATGCCGTGCGAGGAGAGTGTCCAAAAACGCCACATATATTTAGCGTGCATTAGCCTAAATTAGCCTGATTACATTATACTGTATTATAGCCCAGACTCGCTGTATTTTACTGACCCACTATTCCAAACTTCGCCAAACGTGTGGCGTATAAATAGCATGTTTCTCGGACCTTCTATAGTCACGTGCCTGGTGGTGGTACGCTGTTGCCTACCGCTGCCTGTCATTCGTCTCGTTCTCAACACCATTACCACGGTAGGCTAATATGGACAGAGCTTGTCAAGTACTTACGTAAGGCGTTCCTCCTGGTGTGCCTGATTTATACCGTGCCCTTACAGATTATGGTAATATCCCTCGCTCTACCCTCTATTATCGTATTCGCGGATAATACTCGATAGAAGAGAAGGCCCAAAGCTAACAGTACTTTATATTTTGGGAAGAGGATATTATCTTTAAGTTTATATTACAAATATCTAATCTTGAATAATTAATACGGATCAAATTTATCCCTTCGATAGCTTTTAATATTACTTGTTAGCAATTTAAGGCGGATAGACCGCTCAAACCTCCTAGGAAGAATTAAACGAAGGTTCTAAAAAATTGTTATTTAATACTCTAAGTAAAAAGAGTTAGTACGTTAAATTAAAACCGTTACAAGAAAAATATATATAGAAAGGTTATATACTAGTTTAAAATAATTAAAAAGATATTATAAGATTTCGCTATTTTAGCAAAGAATATTTATAATATAAACGAGATTAGAATAATATTATCTATATTAGGCTTTATTAAAGTCCTTATAAGTAAGGATAATAGGCGAAACTATAAAGGCGTATATATCAAATAAATAATTATAATTATAATTAAGTATATTAATAGCGATAATAAGTATTTAAATCTTATAATTATTTAGCTAACTATTACTTATTAAAGTAACTAAATTATATTCCTTATCCCTAAATAATAATATATATATTCCGAATCTAAATATACCGATTTTAAGATTAACTTTAAATAATTTAAATATATATTTAGTCCTTAAACTTAAGAGCGAGTTAACAAAAAATTATAAATATTAATTTATAATAGCTTTAGGATATATAAGACCTTTGAAATCTTAAAATTTTATTTCGAAAATAATATTATTTTATATTATCTCCCTTCTTATACTTTTTATAAACTCTAGCCTTATAATATTATAATATTTGTTTTATTAAAGATAGCCTATCGCAATCAAGTTGATCGATTAGAGCGAAGAAATATAAATATAATTAATAAATAATATTTTACTTCTCTCTATAGCCCGGCAAGGGAACGAGTATTTACGCCAAAGAATATTAAGGCCGGTTTTGCTACGAGTAGTTTATTCCCGTTTAATCCAGATAGAATATTTAAATATATGCTAAAGCCCCCTACTGACCTAATTATTCCGAAACCCGATAAGATAACAATAGAGTCTTATTTGCAAGACGTAATACTATAAACGCCTATAACGCTAATATTAATAGAGGCTTTAATATTGCTATAAAATCTAATTATCAAGCAAAATATTTATATTTTTAATAAAATAAGCAAACAGAGCTTACAGAGGTATATACAGAAGCTCGTTAAAGTTGCCCAAATATCTATTGCTAAGGGCGCCCTACAGCAGGATCAAATTTGATTCTTAATTATTATTAACAACGAAGCCAAAGTTCGACGATCAACCAAGTCGTTGGTACTAGGGAAGGCGAAGGTTATAAGCTATAAGGACCTTGAGGAAGCACGAGCGAAGCGTGCTGAAAAAGAGGCTGCCAAAGAAGCCAAAGATAAGGGCAAACGTGGTCGGAAGTGCAAAAGAGCTATGCCAGAGGCAGATGAAGCAGAGGCAGATGAAGCCACCGCGGACAAGGCGAAACGTGGTCGGAAGCGCAATAGTGCTGTGCCAGAGGCAGATACGCCAGAGCCAAAGGTCAAGGTAGCGCGGATAAGCAACGCACCAGAGTCAGCGAGAGGCTCAGTGGAGCAGATGAGCGGAACACAGGTTACGCCAGATCCACCGAGAGCCCCAGTGGCGCGGATGTGGTAGCGGAGGATGCGGAAGATGAGATTGCCGTACGAGAGATAGAGAATCAATGGACTGATCCTCAGCTGGGATCGGTTTGAGGCAGGCTCGCGCTGGCTTCGCGACCTGTTGCTTTGCTGTATAGTAGAGTTGGTCTTCGTCGCCCTTTTGGCGCAATAATAATCATGGTCGCACGGATGTAGAGACAGGCAAATAGAGATAGAGGCCGGCCTTTGGTATCCCTCTGCCGTGCTTGTCGTGCCCGTGCTTGATATGCCCTGCAATGGCCGTTGCCGCCATCGTTGTGCCCGCCAGCACCTTGTCATATGTTCGTGTATCGTCGTGCACACCGCTGTGCTCGCAGTCATTGCCACGCTGTCATCGTCTGAGCCGCTATTCAGGTCTTCGCCAGGTTATCGCAGTCTCACCGTGCTACTCTAATACCACTCCGAAATATCTTTGCACTTCAGCCGAGTATTCCATTCGCGCTTCTCACGGCGTGACAGGAAACTTGAGGACGGTGATCTCGTCGAAGGAGGCAACGCAGGGATTCACGGCGGGGGCGGCGGTGATAAAGGAGCGTATTCTCCATGGATATCAGGGCTGACAACCGTAGAGGTTTATCGTTCTGTAAAAGTTTGTCGCGACAGAGGGATATCTCTCAACCGAAGGAGAAAACGGCCGATTCTGGCAGACATCGACCACTTTTTGCTCCAGCTTGAGCAGCTCGGAGTGTATCGGGAAAACGGAATTTTTCGGTAAGGCTTACAGTCGCTTGCAAAACCGGCTTCACCTTTACTGCAGGTAGAAAAGTTCTACTGCGCCACATTGATCAGGGGTTCCCTGAACATGTCTAGCTATATTAGGTTAAGTGCGCAGCATGGCGAGAGCCAACCATACGAGAGTGCTAGCCTACGGCTCGCACGAAGCCTCCGGTGGAGTTATCCATAGCTCAACACTTTTGGCCTATGCCGTTTGTCGCATGGAAATGCATGACTATCTCCTAAGCCCAGGCGTAACTGGACTCCTCCACATCATCCCATCCCCAGAAACAGAACAATGACCTCGCAAGAATCCAATTCCAAGCAATCAAATCTGGAACTCTCCTACATCCGTCTCTCCCCCTCGCCGCACTCCGACGGCAGTGTTTCCTCTGACAAGCCTATCGTCTTCCTCCATGGCCTCGAAACCTGCCATATAGAATTCTCCCGCACCACCCCCTTTCTCTCCAAAGACTACGAATTTATCCTCGTCGATCTACCGGGGCACTCAGGGTCCAAGGAAATCCTTCCCTTGACCCTCGAAAACGCTGCCAACGCGCTCTTCCATCTTATCTCAACAAAGGTCGCGGGAGGTAGAGCGCACATCGTCGGTCTGTCACTGGGCGGCTTCGTAGGTTTGGAATTTGCGCGACGGTATCCGGAGCTGGTGCTCAGTCTGTTCTGCACCGGGTGCGCGCCGTATAGCGGGCTCAGACGATGGGTCATGTCCCAACCACGCCTGTTGGGTGGGGTCGGCATCGTGTTAGGCAGGCTAGCCACTGACGCGATGTTCTGGTTGCCCATCGGCGTGAAACCGCTCCCAGGCCTCAGGGAGGAGTTTCGAAAGAATCAGTCCATGGCACTGCTGACGGCGGGGTACACTGCAGTGCACGCAGTGAGCTTGGAGGATCTTGCCAAGATTGACGGCGTGAGGATCGCTATCGTGGCGGGCGGGAAGCGGGATAGTGTTAGGGACACGAGGGAAGCTGGGAGGGTGCTCAGTAGCAAGAATCCAGAGTGCAAGGCATTTGTGGTGAGAGACGTGGTTCACTTGTGGGACTTGCAACTTCCAGAATTATTCGCCCAAGGCGTGAGAGCCTGGGTCGATGGAAGTGAGATGCCAAAGGAGTTTGAAGTGCTGTACAGTTGCGAAGGCATAAAGACTTCTTATGGCAGGTGATTCTTGATCGTCACATCTGATACGCCTGCTGGTTCATACTATTGGGATTACCTGCATAATGCGCGATGCGGGGAGACATCTGCTCCTCGTGGAGCGATAGGGCGGCCGGTGGTGAAGTTCAGCTACACGAGAAGACGAGGGTGCTTTTACGTACGCGATGGAACAGACAAGATTCAAGGGAGGGAGATGTGGATGATTGATGTAAAATAGGAACTCCGAGTGTGTATCTGGTCTACGGTTTTTGCGAAGTGAACGTCCATCCCGCTCCATGTCGGTCTTCAAATCCGCCGCCCGTCTTCGGTCCCTTCTCCTCCGTAGCGTGATGCCGATCTCGTGAGAAGTGTTGGAGAGATTCATCAGACATTTGGCCCATTAGCTGCATTGATCTGGCTCCAGCAGTGATGCGCTTAGCCGAAATCAGATCCCCAATCGTTGAAAAAATAGCCTGTCGGCCGTCATCGGTCATGGAGACGTCTTCGAAGATGTTAGTTCGGTCCTGGCCCGCTTGCACAGAGGCTTCGGCGCATATAGCCAAACATTGTTTGATACTGTCAATCTCTTCTTGTATTCTCTCTTGCTCGGCAGCTTGTTCACTTGAAATCTGCGGTGACTGTGCTGGCAAGGACGCCAGCCTGTTGTCAAGATTCTGAAGATGCCCTTTAAGCCAATTGCTAGAATCATCCATCGTCTTTGTGCATATCTTCAACGATTCGGCAATGAGTAGGCGCGCTGAATCGTGGCTGCTGGGTGTGCCTAGACGCGCCCAACGGCCATCTGGAGGCGTTGAGACGTCTTTAAATACTTTAGACAATTGAGCCTAGTCAATAAGTGTACAGACCTGGGCGCATACGTTAAGACACTGCTCGGCGCTGTCTCTCTCCTCCGGTATCTGTTTTCGCTCGACCACATCTTCGGTGGAAACGTGCGGGCCTTATAACACGGGGGCGCGAAGTTTAGAGTCAATCGCTTGGAGGTGCTCGTTAAGGTCAGACGTGGTATTCGCGATAACTTCTTTCAATTCCTTAAGAAAGTTGGCGCTAATAGTGGACGTGCGCCTGTAAGGGAAATCAGCTCTGTTTACAGGTGTCGACATACAGACCTACATGTTGGCATCGCCAAGCGCAATAATGATCGTAGATTTATAGCCCGCCAGCATATTCTTGAATCCGGCGATATCATCACCAATATACTTTATCTTGGCCCAGTCCCTGAAGCTCGTCCTCGGTCCCCCGGAGTGCTGTGTACATCTGTCAATAACTGCTTCGAAGTCCTTGCACGCCTTGCCACATCGGATAAGAGGGCGCTAGAGAGATGCGAGATCGGCATTTGTATCAGTAGCTGTCACTTAAAGCGATTGTAGGACCTCATTTAGCGCTTGGAGCTCCTCTCTGAGCTCGCGCACCGTCCTCTGGTTGCTCTGGAAGCTCCAGACGGCCTCATAAAGGCATTTCCTGGACTGGAATGCAAACACCACCAATGCCACGATCCCAGAAGACAGTTTGAATATTGTATCCCATCTTGGATTCAAAGGAAATCTAGAGTACAAGCAAATTGGAGTACTACCATACAAACGCTCGAGGGCCACACGGGCTGGGTCAGCTCGGTCGCCTTCTCACTAGACGGCAAGCTTCTACCTACTCTACTTGTGTCAAATGATTGGCTAGTAGAAGGGGGCACAAAAATTGTCTGGCTGCCTCCTAACTATCGATCACCAAGTCGTATAGCTGTTTGGAATAGATCCCTTGTTTTAGCATACTCATCAGGGCAAATTTGTGTTCTTAGATTTCATGACAGGTCAAAGGTTCTATAATACAGACTAGTCAGTTAATTGTCATTGATGTATCAAGACGTTTGAATATAACTCTCTTTTTGTTTTTCTATCTATTTCATAGAAGGTTAAGGGGAGCATGTGCCTTTATAAAAGTTCATAGTTGCCCTCGGTTGTTAGAACCTTCTAGAATTACATCGAAAAGTCGTGTTGTGCTAAATTTCTCAACGCCACACTGTGCACTTGACCTGATAGGAGATCTCCCGGGATAATGCCGACTCCGGGTCAATGCCGAATTTAATTCTAATATACAAAATCATCTATTTACTAATTAGACTATGACCACCACGAATTATAAGCTACAAATTAAATACATA
>JAABUQ010005078.1_pt1 | contig 21527 bp, 22 predicted proteins | sample 5560001 | NCBI WGS metagenome assembly JAABUQ01 (sample SAMN10711888, study PRJNA513371) | rock metagenome | isolation source: Antarctica rocks | place: Antarctica: Victoria Land, Finger Mt nord | collected 2015-12-18
AAGGCGGCCATCAGGGAATCGACGGCGGGTTGAGTCATGGGAGTCCATCCCGGTGGTGGTCGAATCAAGTCCCTCCCCTGTCAAGGAATAAACAGCCGAAACGGACTTTGCAATCGTCCTGGGGGGACGGCCGGGCGGGTTGACGCCTCCCCGCGCGGGCGGTTACGGTGATCCGGCCTCGTCGCCGAGGCCCGCGTCAGCCTCCTCGGAACACCACGCCCCGACCCGACCGCGAACGGCCGACAGACACCCCCATGCTCAAACGGACACACACCTGCGGCGACCTGACCCTCGACCACGTCGGCGCGTCGGTCATCCTCAACGGCTGGGTCGACGGCTGGCGCGACTTCGGCGGCCTGACGTTCATCGACGTCCGCGACCGGTTCGGCCTGACCCAGGTCGTCTTCGAGCCCGAGGCCGGCGCGGCGCTCCAGGCCGCGGCCCGGGAGCTGAGGAGCGAGTACGTCGTCGGGGTCCGGGGGACCGTCGCCCCCCGGCTCGCGGGCAAGGCCAACCCCAAGCTCAGGACCGGGGCGATCGAGGTCCGGGCCGTCGCGCTCGAGGTCTTCAACGGGTCGCCGACCCCCCCGTTCGAGATCCAGGGGGCCGAGCCCAACGAGGAACTCCGGCTCAAATACCGCTACCTCGACCTCCGCCGGCCGGCGATGCAGGACGTGTTCGTCCTCCGCCACCGGATGACGCAGCTGATGCGGAACACGTTGTCGGACCTCGGCTTCCTCGAGGTCGAGACGCCGATGCTCGGCCGGAGCACCCCCGAGGGCGCGCGGGACTTCCTGGTGCCCAGCCGGGTCCACGCCGGCCACTTCTACGCCCTGCCGCAGTCGCCCCAGCTGTACAAGCAACTGCTGATGGTCTCGGGCTTCGACCGCTACTTCCAGGTCGCCCGCTGCTTCCGCGACGAGGACCTGCGGGCCAACCGCCAGCCCGAGTTCACCCAGCTCGACGTCGAGATGTCGTTCGTCGAGTTCGAGGACGTCCTGGCGACGATGGAGGGGCTGGTCGTCGCGATCGCCCGCGAGTTCTCGGGCGAGGCCCCGGCGCTCCCCCTGCCCCGGCTCGACTACCACGACGCCATGGAACGGTACGGCAACGACCGGCCCGACCTCCGGTACGCGGTCGAGCTCGTCGACGTGGCCGACCTCGCCGCCGGGACCGAGTTCAAGGTCTTCCAGAACGCCCGGGAGCAGGGCCACCGGATCCGCGGCCTCTGCGCCCCCGGGGGCGGGACGAGGTACAGCCGGAAGGAGATCGACGGCCTGACCGAGTTCGCCGCGACGTTCGGCTCGAAGGGCCTGGTCTGGCTCAAGGTCGAGGCCGAGACCCTGACCGGGCCGACCGCCAAGTTCTTCGGCCCCGAAGCCCAGGCGGGCCTCCGCGAGCGGTTCGGGGCCAGGGCCGGCGACCTGATCCTGATCGTCGCCGACACCCAGGCCGTGACGAGCCAGGCGCTCACCAACCTCCGGTCCCGCCTGGCCGCCGAGCTGAACCTGTACGACCCGAAGGCGTATCACTACTCGTGGGTCGTGAGGTTCCCCCTGCTCGCCTGGGACGCCGACGAGGGCCGGTTCGCCGCCGAGCACCACCCGTTCACGATGCCCCTGCCGGAGGACTTGCCCCTGCTCGACACCGAGCCGGCGAAGGTCCGGGCCCAGGCGTACGACCTGGTCGTCAACGGCGAGGAGGCCGGCGGCGGGACGATCCGGATCCACGACTCGGCGATCCAGTCGAAGGTCTTCGCCCTGCTGGGCCTGACCCCCGAGCAGGCCGAGGAGAAGTTCGGCTTCCTGCTCAGCGCCCTCAAGAACGGGGCCCCGCCGCACGGCGGGATCGCCTTCGGGCTCGACCGCCTGGTCATGCTCTATGCCGGCCTGACCAACATCCGCGACTGCATCGCCTTCCCCAAGACCGCCAAGGGCGCCGACCTGATGACGGGCGCCCCCGGGACCGTCGACGCCCGCCAGCTCCGCGACCTCCACGTCCGGACGGCCGAGTGAGGTGAGCGGCCGGCTCAGTCGTCGTCGTCGACCTTGATGCCGAGGAGGAAGTCGGCGATGGCGTCGTCGGCCACGGGCTCCTCCTTGGGCGGTGGGGCGGCCGGCTCGGGCTTCGGCGGGGCGGCCTTCGTCGAGGCGGCCAGGCCGGGGGACGGCTTCTTCGCGGCCGTCGGGGCGGGCGCGGGAGTCGGTACGGGGGCGGGAGCCGGTGCCGGGGCGGGAGCGGGGGCGGACTTCGGCGGCGGGCTTGCGGCCGGCGGGGCGGTGACGGCGGCGAAGATGTCGTCCTCGATGTCGATCTCGGCGTCATCCAGCGGGACGGCGTCGGCCACGGCGACCGCCTCGGCCGGCTCGTCGTCGAAGTCGATCTCGAACTCCTCGTCGGGCACGGCATCGGCCACGGCGACCGCCTCGGCGATCGCGGTGTCGCCCGGCTTCCGCTCCGCCGGGGCCGGCTTGGGCGGGATCGGCTGGCCGATCTTCTCGACCCGGAAGCCGATCGGGCCGATCCCCAGCTCGTCCCCCGGCTCCATCACCCGCTGGCCGTTGACCTTCTCGCCATTGACATACGTCCCGTTCGAGCTGCCGAGGTCCTTGACCAGCAGCAGGCCGTGCTTCTCGAACAGCTCGCAGTGCTTGCGGCTGACCTGCGACGACTTGATCCGGAGCCCGCAGCCCTCCTGACGGCCCGCGGTGGTCACGCCCTCCTGGAGCTTCAGGGCGGTCGAGGCGCTCCGCCCCCGGATGACGACGAGCTGGTATTCCATGGCGATTCGGTCCTGGCCGGTAGGGAGTCGGCGGAGGCTGCCGGATGGGTCGAGCCGAGACGAGACGGGTCCCTCTAGCCTATCTCGCACCCCGGCCCCTCGCAATCCAGGAGATGGCAGCCGCCGCGGGCATCCGGTAGGGTGAATCGCGGGATCGGCTCATCCCGACCCGGGGAGGTCGCAATGTCGACGGCCGCTTCCAGGAAGCTCTATTCGCCCCAGGAATACCTGGACTTTGAGCGTCAGGCCAAGCTCAAGCACGAGTACCGGGATGGCGCGATCCACGCCATGTCCGGGGCGAGCCGGGGGCACTGCCTGATCGCAACCAACCTCGCCCGCGAGGTGAGCCAGGGGTTGAAGGGCAAGCCCTGCGAGACCTACCCGGGCGCCATGCGGGTCTACACCCCCGCCACGGGCCGATACACGTACCCGGACCTGGTCGTCGCATGCGGGAGCCCCGCGTTCCAGGACGGTCACGTCGACACCCTGCTCAACCCGACCCTCGTCGTCGAGATCCTCTCGCCGTCGACCGAGGCCTACGACCGGGGCGAGAAGTTCGACCGCTACCGCGAGATCCCCAGCCTCCGCGAGTACGTCCTCGTCCGGCAGGACCGGGTCCTCGTCGAGCGATTCACCCTCGCGGACGGGGGCTGGGTCGTGGGCCGGTCGACCCGCCTCGACGAGACCCTCCGACTCCTTTCGGTCGGCTGTGATGTGCCGCTCGGCGAGGTCTACGCGCGGGTGGATCTGGCCGGCGAGGGGTGACCTCGGAAGGCGTTCGGCATGCTCGGTTTCCTCAAAAGACCCTTGCAAATGCGCCCGACGCCCCTATACTCATCTTTGCCTCGTCCTGCGGGCGGGGCGACAAGGGACCATGACCGGACGGCCGGAGACGGCCGGACGGACCAAGGGCGGGAGTAGCTCAGGGGTAGAGCGCCACGTTGCCAACGTGGTTGTCGTGGGTTCAAATCCCATCTCCCGCTCCATTTTTCAAGCCCATCCCGGCTGGCGGCTCCCCCCTCGAGCGTCTCGGGTGCGAGATGGCGGACCGAGCCATCCCAGCCGGTTGATGCTCGAAGGAACGCCGTCGATGAGCACCGGGGAACAGGGCCACGACTCGCCCTCCACGACCGCCGAGGCCGAGCCGGAAACGCCCGCCAAGCCGAAACTGGCCCTCGACGTCCAGATCGAGGACGTCGGCCCGTGCAAGAAGCACGTCAAGGTCGCCATCCCCCGCGCCGACGTCGAGAAGCAGTTCAAGGACTCGCTCGGCGAGATGACCCGCGAGGCCCACGTCCCGGGCTTCCGCCCCGGTCACGCCCCCCGCGGGCTCGTCGAGAAGCGGTTCCGCAAGGAAGTGGCCAACCAGGTCAAGTCCAGCCTGCTGATGGCCAGCCTCGAGCAGCTCGACGAGGACTACAAGCTCAACCCGATCACCCAGCCCGAGCTGGACATCGCGGCCATCGAGCTGCCCGACGACGGGCCGATGAAGTACGAGATCGAGGTCGAGGTCCGGCCCGACTTCCCGGTCCCCGCCTACAAGGCGCTGACGGTCAGGCGGCCCGGCCGGACGATCACCGACGCCGACGTCGACACCCAGCTCACCGCCTTCCTCGAGCGGTACGCCCAGCTCGTCCCCAAGCTCGAAGGGGGCGCGGAGCTGGGCGACTACATCACGGCCGACCTCGCCTTCGCGAAGGACGGCGCGACGCTCAACGAGGTCAAGGAGATCCAGTTCCGGCTCCAGCCCGAGCTGCGGTTCCAGGACGGCAAGGTCCCCCACCTCGAGGCCGCCCTCAAGGGGGTCCGCCCGGGCGAGACCCGGGAGTCCGAGGCCCTGATCGGCTCGAGCTCGCCCGACCCCCGGCTCCGCGGCCAGACGATCCGGGTGACGTTCGTCGTCAACGACCTGAAGACCCTGCGGATGCCCGAGGTCAACGAGTCGTTCCTCCAGGGGGTCGGGTTCGAGAGCCTGGAGGACCTCAAGGGGGGCCTCCGGGGCGTCCTCGAGCGCCGGCTCGAGTTCCAGAAGCGTGAGGCGGTCCGCCGCGAGATCGTCACCCAGCTCGTCGCCGCGACCCCGATCGACCTGCCGGCCGACCTCGTCTCCCGCCAGGAGAAGTCGACCCTCCGCCGTCAGGTGCACGAGCTCCGCGACAGCGGCCTGGGCGAGGCCGAGATCCGCGCCCGCGAGGCCGAGCTGCGGGCCAACGCCCACGAGTCGACCCTCCAGAGCCTCAAGGAGTTCTTCCTCCTGGCCAAGATCGCCGAGGCCGAGGGGATCAAGGTCGACGACGCCGACCTCGAGGCCGAGATCGAGGCCCTGGCGCTCCGGAGCGACGACTCGGTCCGCAAGGTCCGCGCCCGGGTCGAGAAGGAGGGCCTGGCCGACGCGCTCGCCTCCCAGATCCTCGAGCGGAAGACGATCGACCGGATCGCCGAGTACGTCAAGTTCGAGGAAGTCGCGATGGCCGAGGACCGGGCCGTCGAGACGATCGACGAGACCGCGGGCCACGCGACCGAGGGCGAGGGCCAGGGCGAGGAGGCCGGCTCGCCGACCGCCTGAGGCCCGCCCCGGATCGATGCGCCTTGACTCGGCGGCTTCCCGCCCGAACGATCTTGCCGTGGGACGGAGTCCTCGATCCTCCGGCCGGGCCCCGCACCGCGCGGGGCCTCCGGACTCCGCATCGGCCCCATGTCCCGCCCGTGCCGACGGCGGACAGGCGGGCCCGGGCGGGACGGGTCGAACGGCCTCGTTTCGCCCGACCGATTGACTGTTCGGCACGTCCGTACCCTTGACCGGCCTGGCCCGGCCGACGCCCGCCCATCGAGGCGGCCGGGTCGCGTCCCCGAGGACCGTCGCGATGACCTTCGACCAGCCCCTGTCCCCGCCCCTCGCCCAGCGCTACCGCGACTATGCCCGGCAGCGGCAGATGACCCTCGGCGACCTCCTGCTCGAGAACCGGATCGTCTTCCTCGAGGGCCCGATCAACGACGCCGTGGCCAACATGGTCGTCATGAAGTTCCTCTTCCTCCAGTACGAGAACCGGACCCAGGGGATCAGCTTCTACATCAACAGCCCCGGCGGCAGCGTCTACAGCACGCTGGCGATCTACGACACGATGCAGTTTATCGAGTGCCCGATCGCCACCTACTGCATCGGGATGGCCGCCTCGGGCGCGGCGGTCCTCCTGGCCGGCGGGACCAAGGGACGTCGGTTCGCCCTGCCGCACTCGAAGATGATGATCCATCAGCCGTATGGCCAGGTCGGCGGCCAGATCTCCGACATCGAGATCCAGGCCAAGGAGATCCGGGACAACAAGCACGACATCAACGAGATCCTCGCCAAGCACACCGGCCAGCCGTACGACAAGGTCGCCCGCGACACCGAGCGCGACCGCTACCTGACGTCGGTCCAGGCCAAGGAATACGGCCTGGTCGACGAGGTCGTCGGCCACATCCCGGCCTCCGAGGTCAAGAACGTCCCGACGTCCTGATCCCGCCCCCTCCCCATCGAGATCGGAAGACCGATCCCAGCGAGGACCACCCCATGCCTTTGGTGCCGATCGTCATCGAGCGGAACGGCCGCGAAGAGCGGGCGATGGACATCTACTCGCGCCTGCTCCAGGACCGCATCATCATCCTCGGCACGGCCATCGACGACCAGGTCGCCAACGTCGTGGTCGCGCAGCTCCTGGTGCTCGCCCAGCAGGACTCCAAGGCCGACATCCACCTCTACGTCAACAGCCCCGGCGGCAGCGTCACCGCGGGGATGGCCATCTACGACACGATGCAGTTCGTCCCCTGCGACGTCGCCACCTACTGCATCGGCCAGTGCGCCAGCATGGGCTCGCTCCTCCTCGCCGCCGGGGCCAAGAACAAGCGGTTCGCCCTGCCCCACGGCCGGATCATGATCCACCAGCCCCTCGCCGGGATGGAGGGCACGGCGACGGACATCCTGATCCACGCCGAGGAGTTCATCCGGATGAAGAAGCAGCTCAACGGGATCTACCAGAAGCACACCGGCCAGACCCTCGAACGGCTCGAGGAGGACACCGACCGCGACCGGTTCATGTCCCCCGAGGAGGCCAAGGAGTACGGCCTGATCGACAACGTCATCGACCGCCAGCCGGCGACCGCCGCCATCCCCAGCGGGACCTGACCCGACCCGATCCGGACTCCGCGGAGCACGACGACCCTCCCGTCAACCCGGGAGGGTCGTTCGCTTCCGGCCCGGACTCATCGGGAGATGGTCAGCGTGGTCTCGCGGGTCGCGACGTGGTCGGCCACGAGGTCTCGGATCTTCACGCGGACCCGGTAGTTCCCCGCGGCGAGCGACTCGGGGATCGTGAACCGGCCGTTGGCATAGTAGTCGCGTCGTCGCCGCTTGCAGGGGTCCTCGATCGTCTCGGGCGGCTTGCTCCAGGCCGGGGCGTCGGACCCTTCGAGCACCAGGTCGACCTGCATGGAGAGCCTCGACCGGAAGGCGGGGCCGGCGGGCTCGTAGGCGAGGCCGTCGACCTCGCAATAGTAGACGACGGCCTGCCCGGCCTTGCGCGAGGCGGGTTCGAGGGTCTCGACGACCCCGAAGCCGTGGACCATCTTGCAGAGCCTCAGGTCGGTGATCTCCAGGGGGGACTCGGCTTCGAGGGCGGCGACCGCGTCGCGGATCTCCGCCCCCCGGGCCGACGGGGACCCGCCCGGGTCGAGCAGGGCCGCCAGCCCCTTGAGGACGGCTCGCCCCTGGGCGACCTCCCCGGCGCTCCGGGCATCCGGGTCGATGTCGGGCTCGGCCAGCCAGCCGAGCAGGCGCTCGCGGACGCCCCAGTTCGGGGCATCCGGCCGGGGGTCGCGCCCCGACTCCTTCTGGCGATCCCGCGCGACGGCCCGGAGCCGCTGGATCCCCTCGCGCCAGACGTCCTCGGGGCGGGTCGGCCCCGGACCGGCCGCGCCCTGGCCGGCGGCCGGCGGGACGACATCCGTCGGGGTCGGCGCCACGGTCGAGGCCTGGATCGGCTCGGGGTCGGCCAGCTTGCCCGGCAACGGGCCCACCTCGCCCGGCGGGGCCAGGTCGACGGGCGGCGCCGGGCGTGCCGGCGACGGTCGAGGTGCCGGCTCGGGGGGGAGCATGATCCCCGACGGCCTGGGCTTGCCCTCGTCCTCGCGGGCCACCTCGTCGATCAGCACGCGGTTCCTCTCCTCGGCGCGGGCGATGGCATCGTCGATCAGCGGGGTGGGCTGGGAGGCCGTCGCCACCGGCTCCGACGCGGGGCGCGGCCCGGCCGTACCGCCCGGCCGGACCAGGGTCGGCGGGAGGGGAGACGCATCACCGGTCAGGCCGACGGCGTCTCCGAGCCGGCCGGTGCGGGGCCCGTGCTCGACGGACCGGGCGGCGAGCCGGGCCGGGCGATCGTGGCGGGCATCCGGGCCATCACGGGACGGGACCTCGGCCGCCTCGGGCACGACCCGGGTCGCCGACGCGATCGGCAGCGCATGGCAGCCGGCCGAGAGGACGCCGAGCCCGAGGCCGAGGGCGGCGGTCATCAGGAACACCGGGGCGATCGGCGGCGAGAGTCGCCGGGCGTGGCGGCCGAGCGGCATCGGGCATCCCTCGCGAGACGTAGGCGGCCCCTTCGACCGAAGGGCAGGCGTCCTGATACCGGAATCGGCCCCGAAGGGCAAGCTCAGTCGCCGGCCCCCGCCCCCGCCGCGAGCCCGATCCGACGGTCCCGCACGGCGAGCCGGGCACGTCGATCGCGGTCGAGCCGGCGGGCCTCGGCCGGCTCGATCCGGGCGAACGTGAGGGGCGCGCCGGGTCGCGCCTGGGCCAGGCGGTCGAGGTCGGCGGCGATCACGTGGGCGACGTGCGGATAGCCCCCCATCGTCCCGCCCGCGACCCCGAGGACGATCGCCCGCCCCCCCGCGACCTGGACCGCACCCGCGGCCGTCGGGCTCGACGCCCGGCCCGGCCGATCGGCCCCGACGATCGCCGGCCCGTCGAGCCGGAGCCCGATCCGGTCGCTCGCCCCGCCGACCCAGTAGGGAGAACCCAGGAGGGCCGGCGGGACCGGCCCGTCCGGGCCGTCGACGAGGCGGATCGGGCCGTCGGCGGGGTCGGGGAGATCGGCCCGGGCGGGGCGTCGGGTCGCGATCGTCCCGGCCTCCGCGGGCAGGGTCTCGCCCGCCTCCAGCCGCCGCTCGGACGACCGGCCGCCGAGGAACGGCGCGGTCCGCCACCCGCCCCGGACCGCCAGGTAGGCCCGGACGCCCCGCGCCGACCCGCCGAGGACGAGCCGGTCCCCCTCGTCGAGCGCGAACGACTGCGGGATCGCGAGCGGCGTCAGGCCGTCCCGTCCCTCGATCCGCGCCGTCATCGGGGCGCCGGCGAGGGCCAGGGCCAGCCGATGCGTCGCCCGGTAGACGCCCCCGACCAGCGTCAGCTCCAGGGCCGCCTCGCCCGGGCCGTTGCCGACCAGGGCGTTGGCCATCCCGAACGACGAGCGGTCGAACGCCCCGCCCTCCGGCACGCCGAACTCGCGGTAGCCGGCCCGTCCCCGGTCCTGCACGGTCGCCGACGTCCCGGGGTTGAGGATGAGCAGCCCCACGCCGTCCCCCCTCAGGCGAGGAAGCCGCGGACCGCCACGCCGGCCCGGCCGAGCGCCTCGCGGATCGCCACGGCCCGCTCGACCGACCCGGCCGCGTCGCCGTGCAGGCAGAGGGAGTCGACGCCCCGCTCGACCAGCCGGAGTGCCTGGGCGACCACCGCGTCGACCCCCTCGACCATCGCCCCGGGCTCCCCCCTCGGCACGAGCCGGCCGTCGTCGCGGTAGGCCCGATCCGGGAAGCCCTCCAGGACGTAAGGGAAGCCTGCGTCTTCGACGAGACGTCCGATCGATGTCCCGGGCTGTCCCAGGAACGGGAGGCCGAGCGTGCGGGTGGCTGCGACCAGCCCCGCCGCGATCGGTCCCGAGTCCTCCCGCATCGCCTGGTTGTACAGGGCCCCGTGAGGCTTGACGTAGCAGATCGCCACGCCGGCCGCGGCCGCGAGGGCCCGGAGGTCGGCGACCTGGCCGACGACCAGCCTTTCGACCTCCTCGGCGGTCGCCTCCCGCTCGACCCGGCCGAACCCCGGCCGGTCGGGCCAGGACGGATGGGCGCCGACGACCACTCCCCGACGGCCGGCCTCGGCCAGGGTCGCGGCGATTGCCGCCGGGTCGCCCGCGTGGGCCCCGCACGAGACATTCGCCGAGGTCACGAGGGCGAGCAACTCGTGGTCCCAGGGCATCCCCTCGCCGAGGTCGGCGTTGAGGTCGACGGCGCGTGGCCGGCTCATCGGAGGGGCTCCCCTCGCCTTGCGTCATACTCATCCCGGCCAATCGGTTCGAATCGGAGCCGGTCCCCGGCGCGGATCGGGAACCGACCGGCGGCGAGGTCGACGATCACGAGCGGGGTCCGCCCGATCAGGTTCCACCCGCCCGGAAGCTCGGCCGGGTAGATGCCGGTCTGCCCGGCCGCGATCGCCACCGACCCGGCCGGGACCCGGACCCTCGGCTCCGGCCGTCGCGGGACGACGTCGAGCGGGGTGGGCAGGTATCCCGCGTACGGGAAACCCGGCTGGAACCCGATCGCGTAAACGGCGTAAGGCTCCCCGGCATGGAGGCCGACCAAGACCTCGACGGACAGCCCAACGCGGCCGGCGACCTCGGCCAGGTCGGCCCCATCGTAGAGGACGGGGATCGCGAGGAGTCGGCCCGGCTCGGGGGCCCCTTCCGGGAGGGCGAGCCGATGGAGCGCCGTCCCGACGGCCTCGACGTCGCCGAGGTCCGGATCGACGTGGACCGAGGCGGACTGGTAGGCGAGGACCACGTCGGTCACCCCCGGCAGACCCGCCGACCGGGCGGCGGCGGCCCAGCGACGGGCGTCGGCCTCGCGGGGGAACCGGGCGAGCCAGGCGCGGTCGCCGAGGGGGACGAGGTCCAGCATCGCGGGTCTCCCGGCTCGGAGGCCGGCCTGGGGGGGTTCGGGCCTCGGTCGGTCGAAAACGGGCCGAGGTCGAGGTCGGGGCTGGCGACGGCCGGGGCGGGTCGGCATAGAATGGGGGCCGAGGGGCCCGGCCAGGCCCCTCCATCCCAGAGTCTAACAGCCGGACGGCGGGGAGGCAGCGGATGACGCCCAGGAGTCTCGGCGCGAGGTCGGGCGCGGCCGCGGTCGCCGCCACGGTCCTGCTCGGCCTCGCGACCGTCGGCCCGGCGGCGGCCCGCCAGGCCCCCGCGGCGAGGCCGAAGCCCGCGGCGCCCAAATCCGCCCCCAAGAAGGAGGCCCCGAAGGACCCGATCGGGGCCGACGAGATCGTCCTCCGCGACGGCAAGGTCCTGCTCGGCCAGGTCTACGACCCGTCGCCGAGGGGGATGTACCTCGTCCTCGTCCGTCGCGCCTGGGCCGAGGCGAACCTGCCCGGCTGGGCCGCCCGGTGGAAGGTCGCCGAGGCCGAGTCGTCGCGGGGTGCCGAGGCCCAACGGCGCGACCGGCTCGTCGCCTGGCGACGCGACCGGGCGGCGGCCCCGGGTGCCGGCCAGGCACCGGCCGGGCCGGACCGGATCACCGGCTGGCTCGACCGCGAGCTGGCCAGGCCGCTCGGCCAGGGAGAGTCGTCGACCCTGATGGCGGTCCGGCTCCCCCGATCCGAGGTGAAGTCGGTCCAGCGCCGCGGGGTGACCGCGGCGCGGACGCTGCGGCTCGGCTGGCAGCTCGGCTTCAAGGACGTCGAGGCGATGCCCCTGGAGGGGCTGAAGGACGCGATCGCGGGCCGGGGGGTCACGGCCGACGGCGACGTCCCGATCTCCGTCGACGCGATGCTGCCCAGGGGCCTGGAGACCGACGCGCAATGGCTCCTGCGGCGGGCGGCGACGGAGGTCCTCAATGACGAGGGGCTCCGGTTCGTCCGCTACGGCACCATGGTGCTGGCCGAGGGGGGAATGCAGCAGCAGGCCCCCGACCCGGCGGCGGCCTCGGCGATCGTCGCCGACACGTTGAAGAGCCTCCTCGACGGCGGCGGGATCGACCCCGTGCCGGGCAAGCTCCGCGAGGTCGCCGCACGGGGCCGGGTCGGGGCGATCGTCACCCGGCTGGACATGGCGCCCGACGCCGGGAGCGTGACGGTCGAGTCGGCCCTCTATGTCCGGGGCGCCAACGGCCAGTGGACCCGCGCCGCCTGGCGGTCGGGCACGCTCCGGACCGACGAGGTCACCCCCGCGGCGGCCGGGGCGATCGCCGAGGACCCGATGGTCAAATCGGCCTTCGGCCTATTCGAGTCGATCGGGTTCGGCCAGGTCTCCGAGGAGATGAGGCGGAAGAGCCTGGCCGTCGGGGCCACGACCAAGCGGGCGATCTCGATCGCCCGGACGGCGCTGAACCGGGACATCTCGGCGCTGGCGCTGCCGCTGGACGAGCCCCGGGCCCGCCCGCGCGAGCCGAACCCCTGACCCGGCGGGAGCGACGTCCCCCGGGGCCGGAGAGAGGTTGAGGGCCGGGCGCGGTGTCGGTATTCTGGGGGCTCGAATCCGTCCGGCGATCGGCGGACGAGGTGCGGGCCCGGGGACGATCGTCCGCGGCCGGCCTGCGGGCGATGCGCCACGAAAGGACCGCGAGGATGGGCTTGTTCACGGGGAAGAAGGGGGTGGTCCTGGGGGTCGCCAACGACTTCAGCATCGCCTGGGCGATCAGCCAGAAGCTCCTGGCCGAGGGGGCGGAGATCGGCTTCACCCACCTCCCCGGCGAGAAGATGGAGCGGCGGGTCCGCAAGCTCGCCGACCCGATCGGCGCCAAGCTCGTCACCCCGTGCGACGTCCAGAGCGACGAGGACATCGCCCGCGTCTTCCGCGAGGCCGGCGCCATCTACGGGGCGCTCGACTTCGTCCTGCACTCGATCGCCTTCGCCCCGATCGACGACCTGAGGTGCCCGTTCCTGAACGCCAGCCGCGAGGGGTTCAAGACCGCGATGGACATCTCGGTCTACTCGCTCGCGTCCGTCGCCCGCGCCGCGGCCGAGTCCATGCCGGCCGGCGGGTCGATCGCGACCCTGACCTACCTCGGCGGCGAGAAGGTCGTCTCGGGCTACAACATGATGGGGGTCTGCAAGGCCGCGCTCGACGCCGCGGTGAAGTACCTGGCGTACGACCTCGGCCCGAGGAAGATCCGGGTCAATGCCGTCTCGGCCGGCCCGGTGAAGACGCTCGCCGCGTCGGCCGTCGGCGACTCGGACAAGCTCGCCGGGCTGTACGAGGCGGTCTCCCCGCTCGGGCGGAACGTCGAGCGCGAGGAGGTCGGCTCGGCCGGGATGTTCCTCCTGTCGGACCTCGCGACCGGGATCACCGGCGAGATCCTCCACGTCGACTGCGGCTACAACGTCATGGGCTCCCCCGGCCGCGCCATCGAGGCCGCCCGCGCGGGCAAGGCCTGACCGCCCGCCCATGACGCCGATCGATGAGACACCGACCCGCGTCGGCATCGGCCTGATCGGCCGCGCGGGGCGTTACCTGATCCGACGACGCCCGCCGGGCCAGATCATGGCCGGGGTCTGGGAATTCCCGGGGGGCAAGTGCGCGCCGGGCGAGGCCCCCGAGCAGGCCGCGGCCCGCGAGTGCCTGGAGGAGGCCGGGCTCCGGGTGGTCGTCGGGCCGCTGCGGGCCCTGATCGTCCACGAGTATCCCCACGGCCTCGTCGAGTTGTCGTACTATGACTGCCGGACGGCCGACCCGGGGGCCCGGCCGGCCGAGGGGTCGGGCTTCGTCTGGGTCGAGGCCGGCGACCTGCCCGGGTACGAGTTCCCCGGCGCGAACGGGCCGGTGATCGCCTCCCTCGCGGGGGCCGCGAACGCCGACCCCACCCCCGACGACCCGGGCCGGCCCTGATCCGGCCCCGTCCCGTCCCAGACCGAGGATGAGCATGGGCCTCCCGATGCAGGTGGCGCTGACGGTCGGGCCGCTGGCCTGCTATTTCTACCTGGTCGGCGTCTGGCAGAGCGGCCGGCATCCGCGGGTGGTGGCGGGGCCGGTCGACTTGGCGATCCTGGCCTTCGGGGTCAGCGGCCTGGTCACCGTCGGGCCGGTCGGGCAGGTCTCGATGGGGCTGATCTTCGGCGCGCCGGGGCCGGTGGCGTGGGGGCTCTGGCTGCTCTTCCTGGTGCTCTGGACGGCCGTCTTCGCCGGGGCGGCGTCGCGGCGGGTGGTCGTGTACAACCTCGAGCCGGGCCGGCTGGTGCAGGCCGTGCAGGAGGCGGCGGCGGCCCTGCCGGGGTCGAAGTTCGCAGCGACGCTCGGCGGGTCCGAGGCGACCGACGATGGCCGGGCGCTGCACATCGAGGGGATCGCGGCGCTGCGGGTCGGCACGGTCGACGCCCGCGGCCGCGAGCCCGAGGCCCTGATCCGCGCGCTGCGGCCCCTGCTCCGCGACCGGCTGAGCCGCGCCCCGACCGGGCCGACCCGGGTGACCTGGGGCCTCTTCGCGCTCTCGTGGGCGACCATGCTCGCCCCCCTGGCCGTCTTCCTCTTCTCCGAGCCCAAGGCCCGCGCCGCCCTCCGCGCGCTCTGGTTGCGGATCTCCGGGCGACCCTGACCGGCCGGTCCCCGCGGGCTTATCATCAAATTTGCTCGAATCCAGGAGCATGTTGGGGTAAGTTGACGTGGGGCCGCAAGACGACGAGCCGGGCGGCCTCCCGGGGGACGCGGACCCCGGGACGCGAACGAGAGCGGTACTCTTCGCCGCGGGGCCCGGTCGGTCCGCCCGAGCGGTACGGGCGACGGCCTCGCGGCGCGATGGCAAACGGGTGGTAAGCCATGGCGCGTCGGAAGAACGCACCGGATCTGGTCAAGGTCAAGTGCGGGGTGGCCGAGCGGCTCCGCGACCTCCGGACCGAGCTGTACGGGGAGCGCGGCGGGCCGGAGCTCGCGCGTCGCCTCGGCCTGCCGGTGCGCACCTGGTACAACTACGAGGCCGGCGTCACGGTCCCGGCCGAGGTCGTGCTCCGGGTGATCGAGCTGACCTCGGTCGAGGCGACCTGGCTGCTCCACGGCACCGGGGCGCAGTTCCGGACGCACGCGCCGGCCGGGGCGGGGATGCCGCCCGAGCTGACCTCGGTCGAGTCGCTCCTCCGCGCCGCGCTCATCCGCCTGGAGCGCGGCGAGATCCCGCTCCGCGAGTCGACGCCGCGCCGACGGGCCCACCCGGTCGGCCGTGACGCGTTCGCGTCCGACACAATCGAGCGGGCCGACCTCATGCTCGTCCGCGTCGGTGCCGAGGGCCGCGAGCCCCTGACCCCCGACTCGGGGCCGTCGTTCCAGGCGGCCCGGCAGGAGTGGCGGACGGCCGAGCGCGACCAGCGCTGCCTCCGGATGTCGGACAACTCGATGGCCCCGCTCGTCGCCCACGGGGCGTTCGTCTCCTACTCCGACCGCGACGCCCAGGCCGACGACCTCGACGGCAAGCTGGTGGTCGCCTGGCTCGGCGACGAGCCGCCGGTCGTCCGCTGGTTCCAGCTCGCGGGCCGTTACGCCCTGCTCCGGACCGAGAACCCCGAGGCGAACTCCCCGGCCGCGCTGGTCGACCTCGCCGACCGGGCCGCGGGCCGCCGGTTCCGGGTCGTCTCCTGGATCAGCACCCCCCGCTGAGCCATCCCGGACGGACCCCGTCGGGGGCCGCCGTCACCACGAGACGTGCTGGTCCAGGCACGGCAAAACCATGATCTTGCCGTCCCCCATTCGCCCGGTCCGGGCATGGGCGACGATCGCCCTGACCGCCGCGGCGGCGTCCTCGTCGCGGACGAACAGGGCGAGCTCGACCTTGGGCAGGAACGAGGCGTTGTACTCGCTGCCGAGGTAGCGATGGAGCCGCTCCTTCTGCCGGCCGTAGCCCATCGCCTCGCGGACGGTCCCGCCGACGACGTCGATCGCCTCCAGCGCCGCGAGGACGGAGGCGGCCTGGAACGGCTTGATCAGCGCGATGATCTGGACCACGGTCGATTCGCCTCGGAGGCCGGAGGGGCGGCGCGGCCGGGTGTCGGCGGTGCCTTGACAAGCCGACGGCCGGGGTGGAGATTGGTGGCTGAGTCTCGAAGACCGAGGCCGGAGCCCGCCCGCACCACGCCCGTCGCGGCGGGAGGGCCGTCGCCCCGGCCCGACGCGAGGGGTGCTTCCATGCGGCGGATCTTGGCGGCGATGGTCACGGGTGCGCTGCTGGTCGCGGCCGGCTGCAGCGGCCGGTATGACAAGCGGATGGACCTGACGCTCGAGGCCCTCAAGTATACCAAGCGGCTCGACGACAACCTCCAGCCGCCGGCCTCGGACGGCCCGCTGAAGGAGCTGGCCATCTACGTCCGGCCGCCCAAGACGCTGGTCGAGGCCAAGGAGTTCGGCCTCGGGGCCGTCCAGGCCGGGCTCTTCGACGTCGAGCGCACCTTCTATGAGGGCTCGAAGACGTTCCTCCACGTCCTCGCCCGGGTCAAGACGCCCAAGAAGGCCGCCGCCAAGGGGGCCCCGCCCGAGGCCGCACCCGCCGCCCGGGGCAACTTCAACACCGACGTCCTCGGCGTCCTCAAGGGGGTCTTCGGCGAGGACGACAGCCTCTCGGTCGAGAAGTTCAAGGACGACCCCCACCGGTCCAACAGCTACAAGCGGGCCATCTTCGCCACGACCGCCAACGGCAAGCCGGCCGAGGTCCAGGTCTACCTGTTCAAGAACGAGCCGTACGACGTCGCCCTGATCTTCGTGAGCGACCCCGCCGAGAAGGCCGCGCTCGCCTCGAAGATCAACCTCTGCCTCGAGTCGTTCGCCGTCGGCAACAAGGCCCGGAGCAAGTTCTCCGGCTCGGCCTCCGAGGAGGAGGCGGCCGACGGGGCGAGCCCCGGCGTCACCTTCTGACCGGCCGACCGCGGGGCCCGACCCGGGTCCCTCGGGCTTCGCACGCTACCTCGGCACGCCCGACCCATCTCGCGATGGCTTCCCGCCGGGGTCGGCGCGCCCGGCGGTCGACGCCTCCCCGGGCTTGGCCGGCGCGGGGTCGGGCAATTCGAGGAGGGCCGCGACCTGGTCGAGGATCGCCCGGGAGTCGGCCTCGCGGTCGGCCCGCCCTCGCCGGACGATCACCAGGCAACGGCCGGGCGAGTCGGGGCGGACCTGCACGAGCGTCGACGGCCCCTTCGGGGGCCTCCAACGGACCGTCCGGACGGGGGGTCTGCCCTTCAGGATGAGGTCGAGCTCACGCCCGTCCCTCGCCGAGTCGGGCGCCAGGGCCCGGATCATCGCGCGTCCGACCCTATCCCTCGACCCGACGAACGACCGCGACGCGTCGCCCGGGCCGGGGGGAGCGACGGGCTCCGACGCCTCGTCGGGGTCGAAGCCCACGTCGAGATCATTGCGGAAGCCGAAGTCGATCCCGACCTGTTCCCCGCCGGCCCGGACCGCATCGGACTCGCGCGTCGCGTGGCAACCGGCGAGGGCCAGCAGGGCGGCCACGGCGACCCGCCGGCGGGCATCCGCATGTCGCATCCGAATGGCTCCGAGACCGGTCTTCATCGACCCGGCAAGGCGAGGGCAGGCCCGCGCCCGCGACGAGCGGGCTCGGCCGGTCCTCGTCCCGGCCTTCCCCCGTCGATCCGACAGGAATAACGGACCGGGCGAAGCCCGGGACGGGATGGCCCGGATCAGCTCCGGTCGGGGCGGTTCGACCGGGACTTCGCCGGGACCTTCGCGGCCCCGGTCGCGGACTCGGAGGCGTCCCAGGCGGCGCGGGCCTCCCGGTGATCGCCGTCGGCGATCAGTTCCTCGCGGACGACGACGACGTCGGGCGGTGCCTCGATCCCGATCCGGACCGTGTTCCGCTCGACCTTGACGATCGTGATCCGGACCTCGGAGCCGATCACGATGCCTTCCAACAGTTTGCGGCTCAAGACCAGCATCCATTTCCTCCCTGAAATGTCGACCGGGGCGCGTCGTCCTGTACACCTCCCCACGGAATCACTCGAAAACCGGCCTTCCCCTCCGACAGGAATCCGTTCTTCGTCTCCCGCGCGAGGGATCGGGACCCGTCCCGCCCGTCGATCCCGCACAGGTGGCCTTCTATTCCCGAGGTGTCTTCAGCCGATACGGGATCATCCAGTTGAACCAGGGCTTGTGCAGGCTCCGGGCCTCGAGCAGCTCGGTGAACCCGGTGGCGGTCCGGCCGTCGACCGTGAACTCGGTGAGCCACCGGAGGTAGAACGGGCCGTAGTCGACGAGGTCGCGATGCCGCCACCGGGGCGGCGGGTCGATCCCGTCGATCCCGAGCGACCGGGCGTGGCGGATGCCGAGCGGGTGGCGATGCCAGTCGTCGAAGCTCAGCGCCGCGTCGTCGCGGACGACCTCGGGCCGGCCGTCCTCGCAGACGACCCAGAGCGAGCGCATCGCCCCGTCGCGGGGCTCGGCCCGATAGTAGATGGCCGTCCTGGCCCCGACATGGACCCGGCCCCACCGCCATCGGGTCCAGGCGACCGAGATCTCCTCGGCCCCGGCGTTGTGGTCGTGGTAGCCCCGGCCCCGGAAGTCGACCGAGAGCGGCCCGGGCCCGTCGACGACGACCGTCCCCTCGACCCGACAGTCGGCCGCCGCCAGGATCCAGTGGTGCGCCCCCCCCCGGCCGCCGAGGTCCCGTTCGAGCGGCTCCGTCCCATCGGCCGGGACGAACCGGAGGTCGGCCCGGATCGTCCGCCGGCCGTCGACCGCCGGGGTCTCGACGTGCAGCGCGTAGCCCGAGCCCGTCCGCTCGACCCGGCTCATCGCGACGGCGACCGAGAACGGGTCGGCCTCGTGCGCGAACCGATCCGACGGGTATCGGTTCAACGCATAGGCGGCCGTCTTGCCGCGGCGATAGAGGCTGAAGCCGATCGCGGCGTGGTCGAGCGCATCCGGGATCGGGTGCCGGGCCGGGTCCTTGAGGTGGCGGATCGCGGCGAGGCCGTAACTCGGGTCGAACGGGAGCCCGGCGTACCAGACGACGACGAGGGCCCACTCGCCGTCGTCGGCGATCGCGTCGAAGTACCACCACTCCTGGGCCCCGGGGGTCGGGAACCGGAAGAAGCGGTCGGGGTCGGGAGGGCCGGGCATGGGGGGATCTCGGGCCGGGCTGAGTCGACTCCTCGTCTCACTCCGGGAGGGTCGGCCGATCGTACAAGTTAAGCCTTGGCCGTAGCTTCCAGAGGGGGGAATCGGCCGGACGAGTCCGTATCGTAAGGGTTCGGCCGGGATGCAGGCAAGTTCCAATCGCCCCACGTCGTCCAAGCGTCCGAGGATAAGATCGACCCCCCCGGGGTTACCTCCAGTCTTCAGGCCTCGGACCTGTTTCGACAGACGCCTCGATCATAAAAAATGTTTAATTACTTGTAAATGTATTATTTTATGGAGGAAGATTCAACTGGGCATAATCCTATGAGCGTTACTCATCTAAGAATACTTAATTTTTGAATTATATCGATACGTTCTATGTTCGCCACTCAATCCCGATCGGATACCGCGATGATCCCGCGACCCGACTCGGCCTAGGGCCTCGCAGTTGTTCGATCGATAAAAATTTTCAAGACCATTGCTACGCCGATTCGCCTTCGCTACTATGAGCCTGCCTGCGGATATTGCGGATCGAAGACTTCGTTCGTCTCGCTCTCATTGCGAAGAATGTGCGGCAGATAGTTAGGTCCGGGGAATGGCACTAAACCAAGAGTAAACCCAGGCGAGCCAAGGGCTTGAGTAGAAAAGGGCCTCCCGGCACGATGGCGTCGCTTGACGACCCCATCGCACCCGGAGGCCCCCAATGCATCACCGGTTTGATACCATCCTCAGGCGGCTCCGGCAAGACCTCGCCGGCCGGCTCGACCCCGATTCGATCCGCGCCGCCTGCCGACAGGCCGGCCATCGGTCGCGACGCTGCGTCCTCGACCCCGTCGCCGTCGTCCACTGGTTCGTCCTGCAGGTCTTGCACGGCAACACCTCCTTGGAGCATGTCGCTCGGCTCTCGCGCGGCCTGTTCACCGGAGCGGCTTACTGCCTGGCACGCTCCGCCTTGCCCCTGGCCGTCTTCCAGATCGTGCTCATCGACCTTGTCAAGGCGTTGATCCCCGCGACCCACGCCGAGGGCCTCTGGCGCGGGCATCGCACCTTCCTTCTCGACGGCTCCGCGTCCTCGATGCCCGACACGCCCGAACTCCAGGCTCGGTTCGGCCAACCCGGCGGCCAGGCCCCGGGGTGCGGCTTCCCCGTGGCCAAGATCCTGGCGCTGTTCCATGCCGGGACGGGGGTCTTGTTGAAAATCATGGTGAAACCCTTGCGCTCTCATGAGATGGCCAGCGTCGGAGCGATCCATCCGGCCTTGCGGCCGGGCGATGTCCTGGTCGGTGACCGGGGCTTCTGCTCGCATGCTCACCTGGCGATCCTCGTCCGGGACGGCGTGCAGGCCATTTTCCGCATCCACCAGCGGCAGATCGTCGACTTCACGCCGAACCGGCCCCACGCCCGTTGTGGCGCGAGACACGCGGCCAAGGGCGTGCCCCGGTCGCGGTGGGTGCGGGGCCTCGGCGCGTTCGATCAGGTGGTCGAGTGGGTCAAACCCGAGGACCGCCCGGAGTGGATGACGGCCGAGCACTACGCGGCGTTGCCGGAGACGCTGACGGTGCGCGAGCTGCGTTACGAGGTCGGTCGGCGTGGGTTCCGGACCCGGACGGTGACGCTGGTCACGACGCTGCTGGACGCCGAGGCCTATCCGTTGGACGCGCCGGCGGAACTCTACGGCGCGCGGTGGCGTGTGGAGTTGAATCTGAGGCACTTGAAGACAACGATGAAGATGGATGTGGTGAAGTGCAAGACAGTGGAAGGCGTGCTCAAGGAATTGGCGGTGTATGCGATCGTGTACAACCTGGTGCGTGTCGTGATGGTGGAGGCATCGCGACGTCAGGGGGTCGCGGTGGAGCGGATCAGTTTCGTGGATGCGTTACGCTGGCTGAGCGCGGCGAGTGCGGACGAGGACTTACCGAAGCTGGTGGTCAACCTTGATCGTCACGGCCGCTACGAGCCCCGGGTGCGGAAGCGACGTCCGAAGCAGTTTCCGGTCATGACCAAACCCCGATCTGTCCTACGCAAAGGCTTGCTAGAATCAGGAGTTAGGAATTAGCTTAGTATCATTCTGGTATGTCCATCTATCCTGATCTGATTCATAGAACCCCTCCATCGACCCAGTGCAGGACTAAGGCGGCCGTCTTGAGGAAGGCACGAGACTCGCCGTAGTCCCGCAGACCCGTCTCATGGCGGATGTCGGTGGACCAGTCGCCCCGGCGAAGTTTCTTCAAGAGAACAAGAGGGACGCTGCTATTCGATTGACCGAGGATGATATTCCGAGTTTCAAAATCGTGCATTTTTCGCCCGCGCGAGATTCGATCTGCCATCGCCGGCAGGTCGTCAGGGTCGGTCCTCGCGAGGATGAGCGATTTCAGGGCACATTCGATAGCGTAGCCTGCCAGATACATCGCGTCGAGGTTGAGCTTCCCGTGGAGCAGGAACTCGGCCGCCTGCAGACGCTGGCCCGCGGCGAGCCGGAACGACCTCTGTGAGGGGTGCATCGCGAGGCTCCGCGTAAGTTATCCGGTCCGGTCCCGGTCCTCAACCCCGGGCCCGGGGGTTGATGAGCTTGGCCAGGTCGTGCATCAGGGCGTCGAGGATCAGGGGCATGTAGG
>JAABUQ010005079.1_pt1 | contig 21526 bp, 16 predicted proteins | sample 5560001 | NCBI WGS metagenome assembly JAABUQ01 (sample SAMN10711888, study PRJNA513371) | rock metagenome | isolation source: Antarctica rocks | place: Antarctica: Victoria Land, Finger Mt nord | collected 2015-12-18
CTCACTGGGAGCGCGGGCGGCCCGCCCGCTGAGGCCGACTCACTGGGAGCACTGGGAACACTGGGAGCGCGGGCGGCCCGCCCGCTGGGGCCGGATCCACGATGGTCGGGGGCGCCACGTCGTGCGGTGGCGACGGAGGCGGGCGGGCCGCCCGCGCTCCCACTATGACGCCACGGCCACGTCGGTCACGGGTCTCGACACTGTCGTCATCCCCCCGCGTGACAACCGTCCCTACGATGGGGCATAATAGTTCAGCGGGCAAAAAATGATGATCGCGGTAAAAGTAGTAGAGCAGACAGGAAGGGAGCGAGTCCGATGACCGCACAGGCACAACAGGCACAACAGGCGTCGCGCGATCCGTATACCCCGACGCGCGAGGATCATTTCACGTTCGGACTCTGGACCGTGGCCAACCGCGGGCGCGATCCCTTTGGGGACGTGGTGCGCCCGGTCCTGGACCCGCCCTACATCGTGGAGCGGCTGTCCGCGCTCGGCGCGTGGGGCGTCAACCTGCACGACAACGACCTCGTGCCCTTCGACGCCACGCCCCAGGAGCGCGAGCGCATCGTGTCCGAGTTCAAGCGCGCCCTCGACGCCACCAGCCTGGTCGTACCGATGGCCACCGCCAACCTGTTCTACCACCCTATCTTCCGCGACGGGGCCTTCACCAGCAGCGACGCTCGCGTGCGGGCCTTCGCCTTGCAGAAGACCATGCGCAGCATGGACCTCGGCGCGGAATTGGGAGCCAAAGTCTACGACTTCTGGGGCGGACGCGAGGGCTTCGAGACGGGCGCGGCCAAGGACCCACGCGAGGCGCTGAGACACTTCCGCGAGTCGCTCAATTTCCTGTATGAGTACAACCTCGACCAGGGCTACGGCTACACCTTCGCCCTCGAACCCAAGCCCAATGAGCCGCGCGGCGACATCTACCTGCCCACCGTCGGCCATGCCCTGGCCTTCATCGCCACGCTCGACCACCCCGAGGGCTACGGAGTCAATCCCGAGGCGGCCCACGAGCGCATGGCCGGCCTGGACTTTGTCTCCGGGGTGGGCCAGGCCCTCGACGCCGGCAAGCTGGTGCACATCGACCTCAACGACCAGTTGCCCGGCCGCTTCGACCAGGACCTGCGCTTCGGGCAGGCCGACCCGCGCAACGCCTTTTTCCTGGTCAAGCTGCTGGAGGACGCCGGCTACAGCGGCCCCAAGCACTACGACGCGCACGCCCTGCGCACCGAGGACGAGGAGGGCGTGTGGGCCTTTGCCGCGGGCTGCATGCGCACCTACAAGATCCTGCAAGAGAAGGTCCGCCGCTTCAACGCCGACGCCGAGATCCAGGGCCTGCTCAAGGACATCAAGGACCGTGGAGCAACAGGACCGCAGCCCCCCGCCGCGTACAGCCGCGAGGCCGCGCAACAACTCCAGGACACCAAGTTCGACGTCGACGCTATCGCCGCGCAGGGCCTGGGCTACGAGCGCCTCGACCAACTCACCACCGAGGTGCTGCTCGGCGTGCGCTAATAGCTCGTCAAGCCTTATCTACATGGTAGGGCAGCATACCCTGGGGGCGTTGCCTTCGCCTGGGTCCGCCTAACTGACGCCGGGCCTGCGACTAAAGTCGCGCAGCAGGGCGCGGACAACCATAGTGTCTAAGGGCGGCCGGTAGGGTCGCCAAGCTATAAGGAGCCTGTTCATGGTCGCTCAACCCAGCCCTCCTCTCTTGAACGTCGAGGACTACCTGGCCCTCGACAATGCCAGCGATGAGAAACACGAATACGTCGACGGCCGCCTCTACGCTATGGCCGGCGGTACGAACGCGCATGATCGCATCGGGAATAACGTCCGTGCCCTCATCAACATCCACCTCGGGGCCGGCCCCTGCGCTCTCCACGGCCCCGACGTGCGCCTGCGCGTTGGCCCGACCGTGTACTACTACCCCGACGCCTTTGTCACCTGCGACGAGGCCGTCGCGGCCAGGGCCACGGAGCTAACCGTCGCTCGTCTCGTCGTCGAAGTCCTCTCCGATTCGACCGAAGCCGCCGACCGCGGCGAGAAGTTCATTAACTATCAGACGCTTGCTGTCTTCGAGGAGTACCTGCTTGTCGATGGCGCCGTCGCATCGTCGAGCACTTTCGGCGCGCCAACGACGAAGACTGGCTCTACCACCGCTACGGCGCCCACGATACCGTCTCGCTCCACACGGTCGGTCTGGATGTGCCGGTTGCCTCTCTGTACCTCGCCTCGGGACTGTGATTCTACAAAGACCGTGGGCGCGTCGCCTAATAGCACATTGGAGGCGACATTAAGGATGCCCCGATCTTCTTGATGGGACGCTGGTGTTATCAGGGTGCGGGCGCGGCGCGGCGCGCCGCCTCATGTGGTCGCTCTGCCCTGCGCCTCGAGTTCGGCTACCATCACGTCGAGCTCATCGACGAGGGCCGCGGGCGCACCGGCGGTGCGGAACGCCGTCACCAACGCGCGGTAGTACCACAACTGCTCGCCGCGGCCCGCGCTGAAGCGCGACCACACGTCCGCGCCCACCTCGTGGTAGGCGCGCAGGATGCTTGTCGCGTTGTAAAGCTTGTCGGCCGCCAAGACCAACAGCACCGCGGGCGATGCCGTCGGCAGGTGCGCCAGGTAGGCTTCCTTGCGCGCCCGCCAGGGCGGTTTGGGCGTCTCGTCGGTGTCGGTGCACCCGTCCACGATAGCCGCGACCGTCCGCCCGAACAGGGCTTGAATGCGCGCGCGTCGGCGGGCCGCCCTGGTCTTCGACGGCGTCGTGCAGCAGGGCGGCGATGGCCTCATCCTCGCCCCCGCCGTACTCGAGCACCAGGCTGGACACACCCAGCAGGTGCGCCATATAGGGAATGTCCGTGCCCTTGCGGACCTGGTCCGCGTGCAACTGCGCCGCGAAGGTCAGCGCGCGCTCAAACCGTGCCGTTAACGCCATCTCTGTCCTCTCCTTCTGCCCCTATAACTGTATGTTATCAATCGCCCCGCGCCTGCGTTGGGATCGGCCTCGCGGCGCCGCGAGGCGCTAACCGCCAGGAAAGTGGGGGATGCTACGCGGCGTCGCCTCACTGTCGACCTCAATGTGCGCCTCGGGTCGCCGATGGATAGGTGTAACGCGCGGTGGAGCGTCCGCGGCCCGGCACGGTTCGTCGCATCGACGCGGGGCGGACGGTGGAGCCCGCCGCTGTGCAAGCAACGGTACAGGGCCTCGCCGGGATACAGCGGGAACGCTGCGATGTCGCGTTGGTGGACTGGCTCAAGCACGAACTGGACAACGCCCTGGACAGGGGGGTGAGGAGTCGGACGCTCACGGAAGCACAATCTCTACGAAACAGTCACCCGCCTCATGGCGATGCGGCCATCCATGGGTTGACGACCGAAACGCCGCAACGCTCCATATCGCGTACGTTGCGAGTGACGACGGTGAGGTTATGTACCCTTGCCGTGGCTGCAATCAGACAATCCACGACGGGCAATGTGATGCTGTTTCGCTGCGCCTCGCCCTGCAATGCGCCCCAGGCCAATGCTACCGCGCTGTCAACAAATAGGGTGCGTCCGTTGAAACGCAGGGCAAGGTCTTGCGAGAGCCATGATTGTAGCGATTCTTTCCTGCTCGAGTCCTGCAGCTTGCTGATCCCCTTCTGAATCTCACCCAGGGTGATAGTACTGATAAACAAGGTGTTCTCATTATGAGCATCGACCCAGGCGATGACATCGGGATTTTGCGTGCTTTTGATCAACTCCGACACCAGAACGGTATCGAGCAGATAAGCGTCAGGACTCATAGGTCGATGTCGCGGCCCGTATCGCCGCTCCGCCCGAGTTCGAGGTCCATCCCATAGAGCGGCGATTGCCTGAAAAACTCCGTCAAGGAGACGGACGGTGTGGTGAGGCGCTTATACTCCTCTACCGCTACTACCACGACCTTCTCCTGCCCGCGCACCGTGATCGTTTGCGGACCCGATACGACCGCCTGCTCCACGACGTGGCTCAGCCGATTCTTCGCCTCTTGCAACGGCCACCGATTCTTCATTTATCCCCTTCCTCCAACCAGCTAGACTGTCTAGCTAGATTATACAGATAGACGAAAACAACTCGGCGAACTCGTGTGTTGAGGGTACAGACGATTGGTCGGACGACGAGAGGCCGAAGGGAGGTTACGTCAAACCGCTAACCAGATTCATGTGATACAGCAGCGCGAGTAGGCCGCCCAGCGCGGCGGCGTAGAGGACGGTGAAGACGGTCTCCGAGGGGCCGCCGGTGCGCACGCGCAGGGGTTTCGGCAGCAGGTGCAGCCGGAGCGCCGTACGCGGGATCAGCGGGATGCCCGCCTTGGTGCAACCGTCGCCGGCCAGGTGGCTGAAGTAGCCGGCGCAGAAGCCGGCCGCGAGCCATGGACCCAGCGGCTTGACCGTGAGCACGTAGACGCCCGCCGAGAGCCCGAGCCAGATGAGGAACCAGTGCGAACCCTCGCGGTGACCGCCGGCCACCACCCGCACCAGGCGCGAGAGCAGGCGGCTGACCACGTTGAGAATGCCCGCGACCAGCCCCACGATGAGTCCGGCCAACGCGCCGAGCGGGGCCAGCAGCGTGCCCCGCGTCGTGCGCCGCAACAGCCGGCGCGCTATGTCGCCCAGGATGCGCGGCGCGTTGCTGATCATGGAGCCCGGCTCGTCGAGGTCAGGTAGCAAGCCGCCGACGGTACCGGCCGCCAGCCCCTCGGCCAGCGGGATCGCCTCCGACGCTCCGAGCGCATGCGCCAGCACCACCGCCGCCAGCGCCCCCGTGGTCACGCCATAGAAAAGATGGGTCTTGCCGAGCATACACTCCTAACTGTCCGCCCCCGACCGGTAACACGGCACTGGGGTCGGGGAAGCAACCCTTACCCCTGACAACAGCGATTATTCCCGATCAGCCAATGACTAGCCACTAGCCACTAGCCACTAGCCACTAGCCACTAACCACTAACCACTAGCCACTCAGTGGAACAGCTGGACATGGTAGATGTCGATCAGGGCCACGGCGAAGGCAAAGCCATTGTTGAAGGCGTGGGCCGTGAAGTCGCCGAGCAACGAGCCGCTGCGCTGGTAGGCGAAGCAGAGCAGCAGACCCACCACGAAGAGCGGCAGGAATTGGTCCGGCAACAGGTGGGTGAAGGCGAAGGTGAAGGCCGAGAGTCCGTAGGCGATGGGCAGGCCCTTGCGGATGGCAAAGGCGCGGAAGATATAGCCGCGGAAGAATAGCTCTTCCACCGCCGGCGCCACGAAGGTACCCGCCAGGACCGTCCCCGCCACCACCCACACGGGCGCCGTGCGCAGGGGATCGATCAACTGCTTCTGCTGCGCCTCGGGATCGCCGCCCAGGCGCGTCAGGACCTTGTCCAGGCCCGTGACCTGCTGCAGGTAGCCAACCAACGTCGCGGCGACGATGGCCGCGACGCCAACGCCGATGCCGATGAGGACGGCGCGGCCAGCTCCCTGGCGCAACCGCGCGCCCAGTCCGAAGATGTCCCATCCCCGGCGCACGCGCGTCAGGCGAAACCAGAGCACCAGCAGCAGGGCGCCGTCGACGGCGATGATGCCGACTAGATTGAAGGTGGGATCGTGCGCCAGGGACTGCAGGAAGACGTTGAGCGCGCTGGAGCCGCTCTGGCCGACGATAGTGTGTCCGCCGGCCGCGTAGATCACGATGGCCCCGATCAGCAACGGGATCGCGAAGAGGACCTGCAGTACCACCCCCAAAACCCAGTCGATAAGGGTAAAGAGGTAGCTGCCGTAGTCGTTGCGCCGGTTGGCCAGACGGTCGTCCCCAACCTCGGACGCCGCCGTCACACCCCGCTGCCAATCGCGCTGCCACCGCGCAACGGTCGGATCACCGGACCCGACATCACCAAACCATGACTCCGGGTCGGGTTCGCCAAACTGCTGGGGACGCTGCTCCTCTAAAACGTTTGTTCTCATCGCCTCACCATGTGCCTTCGCTTGATATGCTATACACCCGCATCACCCTCGCCTACTTGTACCGGCATCACCGCCGCCTACGCGCGAACAGGCTACAAGTTGACATCGGCGCATTAGCCTATCGCCACGGAAAAGTGACGTAGCCGCATCGGTAGACGATGCGGCCACCTACTCAATCCTACGCTGTCGGCAGGGACCTGCCAAGAACTAACCGTCTACCATCCAACCGTACCCGTTTGACAACGCCTCTATGTCTGCCCTAGACTAAGCCTGTCAACGCGCATCCCCGCGCCACAGTCCTGGCGACGGCAAGGCGTGCAAAGACCGTCCTCTCCGCGCCCGGCAACCCGGACCACTCCGACCTCTATTGTCCCACCTCTCTTACCCATCGCGCCCCGGTCCCGGTCCTTGCTCCGGTCTACTGGCCCGTACCTTCTTACTGAGCGCGCGGGCGGCCGGCCCGCTGGGCTCGACAATCAGCGTGCTGCCTCATTACTGGGAGCGCGGGCGGCTCGCCCGTTGGGTTTGACAAGCAGCGTGCGTCCTCCTATCCGGCGTCGTGGTCGCGATCGACGCGGGCAGGCCGCCCGCGCTCCCAGTGACCCGACCCAGACCGAAGCGGGCGCGCCGCCTGCCGCTCCCGGTGTCCCGACCCGGTAGGCGGCCCGTCAGGCCAGGAGACGGGTAGGATGCGTCGGCGCTCGCGGTCTCCATGTCACATATCGACCATTCCCGCGCGGAGGTATAGCCCATGATTCCACCGGCAGCCATCGCTCCCCCGGTCGCGCCGCGTCGAGGTGGTTGGGCACGGTCGAGGGGCCGCCGCCTGACCGCCTACCTCCATTCCCTGGCGCGGACCGTGTGGGCGGCCACGGCGCTGCTGCTCGCCCTCGGCGTGGTCTGCGGCGTGCTGGTTGGAGCGGCGGGGCTGACGATCCCCGACGGTCTCGCCCTGATCGTGACGCCGTTGGGCATAGCTGTCGCGATTGTCCTGCGCCGGCGGCGCGCGTTGTGGCTGCCCGCGCTGCTGCTGGTCGCGGCCGTCATTGGCGCCTGGCGCTACACCGTCACGCGTCCGCCCTCCGGCGCCGCCGGCCTGCCCTACTATATCGGGCGAGATGTGACGCTCGTGGGTAGCGTGGCGGCCGAGCCGGAGCCGTTGGACCGCGGCGAGAACGTGCGCGTGAACGTGGAGACGCTCACCGCGTCCGGTTCGGGAGCGCCTCGACGTGTCGCGGGCACGGTTCTGGTACACCTGGCCACGATCTCCGATCTGGCTTACGGCGACCGGCTGTCGCTGGCGGGAGGGCTTGCCGCGCCTCCCGAGCTGGCCGGGGCCAGTCCAGGCGCCTATAAAGCCTACCTGGCGTCGCAGGGCATCTATGCGGTGCTGGATTATCCCCGGCTGAAGCGTCTGGGTTCAGGCAACGCCAGCCCGCTGCTGGCCCTGGCCATTGCCATCCGCCGCTTCCTGGAAGGCGGCATCCGGCACAGCCTGCCCCAGCCCGCGGCGGCGCTGTTGCTGGGCATCCTGTTGGGGACGCGCACGCGGGCGCTCGGCGCGCTGACCGCGCCGTTCATCGCCACGGGCATGATCCACGTCGTCGCTATCTCCGGCCTCAAGGTCAGCATCGTCGCCGGGACGGCCGACCGCCTGGCGCGGCGCCTGCTGGGGCCGCGCTACGCTCTGTTGCCGGCCCTGGCCGTGCTGCTGCTCTACGTCCTGGTGACGGGCGCGACGCCGGCGGGGCTGCGCGCCGGGGTGATGTGGACCCTGGCCCTGCTCGCCATCCGCTTCGGGCGGCGCTCCGACGCGCTGACCTCGCTGGCCCTGGCCGCGGCCATCCTGTGCGCCGTCTCGCCGCGCATCCTGTGGGACCTGGGCTTTGGGCTCTCGCTGGCCGGGACCGCCTCCATCGTGCTGCTGGAGCCGCGCATCGAGCGCCGCCTGCGGCGCGTCCCCGCCGTGGCCCGCGAGGGGCTATCCGTCACGCTGGCGGCGCAGGTGGGCACGCTGCCGCTGCTGGTCTCCGGCTTTGGGCAAATCTCGACCGTGTCGCCGCTGGCCAATGCCCTGCTGCTGCCCCTGTTGGGTCCGATCATGGCGCTTGGATTGCCCGTCGCGGCGCTCGGCGCGCTGCTGCCGGGACTGGGCAGCGCGCTGGGCCTGCTCGTCTATCCGTTCCTGGCCGCCATGATCGCCGTCGTGGGGTGGCTGGCGCGCCTCCCGTTGGCCGCGCTGCCGGCCACGCCGTGGCCGCTCGCGTTGGTCGCGGCCTACTACGGCCTCGTCGCCGTCATCGCGTCGCGCCCCCGTCGAACAGAAGCGGACACGGATACGGATGAAGGGACAAAGCGGGACAAGAAGGAGACGGCGCGCGGCACGCGGTCGGCCGTGCGGCGCGCGCTCTACCCGGTCGCCGGGGCCGGCGCGTTGCTGCTGGCGACGGTGGCCTGGCGCCTGCCCCCGCGCGCCCCGACGGTCGCGGTGCTCCTCCTGCACGGCGGCCAGGGGCTGTTGTTGAGCACGCCGTCCGGGCGCGCCGTGCTGGTCGACGCCGGCGACGCGCCCAGCCTGCTCGACGCCGCGCTGGGCAACCGCCTGCCGTTCTGGCGCTCGCACCTCGATGACGTCATCCTGACCGACACCGACCGCGCCCACGTGGCCGGCCTGCGCGGCCTGCTCGACCGCTACAGCCTGGGCGGCGCGCTCGATCCCGGCGCGGTCTACCCATCGACCGACTACGCGGCGTGGCGGGCGGCGCTACGCCAGAACGGCGTCCCCGAGGCCAAGCTGCGCGGCGGCGGGCGCGTCAGCCTGGGCGATGGCGTGAGGCTTGACGTGCTGCTGCCGGCGGGCCTCGACCCGAGCGTGCCGCGCCCGCCCTGCGCCGTGCGCCTGACGCTGGACCGCCTCAGCATCCTGGTGCTCAACCGCACCGCGCTGGACATCGACCCCATCGTGCTGGCCGCCGACGGCCGCGGCGCGACGGCGCTGCTGCTGCCGGCCGGCCCAAGCGACCCGACGGTCTACGACCGGCTGGTGCGGGTCATCCGCCCGCAATTGGTGCTGCTGCCCTCGCCCGACGACGCCCACGACGACCCGGCCAGCGACGCGGTAGCGGTCCGCGCCGCCCGCGCCATCGGCGCCCGCGCGTGGCAGAGCAACGGCGCGGATGGCCTCGACCTCACCGCCGACGCCTCGCGCCTCGGCTTCCACGCCCAGTTGGTATCGCCATAGTGTTTGCGCGAGCATTGAGCATAAGGATTGCAAACGTGGCGCGTCAAAGGAGGCAGATCAGTTGCGCTCGCCGCGCCCATCAAGCGGACGCTCATCGACGCCATCGACCGCGGCGATACCGGTTACGGTCAGGGTCCACCAGTTGCGCGGCGAGCGCGGCGAGGCTCGGGTACGTGTCCGCTGGGATGGCCGCAAAGGGGGACCGCCCGTCGGCCGCCACCTCCCCCTTGCCGCCATCGTGTCTCGCCGAGCTAGCGCCTACCCTTCGTTGACCTCCTCCAGCAGAGTGCGCGCCGCTTTTTCGCGCGGGTCAACGTCGCGCGCCGTCCTCCCTGGAAGCCGGCGCTCCCAGGGAGGACGGCGCGCGAAAGAATGGCGCACCCCCCCTGACGCCTCGTCCGTGCTATTGGCCTTCCTCCTCTGAATGCCTGCGGGACGTCCCCTTCGCATGTAGTCTGAGCCAGGTATAGACAGCCTCCAGATTCCAGAAAACTCTACGAGGAGGTTAGAGGCGGGTAAACAGCCGCCTGAACACCTGCGCGGATGGACCGGGGCGTGCGTTATGGTCAACGAGAGGCAGCGACCGGCCCGACGAGCAGGGCATGTTGCCGTCGATAGCCCTCCAATAAGAGGGCTGTGAGGGCTCAGGCGCCGTGTGCAAGAGCATGAGCGGCCCTGGTTGCGCCACAAATGGCGACTCAAGAAGTTTTCTGGAATCTGGAGTAGACAGCCTATTGACACGACGGCGATCTCCAGGTATTGTATCAACAGGCACAATACCTAGATTATCTTTGCAACGCGCAAAACGCGCGAGCGGCGATAGCAATGAGTATAAAAGCATGAGCATGAGGGGAGATGGGCGTGGCAGCCGGAACGGACCTCAAGCGTGGCTCCATGGCCACCATCATCTTGACCGTCCTGCGCGACGGTCCCTTGCACGGCTATCAGATCGCGCGCGAGATCGAGCGCCGCAGCCAGGGCTATTTCGATTGCAAGGAAGGGACGCTGTACCCCGCCCTGCACAAGCTGGAGCGCGACGGGCTGCTGGGCAGCGAGTGGCGCCCGGCGGGCGAGCAGCGACGGCGCAAGTACTACGCGCTGACGCCGGCCGGCGAGCGGCGCCTGGCGACGTCGGTCGAAGAGTGGCGGCTCTTCGCGTCGCGCCTCCTGACCCTGATCGAGGCCTAGCGCCATGGCCATCGACCGCTATATCATGGCCGCGCGCACCCGCATGGCCACGCTCTCTACTGGCGCCGACGCGGACGAGACCGCGGAGGAGTTGCGCGCCCACCTCGAAGACGCTGCCTGCGAGCTACAGTTACGCGGCATCGAGCCGCGCGAGAGCGAGCGCGAGGCGGTGCGCCGCTTTGGGGCCAGCGATGATGTTGCCGTGGCCCTGGCCGCGGCCCACCGACGGCGCGTCTCGGGACGACGACCGCTGCTGGCCGCGCTGGTCGTCGCCGCCGTGGCTGTCCTGGGCAGCGGGGTGGTGGTCTCGGCGCATACGCCCTCCCCGACGCCTCCGATGGCGCCGCCCACTCCCGCGTCGATCCGGGCGCACGCGACGCGCCTACCCCTGCGGGGACACGCGCCCCTATCCTCACCCATGAAAGGTCATCGCCCGTGAATAGCCCGCAAGAAGCCGGACCTATCCTACCCCCATTGGACCCGCCAGGCGGCCCCGCCTCCCCTGTTACCCAGCGCCTCGTCGTCGAGCAGCCACGTCCGCCACGACGAGAGATGTCGTCGGCGCGCCGCTTGATGAACGTGGTGCGCGAGGCGCTGCTGACCGTTGCGCTGGTCGTGGTCGTCTTCTTTGCCAGCCGCCAGGTGGTGCAGAACGTGGAGGTGCAGGGCCACAGCATGGACACGACGCTGGAGACCAATGAGCTGATCCTGGTGGATACGCTGAGCTACAAGCTCCATCCCCCGCGGCGCGGAGACATCATTATCTTGCACCCGCCTGTGTTCGGCGCCGAGTCGGAGGACTACGTCAAGCGCGTGATCGGCCTGCCGGGCGAAACGGTTCAGGTCCGCCATGGAACGGTCTACATCAACGGCAAGGCCCTGAACGAGCCCTACCTCACCCAGTTGCACACGTACTACTGGCCACCGGAGGGCGGCGCGCAGACAGTTCCGCCCGGTAAGCTCTTCGTGCTGGGCGACAACCGCGATATCAGCTACGACTCGCATGAGTGGGCTACGCCGTGGCTCTCCGAGGACCAGGTCATCGGGCGAGCCATGATCGCCTACTGGCCGCTCAAGGATTTCCACCTGTTCTCCGCGCCGATTTTCTCGACGATCGTGATCAATTGACACTCCCCCGGCTAAAGCCGGAGGATTCTTGCTTCAACCGGGACTGCCCCCATCGGAGGTCTGATGCGCCGTCCACAAGCGTTTCGACTGTCGGCGTGCCCCGCCGCCAGCGCCGGATAGATCGCGTTGCGCCCTGCTTGGTTATCGCAAGAGCTGCTCTTTACAGTGTACCACGCGGGCCGCAGTCATCCCCGCCTTCTAAGGCGAGGCTTTTAAGGCGAGGCTTTCCGCAGAAATGAAGTAAGCCATCGGCGCCCGCGCGTCATGGCGCGCCTCGTGGGGATGACGATCGTGGAGCATAGTGAGCGCCTCGTGGGGATGACGATCGTGGAGCATAGTGAGTTGACCCTACCAGTTGGGACGCAAGTCGTGACCCGCGTCGCCGTGCCCGGCCCGGCCGGCTCGGGCCGCATGCCGCTGCACCCACGGGGCGCGGTCGGCGCCGTCACCGCCGTGGAGCCGGGCGAATCGGGGACGCCGGGCGCGGTTGATGACGGCAGACCCACGGACCGCTACCGCGTCCGCTTCGCCGACGGGAGCGAGACGATCCTTAACCGCGCCGACCTGCGCGTGCGCAAGCAGGAGAGGCGCGAGGCCATCGGACCGCGCGACGACGATCAGGACACGTTCGAGCGGCTCTCACCCTACGTCGCCTACCGCTGCGTGGTCGGCTCGCGCGCCTACGGACTCGACGACGAGGGCTCGGACGTCGACCGGCGCGGCTTCTACCTCCCACCAGCCGCGTTGCACTGGTCGCTGCACGGCGTTCCAGAGCAACTGGAGGACAAGGGGAGCGAGGAGTGCTACTGGGAGCTGCAAAAGTTCCTGACCATGGCGCTCAAGGCCAACCCCAACGTGCTGGAGTGTCTCTACACGCCCCTGGTCGAGACGGCCACGCCCATCGCGCGCGAATTGCTGGCCATGCGCGACGGCTTCCTCTCGCGCCTGGTCTACCAGACCTACAACGGCTACGTGCTCTCGCAGTTTAAGCGCCTGGAGCAGGACCTGCGCACCACCGGCGCGCTGCGCTGGAAGCACGCCATGCACCTGATCCGCCTGCTGCTGGCGGGGACCACGGTGCTACGCGAGGGCACGGTGGTGCTGCGCGTCGAGGGCGAGCGCGAACGATTGCTGTCTATCCGCCGTGGCGAGCTGCCGTGGGACGAGGTCGACGATTGGCGCCTGGCCCTGCACCGCGAGTTCGACGCGGCCTTCGCTACCACCCACCTGCCCGACGGTCCCGATTATGAGCGCGCCGACGCTTTCTTGATCCGTGCCCGGCGCGACGCTGTTGGCTACCAGTCGTTAGTCGTTAGTCGTTAGTTGTTAGTTGTTAGTCGCTAGCTCCATGGAGATAGCTGTGCGCGCGGCTCTTGGATCGCGTGTCGCGGCATGCAGGAAGGGCGGCAGGGATATGTTCCCTGCCGCCCCCTCGCGCCTTTGTCGCTGACCGCCGGTCGTCGTTCCAGTAAGATTGGTTGTCTAGCCGGCGCTCGCGATCAGGTCCTGGCGCACCCAACCGGTCGCGCCATAGTCGGTGGCCACGAACGTCCATCCGACCGAGACGCCGCGCACTTCCAGCCGCGTGCCTTGCTTGACCGAGACGATCACGGGCGCTTTGAGCGACGCTGTGCGGCGTAGGTGCGCGCCGCTACCAGCGGCCACGACCACGTAGGTCTTTCCCGGCTGCTGATCCTGCGCGGACCCTTGCTGTTGGCTCGGCGGCGCCTGCGCCTGCGTCGCCGTCTGCCGGCCCCGCGCGACGGTCCGCGACGCGGAGGTCGAGGTAGACGCGGCAGGCGCCGCGGCGCTCACAAAGGTCGCCATGACGTACCCCTCCGCTCCTTGCGCCGTGCGCACGCGCGCCCAACTGACGTGATAGCCCAACAACGCCACCTTCGCCCCCTTGTCTAGGGACTCGATGACCCTGGCCGCCAGGCGCGGGCCCTGGCGCATATTCAGGTGATCGACCGTCACATAGACGTCGGCCAGCGCGCGCCGCGCCGGGGACACCTGTCGCGGCGCAGGTGCGGGAGCGGGAGCGGCCACGACATGGGGATGGACCTCGTGCCGCGCCGCCGGCGCGGTGTGGCGCGACGCACGCCCGGCTCGACCGGCGATGTGCGCGGACGGGGCGGACTGGGCGGACGGGACCGGCGCCGCCGCGGGCCGCGCCGTGGCCCCGTGGACGGGCGCCGTGACGACGCCCGTCAGCCCGCTGGATGCGTCGCCATCGCCAAGAGTTTGGGCCGGTCCCACCCGTTGCAGGTACCAGTTCAGGACCCAACCGATGCGCCCACTCGGCAGCACCACGCGGTCCCAGCTGATGTGCGTGCCGAGGTAGGGCAGTCGCTCGCCCACGCGCAACGGCTCGAGCGGCGCGTCGCGCATCATCGGGCCAGTGCGCGCGGGGTAGAGCGCGGTGAGCACGACATCCACCGTCCCGTTCGTCCCGGCCTGCATCGACCCATCGGCGACGACCGGGGGCAGGGACGGTAGCGGCCCGCCGGTGACCCACTGGCGCGCCACGTAGCCGACCGTATTGCCGGGCAACGCGACCTTGACCCACCCATTGCCGCTCATCCCCAGGTAGCCCAGCCGGGCGCCTTGCTGCACCGAGTTCAGCGGCGCATAATCGTAGCCCGACCCGGCGCGCACGTTGAGGCCGTCGGCCGTGACCGTCACATAGTCCTTGTAGAGGCCATAAAAGTTGCGCAGTTCGCCCTGCTGCTCGCCACCGCTGCTCGCCGTCTGGCTTTGTGTCTGCGCCGCCGTCGCCGTGATCGGGGCAGCGGTCGCCGTGATCGGAGCCGTTGGAGCCGTTGGAGCCGTTGGAGCCGTCGGAGCCGTCGGGGCCGCGCTAGCATCGCTCACCGCGCTGATGGCTGTCGCGCTCGCGGGCGACGTGATGGAGATGACGGGCGTCGCGGACGACGTCGCGCTCACTGCTAGCGATGCCGCCGGTGGCGTGCTACTTGCCTCCGGCGCGGGCGACGATGCGTCCGTCGGAGGCGCCGTCGGCGTCGCGGGCTGCGTGGGCGTGTCGGTCCAGGGCGCGAGCGTGGGCGTGTCGGCCGCCGGGGACGACGCGAGGTGGTTGGCGATGAAGGAGATCGGCTCATAGTAGCCTATGAGCAACGCGGTATTCAGAAAGACATAGCCGACGCCGTCTTCGTTGACCGACTTGATCTCGAAGTGCAGGTGCGCGCCGGTGACGAAGCCGGTGGTACCGACGGCGCCGATGGTCTGGCCCAGCGCAACGACCTCGCCCTGGTAGACCGTGACGCTGCCGTACTGCATGTGCTCGTACTGCGAATACATGTCGCTGCCGTCGGGCATCAGGTGCTGGATGCGCACCATCTCGCCGAACGTCGAGTTGTAGCCGGCAAACACGACGACGCCGTTGGCCACGGCGTGGACGGGGCCGCCCTCCTGGTCGTCGGCAAGGTCGACCCCGGTATGGCCACAGAAGTATTGGCCCCCGTAGTCGAAGCCCTGGCCGAGCGAGGGGGCGCAGGAGTTATTGAACATCTGCGAGATGTAGTAGCCGTTGGCGTTGCCGTGGTCGTAGGTCGGCGCGCTGTAGGGATCGCCGACCGGGTAGATAAACGCCGCGGCCGTCGGGAGATAACCGACTCCCGTGTCCTGTGACGAGGAGCCGAACGGGGAGGTGGGGGGAGTGTCGCGGAGCAGCGTCGATGCGGTACCGATGCTAAGGACGAGCGTCAGGATGGCGGCTAGCGCTGCTTTCCTCAAAACGTATCTACCCCTTTCCTGCGTACGGCGGCGCCCGGGCATGGATGGAGCGCGCCGTGGACCAGCAGGCTTTACTGCATACTGCGACAGTGCGTGGAACCGGGGATAGCCTGGCAAGACCGATCATAACGTCCTGGCTGATGTCGTCGATCGGTGATTGGCCTCATGATGTCGCACGCGGGTAACGTGAGGGTTGCGGTGCGACACCACCAACAGGCGGGATAGTACCAAAAAGAGGGGCCGGCTGTCAATAGGGGCGTGCGCCGCGCCATCGAGTTGGTGCGATGGCCCCCCGGCATGTTATCATGAACGCACACGAAACCGACGCGGCGAGTGATCACTACCGTCGCGATGAGGCGCCGACGCCGTCAGATTCGGACGGCCGCGGAGTCCGAAAGTAGGAGTAAGGAGTTCAAACCACGATATGCTTTTTTTTGGCGCCCCCGCGCCACGCGTACCTGACCGCGCACGCCATGCGCACGCCGGACGGTTTTGCCCGTCGTGGAGGCGCCTGTGAGTAACCGTGGCGCTCCCCGCCCGCCCACCCCCGCCCGCACGCGCCTTAACTCGGCCATCCGCGTGCGCGAAGTCCGCCTTATCGGCGAGGACGGCGCCCAACTCGGCGTCATGCTCACGTCCGAGGCGATGCGCCGCGCGCAGGACCTGGACCTTGACCTCGTCGAGGTGCAGGCAACGGCGGACCCACCGGTCTGTAAGTTGATGGACTACGGCCGCGTCCGCTATGAGCAAGACCGCAAGGAGCGCGAGAGCAAGAAGAACGTGAAGGTCATCGAGCTGAAAGAGGTGCGCCTCAAGCCCGATACCGATACCCACGACCTTGAAACCAAGAGCCGCGCGATCCGCAAGTGGCTTGGCGAGGGCAACAAAGTGCAGCTGACCGTGCGCATGCGCGGGCGCGAGCAGGCGCACCCCGACGTGGCCCGCAAGGTCCTCTCTGATTTGGCGGAGAGCCTCACCGACGCGGGGCACATCGAGCGCAACGTGCTGGCCGAGGGCCGCACCATCACCATGATCCTGGCCCCCGGTACGGCGCCCGCTCGTCGGCAGTGACGAGACGAGTGATTAGTGGCTAGTGGTTAGTGACGAGTGAGGTGGGACGGAGTGGCTAGCGATTCGTGACGAGTGAGGTAGGAGCTTGCGGCCTCGGTCGCATAGTAAACGATGCCGAGGGCAGTCGAGTGTCGGACGACAGACCGGAGGCGGCGCGTGATCTTATCCCGCCGCATAGCATCGAGGCCGATGCGCCCGTCCTGACCCCACTCGTCACTAACCACTAGCCACTAATCACTTGGAAATGGAGGAGGCCGCCGCGGGGGCACAGCCCAAACCCTCGCGACGGCCTCTCGTTTATGTATGTCGGTCCCCCTGCCAGACGCATTCAATACCCGAGTGGGTAGTACCCGAAGTGATAAGTGACTAATGGAAACATCGGGTTCATTGGCGATTCGCCGTCTAACCCTTTATAAACACGGCGTCGGCGTCGTGGAGCGCGAAGGCGTCATCGATGGGGAAGAGGTCTCTCTGACGCTGCGCGCGACCGAGGTCGACGATGTCCTCAAGAGCTTGTTGGTCAGCGACCGTCGCGGCGGCCAGGTCCTTGGCGTGCGCTATGAGACGCCCACGGACCGTCAGACCCGCCTGGACGAGAGCCCGCTCACGCTCTCGCCCGACGCCAGCCTGCTCGACCTGTTGCGGTCGCTGCGCGGACTGAGGGTCCGTCTCGTCACCGGAGAGGGCACGCAGACCGGCGAGGTCAGCGGCCGCGTGCTCGGCCTCGACCTGCCGCCCGCCAGCGACGTGAGAGATGCTGTGACGAGCAGGTACGACGAGCCCATTGTGTCCCTGCTCGACGACGCCACGCAGAGCACGACGGTGACGTCGGTTCCTCTGCGCACGGTCCGTCGTGTGATAATCCTCGACGAGCGCGCCGCGCAAGACCTGACCTTTTTTCTCGCTATCAGCCGCGCCAACGACGCTCAGCGCACCATTACGGTCGGCCTCAGTCCTGGCGAGCACGACCTCGTGGCATCGTACCTCGTGCCCAGCCCCACCTGGCGCGTCAGCTATCGTCTCGTCGCGGAGAGTAAGGCGTCCTCCACGCCCGCGGCGGACATGCCTGACGGCGCCGCCACCGCTACCACAGCCGCGGCGGCCGCGACCGGGGCCGACGCGGGAGATCTCCTGCTGCAGGGGTGGGGCCTGTTTGACAATCCGCTGGAGGAAGACCTGGCTGACGTCGAGGTCACCCTGGTCGCCGGACAGCCCATTTCCTTTGTCTATGACCTCACCACCTCGCGCGTCCCCGCGCGCCCCATCGTACGCGACGCCGCCCGCGTCGCGGCCGGCCCGGTCGAGTTCGAGGCCGCCGCGCCGGCACCGGCTGTAGCAGCCGCAGCGCCCGCCGGAGGGTCCGACGTATTCATGGCCGGGTACGACACAGCTCCCGATGTCCCGATGTCGCGCGCCATGGCCGCGCGGGCCAGGAAGGTCGCGCCCGCGTCGATCGAGACGATGGCGACGCAGACCGCCGCCGCAACCGGGAGCGAGTTGGGCGAGCTGTTTCAGTACGACGTGACCGCTCCGGTCACCGTGCGGCGGGGCGGCAGCGTCATGGCGCCCATCCTGAGCGCCCGTCTGCCCTACCGCCGGGAATTGCTGTTCAACGAGCGCAAGCTGCCCGGCCATCCCGTGGCCGCCATCCGCTTCGACAACCGCAGTGGGCTGGTGCTCGAGCGCGGCCCGGTCACCGTCCACGAAGACGGCGCGTACCGCGGTGAAGCCATGGTCCCCTTCGTCAAAGACGGCGACGATGTCTATCTGGCCTTCGCCGTCGAGTTGGGTATCCGCGTGACCACCTCGACCGATCACGTCGTCGAAACGGTCGGCCTCTCTATCGCCGATGCCTACCTGAGTCTCCGGCAAGCCACTCTGTTGCGCCTGACCTACCGCGTCGAAAACACGACCGCGACGGCGCGGGAGGTCACGCTCGAACATCCTATCACGGCGCGGGCTGAGCTCAACACCGCCGTGACGCGTGAGCCCGATGCCCGCACGGCCGAGTTCTACCGCTGGACCGTCGCGTGTCCCGGCCGCGCAACGGTCACGTTCCTCGTCGAGGAGCGTCTCTACAACTGGCAGACGTACCGTCTGCTCGATTATTCGTACGACGCGCTCCAGGAGTACCTGTCCCGCAAATGGCTTGACGCCGCGACCATGGCCCAGCTCGCGCGGTTATTCGAGGAGCGAGCGGCCATCGCGCGCAACGAGCGCGAGCTCGCCGACCTCGTGGCCGAGCGCGACGAGGTCTACAAGCGCGAGGAGCAACTGCGCCGCAACATGGCCGCGCTCGGCGCGTCCGGTGACGAAGGCGCCCTGCGCGCCAGAATCGTCACTCAGTTGCAGGCCAGCGAAGACCGCCTCGACGCTATCGACGCGCGCAACGCCGCGCTGAAAGAAGAAAACGTCTGGCGCCAGCACATCATCGATACCGAACTCGCCGCGGTACGAGTGACGAGTGGCTAGTGGCTAGTGGCTAGTGGGATAGGTACGGTGGTTGCGTCGGCAGCCACTTGCAAACATCGCAGCCCCGTCAATCCAGGCTCGTCACTTTCGTCCTCACTCGTCACTAGCCACTCATCACTAGCCACTCATCACTAGCCACTCATCACTAGCCACTCATCACTAGCCACTCATCACTAGCCACTCATCACTAGCCACTCATCACTAGCCACTCGTCCTAATGCCGACCGCCCTTGTCGGATATCGAGCGGACGTGCTAGGCTAAGGGAGAGGGCTATGTCCGACTGCGGAGATCGGGTATAGCAACGTCTGTCAGGGGAGAGGACGCTGAGAGTGCTGGCCAGTTTCTTGATCTTTCTGCGCGAGGGCATCGAGGGCAGCATGATCGTGACGATCATGTGCACCTATCTGGCTACGGCCGGGCGGCGCGATCTGTTCCGCTCCGTCTTGCTCGGCGTCGCAGCCGCCCTGGCGGGCTCGGCCGCCGCCGCCGTGCTGCTCTACACGCTCGCCAAGAGCGCTTTTGTCGGCTCGGACGCGCAGACCTGGTTCGAGACCGGTACCTTCCTCCTTGCCGTCATCGTCCTGACCTATATGACGTTCTGGATGAAGCGCCATAGCCGCATGCTCGGCGCCAACCTCAAGAGTCAGGTGGGCGCCGCCGTCATCGGCGGCTCGGGTTTCGCCCTGACGCTGCTTGCCTTTGTCACCGTCGGACGCGAGGCGGTCGAGACCGTTATCTTTCTCTTGGCCATCGCGTTCCAGAGCTCGCCCCTCTCGTTGCTCGCCGGCGCTGTCGCCGGGCTGGCCGTCTCGTTCGCGGTCAGCGGCGCCATCTACCGGCTGGGCGTGCGCATGAACATGAAGCGATTCTTCACGACCGTCGGCGCGGCCCTGATGGTCGTGGCCGCCGGGCTGCTGGCCGACGCCATCGGGAACCTCCAGCAGCTCCACGTGCTGCCGGGCGGCGCGCAAGTCCTCTGGGACACGAGCCGCGTCATTTCCGACGACAGCGCCATTGGCGATGTGCTGCACGGGCTGCTCGGGTACGCGGCCTCGCCCAGCGCGCTGCAGGTCGGCGCATGGGCGCTGTTCCTCTGCGTCGGCCTCGTCGCCTTCCTGGGCGGGACGGGCGCCCTCTTTCGCCGACCCGGACGAGTGGTTAGTGGCTAGTGACGAGTGGTTAGTGGCTAGTGACGAGTGGTTAGTGGCTAGTGACGAGTGGAGGACGCGGAGCGGCACATGAGCATGATTGGCATAGGTGCGCACCGACGCGTTCGTTCCTACCTCACTCGTCACTAACCACTAACCACTAGCCACTCCGTTTAGGCTATGGGCAGTAATCCGCAGAACATGTTACGATGCTAAGGTCTCACCTCGGTTCTCGGTCGGGCTATAGTCGTAGCTTGTGATAGCGGTAGGCGAGATGTTGGCCGTCCCCTATTGCCGGTCTGGTCGTCGCTCCCCCAACGCATACTGTGTTAGGTAAGCTGTTGTAGATCGAGTCTTGAGTGAGTAGAGGTAGCATGAGGGGTAGGCTTCCGCACGTCGTCTTTGTGTTCGCGTGCATCGTTTTCACCGCTGTCGTCGTCGGGCGCGCGCAGGCCGCACGACCGATATTGGCCCAGGCGCCGGCTATCTCGGCCGCCATCCCCGCTCAACCGGCGCACATGATGCGCCCCGGACTGAATCCGGCCATCCCAGTCCCGCCGCCGTTCCCCAGTCCAACGCCCATACCGCCGCCGCTGCCCCTTGCGCCGGCCTTCGGCGCCGTGCCCGGCTGGCTGCACACGAGCGGCATCCAGATCCTTGATGTGCGCGGCCGCCCTGTCCGCCTGGCGGCGGTCAACTGGTACGGCACCGAGGGCAGCGATTTCGTGTCCGGGGGCCTGGCCTACCGCCCCTATATGGACATCCTGCGCACCATCAAGCATCTCGGATTCAACACCGTGCGCATCCCCTTCTCCAACCAAATGGTGGAGCAGGACCCTATTGTTGTCCGCCACCTCGAAGCCAATCCGCGGTTGCGCGGCCTGCACGCCATGGCTATCCTCGACCGCATCGTCGCCGGGGCGCGGCAGATCGGCCTGATGGTCATCCTGGACAACCACCGCTCGGAGGCCGGCTGGACGGCGCAGGAGAACGGCCTGTGGTACGACTTGCCGCGCTACACGCCGCGGAGTTGGATCAACGACTGGGTCAACGTGGCGCGTCGCTACGCCAACAATCCCGCCGTGGTCGGGTTTGACCTGCGCAACGAGCCGCACTCGAACGGTCCGAAAGAAGAGTTCATCAACCCAGGCTATCTGCACAACGGAGCGGTCTGGGGCCCGTTCAAGGGCGTCGAGGACCCGGCGAGGGACTGGCGCCTGGCGGCGGAGCAAGGCGGCAACGCTATCCTGGCAGTCAACCCGCGCGTGCTAATCATCGTCGAGGGCACGCAGATTTATCCCTACGCCAACCCGGACCCTACCCAGAATTGCCCGCTCAATCATGCCCCAGCGTACCAGAACTATTGCAACGACCTCTACTGGTGGGGCGGCAATCTGGCCGGGGCCAAGGACTTTCCGGTCATCCTCAACGTGCCGCATCAGCTCGTCTACTCGCCCCATGAGTACGGGCCGCAGATGCACGGGCAGCGCTGGATCGTGCCCACCATGACCGAGGCGGATTGGCAGCACCAGATGTACAAGCACTGGGGTTA
>JAABUQ010005080.1_pt1 | contig 21523 bp, 22 predicted proteins | sample 5560001 | NCBI WGS metagenome assembly JAABUQ01 (sample SAMN10711888, study PRJNA513371) | rock metagenome | isolation source: Antarctica rocks | place: Antarctica: Victoria Land, Finger Mt nord | collected 2015-12-18
CCGCGCTCCCAAGAAACGACGGCTGTGTGTTCTGCCAATTTAGAGTACCTCGAAAACTTCGTAAATGGGGCCGGTCGGCGGGCGCTGGCCGGTGGCGACGGCGATTAAATAGTTCAGCCACAAATAGTTCGGCGCAGAAGTCTCAAAGTATAGCGTGGTCCGCAGGTAGTATTCAGTTGGGTCAACCACTTCGCCGCGTGCCAGCCGGGCCATGACTTCGGGAGGGCCGTGGCGCAGGCCGTGATAGGTCAGCATAATCAGAGCGTCGTCACCTGTTCGCAGGACGAGGCGCACGTCCAGCATGGTGACGCCGTCGGGGCGGAGAGTCATCCAGTCTGCGCCGCCCGGCTCCAGCGTCCCGCGCAGGCGCTCGCCCTCAAACGTGCCGCTTAGAATTGGCACAATGATGCGCTTGCCAAGCGGCGTCCTACCGACTTGCTGCGTTTCGCCTGCCGACGCTTTCAGCGTGAACAAGTGGCGTGTTCGGATTTCCGGCATCGTCTTTCATCTTTTCAGGGCCAGCAAATAACTGGAAAGCTGCTCCCATGTCGTGACGCGCGAGCAGTCAGCGTTAGGGCAGCGTCCGGCCCAGTCAAACAGCAGAGTGTTCATGCGGGCGGCGCGTGCGGCGGCCACGTCCAGCTCGTACCAGTCGCCGACATGCAGGCAGGCGTCCGGCGGCAGAGGGACTTGGGCCAGCGCGTCTTCAAACAGCAGCGGGTTTGGCTTGGTGACGCCGACACAGGCGGAAATGGATAGGGCGCGGAAGTAAGGGAGCAAGCCTAGCTCCGTCAGCACGTCCGGCAGCGTATCTTCCCAGTCCGAGATCGCGCCCAGCGTGAAGCCCCGGCGCGTCAGCTCGGTCAGCAGCGCTGCAGCGCCGGGATGGGCGTACCGGGTGAACGGTGCAGAGGAGAAGGCAAGCGCGAGCATCGCCCACTGGCTGTCGGTCAGCGGCGGCTGCGCCATCGCGTCCAGCAGAACATCCATGATTTCGCGCAGTGCGCCGGGTGCATCCCAGGCAGTGCCTTCCACATAGCGCCGGACGGCAAAGGCTTCGGCAGCGCGAAACGCTTCCGGCAGCCGCGCCGGGTCAAGCGTCAGCCCGGCGGAACGCGCGGCGGATGCCAAGCGCTCCGGCAGGGGCGGCCTGTCGAAAACCAGCGTGTCGCCGATGTCGAAGAAAATGGCCTCAATTGCTGCCATGTGCTGAACTGGATTCACTGGTGGTGTCAAACAGCGCATCGGTCAAGCGGAAGCGCTCGCGCATGGACTGGGAGACGATGGCCCAGTCAGCGTCGTCCAGCCGTCCTTCCAGCGCGGCGGCGGCGGCCCGGCTTTCCGGGGACTGAAATGGCCCTGCCAGGAGCCGGACTGTAAGGTCACGCATCAGCGCGGGAGTCTGCACCATTTCCAGATCCAGCGGGTTCATCCCAAAATCGAGGTCAGGGAAGTTCAGGAATTCAAGGACTTCTTTGGTTGTCGGGTTCATAGGGAAGACTTACCGGAGAAGCCGCTGGCTTAAACCTGCCTAGCGCAACGGCTCGTCTTCTTGACAAATCGCGGCGAGTGTGATACCCTTAGAGAAACAAACCCAATCCAATTGCCTTGAAGCAATCTAATTTCGCGAAGTGAGGGACGGCAAGTGTACTGCCAAGACTGCAACACGGGCAACACCGTGGACAGCAAATACTGCAAAGAATGCGGCGCGAAAATCAATTCTGGATACCGGACGATGATGCTGTCCATCCAGGATTTGCCGCTGCACCAGAGCGACGAAGACGTCGAAAAGCTGACACGCCTGCTGGACATGGCCTTCTGGCACAACCAGGCCGGCAACCAGGACGCCGCCATCACGGCCTGCGAGGCCGCGCTGGCCCTGAACCCGAACAGCACGACGGCGCATTCGCTGCTCGGAACGCTGTATGAGAAGACCGGACACGACGACAAAGCCATTCGGCATTTTGAGGCTGTGCTGTCGCTGAACCCGGAAAGCCAGGCCGACGCCGCAAAACTCGATCAGCTCCGGCGCGGCGTTCATGTCCGGGCGGCGGCCCCGCCGCTCGCGCATCAATGGCTGCCGCCGGTGATGCTGAAGCTTGGGCCGCAGCTCGGGCAGAAGTGGGCGTCCCTGGCGTCGGCTTCAGTTGCTGCGAACTTAACGCAAGCAGACCCGCAGCGGAAACGGTTGCTGGCGGCCGGGGCGGCGACGGCGCTTGTCGCGGTGGGTGGCCTGATCTTGGCCCACCCGTGGGCGCAGGCGGAGACCGTGCGGACCTACCCGGTCACGACTGCCGCCGCGCCGCCTGCGGTTTCCATCAGCCGGTCGGCGTTCGCGCCCGAAGCGCAGACCGCGTCTGCGATGCCGCCGCCGATGGTCCTGCTGCCGTCCCACGCCAACAGCAACACGCCCGGCATCCCGGCGGGCATCACGACTAATGATCCGTTCGCGGGCCATATCCCACCGGGCTACTCGTCCGCCTCCGCCCCGTCCGGCGCGGGTTCGCCGCTGTGGACGCTGCCTGCCGTGCCGCGCACTGCGGCTCGCCGCCGGACCGGGCAGGATCTGCCTCCGCTGCGGCTGGCCGCGCTCCCGGCAGTCGGAAGCGTTGCGCCTGCGCCGGTCTCGTTGCCGCCGAGCCTCATGCCCGCCGCCGCGCCTGCCGCGCTAGCGGACACCCTGCCGCGCCATACAGTCATGGTCAGCAGCTTCGGCAGCGCTGCGCCTTCTTCCAATTTTTCTCCGTACCAGTCCAGCTTGTCATCGCACATTCGGATTTCGGTGCATCAGGCTGCAGACACCACTGCGCCAAGCGCCGGAGCGGATAGTGGCATAAGCGACAGCGTCTCCGGCAGTAGTGGGCAGGGTGAAGCCTTGCAGCAGCGGGCGCTGTCTTTGCAGGAAGCCGGCTCGTATTCCCAGGCGCGTCAAGCCTACCAAAGCGCGATCCGATCCTACCAGGCTCAGATCGCGGCCGGGCAGAACACGGCGACCGCCCAGCGCGGCCTCGCCGCCTGCCAGACAGGACTCCAGATTTGCGAGCAAAGCCAGCCTTGAAGCGTCTGTTTGGGCTGCCGATTGTCGTGCTTGTGGGGCTGACTGCCGGGCCGGGCTTCGGCGCGGCTCCGGCGAAAGCGCCTTTGCCGACGGTTCTTCTGTACCCGGCGTCTTCCGGCGATGTGGCCGCGCTGGTGGACCTGCGGACGCGCCTGCGTTTAGACGGCAAAGTGGAAGTGCTGACGTATGACCCGGAATCGGCGGCGATCCAGCGGGCTTCCGCCGAAGACGCGCACCCGGAATGGCTAGTCAGCGCCCCCATCACCGACGAGGGCCGGATGGTCCTGGCCCGTGCGCTCGGCGCGAGCTTCTATGCGGTGGTCAGCCCTGGCCGCGCGGCGGAGACTACGCATGTGGAGCTTGTCGAAACGGCTCCTGCCGCCCGGACATTCGACTGGACCGGCACGAACCGCCAGTTTGGTGTCCGCGCGATGGAGTCGCAGGTCGCCGACTCTGTTTCCCATCCCGTCACCTACGCGACTGCCGGGGATCTGACTGCGTCTAATTTCGCCCCTGTTTCCGTGCCTAATCCGGTTTCCGCGCTTAATCCTGTTTCCGTTCCTCCGGTAGTTGCCGCGCCGACCGCCGCACCCGTTCCGGCCCCTGCGGCTGCTGCGCCCGTTCCAGCATCGCCCGTAGTCGCCGCTGTGCCTGTTCCCACGCCGCCAGCCGCCGCCGTGCCTACTCCCACACCTACTGCGCCGGTGGCAGTCGCTTCCGCGCCGATACGAATTGCGCTGCCGCCGCCTGCTGCGGCCCCGCTGCCGCTGCCGCTGCTGAGAACAACGCCGACCCCGCTGGACCTTCCTGCGCCCGTTGTCCAAGCTCTTCCCGTGGCACACATTCCCGCACCCTTGCCGAAGGTTGCGGCTGTCCCCCTGCCTGCGCCCGTGCTGACGCTGCCGACTGTTGCCGCTGCCCCGCTGCCGCCTGTAGTCGCGCCGCCGGAGATGACCGTGGTGCCGCTGCCGAAAGCCGCGCGTTCCGTGCCGTCGCCGCAGATCAACACAGCGATCCCGACGCCCCAGATGGCCCCGCTGCCACTGCCTGCGCTTATCTTGCCGAAAGTGAGTGCCGCGCCGCTGTCGAAAGTCATGCAGCCGGCTGCTGTGACGCCGCCGCAACTCACCCATGTCCAAGTCGCGGCGCTGCCGAAGCGGGAGATTCCTGCACCAATTTCAGCGCTGCCGACGCCGTTTGTGCCGGAACTCTTGCCACCGAAAGTGCCCGTTTTTGTGCCGCCGACGGCTGTAAAGAAACACGCGCCGCCTGCCGAAGATATGACTGCGATTGAGCCGCTTCTAGCACGGGGCGACTCGGCGCTTGACGGAGGGGATGCCGTCAGCGCCATTGCTCTGTACCGGGAAGCGATCAATGGAGCGCCCCTCAGCGTTGTGCCGCGCCTCAAGCTGGCCCAGGCGTACCAGAAGGACGGCCTCAGCGACCGTGCTTTAGACGAGGCCCGCCGCGCTCTGGAAATCGCCCCGGACAGCGCCCCGGTGCAGCAGTTTTTGCTGGACTTAGACCAGCAGACCGGCACGACCGCCGGCGCTCTGGTCCGGGACCGGGCCGCGCTGGAACGCAGCCCGACCAGCCCGTCCGCTCACGCGGCGCTGGCGGACGCTTTGTGGAACAACGGCGATTTGGGCGGCGCGGAAGCCGAGTACAAAGCCGCGTCGGCGCTGGCTCCGGCAGGAAGCCATCTGGCCGATGCCCAGCTCGCCCAGCTTTACGCGGCGGAAGCGCGGTACGGTGACTGCCTGGCGATCCTGCAAACCGGCGGCAAAGACAGCTACGCGGTTGCGATCCAGATTGTCAAGAACCGGGCCGACACGCTCAGCAGTACGCTGGCGTCGTCCCGCGAGACCTTCGCCGCCGGCAAAAGCACGCGGGAGCAGTTCTACGACGACGCCAAAAAGCTAAGCGCCCAAGCGCAGGCCCTGGCCGAGTTTGTGGCCGAAGTCTCGCCGCCGGACCAGTACAGGCTGTCGCATCTGCACCGAAAGCTGTCCACGAATTTGCTGGCGCAGGAGTCGGCAACGCTGGTGACATTTATTGAGACTGGCGACAGCCGGCAGAACGACAGCATTTCACTTTTGGAGCGCGGCGCAGCCACGGAAATGCTGACCGCGCAGGCGACGGAAGAAAAGCTCGGGCTTTGGAGAGAGAAGCCGAGCAAAGAGTAACACAAAATGCCTTTATGGAACCAGTGGCGGCGCGGCAGTGGAGAAGACGCCGGTGGCCGCGCCCCGCTGCCGCAGGTCGGCGACACGGTCAGCCTGCACGCGGGCGGAGAATTCGAAGTCGGCGTCTACCAAGCCCGTGTCCGGGCCATCGGCCCCCGCCGTATTCTGCTGGAAAGCCGGGAAACCACCACGGCGCACCCGGAAGACGGACGGGAAGACGACGCGGCGCTGACATCCGCGCTGCCGCCCCGGACGCCGCTGACGCTGTCGTTTGTCATCAACGACAACCTCTACCAGTGCGAGACCCGCGTGGTCGGCCCGGCAAAAACCGGAACACTGACCGTTTCCCGGCCCCGCATCGTGACCAAAGTCCAGCGCCGCCAGTTTTACCGGCTGCCGCTTCAATCCCCGACGACTTTTCGGGTGCGCGGCGAGTCCGGCAGCACGTCCCCGGTTCCCGCCCGCCTGGTCAACCTGTCCGGCGGCGGCGCACTGCTGGCGTCCGGCAAGCCGGTTCCAAGCGGCCTGCGGGTGCTGGTCCGTGTTCCCGCCGGAAAGCAGGGCGACTTGCTGGACGTGGAGTCGGACGCTTTGGACTGCCGGGTCGCCTCTCAGGGTTTGGCCCGGATTTATTTGATCCGCCTGCGTTTCCTCGGTCTCCCGGATTTGACTGAAGAAGACCGCGAAGAGATTGTCGCGTATATCTTCGAGCAGCAGCGGATGCTCCTCCGAAACCGGAAGCTGCTGCGGGCGTAAGACTCCTTCCAAGAACCCCTCCCGGCACAAGTGCCTTCCCTCCCCTGTTAGGGGAGGGCATTTTTAGTTATGCTGACCTGTACTTTCTGACAAGAGGCGGAGGCTATATTTGTGGGCTTCTTTCCGAAAGCCCTCCCCTAACAGGGGAGGGTGGACAACTTGTTGGACGGGAGGGGATTTTTCCCCTGCGCGGGAACTCGGAACGGCGCATTTGCGTCCAATAGAACAATGTTCTTGAAAATGTCCGACGCCCGCCGCCTGCAGCTCAGTGTTTTTGTTTCGCTTCTCGTCAATGCTGTTGTCTTGCTCGCCGTTTCCTGGCTCTGGCGCTGGCAGCCGCTGCCCGGCATCCCACCCCTGCCTCACATCAAGCTGGTGCGTGTCGCACTGGTTCTGCCGAAACCCCCCGCGCCCATTCCGGTGCCGGAAGCAAAGCCGGTCCCCGCTCCGGTCCCGAAGCCGCATCCGATCCATCCGAAACGCCTGCCGACGCGCCGCCGGCCCGGCGCGAAAGTGAGAACGTCCTCCCCTGCGCCTCCGGCGAAGATGGCGGGCGGCTCGGATGCCGGCTCTGCCGCGCCGCCGGTTCCCGCCGCCGCCCCCGAGAACGTCATCGCCAGCGACCAGCCGAAACCGCTTCTCGTCCACAACATTCAGGCTCCGCTGCCGCTGCTTCCCATGCCGTCGTTCGCCCCCGGCGTCATTGCCGCCCCGCCCTTGCCGAAAGCGACTCCCACTGTGCATATTGGTCACGGCGCGGCAGGCGCAGACATCGCGGGCAAGGGCAATGGGGCAGGGCAGGGCGCGGGGTCCGGCAGCGGCATCGGCTCCGGCAGCAGCGCCGATGCCGGGGAGCCGTTTGGGGTCGGCAAGGGCCTCGCCGGTGACGGCGGCCCGCGCCATATCGTCTACGTTTTGGACATCTCCGGCAGCATGACGAGCCGCATTGTCCGTGCCGACGCCGAAATCCGCAAAGCGCTGGCAGGATTGCGTCCTGATGAAAGTTTTGATATTATCGCCTTTAACGAGCAAGTGTACCCGTTTGACTTAGGCTTAGAGCCGGCAACGCCCAGCATGGTTCATCAAGCCTCGGTCTTTCTGGATACCCTGCAAGCCAACGCCGGCACCTACACAGAGGCCGGCATGACAGCGGCCCTCATTATTCCAGGTGTCAACGAGATCGTTCTGCTGACCGACGGTGTTCCCAGCATGGGGATTGATGATCCGAATAAACTGGCGGATTACATCCGGCGTCGCAACAAGAATCATGCGCGTATTTCCTGCGTCGGCATGGTGGGAACCGACCAAGACGGCATTGACCGCACTTTTGAGGGAACTGCTTTGCTTCAGCGGATTGCCCATGAGAGCGGGGGGGCCTGTGAGATTGTGCCGCTGGGGTACAAGACCAATGACTGAAGCGTGTGCTTACGCTGGGGTGGACCCGCCATTCGGAACCATGTAAGAGCCATGCGCTGAAACGCACGGCTAATCAGCGAGGACGCTCAGAAGTACCGCTTCGCGGCACTGGGAACATTCCAATTCTGAATAATCTTCCGAACCCCGCGAAGCGGCGTTTTGCAGCGTCTGCGCTGATTAGCCGTGCGTTTCAACGCATGGTCTGAACGATCTACCCGAAAGAAAACAACCTATGGAAGCCCTTGTTTTAGAAGAAACCCATAAACTCCGGCTGGGCGAAATCCCGATCAGCGAGCCGCTGGGGCCGCGTGACGTGCGGATTGACATCAAGACCGTCGGCATCTGCGGGTCGGACATCCACTACTACCAGCACGGACGCATTGGGCCGTTTGTCGTCAATGCGCCGATGGTGCTGGGGCATGAAGCGTCCGGCGTCGTCTCCGAAGTCGGCGGGGCGGTCTCGGAGCTTGCGCCCGGTGACCGGGTGTGCATGGAGCCGGGCATCCCCGACCCGAGCAGCCGGGCATTGCGGCTCGGCCTGTACAACCTGGACCCCGCCGTGCGCTTCTGGGCCACACCGCCGGTGCACGGCGTTCTGCGGCCTTCGGTGGTCCATCCTGCCGACTACACGTTCAAAGTCCCTGACAGCGTCTCGTTTGGCGAGGCTGCAATGGTCGAGCCGCTGGCGGTCGGGATGCAGGCCGCAAAGAAAGCGCAGATCGTGCCGGGAGATTTGGCCGTCGTCATGGGCGCGGGACCCATCGGCATGGTCACAGCGCTGGCGGCGCTGGCGGGCGGATGCAGCCGGGTGATCTTGACGGATACCCAGCAGCCGAAGCTGGAACTGGGCGCGTCTCTCGGCGCGATCACGCCGGTCAATGTCGCGCAGGAGAGCGTCGCCGAAGTCGTGGACAAACTCACAGGCGGCTGGGGCGCGGACATTGTCTTTGAGTGCAGCGGCAACGCGCGGGCGCTGGCAGGCGTCTTCGAGCCGCTGCGGCCCGGCGGCTGCGCCGTGCTGGTTGGGATGCCGGATGGTCCGATTGCGTATGACGTGGTCGGCGCACAGATCAAAGAAGCAAGAGTCGAACACGTTTTCCGCTATGCCCACGTCTTCGGGCGGGCACTATCGCTGATGGGCGACGGCAAGATAAACGTCAAGCCGCTCATCACCGATACCTTTTCGTTTGCCGACAGCATCGCCGCGTTTAACTACGCTTCCCATCTGCCGCCCACGTCGGTTAAAGCGCAGATCGAGATTGGATAGAAATCGGCCCCCACCCCCGGTACTTCGTCCCGACCCCTCCCCCACTTCGTGAGAGAGGGGTAAGATATGAGGTAGAAGCCAAGTAAGCGGCGGCCTTCTCCCTTGTTCCTAATCTTCACCCCTCTCTCACGAAGTGGGGGAGGGGTCGGGACGAAGTACCGGGGGTGGGGGTCTTGATGCCGGAAACGAGTTATTTTGGACACGAAACTGATTGTTGGGCTTGGTAATCCGGGCAGGGACTATGATGACACGCGGCACAATATTGGCTTTGCGGTTGTGGATGCGTTTGCGCGGCAGTATGGGATTGCGGTCACGAAAAAGGACCATCAGGCGCTGGTCGGGGACGGGCGGGTAGGCGAGACGCGGGTGTTTCTGATGAAGCCGCAGACGTTTATGAACCTGTCGGGGCAGGCGGTGGCATCGTTTCTCAAGATGAAGCCGCTGGAGGCGGCGGATATTCTAGTGGTCACTGACGACATTGCCCTGCCGCTCGGCAAGCTGCGGCTGCGGGCGGAAGGGTCAGCAGGCGGGCATAACGGCCTGAAATCACTGATTGCCCACCTGCATGGGCAGACCTTCCCGCGCCTGCGGTTTGGGGTGGGTGCGCCGCGTGACCCGTCGGTGCAGATTGACTTTGTTTTGGGCCGCTTCGGGCGCAGTGAGCGGGCCGACGTAGACGAGGGGATTGCTCGGTCTATCGCAGCTTCAGAGATGTGGCTGGCGGAAGGCATTCAGTCGGCAATGAACACGTTTAACCGGCAGTCGGCAATGAACACGTTTAACCGGCAGTAGGCCAAGAATAGCCTAAGCCGGCGGCGGCTCAGGCGGAGGGCGGTTGACGAGGCCGACGGCAAGCAGGACCAGCAGGGCACCAGCCACGGTGAACAGCGTGATCTTGTCGCCTAAGAAGTACGCGCCCAACGCGGCGCCCGCGACGGGCTGGATAAACAAAAATACCGACATTTCGCTGGCGTTGTGCTTGTCTAAAATGCTGAACCAGACCAAGTAGCCCAGCACCGTGCAGGGAACAATCAAGTACAGCAGGGACCAGAGGGCAGGCGCGGGCGGCAGGGTCAGCGGATGGTCGGCGGCGATCTGGCGGGTCATCTCATACGTCGCAAACGGGGCCAGCGCAATCGCGCCGCTCAGCATCTGGTAGGTGACGACAGACAGCGGCGGATAGCGGGCGACCAGGTTCTTGCCGACGATGCTGGACGACGCTTCAAAGGCCAGCGCCAGCGCGATCAACAGATTGCCGGCGGTGGACTGCGAGAGCGAAGGGAGCGAGAGGCCATTGGAAATAATCAGATAGACGCCGGCCAGCCCGAGGCCGATGCCGAGCAGCTTTGTCCGGGGCAGGGCTTCTTTGAGGAAGAAGAACGCCAGCAGGGACAAAAACACGGTCTCGGTGGCGTGGAGCAGTGCGAAGTTTGACGCTGTCGTCAGGCGCAGGCCCTGATATGCCAGCAGATAAGTCAGCGCCAGACCGAGAACACCCATCGCCCAGAACGCGCCCCAGTCGCGGCGAGCAACCCGCAGGTCTACCTTGCGAACCCGCGCGATCCCGTACATCAGCAGAGCGGCCACGGAAAAGCGCGTAAAGGCCAGCGTCATCGGCGGGATGGAAGTCAGCGCGATCTTCGCGGCGAGGGATGACCCTGCCCAAAGCAAGTTGATTACGACCAGTAAAACCAGTATCAGGAGCGGCATCCGTATGGCGGCCCTCTTCCCGGCCCCGTCCCGGACAGTTGCTGCCTGGACAGATTTTGGCCGTGCCGACCGTTCCATGTGCGTGTTTCGACTCCTTTGCATTCATTCTAGCCGCTGCCGGGTGTCAAGTCAACCGGCAGCGCTGCCTGCCGGTTAATCCCCGGTTACAATCAACCCAAAACGGCCTGGCGGAACTATTGGCGCGGCAGGCACGTAAAAAAGAGCGCATGTCCTCCTTTTCTGATCCGCTTTTTGGCGGGGCCTGGACCGAAACGCCCAAAGCGTCGGCTCCGGGCTTTTTTTTGCCCCAAGTGTCCGGTATAATAACCCAAATCGCAGGAGTCGCTATGCCCGATACTTTATATCCCGTTAATTCGCACCCTACACCGTCCGCTCACGGTGTTGCCGCGCTGATACTTGCCGCCGGCAAAAGCACGCGCATGAAGTCGCGCCGGCCAAAGGCCCTGCACGCGCTTCTTGGGAAGCCGCTGCTGCGCTGGGCGGTGGAAGCCGCTGCCGGGGCCGGCGCGGGCCGCACCGTGCTGGTGGTCGGCCATGAGGCCGCGATGGTGCAGGCCGCGATGGGGCCGGAGCTGGAATACGTGCTGCAAGCCGAGCAGAAGGGAACCGGCCACGCGGTCCAAATGGCCGAAGCGCTGCTGGCGGATTGGGACGGCCCGCTGCTCGTGCTGCCCGGCGATGCGCCGCTGCTCTCGGCGTCGCTGCTGGAGTCGCTGATCGCGCACCATGCCCGAACGGGAGCGGCAGCAACACTGCTGACGGCCACACTGGAAGACGCCGGGTCGTATGGCCGCATTGTCCGCGACCCGGCAACCAATCAAGTGGAAGCAATTGTCGAGGCCCGCGATGCGTCCCCGGCCCAGCTTCTCATCGGCGAGATCAGCACGTCAGTGTACGTTTTCCAGCCCCGGTCGCTGTTCGCTTCCCTCCGAAAAATCACGCCGCAGAACGCGCAGGGCGAGTTCTACTTGACCGATGTTGTCGCGCTGCTGGCCTCCGAAGGGCATATCATCGAAGCGCTGGTCTCCGGCGACCCGGACGTCGTGCGCGGCATCAACACGCGCCCGGAGCTGTCCGAGCTGCGCCAGGTGCTGCAGGCCCGCGTTCACCATGCGCTTGGCCTCGCCGGGGTGACGATTGTGGACCCGCTGACGACGCACATTGACGCCACGGTGCAGATCGGGCAGGATACGACGATCCATCCCTACACCATACTCAGCGGCGTCTCCGACATCGGCGAAGACTGCGAGATTGGGCCGGGGGCGCGTCTCAGCGACGCCAAGATCGGCAGCGGCGTTTCCGTCCGCGACTCTTATGTAGTTGCCTCAGAAGTCGGTGACGGGTGCAAAATCGGCCCGTTCGCTAATCTGCGTCCCGGCAGCGTACTGGGCAAAAACGTCAAAGTCGGCGACTTCGTGGAGCTGAAGAACACGACGCTTGGCGACGGCGTCTCGGCAGGCCATCTGGCGTACCTCGGTGATGCCGAAGTCGGAGCGCGGACCAATATCGGCGCAGGGACAATCACCTGCAACTATGACCCGTTCCTAACGCCGACGAAAAATCTCACTTCTGTCGGCGCAGACGCCTTCATCGGCACCCATTCTACGCTGGTTGCCCCGGTCACGGTCGGCGACGGCGCGTATACCGCCGCCGGTTCCACCATCACCGAAGATGTTCCCGCCGACGCGCTGGCACTCGGCCGCGCCCGCCAGGTCGTTAAGCCGGGCTGGGTCAGTGCCAAGAAGCGCCGAAAAGAAGACTAATCTATGCCCGCCCGCATCTACCCTGTGCTTGAGACCCCCATCGCCGGCCTGCCGACCGACCCCGCCGCCGGCTTCGCGCTGGCCCGTGTTGTCGAAGCGCACCCGGTCTTAGCTCAGCTTCTGGACTTCTGCGCCGTGGACCCGCATCAGATCGCCGTGGAAGTCGGCATGGTCTATCCTTATGAAGAAGGAGGCTTGGAAGACCTCGACGATCTTGAATTCGATCCGATGGAATGGTTCGAGCCGGTCGCCGGCCTTGCGGCTGTCGAACGCGCTACCCTTGCCGTGCGCGATGATCCCCAAAGCCTCGCCGCCGCGATCTACGACCCCGGCCTGCGTCCTGCGGATGTTCTAGCCGATTTAGAGGCAATAAAAGCGTTGCTTCAAGCCGCCTTGCAGCACGAGACGCGCTTTCATTTTATTCAAGAAGCCTGAGAACCATATGTTAAAACACACGGCTATTCAGCGCAGACGCTAAGAAGTACCGATTCGCGGCACTGGGAACATTTCGATCTTAACAACTTCATCTTAACCCCGCGAAGCGCTGTTTTTTAGCGTCCGCGCTGAATAGCCGTGTGTTTCAACACATGGTTCCTAATTGGCTCCGATTCCTTGCCAGCCTTGACGCATCCCCGTCTCCTATGTTATGATGCAGCCAGAGTATCACGCAAAAAAGTAATCTGACTTACGGGGAGAACGCACGATGTCCATGCTGGGCCGGATGTTTGGCTTAGGCCGCAACGAACACTACGACAAAGGCATTCGCCTGTTTGACCAGGGGCTATTGGCCGAAGCGATTGCCGAACTCAAACTCGCGAGCCTGAAGAACCCGGACGAGCTGACCGAGCGGATGGCCTGGTTTTATATCGCCGAGAGCCATGCCAGCCTCGGCACCGCCGCGCTTGAAGCCGGGCGCTACGAGGACGCCCGCGTCGCGTTCGCGGAAGCGCTCGCCATCAATCCGCACTACGCCGACCTGCATTTTCAGGCGGGACGCGCCGCGCGAGGCCTGGGCAATGCACCTGCGGCGCTGGTTGCGTTCGACGCGGCATTGACTGTCAACCCGCGCTACGCCAAAGCGCTGTTTTATCGCGGCCTAACGCTTTATGCCGTAGACCGGCCCGCCGAGGCTCTGGCCGCCGTTCAAGACGCCGCCTCGGTTGATCCCGCGTTCGGCGTTGCGCCTTATGAAGAGGCCGTCGCCGCGCATCACGCTGGGGATTATTCACAGGCCCAAGCGCTGCTGACCCGCATCGCCGAGACCGACATTGACGACATCACGTTCCACTCCCGCCTCGGCGCGGACCTCTACCGGCGCGGCATGTACGCTGAATCCGTGGCCGAATTCCAAAAGGCGCTGGCGCTCGCCGACTACGCCGACCTGCACAACTCCCTTGCCGTCGCCCTCACCGCCCAAAAGCGCTACGCCGATGCCATCGCCGCGTTCCAGCGTGCGCTGGCCTTAAACCCCAAGTACACCGACGCCCGCACCAACTTGGGCTTGACCTTCCGCGCCGCCGGCCTGAACACCGACGCCGACGCCGAGTTCACCCGCGTCCTCCAAGACGACCCCGCCAACACCGTCGCCCGCACCGAGCTTGGCAGATAGATGGAACAAAGACATGACCCCTGTTGAGACACCGCCTAGCATCGAAACCGGCTCTCCTGCCGAAGTCCCTGTCCCGCGTCAAGGCTGGGAAGAACAGTATCAGCGCATGGCTGAGAACGGCGACGACGCGCTTCTGGATGCCGATGCTCTATCATTGACAAAGTGGGACGAGACGGAGTGGGAGTGGTGAAACTTGCCGTAGAGGGAGCGGAAAACGAAGTAGGAAACAATGAATATTCCCAACAATGGAGCGCAGCCGCCCACAGCATACCAGCCATCGAGCAAGGTGGTCCCAATAGCTTTTGTCGCATTTGGCATTTTGACCCTACTAATCATATTAGGGGTTGTTACCAGCATCAAAGTTTATCGCAACACGCAAAGTAGTTCTCGGGCGGCTATCTCTGTAGGAGACAGTTTTATCGACAGTATGGGCCAGCATAATTACCAGGCTGCTCGCTCCTTATTAGCTTCACAGCTTCAGGCGACCACGCCAACGAACAACTTAAAGGATATAGAAATGCTGGCGGAGAAGCACCACAGAGCATTCGTTAAGCTCGGCCAGCCGGGCTGGTTTGTCCAAGATCGTGGCGGTCAGGTGACTGCTCGCTTGTCATATCCAGTACAATTTGCTCAAAGCAGTAGTACGGTCTCCCTGACGCTGGTTCAAACCAAGACAGGCTATCGGGTGTACAATTACTACTACACTTTTTAGACTTTCTCAAGTGTATTCCGTAAGTAAAGAAAACAGATATGGTCAATCCAGTTCTCGCCATATGTCTTGCAGGCGGCGCTGCTTCGATGATTTGGTTGTTTGTTAGCATGTCGGGCTTGAACTCCTACACTGCTTCTTTAGGAATGAACCCGCGTCATGTGCCGTTCGGCAAAATCTGGCAAGACACGCAGAACCCAGCATACCCGCAGTTAATGGGCTTTATTTACAGCGCCATGGCCTTAATTGCCTGTATAACATTTGCTATAGCGATTGGGCATCACTCTTTGCCCCCGCCTCACCACGCAAGCAGCAGCCAGTAGAAGCTGCCGCCCCAACAATACAGGTCCGGGTATAATCTCCCCATGACTGTGTTTTCTATCACGCACCGCTCGACTGACACGAGTGCCCGGTGCGGGCTGCTGTCTTTGCCTCATGCGCCGGAGCCGATTCAAACGCCGGTGTTTATGCCCGTGGGGACGCGCGGAACCGTCAAAGCCATGACGCAGGAGGAAGTGTGGGAGCTTGGGTTCCGGCTCATTCTCGGCAACACCTACCACCTGTATCTGAGGCCGGGGCCGGAGCTGGTGCAGAAGGCCGGGGGGCTGCACAAGTTTATAAGCTGGGACGGGGCGATGCTGACGGACAGCGGGGGCTTTCAGGTGTTCTCGCTGGAAGAGCTGCGAAAGATCACCGAAGAGGGCGTGAACTTTAAGTCGTATTTGGACGGCTCGGAGCACTTTTTCAGCCCGGAGCGCTCGATTGAAGTCCAGCACGCGCTTGGTGCGGACATCATCATGGCGTTTGACGAATGCCCGCCGTACCCGTGCTCAGAAGAAGCGACGCGGGAGGCGACGGAGCGGACGCATCGGTGGCTGGAGCGGTGCGTCCAGTATCATAATTCGCAGGACACCCATCAGCTTTTGTTTGGGATCGCGCAGGGCGGGGTGTACGAACATTTGCGGGCGGAAAGCGCTCAGTTTGTGGCGGCGCAGGACACGCCGGGCATCGCCGTCGGCGGCGTGTCGGTGGGGGAGCCGCCGGAGCTGATGCAGGCAGCGGTGGGGTGGAGCGTCCCGCATCTGCCGCCGCATAAGCCGCGCTATTTGATGGGCGTCGGGACGCCGCGTGATCTTTTAGATGCCGTCGCGCAGGGCATTGACATGTTTGACTGCGTCCTGCCGACCCGGCTGGGCCGCAACGGGACGCTGTACACGACGCTCGGGCGCATCAACATCAAGGGCAGCCGGTACACCGACAACTTCGGCCCCGTTGACCCGAACTGCGCCTGCCGGGTCTGCCGGAAGTATTCGGCGGCGTATCTGCGGCACCTGTACAAGTGTGACGAAATTTTGGCGTCGCGCCTGGCAACCTACCACAACTTGGCCCACTACGGCCAGCTTATGGCGGGCATCCGGGCCGCAATTGCCGAGGACCGCTACGCCCAGTTCCGGCGAGACACGCTTGCCCGCTACGCGGGCGAGGAAGAATAGGAACCCGGCACTGAAGGTGCCGGGCTTCGACCTGCCGGCGCTCCGCTCTCCGCATCTGCCGTCCGCTCGGCAAGCCGGCTCAGATACCGCTCGCCCCAGCAGCACATCAGCGCAATTGTCGGCTCCAGGCTCCGGCCAAGCTCGGTCAGCGAGTACTCCACTTTCGGCGGGATTTGCTTGTAAATCTCCCGGTGGATGACTTCGTCTTCTTCCAGTTCCCGCAATTGCAGAGTCAGCATTCTCTGGGTGACGTCCGGCAGCAGGCGGCGCAGCTCCCCGAACCGCTTCTCCCCGCTCAGCAGGTGATACAAAATCACGCCCTTCCAGCGGCCTCCGATGACATCCAATGTCGCTTCCATCGGACAAAATTCGTGCCGCCGCACATTCATTGCACCTGCTCGTATATTTTTAGTCATTGCTGCCCTATAGTCACATTTCTGTCAGTATGGCACACTATTCTGCGTACTTGTATAATATGCACACTCCTGGCATAATAGGAAAAATTGACAATAAATGTTGTCAAAGATTGTTACCTAAGAAAGTGTAAACGCAGCGAAAGCCTGTGGGGCACAGGAAGATTATTATGAAGACTAACATATGGAAACAATATTTTGCACTCGTATTTACTTTCCTGCCGGCAGCCGCGTTGGCGCAGCAGGCACAACCGGCGGCGAAGCGCATGAATACGCTCGGAGCCGAAAACTTGCTGCTGGCCCAGCGGGTAGGAGCCTGGGACGTCACTGAAACCGTCCATGCCTCACCCGGAGCGGTCCCGACGGCCAATCATTACCGGGTCACCCGCAAGATGATCGGCTCGTTCCTTCAGGAGATCGCCCAGCCGGAGCCGGGTGCTGCGGACCCCAGCTTCCGGCGGATTTACTACCTGAGCTTCAACCGCGTGGAAGGCCGCTGGAAGTATGTCTCCCTGGTGACCAACAGTCCGGTGGGCCTGATGCCGGCGGCAAGCTTCGGCCCAAGCCAGAACGGTACAATCACGCTCCAGTTCGAGCCGTTCGCCGTGGCCGGCCCCGGCGGGACTGTCACGGGGCAGATGCTGCGAATGGACGAGATCATTACTCTGCAAGACGCAAACCATGATCATGCGGAGGAGCGTTTCCGCATGGCGGACGGCAGCGGCAAGATGTGGGTGGCCTTCCGCTATGACTATGTGCGCCGAGGGGCGCAAGCAAGCTGGGGAGCACGCTGAAGATGAAGACGAGTCAACGAAGCGTCGCCGCCGTGTGCCTCGCGTCCACCCTGACATTTTTGGCAGGCACGGCTCATGCCGCGTCGCTGACCAGCGCACCGTTCGGCAGGACGCGGGACGGCAGGGCCGTCACCCGCTATACCATGACAAGCGCCGGCGGGGTGCGCGTCCAGTTTATCAGCTATGGCGGCATCATCACTGATGTTGTCACCCCGGACCGGCAGGGCCGATTAGCGCCTATTGTGCTGGGTTTTTCGACGCTGCCCGAGTACGAGACCAAAAGCGGCGATGGTGGCCTGTATCTCGGCGCGATTATCGGGCGTTATGCCAACTACATCGCGGGCGGGCATTTTAGGCTAAACGGCCACCGGTACACGCTTGCCAAGAACTACCCGCCGAATACTCTGCATGGCGGCACTACCGGCTTTGACCGGCGGCTGTGGCAGGTGCAGCCGATCTCGACCTCCGGCCCGCGCGTCAGCGCCCGGCTGACTTACACCAGCCCGGACGGCGAGGAAGGCTTTCCCGGCACACTGAAAATTCGTGTTGCCTACACGCTCTCGGATGACGGCGCGTTCACGATTCATTACAGTGCGGTGACCGATAAAGACACGGTCGTTGCGCTGACAAGCCACCTCAGCTTCAATCTGGCTGGGGCCGGCTCGCTGGGCAGTGTGCTGACGCAGGTGCTTCAGATAGACGCGGACCATTATCTGCCGACCGACAGCACCCAGATTCCGACGGGGCAAGCCGCGCCCGTTCAAGGCACGCCGTTTGACTTCCGCCGCCCGACCGCAATCGGTACGCATATTCACGACAAAAACGCGCAGCTTGCGATTCAAGGCGGCTACGACCAGGAATGGGTGCTGAACAAGCACGGCGACTTATCGAATCCGCAGCTTGCCGTGCGCGTCTACGATCCTAAAAGCGGTCGAACGCTGGACTGCCTGACCACCGAACCGGGCGTACTGAGCTACACCGGCGGCGACTTCAACGGGACCATCAGCGGCATCGGAGGCCGCTACCGCCAATTCGCGGCGTTCACGCTGGAAACGCAGCACTTCCCCGACAGTCCCAATCACCCGCAGTTCCCAACGACCGAGCTGAAGCCGGGGCAAACCTACAGCAGCACGACGATTTTCCGCTTCGGCGTACAGAAGTAGAATAGGAGCAAGACACATGGAAACTTTGATGTCGCGCCGCGCGTTTGTGGCGGCGGCAATAGCCCTTACGGGCGCACTCACTCCGCATAAGGCAAACGCGCAGGTAATGGACCCGCGCCCGCCGACCGTAGACACATCCCATCCTCAAGAGATTTCGCCTGGTGTTTGGGTGGTCCATGACCACCGGGTTTGGCTTGTCCCTAACATCGGCATCATCGTCGGCAAAGATGCGGCCTTGGTCATAGACTGCGGCCTGGGACCGGCGAACGGCGAGAAAGTGCTGGCGCTCGCCCGGCAGCTTGCCGGACCGAAACGCCGCTTGTTTCTGACCCTGACCCACTTCCACCCAGAACACGGCTACGGCGCTCAGGTGTTCCGCCCCGATGCCACGATTGTCTACAACCGCGCCCAGCGCGATGAGCTTGCTCAAAAGGGCAGCCGCTACATTGACTTGTTCCGGCAGACACAAAGCAAGGCGACGGGCGTTGCGCTGGAGGGGACACAAATCGTCATGCCCCACTTCGTTTACGACGGTCCTAGCGCCGAAATTGATCTGGGGGGCCGAAGCGTCGAGCTGCACACATTTGGGACCGCTCATACACGCGGCGACCAGACCGTTTTCCTGCCGAAAGAGCGCATTCTGTTCGCCGGGGATTTAATTGAAGAGCGTATGTTCCCGATCTTCCCCTGGTTCCCGCCAAAAGACGAAGAAATTGACGGCGCAAAGTGGGTTGAGATTTTGACTGGCTTTGGGCCTCTTCAGCCGTCCGTGATCGTACCTGGGCACGGCGACCTAGGGGACATTCGGATTGCTGCAAATCTCGCCTCGCACATTTCGGACACGGGACGGCAGGTGCGGGCGCTCCGCAGGGCCGGCGTTCCTGCCGCCGAAATTGCGGCTCACTGCAAGCCGCGCCTGGTCGCCTCCCACCCGAATTGGGAGCATTCAGCGTTGCTTGATCTGGAAATCGCGTATTTCGCGTCCTTGCCGAGTTGAAGCCGCGCTGAAAGTGGTAGGGTTTGACAAAAAAAACCGGCACCTCCAGTGCCGGTTCTAAACTGCTATTTGCCACGCACTTCCTCGCACTTTGCCAGGAACGCTTCGGCTTCAGCGGGCGAGACTTCATCGGCGTTCCAGGCAAGCTGGATAATGTGCAGGCGGCTGGTGCCGCGCATCGTGAGGCGAACGCCGCCGCCGGCGCGGGACAGCGAAACGGCGTCTACCGGGCGCGGGCGGCTGAGAGTGTAGCCAAGCCTACCGAAAATCCGGCCATAGGCCCAGCCGGCTCCGATTGCGACCAAGCCGAGGGTGATCAAGCCGAGGCCCAGACTCGTGCCGAAGAGGTGCGCCCGGCGCAGGGCGTCTTCTTCTAAATCGGACAAGCCATCGCGCATTGCGTCGCTCGGCACGACTTGCAGAGTGCCATCGTCGTGAAGGATCAGCAGGCCGTGCGCTTCAGGACGGGAAGCACTAGCAAAGCGCATCTGCGCGAGTTGGGTCATTTGCTCTTTCTCGAAGGTCGTCCGGAGACCTACCGCCTTGCTTCGCAGGGTCCTCCCTAAAGGGAAGATTAGGAACGAATGGCGATGGCGACCTTGCTCTTCTCCTAATCCTTCCTCTAGGAAGGACCCTGCGAAGCAAGGTGGTAGGTCATTTGCTTTTTTCTTCCGCTTTGTCTTTGGCGGCCTTTCGGACTTGTATCCGCAATGGTGTTCCCTCAAACGAGTAGGTTTCCCGAATGCGGTTCTCTAAGTAGCGCAGATACGAAAAGTGCATCAGCTCCGGGTCGTTGACGAACAAAACAATCGTCGGCGGCTTGACGGTCGGCATGGTCGCATACTTGATTTTGAGCGACTTGCCTTTTTCGTTGTACGGATGCGCGTCTACGGCGTCCCGGACGATTCGATTCAACTCGCCGGTCGGAATTCGCATGGAGTGCGCTTCGGCGGCGTCGAGCGCCGCTTCGACGGCGGCGGGAACGCCTTTGCCGGTTGTCGCCGACGTAAATGCCAGCGGCGCGTAGGCGAGAAAGTGCATCCCGTCGCGCAGCTCTTCGGAGAAAACGCTCATCGGGTTCTGGCCGGGCATTTCTTCTAACACTTCTTTGCGGCCCAGGTCCCACTTGTTGACTACAATGATCGCCGCCCGGCCTGCCTCATGGGCGTAGCCGCCGACCCGCTTGTCGCCGTCGGTGACGCCGTCTTTGCCGTCCACAACCAGCATGACCACGTCGGCCCGCTCAATCGCCCGCACGGCCCGAAGCACTGTGTAATACTCGACGCTGCCCTGGATTTTGCCGGCCCGGCGAATGCCCGCCGTGTCAATCAGCACGACTTCGCGGTCCCCCTGCGGCGAGTGGTACACAAACGCCGTGTCGGTGGAGTCGCGGGTCGTGCCGGCGATGGGGGACACAATCGCGCGTTCCTCGCCTAAAATCGAGTTCAGCAGCGACGATTTGCCGACATTCGGACGCCCTATAATCGCAATCTTGATCCGGTCATCTTCCGGCGGGTTCTCCGTCATCTGAGGGGCGGGCGGGAACCGCTCGACAATGGCGTCTAAAGCGTCGGCGACGCCGCGCCCGCCCAGCGCCGAGACGGGAAACACATGGGGTAGGCCAAGCGCGTAGACTTCCGCGACGTTTCGGTTTTCCTGGTCGCCGTTGTCCACTTTGTTGGCAATCACAATCAGCGGCTTGGGCGAGCGGCGCAGGGCATTGGCAAGTTCCTGGTCATCGGACGTCAGCCCGACCGTCGTGTCTACCACTAAGACAATGACATCGGCTTCTTCCATCGCGATCTCGGCCTGCATCCGTATCTGGGACCGCAGCGGGTCCGGGTCAAACATCTGGATGCCGCCGGTGTCCACCAGCGTGTACTCGCGCCCGTTCCAGTCGCCTTCCGCGTAAAGCCTATCGCGCGTGATACCGGGCGCGTCATCTACAATCGCGATGCGCTTGCCGACGAGCCGGTTAAACAGCGTGGACTTGCCGACATTGGGCCGTCCAACAATCGCCACTAATGGCTTCGGCACAAACACCGGCGGCGCGACTTCCTGCCGCTGGTCTTCGTCCGCTCCGGGTTCATCTTCCGGCTCGTCGAGTACGAGCGTGTAATCTTCCGAGTATTCTTCCGTAGGTTCGTTTACGGGTTCATCTTGGGGTA
>JAABUQ010005082.1_pt1 | contig 21515 bp, 23 predicted proteins | sample 5560001 | NCBI WGS metagenome assembly JAABUQ01 (sample SAMN10711888, study PRJNA513371) | rock metagenome | isolation source: Antarctica rocks | place: Antarctica: Victoria Land, Finger Mt nord | collected 2015-12-18
ACATTTGGGCGGGGCGGCACGATCTGGCCGCCGCACGCGTGCGGGCGACCTTGGCCGAATATTTCGATGCGACGCGCGCGGGCGAGCCGGGCAACGACGATTCGGGCGCGATGTCGTCGTGGTATGCGCTGGGGGTGATCGGCCTGTATCCAAACGCGGGATCGGACGTCTGGCTGATCGGCTCGCCGTCGATCCCGCGCACGACTTTGAACCTTGCGGGCGGCAAGCGGTTCACGATCGAGGCGGTGGGCACCTCGCCGACCGCGATGTACTTGACCGGCGCGACGCTGAACGGCCGCCCGCTCGACCATGCGTGGCTGCACCATGCCGAGATCGCGCGCGGCAGAGTGCTTTGGCTGACGATGGCGGAGAAGCCCGGCAACTGGCCGCACGGCGCGCCGCCGCCGTCCGAGTCGGACGGGACGAAGTGATCGCTGTCCACCCCACGCGGCGCGCGCTGATCGCGGCGGCGATCCTCGCGCCAGTGGCCGGGCACTCCGCTCCCGCCGCCACGCCCGAGGACGCGCACGCGCGGCAGATGCACGAGGACTGGCCGTTTCTCGCGCGCTACGCCGCCGAGAATGCCGCCGTGGTCGCGTCGGGCATCCCCGTCCGCACCGTCTTCATGGGCGACAGCATCACCGAAGGCTGGCGCGCGACGCGCCCCGCCTTCTTCCCAGCCGCGCGCGCGTGCCGGGGGATCAGCGGGCAGACGATGCCGCAGATGGTATTGCGCATGATGGCCGATGTCGTCGCTCTCAAGCCCCGCGCGGTGCACATTATGGCGGGCACCAACGACATCGCGGGCAACACCGGGCCGATGACGATCGCGCAGACGTGCGACAACCTCCGCGCGATGGCGGCGATCGCGCGGCAAGCGGGAATTGCGGTCATCTTCGCTTCGGTTCCCCCGGCGGCGGGCTTTCCTTGGCGGCCGGGGCTGGAGACGCGCGGCCCGATTGCAGCGATCAATCGCTGGCTCGCCGGTTTCGCGCGGGCGAGCGGCGCGACTTGGCTCGATTACCACCCCGCGCTCGCCGACGGTAAGGGCGCGATGCGGCCGGGGTTAGCGCTCGACGGCGTCCACCCGACCGCGGCGGTCTATGCGGCGATGGAGGCGTTGGCCGCTCCCGTGCTGGCTGGCTTTGAGAGCTGAAAGCCGCGCTCAGCCAAGCTCCGCCATGAGGGCGGGCTTGCCCGCGACCGGCGCGGCGAAGGCGAACAGCGCGCCCGCGAGCGGTTGGGCTTCGAGCGCCTCGGCCGATAGTCCTCCGCACGCGCTGGTCGCGTAGGCGGTGCGGAAGTCGGGCCCACCGAAAGCGATCTTGGTGACGTTGCCCACGGGGAGCCGCACCTCGTGGGTGCGCGTGCCGTCGGGGGCGTAGCGGCGCGCGGCCCAGCCTTCCCACAGGCCGATCCACAACCCGCCCTCGGCGTCGATGGTGGTTCCATCGGGGAAGCCGGCCTCGGGTTCGATCTCCAGGAACACGCGCCGGTTGCTCAGCCGCCCGTCGGCGTGATCGAAGGCGAACACCGTGCGCGCGAAGCTGTCGGTGAGGTAGAAGGTGCGCGTGTCGAGGCTGAACGCGGGGCCGTTGGTGACGCCGAAGCCGTCGTCGTGGCGCACCAGTCCGCGCGCGGCGTCCCACGAGTAGAGCGCGCCAGATTGCGCGACTTCGGCGTCGTCCATCGTGCCGAACCACAGGCGGCCATCGGGGCCGACCGCGCCATCGTTGATGCGGTTGGTCGGGCGATCGGCCTCGACGTCGCAGAACGAGGCAAACCGGCCCGTAGCCAGGTCGAAGCGGGCGAGCACGTGGGCGAGGCCGACGACGAGGCGGCCGCCCGCCGCGAGCGCGACGAAGCCGGGTTTGGACGGTGTGGGCAATTCCTCGCGCGCGCCCGTACCGGGGGTGTAGCGTAGCAGGCGCTGGCCGGGGATGTCGACGAACCACAGCGCCTGCTCGGCCACCGACCATAACGGCCCCTCGCCGGTGCCGCACGCGCAGTCCCATAGCAGTTCTGGCGTCATGGCTGGAGCCGCCGCGCTTCGACGCGCATGGCGGCTTCGAGCGGCAGGTCGGAGGACGATGCGCCCACCCGCACGCGCCGCTCGCCCGCGTCGATGCGCCAGCCGTGCGCGGCGACGTCCCAGCGCGCGAGCAGGCGGGGATCGACGCTCAGCCGCACATGACCGCGCGCGCCAGGGCCGAGCGCCTGCTTCGACCAGCCGACGAGGCGGATACCGCCCGGCCCATCGACATAGGCTTGCGGCGTATCGGTTCCCGCGCGCGTGCCGGTGTTGGCGACGTCGAACTCGATCGCGGGGCCGGGGGTGACCTTGAGGTTGGAATAGGCGAAGTGCGTGTAGGTCAGCCCGTAGCCGAATGGGAACAGCGGCTTCGTGCCCCGGAGGGCGTGCCATTTGTAGCCGACCGCTGCGCCCTCGATATCGTAATCGACGGTGAACGGGGCGAGCGGCGCGCGCGGATTCACCTGTGCCGCCGCCGCCCCGTCGAGCACGGGGCGCGGCAGTTGCGACTCGGTGGCCGGGAAGCTGATCGGCAGGCGGCCCTGTGGGCTTACGTCGCCGAACAGCAGCCGGGCGATCGCCGGAGCGCCGCTCGTCCCAGGATACCAAGCTTCGAGTACGGCGGGCACGGCGGCAAGCCACGGCATCGTAACCGGACCGCCCGTCTCGAGCACCACTACCGTGCGCGGATTCGCGCGCACAACGGCGGCGATCAGCGCAGCCTGGTTTCGGGGTAGGGATAGGTTCGACGCGTCGATGCCTTCGCTCGTCCACTGGTCGGCGAAGAGGATGACGACCTCGGCGGCGCTTGCCGCGCGCACGGCTTCGGCGACGTCTTCACCCGAGGCGAAGCGCACGTCCGCGCCGGATGCCACCGCGCGCACCGCCTTCCACGGCGAGGAGCGGTGGAAGACCTGATCGGACCCATAGCGAACCCAGCCCTGCGGCCCGATGACCTGTCCCGAGCCGCCGCCCGACAGCACGCCAGCGTCGGCATAAAGGCCGATGACCGCGATCCGGCGCGCGGTTTTGGCGAGCGGCAGCAAGCCATCGTTCTTGAGTAGCACCGCGCCCGCTTCGGCCGCTGCCTGGCTGACCGCGCCATCGGCGGCGAAATCGATCGCGCGTGGGGCAAGAGTTGCGCCGAGGACGCCGACTGCGTCCATCGAGGTGAGGATGCGCCGCACCATGTCGTCCAGACGCGCCTGCGTGACCGTGCCCGCCGCGAGCGCCGCGCGTAGGGGCTTGTCGAACATCGGCGGGTTCTCGGACGGGGGAGCCGCGCTCTCCTGGTCCGATCCGGCGTTGGCGGCGGCGACCGTGCTATGCTGCCCGCCCCAGTCTGAAAGCACGTAGCCGGAATAGTGCCAATCGGTCTTGAGTGCCGCCAGCAACGGCGCGCTTTCGGAAGTGTAGGTGCCGTTCAGCCGGTTGTAGCTCGTCATGATCGCGGCGGGCTGCGCGCGCTCGATCGCGATCTCGAAGGCGAGCAGATCGCTCTCGCGGAACGCCGCCTCGCCGATCTTGGCGCTGAGGATCGTGCGCCCGGTCTCCTGCGCGTTCAACGCGAAATGTTTGATCGTCGACATGACGTGGCGCGACTGGATGCCCGACACCGAAGCGCCCGCCATAACGCCCGCCAGCCACGGATCCTCGCCCCAATATTCGAAGTTGCGACCGTTCCTGGGTTCGCGCGTCAGGTCCATCGATCCCGCGAGGATCATGTTGAAGCCGTAGCGCCGCGCCTCCTCGGCTATCATGGCACCGCCGCGCCGTGCGACTTCGGGATCCCAGCTCGCGGCGACCGCGAGCGTCGAGGGCAGCGACGTCGCCGCGCGTGCCCATGGCTGGCCGTCCTGCGAGTTGACGCCCTGCCCGGCGTCGGTCTGGTTGACGTCGGGGATGCCCAGACGCGGGATGCCGGGCACGAACCCGGCCCCGCCGAGAGCGCGCGCGGGCTTCACCCACGGCGCGGACGCGTCGTCGTATCCGCCGCGCCCGCGCACGAGTTCGAGCTTCTCGTTCTGCGTGAGCTTGCCGACCAGCGCCTCGACGCGCGCGTTCGCGGCGTAAGCGGCGGGCGACGCGGCGGTCAGCGCAACAAGCGCGATCAGGGTACGTTTCATACGCCGCGTTCCTATCACGCGGGCACCAGATCGGCGATGCGGATCGAGTGCGACGGCTGCGCGCCCACCATCAGCCTGCCGCGATCGATCCCCATTCCCGCGTCGCTGGCAGGAGCGAGGCGGAGGCCGGGCGGCAGGCCGAGTTCGCCGAGCGCGGCGCGTGTGTCGATCGCCGTATCGGTCCAATTGTACAACCCCACGCGGTGCGCGGGCGCGCCATCGGCGTAGCTGACACGGTATGCGAGCGGAACCCCGTAGACCGAGAATAGGATCCGCTGCGAGGTGGGCGCGAGGCGCCCCTGCGCGTTCCAGAACCGTGCTACTCGCGCGCGCGCCTCAGCGCTCCACTGCGAGGGCAGGTCGCTCGTCAGGAACAGTCCGCCGATCAGCCCGACGCTGCCGGTGAGCAGCCAGTTTTCCTCGTCCGTAAGCGCGTTCTTCTCGCGGCGCATGTAGAACACGTCGGGATCGGCGGCGAACCAGCGGCCGCCGACGGGTGCGTGGATCAGTAGCGGCACGAGGTTCTCGCGCACCGTTTTCCACTCGGTGCCAATGTCACCGTAGAGTCGGCACGCGTCGACGCTGCCGACCGCGTAGCGCGCGGGTTCGCCGACGCAGGCGTTCAGGTGCATCTCCGGCCCCGCCGCCTCGCGGAACATGCGGTAGAGGTTCTGCTGCGACTGGAAGCTGGTCAACTGCTTCGATTGCGCGCCGAAGTTCTGGTTGGCGTCGCGCGTGCGCGAGGCGGCGATCGGGTAGGTGAAATCGATCTTGGTGTAGCCCCAGCCCTCGGCGCGCGCGCGTTCGAAGGGGGCGCGCATATAGTCCTGCGCATAGGGATGCTCGGGATCGAGCACCAGCCGCGCCGCCGCCTCCGCCGAAGCGTATGGAGGGTTGGCCGTCGGCGTCGCGCTGCAGCCAATCGGGATGGTCGCGCACGATGGGCAGGTTTTCGGCCATCAGCAGCGGCGCGACATAGCCGCCGGGAACCGATCCCTGCGCGCGGATCGCGGCGGGTAGCGCGGCCCAGCGCGAGGCGAACTTGGCGTTGACTGTCCAGTCGCCGGTAGCTTCTGCCAGCCATCGTCGACCTGCACCAGCCGACCGCCGGGCGGGGCGGGGAGCGCGGCGACCTCGCGCGCCGCCTGCTCGAACTCGGCGTCGGTAACGTCGCTCGCGAACTGGTACCACGAGCAGAAGCCGACCGGCGCGGGAGTTTTCGGGCGCGGGCCGAGCGCGTGGGCGACGTCGGTGGCCCACGTTGCGATGCCCGATTGCCAATCGCCATAGCGCAGCGTCGCGGTCTCCAGCCCGCGCCGCTCGCCGCTTTCGATCGTGATACCGTCGAGCAATTGGCCGATGAACAGCCGCGCCCGCCCGCCGGTGTTGAGGCCGACTTCGCCGAACGCCAGCCCCGGCCCGGTGAACGCGGCGGTCCAGCCGGGTCCGCTCCAGCCGCGCGCAAAGACGCCGAGATCGCGGCTCAGCGCCCAGTCGGCCATGTCCCACACCGGATCGGGCGCGGTGCCCCAGCGCACCCCCATGCCGGTCCACATCTTGGCAAACGCGGCGTTGCGCAGAGCGGCGCGGGTGCCCGGCGGCGAGAAGGTCGCGCCCTGGAGCGCTTGCGGCGCGAGCAGGCCAAGCGCGGGATCGGCGGGCGCGCCGACCAGATAGTCGAACCGCTGCAGCTCGACCGGCCGCTCGCCCTCGTGCGCGAGCGAGCCGGAGAAGGTCCACGCGGGGGCGCCGCCCACGATTTCGATCGCGGCGGTGATCGGGCCGAAGGAGACGCGGAACCCGGTCCAGCCGGGCGCGGTGGCGAGTTGCGACAGGCCGGTGGGACGGTGACGCGCCATGCGGTCTCGCCGACGTAGCGCCACACCAGCGCGGGCCACGCGCCGCGTGTCAGCACCGCGTCCCCTGCCGCGAAGGTCAGTCCATCCTGCCCGGCGATGGCAGCGTTCGCGCGCATGGGCGCGGCGGCAAGCGCGGGGGAGACAAGCGTGGTGCCGGCGAGCACCAAACCAATCGCGTCGCGCCGGGTCAGTTCGGTCACGGGAACACCTCCACCCGGTCGAGCGCGATGTGCGTGCCGGTGGCCAACGCATCGCGCCGCCCGGTCCAGGCGAGCGTCAGCGTGTGCCGGCCATGCGGCAGCTCGGGCGATTCCCACAGAGACTGATCGCCCAGCCGCTCGAAGCCATAGAAATCGACGTCGACCGGCGGCCCGCCATCCACCGAGACCCCGCCAATCCCATGCGCAGGGTGCTTCAGCCCATAGAGCCGCACGCCGGTGCGGATGAACACGAGCGTCGCCACTGCGCCCGGCGCGTCAGCGGCGCTGACGCTCGCGTTGTAAGTCGAGTCGCGCGGGTTGTCGTTGGTATCGTCCGCTCGGCGAACCCAAGCGCCCGCGTAGGCGATGCCTTCAGCGTCGTCGATCGAGCGCGGTTCGGTCAGGATATCGGCGCTGTCCAGCTTGGCCCGGCCGCGCAATCGCAACGTGTAATGGCCGAACGGGCGAGGCGCTGACGCCCATAGCAGGCCAGTGCCGCCCGACGCCGCCGCGCCATCGAACGCGGTTTCCGGTTCGCACGCGCGCGCCTGCGCGTCGCAGATCGCTACCGTTCCTGCGCCCGCACCGAACAGACGCGCACGCGTCCCCGTGAAGCCGAGCAGGCGGTCGTTCCCCTCGCGCCGCCATGCCGATGCAGGGAAGCTCGCCCCCGCCCAGCCGCGTCCCTGAATCGCCGACCAGCGCGCACACGCCCGCCGTCGCCATGATCGCGGCGCATCCCGCGATCCGCTCGCAATCGACGCGGCCACGATCGATCAGAATGTTGCGCTCGATCGTGACGGGTTCGGGAATAAATGGGCGGCAGCCGATATGGTGACGCCCAGTCTGCCAGTAGTTGTCGGTGAAGACGAGGTTGCCGAGCGGACGGCAGCCACCAAAATCGTGAAAGTTGTTGTGCAGCGCGTTGTGCCGAATGCTGACGTAGCGCGCGCTCTCGTCGGTGTAGACAGCGTTATAGCTGTTGCCCTGATTATGAATATAGTTATCGTCGATCACCGCTCCTGTTTCATACGAGCCACCCTGTCGGCTGTTGACGTAGATACCGCCCCGTCCGGCAATACCTGGCCGAAGTCGTAAAGGTGGTTGCCGATGAAATGCAAACCCGATTGATAGTTGGGCATCCCGAAACCATAGCCTGCCGAAACAGCAGTATAGGGCGCGTTGTAAACGGTATAGTGTTCGACCGTGGTGCGCTCGGTGTAGCCGGTGAAGATCGCGTTGCCGCCGCGGTATTCGCGCGGCAGATCGTGCAGCACATTGTCCGCGATCAAATTGTTCGTCTCGCGCTCGGCGGGAGGGGCTTGCGGATTGGCGTAATCGCCCAAGCGAATGCCCGCGCCCGAGATGTCGGTAAAGGCGTTGCCCTGGATACGATTGTCCTTCGCGCCGCCATCTAGGACCAGCGCGTCGCCGCCCAGATGCTCGAAGCGGTGCCCTCGAAAAACAGTCCGCGCGCCCGCGAAATGGACGTTGCCGTGAACGTAGCCGGTGCGCATCGGCTGGCCCACACCGGGGTGCGCGAGCACGATCAGGTTCGCCTGCTCGAAAATGATCCCGCGCCGTGAAGGCTCGTTCCAGGTGGCGTAGGCGAAGGTAAGGCCACAAAATGTTATGTTCGCCGCGCCGCGCCCCTCGACCAAAGTCTGGAGCACCGGGGCGATCACTTCGCCGCGCGCCATGTCCTCGCCCGCGCGCGGCACGTAGTAGACCGCGCGCTTGCCGTCGCCCGCGACCGCGCCGGTTCGGTCGAGATACTATTGGCCGGGCAGCGCGAACAGTTCGTAGGCGTTCTCCACCCGCGTCGGTCGACCGAAATCGCGGTAGGCACCGTCGGCATACCAGCGCGAGCCGCCCCATTTCGCCGCGACGTCGTTGCAGATCGGGTTGAGCACGATGTTCGTCGCGCCGCCTGCATGGTCGACGTGATCGAGCGGGCAGACCGCCTCGGTGAACGGCTGCGGCGCGGCGTAATCGTAGTGGCCGTAATCGCCGCCGGTGAAGACGAACTCGATGTCACCCGGATTGCGCCAGCTCGTGAAGGCGACGTCGCGCGTGGTATAGCCGGTGGCCGTGCGTGCAAGATCGGCTGGGATCGCGGTCGAGATGGCGCGCTCGGCGCGACGGCCGTTGACATAGAGCTGGCGGGTTTCAAGCGTGGCGGGAACGTCGGCGCGGTAAACCTTGAGTCCCGCCGCCGTTGTCACGCCGAGCGCCCACGGTCCAACAATCCGCCTCCCACCGCTTATTACCACCGTGGCGGGAGAAGCCCCGCCAATACCCAGAGCCTGATAAATCACCCGATGGCCATTAAATCCGCCATCGCGGGCATCCAACGCCCAGGTCGCCCCGAGCATGTAAGTGCCGGAGTGAAGCTCCACGACGAAGTCTCGACTTGCACCTCGCCGGATTTTCGCTTGGGCGGTGGCGAGCGCGCAAGGTGATGCCCGGGTGCAGGAGGTGCCGCGTCCGTCGGGATCGACATGGAACTCCGCCGCCGCGTTGGCTTGCGTAGCGGCGAAGATGGCCAGCAAGGGGATGAGGCCTCGATCCAGCATCATTGACGGACTTCACCTCCCTTTATCGCGATGTGAGACTTGCTTCTTAGGAAAGGACTGCTCTACACACGGCACGGTGTCAATCGGGATCATGTCACGCCGTAGCCCCGCTGTCGCAAAGATACGGAACGCGCGATATTAGTCCGTCCGCTGCCGAGCGTGGCAAGCGTTTCGCCTACACCGCTCGGCCTTGGTGGTGCCGCGATCGGCGGCCTATACCGAGCCGTTGGCGATGCCGATGCGGCGGCAACAATCGCGACCGCGCTCGCGGCGGGGATCGGCTACTTCGATACCGCGCCGTACTACGGTTATGGCGCGAGCGAGCGGCGGCTGGGTGGCGCGTTGTCCGCCGGCGCAATCGTCTCCTCGAAAGTGGGTCGCCGATTACGCCCCCGTGGCGTCGACGAGGCGATGCCCGACGAAGGTTTCGTCGGCGCGGACGACCGGGTCGCCGAGTTCGACTACTCGGCCGAAGGCGTGCGAGCTTCGATCGCGGCCAGCCTCGAACGGCTCGGGAGAGACTGGCTCGATATCGCGCTCGTCCACGATCCCGGGCCGACGACGCACGGCGACGCCTATCCCGCCGTACTCGAGCAGGTGCTGGGCGAAGCTCTCCCCACATTGCGTGCATTGCAGGCCGAGGGGCGCATTCGCGCTGTCGGGCTTGGCGTCAATGAAACGCGCGTGTGTCTGGACGTGCTCGCCCATGCCGACCTGGATGTCATCATGCTCGCGGGCCGCTATGCCCTGCTCGAACAGGGCGCGCTCGGCGATTTGTTGCCGCTGTGTGTCGAGCGCGGCATCGGGGTGATCGTCGGCGGCCCCTTCAACTCGGGGCTGCTGGCGAGTGCGGACGCACCTGGCCAAACCTACGAATACGATGCCGTACCAGCCGACGTGCTGGCCCGCATCCGCGCGTTGTATGCGGTCGCAGCCAAGCACGGTGTCGATGTCGGCGCGGCGGCGCTGCAATTTCCGCTCGCGCACCCGGCGGTGGCGTCGGTTATCCCCGGCGCGCGCTCGGTGGGCGAGGTCGGGATGAACGTCGCGCGCTATCATGCGACGATACCGGCCGCGTTCTGGCCGGAGTGCGTCGCCGCCGGGCTGATTGATTCCACCGCGCCCTTGCCCGCGTGAGCATCGACGCACACGCGCACGTTTGGTCGCTGGTGCGCGGCGACTACGGCTGGCTGACGCCCGAGATGGGTGTGCTTCACCGCGATTATGGGATCGCCGAACTCGTTGCCGAGATGGCGCGTGTCGATGTGCGCGCCTGCGTGCTGGTGCAGGCCGCGCCGACGCTCGCCGAAACGCGCTATATGCTGGCGCTTGCGGACACCGAGCAGCGTATCGCGGGCGTTGTCGGCTAGCTCGATTTGCGCGCGGCCGATCCGCTGGCGGCAATTGGGCACCCGCGCTCGGTTAGGCGTGCGCGCAATGCCCGAGGACTGGGCGGGCACCAAGCTCGACGATCCTGCGTTCGACGCCGCGTTCGAGGCGGTCGCGCGCGCCGACCTCGCGTTCGACGCGCTTGTGCAGCCGGGCGATCTCGACGCGCTCTCGCGCCGGATCGAGCGTACGCCAGGGTTGCGCGTCGTCATCGACCACGGCGCGAACCCCGACACGCTCGGCGGCGAGTGGGCGCGCGCCATGGCGCGGCTCGGCGCGATGGGCGCGTGGGTCAAACTGTCCGGCTGGCCGACGCTGCCGCTGTTCGAGCACGAACCTGGGGCGATGAAGTCTGCAGCCGCATTGCTGTTCGCGGCGTTCCCCGATCGCGTGCTTTGGGGCAGCGATTGGCCGGTGGTGACGCAAGCCGCGTCCTACGCCGACTGGCACGCGGCGGCATTGGCAGCCAATGCGGCGCTCGACCCCGCCGCCCGCGCGCGGCTGTTCGGGGGCGCGGCGGCCGAAGTCTATCGGCTGCATCCCGGCCCATGATCCTCGCTTTCGTCGCGCAAGTCCGCCCCGAGCGGCTGGCCGAGTACAAGGCGCTCCACGCCGCGCCGTGGCGCGAGCACATGGCAGTGCTGACCGCCGCGCATATCGAGGATTATACGATCCACCTCGACGAACCCCGCGCGCTGCTATTCGCGCGCTTTACCTACGCCGGGAGCGACCTCGACGCCGACGTGGCCCGCGTCGACGCGCGCGCGTGGGACGCAGTGACGCGCGAATGCCTCGTCGTCCCCGAAGGCGCGACCGACGCCTGGGTGGCGCTGCCGCCCGTGTTCCGGCTGGCCTGAGTGCGGCTGCCAAGGCTCGACCGGCTGACCTGGGCGGTCGGGCTCGGCACCACGCTCGGCCTCGCCGGGCAGAGCGCATCGTCGTTCATCTTTTTCGCGCTCAACCACGGTGGCGGGTTGTCGGTCGAGGCCGTCACCCAGGCGCTGACCGCCGAGGGCGTCGCGATGGGCCTCATCATGTTCGCGGTTTCGCCGATCATCCACCGCCTGCCGTTGCGGCCCCAGCTATGGGCCGCGATCGTCGCCGCGCTCGCCGCGCAGGCGGGATCGGGGCTGGCGCACGGACTGCCCGCGATCGTCGCGGCGCGCGTGCTCTCGGGCATCGCGTTCGGCCTCGTCTACTCGATCGCGTCCGCCAGCGGCGCGGCGTCGCCCACGCCCGAGCGCGTCTACGCGGCGGCGGGGACGATCCAGCTCCTGCTCGGCACCGTGCTCAATCCGGTGCTCGGGCGCGGGCAGGCGATGGACAAGGCGGGCGTCTTCGGCGCGGTGGCAATCTTCGTCGCGCTGCTCGCGGCGGGAATGGTATTCGCGCCGCCACCCCGGCGGCTCGCGGCGGTGACCCACGCCGACGATGCGCCGCGCCCGCGTGTCGTCGCCGTGGTCGCGGTGTTGGCGATGATGGTCGTCTTCGCGGTCGGCACCAACGGCGTCTACATCTACTACGTCCCCGTCGCGCACGCGGTCGGCTTGAGCGACGCGCGGCTGGGCGACGGCCTTGCGCTCGTGTCGCTGGTCGGATCCTTGGGCGGCGTCGCGGCAACCGCTTGGGCCTGCGCGCCGGGCGTGCGCTGCCGCTCGTCGGCGGGCTGGTCGCGCTTGGCCTAACTTCGATGTGGCTGCTCGACACCGCCGCGCCGTGGCAATTCTGGGTGTCATTCACGCTCTGGATCGCGCTCTACATTTTCGTCAACGCCTATCTGTTCGGCCTCGCGGTCGCCGCCGACGCGAGCGGGCGGCTGGCGTCCGCCACCGGCGCAGCGCTCATCCTGGCGAACGCGGGCGGCACCTGGGCAGTCGGCTGGGTCGCGGCGCGCACCGGCGCGGCGAGCTGGGGCCGGGTCGCGTTGAGCGCGTGTATCGGGGCGGCGTTGCTAGGGGTGTACGCCGCGTGGCTCACCCGCGCGCGCGCCGGTTAGGGCCCGATCGGCGTCGCGAATTGCCCCGCGCCGGGGCTGGCTCCCGCCGCGTTCACCGCGACCACCTCGAAGAAATATTTGCGCCCGTTCGTGAGCGTGCGGAAGGTTTGCTCGGTCGAGCGCCCAACCTCGACGGTCTTGTCCCACGCGCCCTCCTTCACGCCGATTCGCGCGCGGTAGCTGGTCGCGCCGGGCACCGCGCTCCAGCGGAGATGCACCGCGCGGTCGAGCGCTTCCGGAACGAACAGGCGCGGCTGCGGCGGTGGCGCGGCGCGGGCGGGGCGGAGACGACGGGCACATCGGGCGCGACCGGCTCGACCACCAAATCGTCGAACACCGCCGCGTTCCACCCCGATCCGACCCCCGCCAGCCCGGTCGCCTGCCGTTCGTCGGCCAGCGCGAATACCCGCGCGCCGTCGATTGCGCCCTCGATTGCCCCGCCACGATCGTCAGCGCCAGCCGGTGCCACGCCTCCGCGCGCGCCGTCGATACACCCTGCGCGACCAACCCCTCGGTCGTCGCGGCGAGCAACTGCCACCGGCCATCGTCGTACAGCCGGAATTGGTACGCCGACAGCGGCCCGTCCGAGGCGAGCTTGCTTATTCGCCCGATCAGCGACGCATAGCCCGGCCCGTCTAGCCGCACATCGGCCGAAACGCGGTAATCGCGCCACGCCGGATCGCCCGCGACGGTAAGCGCCCCCGCCTCGCGCATTGTGCGCCAGTAGGCCCTCGGCGTCGGCGGCACGGTGATGCGCTGGTGCAGGCAGCCACTCGTGCGCCCGGGGCAGGGCGCGATCTCGAACGCGCAATTGAGGTCCGAGATGTAGGCAGGGGTCGTCCCAAAGCGCGCCCGCTCGAAGTCCTCGCGCCACGGCATCGGGAATGCGCGCTCGGGCGGCGGGGCAGGAACCGCGCCCTTGTGCTGGCCCGTCGTCGAGGTGAGCGTGTACACACTTCCCGGCGCGACCGTAAGCGCGAACCGGCCCGCCACCGGCCGCAGTACCGCCACCTCCTCGAACCACCGCCGCGCGTCGCTACGCCAGACGTGGGCCGGCGTGCGCGCCAGCCCGCCCGACAGCGCGAACGCCAGCCGCTGCGGCGCGGTCGCGGCCAAGGTTTCCACCACCACGCTCCACCGCGCGCCGTCGTGCAGCGCCACCTCGCTGCCTCCCCCGCCAGCCGGTCACTCGCGGCATCGATATACCGCCACCCCGGACGCGCGAACTGCGTCGTGTGCGCGACCACCCACACCGGCGACATCACCGCGTAATGCCCCGACCACGGCGTGTTCGCCCGCATCAGGCCGGCGTTGGGCAGCTCCAGCGCATCGTAATAGCTGGTGACCAAATTCCAGATGTTGGTCGAGGTGATCCGCCCGTCGGTGTAGTTGCGGTTCAACAGCTCGGCCAACGGTGGTGCCTGCTCGCCGCCCACCCCCCGTGCATCGCCCCACGGCCCGTCCTCGGTAGACCACAACGGCTTGCGCCATTCCGCCGACCGCGCGCGCGCTTCGGGCGTGCTCTCGAAGCGCGGGTAGTGCGTGGCGATCGCATCCACCGCGCGCCCGCACCGCCGGAGCCTTCGCTATGTCGCCAACGATCCCCCAATCGTTGATCCGGCCGTCGTCCGCGACGATCCGCACCTCGCAAACCCGGCCGCGTCGAGCCAAGCGCGCAGCAGCACCGCGAACGCGGGATCGAGCTTGGTCTCGTTCCACAGGCCCAAATAGTCGAGCGGCGTCCCCTGCCCCGCCGCGCAGCGCGCGAACGCCACCAGATAGTACGCGCTCGCCGCCGAGCCCGGCTTCCCCACCCACGCGGGCCAGTTCCAGGCGAGGCCGTCCAGCACGATCGCCGGATTGCGCCGCCGCGCCTCGCGCATCAGCCACCCTTCGTAGCCGCGCCCGCAATCGATCGCGCTCGCTGTGCGCATATGCGTCGGCTCGGCCCCCTCGGTCGAGTTGCCGTCGGAGCCGATCTCCAACTTTAATTGCTGCAGCGACGCGGCAAATCCCGGCTTGAACAGATAATCGAGGATCGCCGCCCGCTCAGGCTCAGCATAGTCGGTCAGCAACCGCGAGGTCGCCCCTCCGCCGCTCGCCGCGCCGATGCCGTCGAAACGCAACCCCGGCGCGTGTCCGTCCAAGCCGATGTTGACCGGCGGCCCGGCGCGCGCGAGACTTGGGACCGCTAACAGCAGCGCGAGTGCACGGATCGTTCGCAAGGGGTGGGGCTCCGTGTGCTTTGCACGCCAACCCTGGCCGGGCTACACCGCGAGCTCAAGCGCGAATCGCGGGACATCGGTCTCACGGGCCGGATTGGGAGAGGTCGATGGCGGCAAGTTACTCGGGCGGCACGGGGGAGCGCGCGGTAGCGGGCAAGACCGGATCGGCGCTGGCGCTGATGACCACGCTGTTCTTCATGTGGGGCTTCGTCACCGTTCTCAATGATGTGCTGATCCCGCACTTCAAGGACGCGTTCCAACTCAGTTACGCGCGCGCTTATCTCGTGCAGTCGGTGTGGTTCATCGCGTACTTCGTCATGTCGATTCCATCGGCCAAGATCCTCGAGCGCATCGGTTACAAGGCTTCGCTCGTCGGCGGGCTGCTGGTGATGGCGGCGGGTGCGGCATTGTTCATCCCGGCGGCCGAACTGTTCAGCTACCCGCTGTTCCTGGTGGCGCTATTCGCCCTGGCGAGCGGCATCACGCTGCTGCAGGTCGCGGCGAACCCCTATGTCGCCGTGCTCGGTTCGGCTGCGTCCGCGCCCGCTCGGCTCAATCTCGCGCAGGCGTTCAACACGCTCGGCGATACGGTCGCGGGGCCGTTCGGCAAGCTGCTCATCCTCGGGCGCAGCGCGGCGGGCGTGGTCGTGGGCGCGGGGGCGGTCGCCGCGCTCAGCCAGGCGCAGCGCGCCGCCGACCTGAAGGCCGTGCAGATGCCGTACGTCCTGATCACCGGCATCTTGCTCGTTTTGGCGCTGCTGGTGTGGCGCTGGCGGCTGCCCGACGTTCCCGCCGAGCAGCGCCGCCTCGCGCCCGATGCACGCGCCAGGCTGAAGCTTACCAGCCACCGCAACCTCATGTGGGCAATCCCCGCGATCGCGGTCTATGTGCTCGCCGAGGTTTCGGTCGGCTCGTCACTCGTCAACTTCATCTCCTCGCCGCAAATCGCCAATATCAGCCACGAGGCGGCGGCAAGCTATCTGATATATTTCTGGGGAGGCATGATGATTGGCCGCTTCGCCGGCAGCTATTTTCTCAACCGCATCCGCCCCGAACTCGCGCTCGCCGTCGGCGCGGCGATTGCCACGCTGTTGGTCGGCAGCGCGGCGGTGTTCCACGGATCGTGGGTGATGTGGCCGCTCATTGCAGTGGGCCTGTGCAACTCGATCATGTTCCCCACGATTTTTACGCTCGGTATCCGGGGGCTGGGGCCGTTGACCGAGGAGGGATCGGGGCTGCTCATCATGGCGATCGTCGGCGGCGCGGGATCGTGGTTCCAGGGCGTCATCGCTGACCGCTACGGGCTGCAGCCGTCCTACATCATCCCGGCGCTGTGCTACGTCTACATCCTCGCGTTCGCATTGTTCGGCGCGCGCCCGACCGCCGCGCTGCCCGAGCAGCCGCTCGGACTTCCAGCCTAGGTGTCGCGCCGCACCGTCTCGGTCGCGGATCGGCGCGAAGCAGCACGCAAGCGCCTGCCGCGCATCCTGTTCGACTACATCGACGGCGGCAGCTACGCCGAGGCGACGCTCGAGCGTAACGTGGCCGACATGGAGGCGCTCGCGCTTCGCCAGCGCGTAATGCGGGATATGTCGTCCATTACCATGTCGACGACGCTGTTCGGCCAATCGTTGCCGATGCCCGTCATCCTCGGCCCGGTCGGCTTCAGCGGGATGTATGCCCGGCGCGGCGAGGTCCAGGCGGCGCGTGCGGCGCTCGCAGCGGGCATCCCGTTCAGCCTCTCCACGCTGTCGATCTGCGCGTTGGACGAGGTCGCGCGCGTCGCGCCGCCTTGGTTCCAGCTCTATGTGACGAAGGACCGCGAGGCGACCGCCGGGCTCATCGCCCGCGCCCGCGCGATCGGCTCGAAAGTGCTGCTGCTCACCGTCGATTTGCCCACGCCCGGCGCGCGCTACCGCGACGTGCGCTCGGGAATGAGCGGCAAACCCGGCCTCGGCGCCCGCTTCGCGCAGGCCATGGACGGCCTCAGCCGCCCGGCGTGGATGTGGGATGTCTACGCCAACGGTCGCCCGCACGGCTTCGGCAACCTCGCCTCGGTCATCCCCAAGATGAACAGTTTTGCCGAAGCGTGGAGCTGGGTCGGCGCCAACTTCGATCCCTCGATCGATTGGTCCGACATCGCCTGGGTCCGCCAGCATTGGGACGGGCCACTGGTCATCAAGGGCATCCTCGATCCCGAAGACGCGCGCGCCGCCGCCGACGCGGGCGCGGACGGCATCGTCGTATCGAACCACGGCGGACGGCAGTTGGATGGCGCTGTCCACGGTCGCCGCGCTACCGCCGATCGTCGATGCCGTGGGTGATCGGCTAACGGTGCTGATGGACGGCGGCGTGCGCTCGGGACTGGACGTGCTGAAGGCGCTCGCGTTGGGCGCCAAGGGCGTGCTGCTCGGCCGCGCCTGGGCATTCGCGTTAGGCGCGGGCGGCGAGGCGGGCGTCGCGGCAATGCTCGGCATTGTCCGTGCCGAACTCCGCACCGCGATGGTGCTGACCGGCTGCAACGATGTAGCGGCGGCGGATAACAGTCTACTGGTCGCGGGCGGCCCCGCGCAGCGCTGAGATCAATCGACGATCAGGTAGCCCCTCACGTTGATGAACGGGCCGCCTTCCTTGCCGTTCGGCTCGCCTGGCAGGAACTCGATCCGGTGCGCGCCGGGTTTCGCCCACGCCCAAGCAAACAGCACCGATCCCGGCATCACCAGCTCGGTGTTCAATTTATTCTGCCACACGCCGCGCCAGTCGAACGTCTCGACGCCGTCCAACAGGACGCGCGCGTGCCCCGCCTCGCAGCAGTGCTCGCCAATGCTGCCGATTGCCGCGATCCGCGAACCTGTAAAGGCGAACCGCGCCGGGCTCGACGCGCCCCCCCGGCGCGAGCGCGGCGGCTGCGACCGCCAGCGCATAGCCGCCGTTAGTCTGCAGGCTGGTCGTCGCCGCGCCCACGGCGGGACCATCGAAGAAGCGTCCGAAGCTGCCGTCCGCCTTGCGGTTTGCCAGCGCGGCACCCGCGTTGCGCACGATCCACGCACGCGCCACCCCGCCGCCCTCCCCGCCCGCGCGCGCCAGCCCGTACATTGCTTCGATCAGGGGCGCGACCACGTCGTTCTCCGCCTGCAGGTCGGCGAAAATCCCCCGGTCGTCGTTCATCCGCGTGGCGAACGCCTTTGCGGTCGCCACCGCATCGGCCCGGTAGGCCGCGCTCCCGGTCGCTCGCGCTAGCGCAAGGCCGTTCCAGATCATCAGCCCGTTGACCGATGCATAGAAGCGGTGCGGCACCTGAGTGCAGCGCGCGCCATCGTCGAACACGTAGACGCTATACAGGGGCACCTGCGGATCGAGATAATGGCGGCGCACCGCGTCGTAGCGCAGCCGCGCATCGGCCAGGTAACGCGCCTCGCCCGTCTCCTCGTTCAACAACAAAGCCGCCTTGATGGCGTTCGCATCGGTCTCCAGCGTTTTCAGCCGGTAGGTCGCCGCTCCGCCGAACGGCTGCTGATAAAAGGATGTCTGGGCACGCGCCGAGCGCATAGGCGTTCGATCCCGCCACCGCCTCATACGCCGCCCGCGCGTTCGCCAATGCCTTCGGATCGCCACTGACGTGCCAAGTCTCGGACGCCGCAATCGAGTCCCAAAGCGGATAGTCGCTCCAAACATCGCACACCTCGGTGCGGCACAGCGCGGCGTAGGTGACCGCGGTCTTCGCTAACGCAGCGAAGATCGGCACCAGCGCGGGATCGTGCGTCGCGGTCCAGCGCAGATACAGCACCGTGATCAGCGCGTCGCCGTGATCCTGGTTGGTATAGTTTGGCGAAACCGCTGCCGCGCGCCATTTGCCGTCGCGGTAAAAAACCGAAAGCATATTGGCGACCGCGCGCGTGCCGATTTGCCTCGAGCGTAGCGGGCGCGGGCGAGGCCGGTTGCGTCCAAAGCTGTGCGAAGCCGGCGGCAACAAGGCAGGTGAAGAACAATCGCAACGGCGTAACTCCCAACCGGGCCTTGACGCGAGCCGTCGCGAATAACTGTATTGAATCCGCGCGCAAAGTCAGATTGGCCGGTCGAGCCCTGAATGTCAGAGCTCTCGCCCACCGATTTGCAGGTGCGCGCACTGCCGCAAGCCGCTAAGGACGCCGCGCCAGCCAAGGATACGCGCGCCATCGTGGACCTCCGCCCCAATTCGTCCACCCCCGCCGCGCTGGTGCTCTATGGCGCGACCGGCGACCTCGCGCGACGGATGCTGTTTCCCGCGTTGTACCATTTGTGGCGCGAGAACCGGCTCGATCCCGCGATGCGGCTGGTCGCGGCGGCGCGCAGCTATACGCCGGTTGAGGCATTCCGCGCGCATGTCGCCGAGGGCTTGGCGACAAACGCCGCCGAAAGCCTGCGCGATATGGACGACATCGCGCGGTTCGCCGACCGCGTCGAATATCTCCCGGTCGACGGGGCGGATGCCGCCAGTGTCGAGCGGTTGGCCGACGCGCTGGCGCTGCAACCCGGCCAGGGATGCCTCCATTACTTCGCGGTCGCCCCCGCGCTCTACGGCGCGCTCGCCGCCAATCTCGGCCGCGCCGGGCTGGCAGCGGCACCATCTCGCGTCGTCCTCGAAAAGCCGATCGGCCATGATCTCGCCTCGTCGGCGGCAATCAACGATGCAGTCGGCGCGGTCTTCCCCGAGGAAAGCACCTTCCGCATCGACCACTACCTCGGCAAGGAAACCGTCCAAAACCTGCTCGCATTGCGGTTCGGCAACTCGCTGTTCGAGCCTTTATGGTCCGCCGCTAACGTCGCCCAGGTGCAGATCACGATTGCCGAGACGGTCGGGCTAGAGGCGCGCGCCGGCTACTACGACCGTTACGGCGCGATGCGCGACATGGTGCAGAACCACATGCTGCAACTGCTCGCGCTGGTAGCGATGGAGCCGCCCAACGACCTGGACGCGAGCGCGGTACGCAACGAAAAGATCAAGGCATTGCGCTCGCTCCGCCCGATCACCGCCGACATCATCTCGCGCTACGCGGTGGCGGGGCAATATACGGCGGGGATGTCCGGCGGGGCGGCGGTGCGCGGCTACGCGGAGGAGTTGGGCGCGAAATCGAATACCGAGACCTTCGTCGCGGTGCGCGCCGATCTCGACAACTGGCGCTGGGCGGGTGTGCCTTTCTACCTGCGTACGGGCAAACGCCTGCCCGCGCGTTATTCCGAGATCATCATCCAGTTCCGCGCCGTCCCCCACTCGATCTTCAAGCGCGACGGCGGCGTCCTCGCACCGAACAAGCTCATCATCCGCCTGCAGCCCGAAGAGACAATCCGCCTGACGCTGATGGCGAAGGAGCCGGGGCTGGAGGCGGCGGGGGCGCGGCTGCGCGAGCTGCCTTTGGACCTCAGCCTGGCCGAAGCCTTCAAGGGCGAACGCCGCCGGATCGCCTACGAACGGCTGCTGCTCGATGCTATCGCAGGCAACCCCACGCTGTTCGTCCGCCGCGACGAGGTCGAGGCCGCGTGGCACTGGGTCGACAGCATCGAAGCCGGCTGGCGCGCACAAGGCCAGCCGCCCAAATCCTATGCGGCGGGCTCATGGGGCCCCGCGTCGGCGATCGCGTTGGCCGAACGGTTCGGAGATAGCTGGCATGAGTGATCGGACCGAGTCCCTAACCCTCTCCCGCGAACGCGGGAGAGGGAAATGCGAGCGGAGCGAGCGAGGGAGAGGGAGGAAGCACTCTGGACGCAAGCGCGCCCTCCCTCTCCCTGGTGCTTCGCACCTGTCCCTCTCCCGCATGGGCGGGAGAGGATGGTGGCCGGCATGATCGTCCATCCCTCCCCCGACGCGATGGCGCACGCCGTCGCCGACGAGGTCGAACACGCCATTGCGGCCGGGCTCGCCGCGCGGGGTTGCGCGCTGATCGCGGTCGCGGGCGGCTCCACCCCTGAAGCCGCCGCCCGGATGCTGTTCGACCGCCCGCTCGATTGGGCGCATGTTACGCTGACGGTGGGCGACGACCGCTGGGTCGATATCGACGATGAACTCAGCAACGCGGGCAATCTGCTCGCTTGGGTGCAGGACAGCGCCGCCGCCGCGCCGGCGCGCGTCGTGCAGCTTGTCGCCGCACACCTTGACCTGCACGAGGACGCCGATCTCGCCAACCGCGAGTTCGCCAAGCTCGGCCAATTCGATCTGGTCTGGGCGGGGATGGGCGGCGACGGCCATGTGCTATCGTGGTTCCCCGGCGCGGATCTCGCCGCCGCGCTCGATCCAGCCTCGAAACGCACCGTGGTCGCGGTTACCCCCGATCCGCTGCCAGAGGAAGCGCCGGTCGCGCGCCTGACGCTGACGCTCGCCGCAGTCGCTAAAGCCCGCGCCCGCCTGCTGATGGCGAGCGGCGATCAGAAGCGCGTGGTCCTCGATGCGCCCGGAGCGCATCCGGTCGCCCACTTCCTCGCGCTCGACCCCTCAGTGCACTGGTCGCCTGCATGAGCGCCGCCTTGCACCCGCCCATGAACTCCGTCGTCGAAGCCGTCACAATGCGCATCATGGAACGCAGCCGGAGCTCGCGCCGCCGCTACCTCGATCTGATCGACCGCTCGCACTGCGCCGGGGTCGAGCGCGCGCGGCTCAGTTGCGGCAACATCGCCCACGGTTTCGCCGCTGCAGAGGCCGACAAGCCCGCTATCGCGCACGGCAACGCGCCCAACCTCGCCATCGTCACATCCTACAACGATATGCTGAGCGCGCATCAACCCTATGCGCGCTATCCCGAGCAAATCAAAGTCTTCGCGCGCGAAGTCGGCGCGACCGCCCAAGTCGCGGGCGGCGTCCCCGCGATGTGCGACGGCGTCACCCAAGGACGCGGCGGCATGGAGCTGTCCCTGTTCAGCCGCGATACCATCGCCTTGTCCACCGCCGTCGCGCTCAGCCACGCGATGTTCGACGGGATGCTGCTGCTCGGCATCTGCGACAAGATCGTTCCCGGCCTGCTGATCGGCGCGCTGCGCTTCGGTCACTTGCCCGCGATCTTCGTCCCCGGTGGCCCGATGCCGAGCGGGCTGCCCAACAAGGAAAAGGTCCGCGTCCGCCAGCTATACGCCGAGGGCAAGGC
>JAABUQ010005083.1_pt1 | contig 21514 bp, 19 predicted proteins | sample 5560001 | NCBI WGS metagenome assembly JAABUQ01 (sample SAMN10711888, study PRJNA513371) | rock metagenome | isolation source: Antarctica rocks | place: Antarctica: Victoria Land, Finger Mt nord | collected 2015-12-18
TCGAGCAGTTCATCGACTACTTCAACCGCACTCTCGCCAAGCCCTTCAAGTGGACCAAGACAGGGAAGCCCCTTGCCGCATGAGATACGCCGAAATAGGGGCCGTTCTTCCAGCGGGTTGTACTAGCCCAACTGGCGCCTGGTGCAGAAGCCGCTCCGGCCGGGCCGGCTGTCAGAAGAGATGGAGGACGCGGACGTGGGTGACGATCCCGACGCGGACCGGCGTGGGTCTGCCCAGGACATTGGGGGGAAGCCTGCCTTTGCGGCGAATATCATGTGCCACGCCTGGCCTCGCCTGATGCGCCGTCCTGCCAGGCAGACTTTGCGGCGCCCATGCCGCGGATCAGACCCGGGTCGGCGCGGCATGGCCGGGGTGACGCGTGGCGCTTGCGGGCGTGGCGTGATCCTGTTTGGAGCCGCCGTTCGTGCTTGCGGCTTCCGGTCAAGCCTGAAGGGGCGCACCCTGGCAGGGGGATCAGCGACACGGACCATGGCGGTGCTGGCGGCTGACCTGATGGCTTGCCTCGGCATCGCTCGGCTGATGCGACAAAAGCGGTGTCCTTGGCCCGCATTCACCGGCAGCTATAAATTCAGACCGGACCCTGTCGTCGAGGCAGGGAGGCCCGGCATGCCATAAAACCGGCTAGAGCCGCCAGGGACGGCTTGGGGCTCACGTCGGCGAAACGGCGAAAGAAAGCGCGCACTAGGCTGGAACAGATGGCCCTGGCCAAGTCGCCGATGCAGCCTCTGGCTGGCCAGCCGGCCTGTGGCGCCAAGACGGGACGGGCCTGTTTGACCCGTCCCGGACAGCGTTACTGCGGAGTGGTTCCAGTCGGAGCCGCCGGAGCGACCGGCGCCGTTGCGCTCGAGCGACGGTGAAACAGACGGCGGTGAGGGCGGGCCGGGCGAGCCGGGCGCCGGATGCGGGGCGTAGGCGCAACCTGGGTCTCGCCGACGACACCGGTCTGGCTCGTGATCGGGGCGTTCACCGCGGACCCTTCGGGCAGGCTGTTGGCGGGCTGCGGCGCCTGGCTCGACGCATTCGAATTGGCCGAGACGGGCGGCGCGTCTGAGGTCTGTGAACAGGCAGCAAGCGAAGCTGCAAGCAGCAGGGCGGACAGTGCGTTGAAACGGGATATCATTGTCATCTTCCTGGAAGTGGAGGCGGTAAAACTGCTTGAACGTCCGCAAAGTTGCAGAGACTTGACGCTGCGGCAACCCAGTATCTGCGGTCACCGTGGCGCAATGACCACTGGTGAAGTTTTCGCGCAACAGGTGGTCCCTACTAGTACTGGCGCATGGAGGCAGGCGCCAACTGCTTGCCGGCCGGATATGGCGGCAGCAGCACCAGCGCCCGCCCGCAACCGATCGGCCAGCAACGAATTGGCCGGGCGGGCCTCCTCTATGTGTGACGCGGCCTGCGCCGGGCTGGCAAATGGCCGTGCCTACCCCTGTCCCCGATAGGTGACACGCCGCCCCGGCGATGGCGGCTCGATCACATCGGCGCCGTCATACCGGACGAACTCCGCCACCTCCACGTCCGCGCGTGCACCATCCATGTTGCCCAGGCCGGCCTCCACGCCCGACCTGATCCGGATGAAGTTCACGTCGCACACCGCCTGGTTGTCCTCCCGCCGCAGCGTCACCGGCCCCTTTGCCGTGTCGAAGGTCAGGCCGCGCAACGCCGGGATCACCGGGGCGGTGTCCGTCGCCCCGGCCTTGCGGATCGCCGCGGCATAGGCCAGCACCGCCGAGTGCCCGGCATTCACAAAGCCCAGCGGCATTATGGTCCCTGTCCGCTTCACGTACTCCTGGTAGAGCTGCCGGCCTAGCGGCAGCTTCTGGTAACCGCCGTAATACCAGGTCATCCCCAGCCAAAGGTGCTCCGGGCACGCTGCGCCGAGCGTTTCGGGAACCAGGAACTCGGTGACCGCATCCGCCAGCACCGCAATCCGGCGCATCAGCCCAGCCCGCGACGCTTGGCGGTAGAAGGCGGTTGCGTCGTCGCCGTAGATGGCGATGAACAGCCCATCAGCCCCGTCCGCCTGCAAGGCCGCAATCTCGGCCCCGAACTCGTCTGCGCCGAAATGGGCGACTACCGGCTCCGCCAGCTCGGGCATCCGTCCGGTGCGCGCCGGGTAGGCTTCTTGCAGCCCGGCGCGGAAGGAGGCGTAGGCAGACGCACCATACTCCACGTCGGGGATGATGGCGCCCCAGCGGCGGACGTCGGGATACCGTTCCGCCATCAGCCGGGCCTGGGCGCAGTTGCGCATGCAGGTCTCGTCCGTCACCCGGAACAGGTTCGGCGTGTAGGCCTCGTGCGTCAGCTTGTCTGAGGCTGCGGCGCAGGTGATGAGGGTGGCGCCGGCCGGCTGCAGCTCTGGCGCCAGCGCCAGGCCGACAGTGCTGGACAGCACGCCGCACAGCAGGTTGACGCCCAGCCCGGTCATCTCCCGCAAGCCGCGCAACGCGATGGTGGGATCGGCACGGACGTCGTAGGGGACGATCTCCACTGGCCGGCCGAGCAGGCCGCCAGCCTCGTTCACCTGGTCGGCAGCGATCATGGCGCCGTCCAGGATCGGGCGGCCGAACACCTCCTGGGGGCCGCTGAGCGCCACCAGGCAGCCGATCCGTATCGGGCTGGGCGCACCGGTTCGGCGTTGGGCTGGGGCCGGACCGGCGCCCAGTCCTACCGCAGCGATGCCCGTGCCGATAAGGAAGCTGCGCCGACCTGCAACCGTCATGGCTCATCTCCGTAACCCTGGGTTACGGTAATCCAAACGTTTCACTTCTGCAACATATTTCGTATTCGAGACGCGGTAGTGATTGTGGAGGTCTGGCCTTTTGTTGGCCAGCAGAGGCTTGCAGTTTCAGGTCTGGTCGCTGCGCGCCCGGACCTGAAATTGCAACCTGCTTTAGGCCGCCCCGAACCGCGCCCTGCCCTGGCCGGGGAGCCCGCCGCGCCGCGCCCGCAGCCGGCGTGCCAGCACCAGCAGAAGTGCCCCGAACGCCAGTGCGTAGCCGGCCAGCCAGTATGTCAGCACCAAGGCCCCAAGCCCTGGCGACAGATAGAGCAGCACGCCCCAGACCATTGACACCAAGGCCGGCACTGCCAGCAGCCAGCGCCCATGCCCGGCGTTCAAACGGAACGCCGCCAACAGCAGCAGGAAGCCGGACACGACAGCCCAGATGCCCAGGAGCGTCACCATCACCAGCACAGTTATCACCGGCAGCAGCAATGCCGCGGCGCCGGCGGCGAGGTCCACCAGCCCTTCCGCCACCAGCAGGACCCAGCGTTCGTGATGCGCAGCGGCGCGCAACCCGGCCACGACGGCGAACACTCCATCGGCCAGCATGTAAACTGCGAACAGCAGGGTCAGGGATGCAAGGGTCACACCGGGCAGCAGGAAGGCCATCAGGCCAAACACGATGCCAAACGCGCCGCGCAACGCCAATGCCCACCAGTTCCGGGCCAGGGACACGCTCATGGCGTCCATTTGGGACTGGCGGGATGGTATGCTGGTCGAACCCGACATGCGCGCCTCCTTGCTGTAATCCAGGCCGTTGCCGCCCGACTCTGGCAGAGAACCCCACGGTGCTCCGATGGAGCATGACCGGGCAACGGAGCCGGCAGCGGTTGCCGTGCATACGGCCACTGGCCGGGCACCGGGCCATCCTAGTCAGGTTTTATAGCAGTTCCCTGGTCGAAGGCCACTGGCATGGACCGCAAGCCTGCCGTGGCTGCCCGGGTCAAGGTGCAACTCCTGCAGCACCCTCCCCGGCTGCCCTCGGCAGCAGCTTGCCGAGGGTGGGCAACGAAAGGCCGGCGGCAGGGCAGCACCGGCCGAGGCCAGAGGCCGGGTCCGGCCTCGCTGACTGCCTCCAGTTCAGCCGGACTTACGATACATCGCCTGCTTGACCTGGACGGGCGCGGCCCTGACACATGCAAGCCGCAGCCCAGCTTGGGGAAAGCGGAGCGGGGCAGCCGCCTTGATTCGCGTCAGCTCTCACGGAGAGCAGGATGCAGGCTCAGGCTGCGACCTGCTCCGGCGCCAGACGGTAGCCGCCCTCCGCCGTCAGCAGCAGGCGTGCGGCATAGGGATCAACTTCGATCTTCTGGCGCAGGCGGTAGATGTGGGTTTCCAGGGTGTGGGAGGACACGGACGGGTTGTAGCCCCATACCTCCGACAGCAGCGCTTGCTTGCTCACGGGGCCGCCGTTGCGCTGCAGGTGGCGCAGGATGTCCACCTCCTTGGCCGTCAGCCAGACCTTCACGCCCCGGTCGTTGCGGAGCAGCTTCTGCGCCGGGTGGAACTGCCAGGGGCCGAGGTTGAACACCGCGTCCATGCTGTTTTCGTGCAGGCGCAATTGGGTCCGCAGCCGTGCGATCAGCACGCCGGGCCGGAAGGGCTTGGCGACGTAGTCGTGCGCGCCGGACTCCAGCCCGCGCACGACGTCATCCTCGCCATCGGAGCCGGTGAGCATGATGACCGGCACGCGCAGCCCGCCCTTGCGCAGCCGGGCGCACAGGTCCCTGCCGTCGCCATCCGGCAGATCCACATCTAGCAGCAACGCTTCGAAGCGGGTGGGGCCGCGCAGCACCAGATCTTCCGCGTCCGCAACCGTTGCGGCCTGGGTCGGGATGAACCCTGCCTCCAACAGCTCGTCGGCCAACATGCCCAGGAATGCCGGATCATCGTCGAGGATCAGGACCGGGTTAAATGTTGTCATATGTCGCCTCCATGGTCGCGTGACGGGAGAAAGGCCACTGCCAGGGCGGCAACGCCATATTCCAGAAAGAGTGCGGACGTGCCGGAACCCAGTCGCTGCGAGCCAGGGGCCTTGTCAGGCCGAGGAGCAGGGCGGGCAACCGTGAGTCACAGCCATCACATATGGTTTATACGTGCGGTCTGGCGGCAGACGCAACCCGCAAGCAAAGTATTCTCAAGTTTTGTCAAGAAGTTACGTCTGAAATAGAACGTATTCCGGTACGGTGCCGGACTTTATGCAGCAGGCGAGCCGACATGCGTGGCCAGGGTGAAGCTACGGACCCGGGCGTAGCATTGGCATGCCACAACCTCCAGTCCCGCCCGGTCCTGCACCAGGATGCGGCCACGCCTGGCCTGGACCAGGCCGGCCTCCTGCAGCGCCTGCACTGCCATCGTGACGCCGGCCCGGCGCACGGAAAGCATGATGGACAGGAACTCCTGCGTCAGATGCAGCTCGTCGCCCTCCACGCGGTCGTGCGCCAGCAGCAGCCACCGGGCGCAGCGCTGGGCGAGGCTATGGCGGCTGTTGCACGCCGCGGTCTGCGCGACCTGGGCATACATTACTTCCAGCATCTGCAGCAGGTGGGATCGCAGCACCGGCGCCTGGTTCAGGCATCCCGTCAGCGCCGCGGCCGGCATGCGGTGCACGATGCCGGGCATCTGCACCATCGCGCGGTTGAAGGCGACGCTGGCCGGGTTCAGGGCAAGCCCGAGGCCGACCATGCTTTCCCAGCCGATCAGCCCGATCTCAACCGTGGTCCCGGTGTCGTCTGCGATGGCGACGACGGAGGCGAAGCCGCTGTCGAAGAAAAACACTTGGTCCACGTGCTCGCCGGGCTCGTGCAGGGTCTGGCCGTTTACGACCCTCGTCCGCGTCAGATGCGGCCGGAGCAGACCCATCTCGGATGGCGGCAGGGCTGCGAGGATGTGGTTGGCGTAGTGGGGCGGGTCCGCGGGCTGCATGGTGCCGGTTCCAGTTCAAACAACGTGCACGGGCACCCAAGCTCAATGGCGCATTGGGCAGCCGCACCTTATAAGCCCTGGAATCCCGCCGGAATCCGACACATGCCGCACTACGCTACGACTTTACTGCCTTAGGCGCACAGGATTTACAACGGCATATTTGACCTTATTTAGTCAGTATTCAAGCATAATAAGTCATGATGTTTGGAATTACTTTGTCTTTTCGATAGCATTTATATGAGCGTAACCGCGCATATCCGTTGCCGGCGGGTGAGTAGGCTTCGTCGGCTGCGTGATCTCTGGACCACCATGTGCAAGCTCACCATATCCCGATGGGACGTTCCGGGCGGTCGTTGCGCCGTTTGGCCGGACTGTGCGGCCGACCGTGTTCAGCCGGGTGGCTGACCCACTCACACCTCATATTCTGGACATCAGATGCTTGACCGCAGAAGCCTGCTGGGTGCCGCAGCCGCCTTGGGCGCCCTTGACCCTGCATCCGCCGCCGTTTTAGCGCCGCCATCCCGCGTGGCGTGGCGCGATCCCGCCCGCGACCGGGTCATTCCGGTGCTGATCCGCCGTCCCGCTGCTGCTGCCCTTGGCGCTGGCCAGGCGCCGCTGGTGCTGCTGTCGCACGGCCTTGGCGGCACGCGCGAGGGCCTGGCCTACCTTGGGGAGGCCTTGGCCGCGGCCGGCTATGTCGCCGTTCACCTGCAGCATGCGGGGTCGGATGCCGCGATCTGGCAGGGCGCCCCGGACATGCGCGCAGCCATGGGCGGTGCGACGATGAACCCCGCCGCCGCCGTGGCCCGGCTGGGTGACGTCGTGTTCGCGCTGGATCACGTGCTGGGCGGCGGGGAGCCATTGCTGCGCGGACTGGTTGACCCGGAACGGGTTGCGGCGGCCGGGCACTCCTATGGCGCCTGGACCGTCAGCCATGTGCTTGGGGAGCGGCTGCCGCTGGGAGGTTGGGGCTGGACCTGCCGGACCGGCGACTGCGCGCGGGGATCGAGCTGTCTCCGATCCCGCCGTTGCAGATCCCGGTGTTCGGGGTGCCGGCGGCCGTGGCCTTCACCGGCATCAGCACGCCGATCCTGCACGTGACGGGCACGCAGGACAGCGGCATGGGCGCACCGGATTGGCGGGCGCGCACCATCGGGTTCCGAACCGCGGCATCGCCGGGGCTGCTGGCGGTGCTGGACGGCGCCACGCATGCTTCCTTCGCCGGGGAGGCCGTAATCGGCGGGCGGTGGAACGATCCGGCTTACCAGCCGCGGGTGGCCTGGCTGTGCCGCCTGTTCCTGGATGCCGTGCTGCGGGACGATGCGGCAGCACGGGAGGCGGTGCTGCGCGGGGATGGGTTGGGCGCGCGGGATATCCTGGAGAGCAAGGGGTTGGCGTGACGAGGGCGGGGACGCTGTCCCTGCTGGGGCTGCATTCAGAGCCTGCTTGAGTGGCCTTCGGGTCGGCCCAGCGGTGCTTTTCCGCGCCGGGTGCGCTGAGGCTTTGACCCGATGCGACAGCATCGGGGCTGCGGCCCTTCCTGCCCGGCACGAAAAGTCCCTCGCCGGACCTCAACCGGCGCCCACTCAAACAGGCTCTCAGCCGGCGTGGTGGCCGGACACCTCGTTGCCGGCGTTCCGCGGCAGGCTCATGGCGAGCGGGGACGCCAGCAGCGCCATCGCGGCCACCACCAGGAATGCGGCGGAGAAGTCCTGCAGCCCCGGCTGAGGCCGCCCGGACAGCACGGTGGATACCTGCAGCGCCGCGGCGCCCACGGTGATGCCCAGGGTCAATGAGAGCTGCTGCAAGGTGGAATACAGGCTGGTGGCGGCGCTCATGCGCGGGCGGGGGACGTCGGCATAGGCGATGGTATTGTAGGCGGTGAACTGCAGGGACCGCAGGAAGCCGCCGCCGATCAGCACCGCATATAGCCCCGCCATCGGCCAGGCCGGACGGAACAGGGCGCAGCCGCCTAGCAGCACCGCGGACAGTGCGCCATTCCACAGCAGCACGTTACGAAATCCGAACAGCCGCAGGCTCCATCCCGTTGCGGGCTTCATCACGATAGCGCCGAGGGCGCTGGCGAAGGTGACAAGGCCGCTTTCCGACGCCCGCATTCCGAAGCCGAGCTGCAGCATCAACGGCAGCAGGAACGGGATGGCGCCGATGCCGATCCGGAACATGGACCCGGCCCAGATTGACACCGCGAATGTCGGGATGCGGAGCAGGGAGAGGTCCAGCAGCGGGTCCGGCCGCCGCCGGGCATGGCGCAAATAGAGGGCGCCTGACCCGGCGCCTAGCAGCATCAGCCCGATGGACAGCGGGACGGGAGCCAGGCCGCGGCCCACCGTCTCTGCCCCGAACATCAGGCCGGCCAGCGCCACGCCGGACAGCAGCAGCCCCACCCCGTCCAGCCGCCCCGGCGATGGCGCCCGCACGTCGTCCACGTAGCGCGTCACCAAGACGATGCCGAGCACGCCGATCGGCACGTTGATGTCGAAAATCCAGCGCCAGTCGGCATAAGTGACGAGGAAGCCGCCGATCGGCGGCCCGACCACTGGCCCTATCAGTGCGGGGACCGTGAGCCAGGCCATTGCCGCCACCAGCTCCGACTTGGCGACCGAGCGCAGCAGCACCAGCCGGCCGACCGGCACCATCATGGCGCCGCCGATGCCCTGCACGATCCGGGCGGCGACAAGCTCCAACAGGCTGTGTGACTGCCCGCACAGCACGGACCCCACGGTGAACACCGCGATGGCGGCCCGGAACACCGTGCGCGTGCCATACCGGTCGGCGAGCCAGCCGCTGGCGGGGATGAACACCGCGAGGCTGAGCAGGTAGGAAGTCAGCGCCACGTTCATGTGCAACGGGTCGGCATCGAACGCGCGCGCCATCGCGGGCAGGGCGGTGGCGACGACAGTGCCATCGAGGTTCTGCATGAACAGGGCGCAGGCGACGATCAGCGCGGTCAGCCGGGTCCGTCCGGGATCATGCGGAGGCTCGGGCATGACCAGAGACGGCGCATCCGGGTTGGACGAAGGCGGTCCAACCGGGTTGGACGAAGGCGGCGCATCCGGGATGACTGCGGGAGGGGTGTCCGGCCCGGCCCTGTTCAGGAAGCCTGTCAGGGGATCAGGACGGTGCTGCCGGTGGTCTTGCGCGACTCCAACGCGATGTGCGCCGCCGCCGCATCCTTGAGGGCGAAGGTTTGGTTGACCCTGATCTGCACCGCGCCGCTGCTGACGGCCTCCATCAGGTCGGCCGCCGCCGCCGTCAGGTCGGAGCGGAGCGCGGTGTAGGTGGCCAGGGTCGGCCGGGTCAGGAATAGGCTGCCCTTTGCAGCGAGCACACCGATGTCCACAGGCGGCACCGGGCCGGAGGAGCTGCCGTAGCTGACCATCAAGCCGAGCGGCTGCAGGCAGTCCAGGCTGGAACCGAACGTGTCCTTGCCCACGCTGTCATAGACGACCGGCACCATCGCACCTCTGGTGATGCGCTTCACCTCGGCTGCCAGCTTATCGTAGCCGATGATGACATGCGCTGCGCCATTCGCCTGCGCCAGCTCCGCCTTTGCATCGGTGGACACGACGCCGATCACGGTGGCGCCGAGGTGCTTGGCCCATTGGCACAGGATCAGGCCGACTCCGCCAGCCGCGGCATGCACCAGGATGGTGTCGCCTGATTTGAGCGGGCGGGTGCGCCGCAGCAGGTACTGCGCCGTCAGGCCTTGCAGCATCATTGCCGCTGCGGTCTGGTCGTCCACTCCGTCCGGCAGCTTGACCAGGCGGTCGGCGGAGATCACGCGGTCGGTGGAATAGGCGCCGATGGGGCTAGTGGCGTAGGCGACACGGTCGCCCACCTTGATGTCCTGCACATCGGCGCCGACGGCGCGGACCACGCCGGCAGCCTCCATGCCGAGCGTGGCTGGCAGGGACGGGATCTTGTACTGCCCGTTGCGGAAGTAGACGTCTATGTAGTTCAGTCCGACGGCGGTATGATGGACCAACGCCTCTGCCGGGCCAGGCTCCGGGGTGGGCACGTCCTCCCAATGCATGACCTCGGGGCCGCCGGGGGCATGGATGCGTATGGCATGGGTCATGGGATGTCTCCGGTAGGGATCGGCGCGCTGGCAAGGATGCGCGCCTCATGTTCAAGCAGGAACCGTTTGGTCTCGATCCCGTCGCCGCCGGAGTAGCCGCCCAAGCCGTGTGTGGCAACGACGCGGTGACAGGGGATCAGGATAGGCAGGGGGTTTTCCCCGTTGGCTTGGCCGACCGAGCGTGCGACCCCACCAGCCGTTGCCGCAACCTCCAAGTAGGTCCGGGTTTTGCCATATGGAATCGCTTGCAGGGCCGCCCAGACACGTTGGCGATAGGGGGTGCCATATGGCGCAAGCGGAAGGTCGAAGCTGGTCCGTTCTCCATCGAAGTATTCTTGTATCTGGTTCCTGGCCCGGAGCAGCAGCGGTGTTTCCGCTTGGTCGCGCCCCCATCCCCAATCCAGGGCGACGACCATGCCATCATCCTCCGAAATGGTAAGCGCGCCGAGTGGCGTATGGAGCGAGAGTTGCGGCAACCGGGATCCCCAAGCAGTGCGGAATGATGGCATCCCTTGCTGGCCTGGCTGTCAAGCAACCAGCCCGGGTGTTGCACACGTGTAAGGCTACCCGCCCATGTGCCAATCCATTCCAGACAGAACGTAGCCCCTTGCGGTTCGTCATGCTAACCGATGCAGATGAGCCGCTCTGCCCGAGCCTTGCCACCAACACCTGGCCTACCTGGTGTTTCACGTGAAACGCTGGATCGGCTGCACAGCTATGCCGCCCTGCTGGAGAAGTGGACCGCCGTCATAAACCTGATCGGGTCGGCCGACCGGGGCGATATATGGTCCCGCCACATTGCGGACAGCTTGCGGCTGCTGCCGCTAATCCCTCCCGGTACGACGCGTGGCGTTGACCTTGGCTCTGGCGCCGGGCTGCCCGGCCTAGTGCTGGCGATCGCATCAGGCATCCCCTTTGACCTCATTGAGTCCGACCAGCGCAAAGCAGCCTTCCTGCAAGAGGCTGCCCGCATAACTGGCGCCCCGGTACAGGTCCATGCAGCCCGCATCGAGGTGGTGGACCTGCCACCAGCTCCCTTGGTGACGGCCCGTGCCCTGGCCCCCTTGAACGCCTTGCTGGCCCTTGCCGCCCCGCTGCTCGCCGCGGGCGGCACCGCCCTGTTCCCCAAGGGCGCCCGCGCCGCCGAAGAGCTGGAGCAGGCCCGCGGGGCCTGGCGCATGGATGTCGTGCAGCACACCAGCCCCGGCCAGCCCGGCGCCATCCTGTCCATCACCGACCTGCACCCTGTCCGGACTGCCTTGGGAGCTGCCCATGCTTGACCGTACTGCCCCTGCCCTGCCGCAATGGGCGGCATCCAGCCGACCGGCCCGCGTGCTGGCCGTCGTCAACCAGAAAGGCGGTGTCGGCAAGACGACGACCGCCGTCAATCTGGCAACCGCCCTCGCTGCCGCTGGGGAGCGGGTGCTGCTGATAGATCTCGACTCCCAAGGCAATGCGTCCACCGGGCTGGGCGTCGCGTCCAACCAGCGCGGACGCGGCACCTACGCCATCCTCATGGGCCAGGGAGGCATTGCCGACACCGCCATGCCGACCGGAATCCCCGACCTGAGCCTGGTGCCCGCCGACCCCGACCTAGCCGGGGCCGAAGTCGAGTTGGCAGCCCTGGACCGGCGCGAATACCGGCTGCAGGCCGCCCTGCGCGACGGAGGCGACGCTTACAGCTTCATCCTGATTGACTGCCCGCCCAGCCTGGGCCTGCTGACGCTCAACGCCTTGGTCGCCGCCGACGCTGTCCTGGTGCCCCTGCAATGCGAGTTCTTTGCCCTTGAGGGCCTGAGTCACCTCGTTCGCACCATCGAGCGCGTGCGGCAGCATCTCAATCCCCGCCTATCGCTGCAAGGCATCGTGCTGACCATGTACGACCGCCGCAATAACCTATCGGAGCTGGTTGCCGCCGACGTCCGCGGCTTTTTCGGCACCCGTGTGTATGAGACCGTGATCCCCCGCAATGTCCGCGTGTCGGAGGCACCGAGCCACGGCAAGCCGGTGATGCTGTATGACTACCGCTCCCCGGGCGCCCAGGCCTATTTGCGCCTGGCGGCCGAGATCCTGCGGCAGGAGCGCACCACGACGCGGACCGCGCCATGAAGGATGCGGCCGTTCGTCCCGCCGCCCCGCCCCGCCTGGGACGCGGCCTGGCCTCCCTGTTCGGCGACACCCCGCCAGATGCCAGCCTTGGGTCTGGCGCGCCCCGCGCCACACTGCCCATCACGGTGCTGGAGCCCGGCCCGTTCCAGCCCCGCACCGCCATGGACCCAGCCCGGCTGCATGAGCTGACGGAGTCCATCCGCCACCAGGGCGTGCTGCAGCCCATCCTGGCCCGGCCGCATCCGGACCAGCCCGGACGTTACCAGATCATCGCCGGCGAGCGCCGGTGGCGGGCGGCGCAGGCCGCCGGGCTGTCCGAAATCCCCGTGCTGGTGCGGACCCTGTCCGACACGGACGCGATGGCGGCCTCCCTGGTCGAGAACCTGCAGCGGCAGGACCTGGACCCTATTGAGGAAGCGGAGGCTTACAAGCGTTTGATCGCTGAGTACGGTATGACGCAGGACGGCCTGGGCGGCCTGATTGGCAAATCGCGCAGCCACGTCGCCAACACGCTGCGGCTGCTGCAACTGCCGGATCCGCTGCGGGCACACTTGCGGGACGGCACGCTGACGCCGGGCCACGCCCGGGCGCTGCTGACCCATCCGGCGCCAGAGGCCGCGGCCCGCGCAGTGATTGCCCGTGGGCTGAGCGTGCGGCAGACCGAGGCGATGACGCAGCGTGTCGCCCATCCGCCGGCGCCTGCAATGCAGCGTCCGCCGATCAGTGCCGAGATGGCGGCGTTGGAGCGGGATCTGTCGGCGCGGCTGGGGCTGCGGGTACAGGTGGCCTTCGACGGAGAGGCTGGAAGCGTGCGGCTGCACGTCAGAACGCTGGACCAGTTGGAAGGTGTGGTCTCGCTGCTGACGCGGGGGTGAAGGCGGGAAGGCGGCTTCTGCGTCCGGACTTTCAAACCTGCACTGCAAGCTTCGCAGCAGGCGGCGGGGCATTGAAATGTGTCTCAGCCTCCACCGCCTTGCGTGCAGCCTCGACGCAGGAGTTCACAGCTTCACGCAGCGACGTCGAGTAGTAGTCCGCGCCGATGATTGCGCGCACCCGGTCGTTGCTGAGCGCTTCGTCCTCCGACGGCCATAGGCCGACCAAGATGGGTATCCCAGGCAGGCGGCGCTTCAGCCGCTGCATAAGGTAGCGCAGGTGCGACGGGCTGCCGGATATGTCGAGGTAGGAAATGCAGATCATCGCGGCGCCCGTCACGTCGAGGCCGCCGATTCCTTCCCGCGATGCGGCTTCGTGCGGGATAGTGCGTGCCTGGAGGCCATGCTTGCCGAGCAGTTGCGCCAGCATCGCCGATGCCGCCTCGTCGAGCGGACCCTTGCCGGCCAGGCAAAGCACCGGCACCTCAGATTGCCACCCAGGCGCAAGGTCGCCCGGCGTCTGGGCGGCATCGTCGGGCGGCGCGGCCTTCGGCAATTCGCGCTCGTCGCGCGGCCGGGCTGCGGCCTCGTCGGCGTCCTCGGCCTGTACCGGCGCAGGCTCCTTGTCGTCGTGGCTGTCCAGCTCGGACACCAGGCTCTTGATCGTGTTCTTCACACGCTCAAGCTGAGGCAGCGGCAGCGGCAGCGCCCCGCGTTGCGCGTCGTTGGCGGCGAGCTGCAAGCCCTTGAGTGCGACCTCGTCGTAGTAGGACGACAGCGAACGCTCCTTGAGCAGGACCTCGGCCTGGTCCTGAGCCTCGTCGGCGTCCCCGGCCAGGATGCGCTGGTAGAAGCTCTCGACCGGGGTCAGCGCCGGGCGGTCGCCGAGCATTACGTCGAGGAACTCCAGCCGGTCCACGTCCCGGCCTAGCACGACCATGCACAGCGTCAGCGGCATGGACAGGATCAGCCCAACCGGTCCCCACAGCCAGGACCAGAAGATCGCCGACACCACCACCGCGAACGGCTACAACCCGGTGCTGTGCCCATACAGCAGCGGCTCGACCGCCTGGCTGACCGTCAACTCCACCACCAGGTAGAGTGCGGCCGTCCAGATCGCCATCGTCCAGCCGGGGTCAACCGCCGCGGCAAGCGCGACGGGCAGCCCGGCCGAGATGAACGACCCGATATAGGGCACGAACCGCAGCAGCCCCGACAGCAGGCCCCACAGCACTGGGTTGGGCACGCCGATGAAGTACAGCCCGACCCCGATCACCAGCCCGAAGGTCGCGTTGATGGCGAGCTGCGTGAGGAAGTACTTGCTGAGCCGCCGGGCCGCGTCGTCCATCGCGACGGTCGTTCGGTGCAGGTCGGTGGCGCCGAACAGCCGGATCAGCCGGTCGCGCAGGTCCTCCTGCTGCAGCAGGACGAAGATGGCGACGACGAGCACGATGCCGGTGGTGGCCAGCGGCGACAGGATCGGCGACAGGTAGCGCTCCGCAAGGGCAAGCGGGGTATCGGTGGCTGAGGGCGGCGGCGCCGACGCTGCGGCCGGGGCTGGGGCAGTGCCACCCTCATTGGCTGTTCCTGCCGGCGCCGGTCCCGGCCCTGCCGGGCGTGCAGGCCTGCCGATGTCGGCAGTGACGCTCGCGAGGCGTCCGACGGTGTAGGCGCGCACGGTCTCGATTTTCTTCTCGACCGTGGCGGCGTATTGCGGGATGTCGGTCGCAAGCTGGGCGACCTGGGTCCCGATCACGCCGCCCAGGCCCAGGATGATCCCGAGCGCGACGACGACGGCCAGCAGCACGGCCGGCACCCGGCCTAGCCCGATCCGGCGCAGCAGGGCCACCGCCGGCGCCAGGATGAAGGAGAGCAAGATTGCCAGCGTGATCGGGATCAGCACCTCCTTGGCGAAGTAGAGGGCGGCGACCACCACGACGCCGACCTGCAAGGCAAGCGCGCTTGCCGCGTTAGGCGTATCCGGCGGCGTGACCTGGGCTGGCGGCTTCGCCTGGGCTGCTGATTCAGGCATCGGTTCTACCTTTGAAGGTGATCTGCGGCCGAGGCCGGCGGCAGGCGGAGGCGCAGCCTGGCGCTGGCCCGGATGGCGCCAAACGGCGAAACGGAACCGGCAGCGCCCGGTGCGCCCGCGCCGGGGGCGGACAGCCCGCGGGATTTGCTGACGGGCATCTCCTCCGGTCTTCGTCCGCCATACGTCGTCCTCGTGCATGGCAAGCCAGACTGCCCGCGAGCATGTAAGGGCCCCTAACAGCGGCGCGGGTGGCCGGTTCCCACTCAGGCCGCGGCGGGATTGACGCAAGGAACGGCTGGCATGGTGCGGGCTGGCGGCGTAACCAGGCCAGCGCCCTCATCCCATGCTGGAAGTCCCGCCATGCCCGATCCCCACGGCCTCGACCGCGGCCTCACCAACTACGGCGACCGCGACTTCGCCCGCTTCCTCCGGCGCTCCTTCGCCCGTTCGATGGGCCTGTCCACGGCGCTGCTCAACCAGCCCATCATCGGAATCGCCAGCACACCGTCCGACTTCAACAACTGCCACCGCGGCATGGACGAGCTGGTGGAGGCGGTCAGCCGCGGCGTCCTCGCCGCCGGCGCCCTGCCGCGCGTGTTTCCCACCGTGAGCTTGGGCGAGGTGTTCCTGAACCCTACTAGCATGATGTATCGCAACCTCATGGCCATGGACACCGAGGAGATGATCGGCGCCCAGCCGATGGACGCGGTCGTCCTCGTCGGCGGCTGCGACAAGACCGTCCCGGCCCAGCTCATGGGCGCGGCGTCGGCCAACCTCCCCGCCATCCAGCTTGTGACTGGTCCCATGAGCACCGGGCGGCACCGTGGCCAGCGTCTGGGGGCGTGCACGGACTGTCGCGGCTTCTGGGCCAAGTATCGTGCGGGGTCGGTGGATTCGGACGAGATCGAGGTCGTTGAGGGCCGCCTGTCCACCACCGCCGGCACCTGCGCCGTGATGGGCACTGCCAGCACGATGGCCTGCATCGCCGAGGCCCTGGGCATGTCGCTGCCCGGCACCGCAGCCATCCCCGCCGTCCACGCCGACCGCCTGCGCGCCGCCGAGGAATCCGGCCGCGCCGCCGTCCGGCTGCTGCAAACCCGCATCACCCCGCGCCAGGTCATCACCGAGCACTCCATCGAGAACGCGATGCGGGTGCTGATGGCGCTTGGCGGCTCCACCAACGCTGTCGTCCACCTGGCCGCCATCGCCGGGCGGATCGGCCTGCGGATCGGCGCCGGCTGCCTGAACGCCATCTCGGATGAAACCCCCGTGCTGGTGGACCTGAAGCCGGTAGGCGATGGCTACATGGAGGACTTCCACGCCGCTGGCGGCGTCGGCGCGGTGTTACGGGAGCTGCGCCCGCTGCTGCACCTGGACACCGTGGACGTGGAGGGCCGCACCCTGCGCGAGCGCCTGGACGAGCCGCTGGACTGGGTGGACCGGTCCGTGATCCGGCCCTTCGCGGATCCCGTGTCGCCGGTGGGCGGCCTGATCGCGCTATCCGGCACGCTGGCCCCCGACGGCGCCATCTTCAAGCGCGCCGCCGCCACCCCGGCGCTGTTCGAGACGGAGGGACGAGCCGTTGTGTTCACGAGCCTTGAGGACCTCGCCGCCCGGATGGATGACCCGGACCTGGACGTGACCCCCACAGACATCCTGGTGCTGCAGAACGCCGGCCCGCACGCGGCGGGGATGCCGGAAGCGGGCTACTTGCCGATCCCGCGCAAGCTCGCCCAGGCCGGCGTCAAGGACATGGTCCGCATCTCCGACGCCCGCATGTCCGGCACCGCGTTCGGCACCATCGTCCTGCATGTGGCGCCCGAGGCTGCCATCGGCGGCCCGCTGGCGGCGGTGCGGAATGGCGACCGCATCCGCCTATCCGTGTCGGAGAAGCGCATAGACCTGCTGGTGGACCCGGCGGAGATCAGCCGTCGCCTGGCAAGCCACGTGCCGCCGCCCGTTCCCGCACGCGGCTACAAGGCGCTGTATCGCCGGACCGTGACCCAGGCGCCGGAGGGCTGCGACTTCGACTTCCTGGCCGGGGCGCCGGGGACGGCAGGCGCCCCGTGAACCCCGGCGCTAGCGCCGCCGCCCCGCCGCCCCCCGTGCCAGCGCCAGCACCAGCCGCCGCACCAGCAGCCCATCCGGCGCCCCGGTCTGCTTGCAGGCCAGTTCCACCCGGCGCGCCTCCTCCATCGCCTGCCCCAGCCGCCCGGCATCCCACAGCGCCAGGGATCGCGCGAAGTCCTCGGCCCGCTTGAAGAACACCGGCGGGCGCAGCGCCCGTGCCGCGTCGCCCGCCGATAGCCCCGCAGCCATGTGCCCCCGCGCCAAATGCAGTCGTCCCAAATGCGACAGCACCCCACGCACCACCGCGACGGGCGCCATGCCCTCGGCCAAGGTCCGCTCCATCGCCAGGTCCGCCCCGGCAACGTCGCCCAGCGTCGCGGCATACACCGCGTCGTCGAACGACACCGCCGCCTGGTCGCCCACGCAGGCGCGCACGGCATCCAGACTCAGCGAGCGCTCCGCGCCGGCATAGAGGATGAGCTTCTCGACCTCGCCCCGCGTCGCCCCGCGGTCCCCGCCGATCCGTTGCAGCAGCCATTCCAGCGCATCCCGGTCCAGCCGCACCCCTGCTGCCTGCAGCCCGCCCTCCACCGCGTCCTGCAGCGCCTTGCCGTCTTCCGGATAGCACGCCAGCGCCGCCCCGTTCGCCGCACCCTCCAGCAGCGCCCGCAACTTGCTCTTGCCCGGCAGCGCCCCGGCCTCCAGCACCACCAGGCTGTCGCCGGGGCCTTTCAGCACCGCCGTTACCGGCGCCAGCAGCGCATCGCCCGCGTCCCGCACCCGGATGACGCGGCGGCCACCCATCATGGCGATGGCGGACGCTTCCTCCGCCAGCCGCGCGTGGTCCTCCCGCGACAGCCAGGCCACCCGGAACGGGTCGTCCGCCGCACCCACCACGGCCTGGGTCAACTGCCCCGCCCGGTGCCGCACCATGCCCTCGTCGTCCCCGTGCAGAAGCACGGCGCGCACCGGGCCGGGATCGCGCAGGAACGCCGCCATGCGGCGGGCATCGAGCTTCAAGCGGGTGGCTTCATGCGGCCTTGTTGGCGGCGTGCTGCTGGAAGTAGGTCGCCAGCTTGAGCGTGATCTGGTCCGCCAGCGCCTGCGTCACCCGCACGTTGGCCGCCTGGCCCTCAAGGTCCGCGGCGAAGTACTGCTGGTTCAGGATGTTGTAGCCGTCCAGCACCCGCGCCGACCCGTCCGCCAGCGGCGTGCGCTCCAGCGACAGGGTACGCAGCACCCATGACGCCGTGCCGACCAGCCGTATCCGCGTCGTCGAGTTGTCCCGCTGGATTGCGATGCCCTCGCCCGCCACGCTGTAGTTGATGTCGAGCTGATACTTCTTCGCCACCCCCATCCCGGTGCCGTCGAACCGCTGCTGCAGCGCCTGGCGTATGAGCTGGCCATTCCGCTCCGGCAGCACGGGCACATACACGGCCGCCAGCTCCGCCGCTGCCGGGCCGGGCGCGCCGCCAACCGCCGGAGCATACAACGGATGGAATCCGCACCCGGCCAGCCCGCCGGCCGCTCCCAGCAGGACCAGGCGCCGGCCCAGCACGGGGCGGGGCACCGGCCCGGCGGTCATCCCGCCACCACGAAGTTCACGATGCGGTCCGGCACGTGGATGCGCTTCACCACCCGGCGGCCGTCCAGCAGCCGTGCCACCGCCGGGTCGGCCTCCGCCGCGGCGATGGCCGTCGCCGCGTCCGCCCCGGGCGCCAGCAGCACAGTGGCGCGCAGCTTGCCCATCACCTGCACCGCCACCGTCACCTGGTCCACCGCCACCAATGCCGGATCTGCGGCAGGCCAGGGCTGGTCGGCCAGCAGCGGGCTGCCGGGGTCCAGCATATCGTTCACTGTTTCCGCCAGATGCGGGGCCATCGGCGCCAGCAGCCGCGCCAGGATGCCCGCGGCTTCCCGCCGCGCCCAGGCCAGGCCCTCCAGGTCCTGCGCGCGCTCGGCGTCGAGCAATGCGGACGTCAGCTCGTACAGCCGGGCGACGGCGACGTTGAATGCGAAGCTTTCCAGCGCCTCCGTCACTGCCGCGACGGTGCGGTGCGCCGTCCGCCGCAGCGCCATTGCCGGGGGCGCGAACTCCGCCGGAGCCGCCCCTGCCTGCGTCCCCAACGCCACCGCCTGGACGATGCGGAACACCCGGCCCATGAAGCGGTGCGCCCCGGCGATCCCCGCCTCGGTCCACTCGATATCCCGCTCCGGCGGGTTGTCCGACAGCACGAACCAGCGCGCGGTGTCGGCGCCGTACCGGTTGATGATCGCGCCGGGGTCCACGGTGTTGTGCTTGCTCTTGGACATCTTCTCGACGCGGCCCAGCACGACGGGCTGGCCGTTCGCACGCTGCACCAAGGCGCCGTCGGGCAGCCGCTCGACCTCCTCCGGATACAGCCAGGCGCCGTCGCCGTCCCGGTAGCTTTCGTGCGTCACCATCCCCTGGGTGAACAGGCCGCGGAACGGCTCGGCCACGCCCAGGAGGCCGGTGGTCTCCAGCGCCCGGGTGAAGAACCGGGCATACAGCAGGTGCAGGATCGCGTGCTCGACCCCGCCGATATACTGGTCCACCGGCATCCAGTGATCCACCGCCGCCCGCACCAGCGGCGTGTCCGCCCGCGGCGAGCAGAATCGGGCGAAGTACCAGCTGCTGTCCACGAAGGTGTCGAAGGTGTCGGTTTCCCGCCGTGCCGGCGCGCCGCAGACAGGGCAGGCCACGTGCTTCCAGGTGGGATGGTGGTCCAGCGGGTTGCCCGGGGTGTCGAAGGTCACGTCATCCGGCAGCCGCACCGGCAAGTCGGCGTCCGGCACCGGCACCGGCCCGCAAGCCTCGCAGTGGATGACGGGAATCGGGCAGCCCCAGTAGCGCTGCCGGCTGACGCCCCAGTCGCGCAGGCGCCAGTTTACGACGCCCGTCCCTGCCCCGTCCCGCTCCAGCGCGTCAATCGCCGAGCGCCTGGCCGCGTCCGTGTCCATCCCGTCCAGGAAGCCCGAGTTGATGATGCGGCCGGGACCGTCATACGCCTGCGCGCCCACCATGAACGACCCGGCGTCCTCTCCCGGCGGCAGCACCACCGCCGGAGTCGCCAAGCCGTACTTCCGGGCGAAGTCCAGGTCGCGCTGGTCGCCGGCCGGGCAGCCGAAGATGGCGCCGGTGCCGTATTCCATCAGAACGAAGTTGGCGATCCATACCGGGAAGGTCACGCCCGGCAGGAAGGGGTGGCCCACACGCAGCCCGGTGTCGTAGCCCTGCTTCTCCGCCGTCTCGATGGCGGCCTCGCTGGTCCCCAGGCTGCGGCACTTGGCGACGAAGGCCGCCGCCGCCGGGTCAAGCGCTGCGGCGTGGGCGGAAACGGGATGCTCCGGCGCGAGCGCCACGAAGGACATGCCGAACAGCGTGTCCGGCCGGGTCGTGAACACCTCGATCTGACCCTGATCGCCGGCCGGCGCCGTCAACGGAAAGCGCACCCTAGCGCCCTCACTGCGGCCGATCCAGCGGGCCTGCATGGTGCGGACCCGTTCGGGCCAGTCGTCCAGGCCGTCCAGCGCGGCCAGCAGCTCCGGCGCGAACTGGGTGATGCGCAGGAACCATTGGCTGAGCTGCCGCTTCTCGACCGGGGCGCCGGACCGCCAGCCGCGTCCGTCAATCACCTGCTCGTTGGCCAGCACAGTGCCGTCCACCGGGTCCCAGTTGACCCAGCTCAGCTTGCGCTCCGCCAGGCCTGCCGCCATCAGGTGCAGGAACAGGCGCTGCTGCTGCCCGTAGTACTCGGGGTCGCAGGTCGCGAACTCGCGCGACCAGTCGAGCGACAGGCCCATCCGCCGCAGCTCCGCCCGCATGGCGGCGATGTTGGCGTAGGTCCATTCCGCCGGATGCACGCCGCGGTCCCGGGCTGCGTTCTCCGCCGGCAGGCCGAACGCATCCCAGCCCATCGGGTGCATGACCGAGAACCCTTGCGCCCGCTTGTAGCGTGCGACCACGTCGCCCAGCGTGTAGTTGCGGACGTGCCCCATGTGTATCTTGCCGCTGGGATAAGGGAACATCTCCAGCACGTAGTACTTGGGCTTGCCGTCGGCCGGCACGTCCTCCGCCCGGAAGCACCCGGCGGCGTTCCAGGCGTGCTGCCATCTCGGCTCGTCACGGGCGAAGTCGTAGGTCGTGGATTCGGTCGTAGGGGCAGGAGCGTCCATGCCCTCTGTATCCCGCAACAGCAACGCCTGGGCAACGGGGATGCTGCCTGCTCCCTCTCTCTCCGGGAGAGGGTCGGGGTGAGGGGGTCTTGGCTGCGGAGCGGGGAACTGCCGGTGCTGACGGCACCTGGCCCCGCTTCGGCGGAGACTGCGCCTCAAGACCCCCTCACCCCGACCCTCTCCCGGAGGGAGAGGGAGAAGCCAGCCCTAGTACAACCCGCTGGAAGAACGGCCCCTATTTGGGCGTATCTCATGCGGCAAGGGGCTTCCCTGTCTTGCAGCAGTTCTAAGTGGGCCTCCGGCGCGGGTATCACTTGGTGATCTGGGCTGCGATGTTGGGCGGCGGTTTTGAGTCGATCAAGGTTTGCATGAGGGTGGCCCAGTCTGGGAAGACCAAGTAGGCC
>JAABUQ010005084.1_pt1 | contig 21514 bp, 20 predicted proteins | sample 5560001 | NCBI WGS metagenome assembly JAABUQ01 (sample SAMN10711888, study PRJNA513371) | rock metagenome | isolation source: Antarctica rocks | place: Antarctica: Victoria Land, Finger Mt nord | collected 2015-12-18
GTGCCGCGAGCTGGACGTGGAAGCAGGACAAAGCCTTGGTCGGCGGCTAGGAACGCCTCGGTCGGGTTGGTGACGACTCTGTATCAGGACGTCCGTGACGCGGGGGAGTACACCTACAACTCGGTCGTTCATCCCGAGCTCGCCCAACAGCAGCAGTGGCAGCGGTCGCTTCAGCAATCGCAGGCGACGTACGACGCGGTCGGGCATCCCGGCCGCACGCTTGGCAACGTGGTCGATTGGCGCGATCTCTCCCACGGCAACATCGGGTGCGTGGGTGGGGAACCTTGCGCCCGCGCTGCTGGCCGGCGGGGCGGGACCCGCCGTGCGGGCGCTGCGCGCGGCGCGCGCGGCGTCCACCCTGGACCGGGCCGTCACCGCAGGAGAAGGCGATGCCGCGCTCGCGCGGGCGCACTCCGCGCGCGGTTACGTTCGTCCCCTCTCCACCGCCAGGAAGAAGACGGTCGCGGCGGACGGTAGCCCTACGCTCAGCGGCTGGGCGCGCCCGCGGCCAGACGGCTTTCACCAGGCGTCACCAGAGCAGATCCGCAACCTCGCGGATCAGATCAACCACCGACTCGAGCCGAGCACGCCCCCGCACAAAGGATACGCGGGGCACGATCCTGGCTTTTCGGGCAAAGCTGCTGCTTCTCACGCGGAGAAACAGCAGCTTCTCACCCGGACCAGCGATCACATCGGAGTGACCCGGCCGATGTGCCCGGACTGCCAGGCGATGTTTAAGAAGTACGTCGACTACACCGGCCATCCCCTGTACGTCACCGACCCGAAGGGCAGCCATACGTTCTATCCCACGATTCGACCGCGAGGAGCAGACGCAGGTGCTGCGGCGCTCGCTGCCGGCTCCGGGCACCATCACGGGTAGCACGTGCAGGAGGACTTGCCTACTGACGTGAGGCGTCTGCTGGAGCGAGCCCGAGCGGCCCTCGACGCCCGTCCGGATGGTCACCTGCCGCTTGCGCTGCGACGCGAGCTTCGGACTGGGTTCGGCGACAGCCCCGGCCCTACGGCGGGGGAAAGAGCGAGCGCGGGCCGTCGGCGGACCGCGCGCCTCGACGAGCTCTGCGTCCTGCGTCTCCTGCCCTCCTGGGAGGAGGAGCGTCCCTTCGATCGTCGGCCTCATCAGATGCTGGAACTGACGTACGTGATCCTCGACGGGGCTCAGACGTACGAGCAGGTCTCTCCGGAATGCGACGAGTTCTTTGACAGCATCGAGGCGCTCGCCGCCGCTCATGAGCTGTCGGACTCCGCGTGGTCCGCCGGCCAGGCGGCCGTATCCGCGGTGGGCCGTGCCTACTACGGCGACTACCCTGCGGACATCCCCTACGAGGACGACGACGAGGATCTCGACTGGGAGGAGTGGGAGGCCGACTTCCTTACCTGTCTGGCCGACGCGCCTTCGCTTCCCAAACAGGGCGTCCCCGAGCACGTCGAGCCGCGTCGCGCGTTCTGGCGCTGGTACCTGGACGAGGCGGTGCCCGAGGCCTACCGAAGCTCCGCCGAGCGCTAGACCCTTGCACTCTGGGATGCCCCCCGACCGCCAACCCCCGAGTTCGGCTTCCGCAGCGGTCTCGGCGGGCGCCGCGGGGGCCGGACAGCACCACTCGCCGTGAGCGCGGAGGAGCTCCCCACCCGGGGGCGAATCGGGCCGAGGAGGGCCGGTTCGCGCGGTTGGCCCAAGCCGCGCAACGGCCGTGCCTCAGATTCGGACTCGGGCGCGGCGTCAGCGATTAATGGGCATCAGCTCGATCCGCTCCTCGTACGCGGCGATCGTCACCACAAAGTGATCGAAGAACCCAGTGAGCCCGAGCAAGCCGAACCCCGGGGTCCACGGTTCGCAGAACCAGACGGGCGCCGTCCACGTGTAGGCGTCATCCTCGTCCCCTACTAGGAGGCTGACTTGCGCCATGCGGGCGTCAACAAGGGCGCCGCCGACCGCAATCCGCTTTTCGGCAGCGCCTGAGAGGTCTACTCCACACAGGTCAGCGATCTCGGCGCCAAACCGAATTGCCGTCGCCCCGCTGTCGAGAAGACAGGCCTGAGGGGCGATCTCCAGGCCCTCAAGCACCACGTCAATGATTGGGCGTGCGCGGGCTGTCGCCTGGCCGGGGTCGGGTATCTCCCGGAACCTGAACCTCACAGAGGTGCGAGTCCGGTGGCTGCCAGCTCGTCATCCGGCACGCGAAAGACGCTTTCGGCCTTTCGCCCGTGCTCGGCCAGCCAGGCCACGAGCGCATGGGGGGACTCGGCGGCGTGCAAGACATCCCCATCCTCGACGGCGACCCACTGGCCGGCAAATGGCCTTAGGCGATCGGCTGGTCGCTCCAGGAGGGCCCCAGTCTGTGCTCGATCGCCGGCGCTGCTCAAGGGACCTGTTAGGCCTTCGCGACCGCGTCGCCCGGCAGGGAATCCGAGGCGGATGAGCGTCCGTCTCGCTTGATGCGTCGTGAAGTCGGCCCGATCGAGCCCCGTTAGCGCGCTAATCACCTGCTTCGGAGGGAAACGACGCGATTCGACAACCACAAAGTGGCGCGTGATTGGCTCGGGCTCAATTTTCCGAAGCGCGCGGAGCACGTCTCTGCTGCCCAGAACGAACGACTGCCCAGCAATCCTAACTTGACGGGTGATGAGCTTCTCTGACACGGTTTCTCCGCAGATATTCTCTGGAACGTCTCTGCCAACCATACCGGCCCCATAGCTCACGCTTGGCGCAATACGGCCGAGTCCCCAAAGGCTGACCGCCGCCACTCGTCCGCTTAGAAGCTGCTCACCTGATGGGTGATCGCGGACTGCTGCGTTCACAGAGAGAAGCGGGCGCAAAGGAGTGCATCAGCACGCTTCTGGGGGCGAGCACGGATCACTCAACGTCCCAGCCGAAGTAGACCTCCACCGTGCGGATCTTGTCGCCGTCGAACGTGAGGACCTCGGTGTTGCCAAACCGCTTTCCGTCCGTTCGTGATCTCGAAGGTCACCAAGACCTCATCGCCGGCCTCGACGAGCCGCCTGAGCTCGACGGTATCGATCAGATCAGAGTTCGGCCAGCAGCGCTCGAAATACCGCGTACGGTCGATCCCGATGTCGGCCGGGCTGTAGAACGTCAAGTCGCCGCTGAGGTGCGTCTCCACGACCTGTCCATCACCGGACTCGTATGCGCCGTAGCAGTCGCGCACGATCTGCAAGCGGTCGGTGGCAGCCATTTCCATTCCCTTCGCTCGTGCTGTCAGTGAGCGCTTCTGCGTTCCCGCTGGCCGACCGGTGGTTCTCGAGCACGCTGGCGCAGACCGATCCCCAGCGACGCTTCCTGATTGCCGGCACCGCCCTCGGCATGACCGACGACATCGGCGCGGGCCTCGGCAACGCGGTTCCCGACGCGACCCTCGCGGCGCCGCCGAACGGCACGATCTTCTCTCGCCTGAGCGCCGCGAACATCTCGTGGATCGACTACGTCGAGAGCTATCCCACCGGGGCGACGCCGAACCCCAGCCTCCCGCCCTCCGGTCAGACGGCGGCGAGCCTCGCCTGCTCGCGCACCGGGCCGGGCACGATCCCCCCACCCGACTCGATCGGACCGGCGCCCTCCCAGAGCGGTGACGCGGTCTCAGTCAGCGGCGAGATCCCCGCATCTGGCGGAGGCGCTGCCGTGCGGCTCGTGGTGCGCTTCTACGGTCGACGCCGCCACCCGCGCGGCCTCCGGGTTGAGGTCTACACCGAGAACGGGACGCTGAGCGGTCTGAGCCTCTAGCTCCGACGCGGACGGCGTCTGATCGCCGTGGATCACCTCGCCCACGTGAGCACCGTGCGCAAGCGCACCGTGCTCCGCGGCCGGCGCGAGGTGTTTCCACCCGCGGGCCACTACACGCTGATCGTGCGTCGCGGGCGGCGGACGCTCCTGCGCCGACTGGTGAGGGTGGGATAGCGACCGGCCCCGCGACCCGGTCCCTGGCAGTGCCGTACGCTAACCGATGCGCGGCCGCAGTCGCAAGAGAGACCGCGGCCGAGTGTCGCGCCCGGCCCGGTAGGGCGCGACGGCGTCACAGATGCGCCGTCAGATCCGCGATCGACTCCATGATGAGCGTCGGCTCGATGGCGCTCGCGCGCACCCTGTCCGCCCGAAACTTCCCCGTTCGGACGAGCACGCCGTCAAGGCCGGCGTCGAGGGCGCCGCCGACGTCCGCCTCGATGTCGTCGCCGATCATGGCGGCGTGGGCGCCGTCGCGGCCCAGCTCGCCGAGGGCTGCTGCGAAGAACGCCGCCGACGGCTTGCCGATGACGGTGGCCTCGCGGCCGCTCGCGTACTCGAGCGCGACGACGAAGGGGCCCGCGTCCAGCACCAGGCCCTCCTCTCGCTGCCACACCCGGTTGCGTTGGAGGGCCACGAGCTCGGCCCCTTGCTCCAGCTGACGGAAGATCGCGTTCAACCGTGCGTAGGTGAAGTCGCCACCGAGGTCGCCGAGGATCACGGCCTCGACGTCATCGTCGGGCAGGTCGCCCAGATCCTCCAGGTCCTCGCGCAGCCCGTCCGATACGTGCAGCGCGATCCGTTCGTAGCCCCGCGCGTGGCAGTGGCGCACCGCGAGCGCCGCCGGCGTTAGCACGTCGGCCTCGGTGACCTCGAAGTCCAGGTCGAGGAGGCGCTCGACTACCAGCCGCCGCGACCGCGAGGTGGTGTTGGTCACCAGGCGAAACGGTAAGCGCCGTGCGCGCAACGACTGCAGGGTTTCTCGGGCCCCTTCGACCGCCTTGGCGCCGACGTGCAGCACGCCGTCGATGTCGATGAGCAGGGCATCCCAGGGAGGTCCAGCCATACCCGGGCATCTTTGCGCCTTCACGCGTCACGCCGACGCCTTTGTTCTGAGCGCCCTCTCCATCGAAGTAGTCGACCTGGTTCGATCGCAGGACCAGAGGGTGCGCAGGGAGGGACATCCCTCGATGACCAGCACCCACTCCTCCTCGCCGTACTCGTAGTGGTAGGGGCACACCGCCTGGCCCGGGGCAGCTCGTAGAGCGTCGCCCCGGTCGCCCGTGCGCCCAGCGCAGCTCCCAGACGCGACCTCCCCGCGCGGAAGCCGTCGGGCTTGCCGGGGTCGTAGGCGAAGGTCTGCTCGGAGAGGCTCACGCGCCGCATGGCCGCATGGTGCCACGGACGCCGCCGTCGATGACGAAAAACGCACGTGGGGCCCTGTTTGGCGCACGGCCCCCTCCGGGCATCCTGCCTGGATAACGACTGAGGCTTTTTGCGAGAGGAGCGGTGGTGGCGTATCGGCTGAGCTTTGACGACGGGCCCGGTCACTCGCTGCGGGCGTGCGCCGTCGTGCAGATCGAGCAGGCGGCTGAGCACCTCGAGCAGGCGCGCCGGCTGGAGGACCCCATCGAGGCGATCCACGACGCGCGTAAGGCGCTCAAGCGCACGCGCTCGGCGCTGCGCCTCGTGCAGTCCGGTCCGGGACGCAGCGTGGCGCGACAGGAGGATCGCCACGTGCGCGACTGCGGACGCGCGCTATCGGGCACCCGGGACGCCGATGTCATGGCGGCCACCGTGGAGGCCCTGGGGGAGCGCTACGCGGGACAGATGGCCGCCAGCACCTTTGCGTCGGTACGCGACCGGCTGGCTGTGCGTGGCGACGGCGTGCGTGCCGGCTTGGAGCCGCTGGTCCTGGGCGAGGCCGAGACGCTGCGCGCGGTGGCCGAGCGCCTGGCGCAGTGGCCGGTGGAGGATGTGACGTGGAGGCACGTCCTCGCCGGCGTCGAGCGCTCCTACGCGCGAGGGCGCAAGGACTTCTCCCGCGCTCGCCGGGACCCCACGGTGGAGAACCTGCACGAGTGGCGCAAGCGCGTCAAGGACCTTGACTTTCAACAGCGGCTGCTCCACGACGCCTGGCCCCAGGTGCTCTCCGCGCACGCCCGCGAGGCGCACCGCCTGTCTGAGCTGCTGGGCGAGGACCACGACCTGGCCGTGCTCGAGGCCCTGCTCGGGGTCGAGCACGGGCCGGCCCAGCAGGTGGCGGCCGACACCGGGCCGCTCACGGATGTCATCGCGCGGCGCCGGGCCGATCTCCAGGGTCGTGCCCGGGTCCTGGGGCGGCGGGTGTACGCCGAGGCACCTGCGGACCTCGCCCGGCGCCTGCGCCGCCTGGTCAAGGCCGCTCGTCGGCAAGCGCGCGAAGAGCGTGGCGTGGCGAGTGGCGTTCCCGTCTGACCGGCGCACGGGGGCGACCCGCGGTCCACGCTCGCCGCTGCGCTCTGGCAAGATCAGCGGCAACTATTCAAATGACGAGGAGGACACCGTGTCCACAGGCGATCAGCAGCCCACCGGCGACGGTAACGAGCGTCCGGCGCTCACCACCCGGCAGGGCCATCCGGTCCATGACAATCAGAACTCGAGGACCGTCGGGGATCGGGGACCGGCGACGCTCGAGAACTATCAGTTCCTGGAGAAGATCAGCCACTTCGATCGCGAGCGCATCCCCGAGCGGGTCGTGCATGCCCGCGGGACCACCTCCTTTGGTTACTTCGAGGCCTACGGCCGCGTCGGCGACGAGCCGATCTCGCGCTTCACGCGGGCCAAGCTGCTCCAGCAGGAGGGCAAGCGCACCGAGGTGGCCGTGCGCTTCTCCACCGTGGCCGGTGGGCGTGACTCGTCGGAGGCGGCCCGGGATCCACGCGGGTTCGCGGTGAAGTTCTACACCGAGGACGGAAACTGGGATCTCGTCGGCAACGACCTGGGTGTGTTCTTCATCCGCGACGCCATCAAGTTCCCCGACTTCATCCACTCCCAGAAGCCCGACCCGGTCACCTTCCGCCAGGAGCCCAACCGGATCTTCGACTTCATCAGCCAGACACCGGAGTCCATGCACATGGTCTCCATCCTCTTCGGCCCGCGCGGCATCCCCGCCAGCTATCGCACCATGCAGGGCTTCGGCGTGAACACCTACCGGTGGGTCAACGAGGCCGGCGACAGCGTGCTGGTCAAGTACCACTGGATCCCCAAGCAGGGGGTCAAGAGCCTCACCGCGGCCGACGCAGCCGCTGTGCAGGCGCAGGAGCTGGGCGCCCACACGCTCGACCTCCATGAGGCGATCGAGCGAGGCGACTACCCCGAATGGGAGCTGCAGGTTCAGCTCATCGGCGATCACGAGCATCCCGAGCTCGACTTCGATCCGCTCGACGACACCAAGGTGTGGCCCGAGGAGCTGTTCCCCCCCCGACCGGTGGGGCGCATGGTGCTCGACCGCACGGTGAGCAACGTCTTCAGCGAGAACGAGCAGATCGCCTTTGGCACGGGGGTGCTCGTCGACGGGCTGGAGTTCTCCGACGACAAGATGCTCGTGGGCCGGACCTTCTCCTATTCGGACACCCAGCGCTATCGAGTCGGGCCCAACTACCTGCAGCTGCCCGTGAACCGGCCGCACGCGCGCGTGGCCACCAACCAGCGTGACGGACAGATGGCCTATGACGTCGACGGGGGCGAAACGAACCCGCACGTCAACTATGAGCCGTCCATCACCGGTGGCCTGCAGGAAGCGCCCGGATCGGGTCAGCGGGACATGGGCCCCGTGGTCGAGGGACGCGTGACGAGCCGGCCGATCCCGCGCACCAACGACTATCGGCAGGCCGGTGAGCGCTACCTGCTCTCCGAGCAGTGGGAGCGCGACGATCTCGTCGAGAACCTCACCACGCTGCTCGGCCAGTGCGACGCTCCCATTCAGGAGCGCATGGTCTGGCACCTATTGATGTGCGAGGACGAGCTGGGGCTGCGGGTCGGCGAGGGCCTGGGCATCTCGCCCGAGGACGTTCGCCACCTCGCGCCGCTGCCCAAGCAGAGCCTCACCGAAGAAGAGCACCGGCGCATGGCCAACCTGGGCAACAACGGCCCCCGCGACGTCGCCGGCCGCGTCATGACCCACTGCGTTCCCAACGAGCGCGTCGTCGTGGAGCACGGTGACACCGCGACGCTGGCCTCCTGACAGCGAGTAGGTTTCGTCCGCGTCGCGTCTTTCAGACGCGACGCGGACGGTCAGCGAGAAGAGGAGCAGGGCATGGCGGGAGTCAGACCGGCAGTGCGTCACCAGGGCGCCCGCACGGTCGCCGACCAGGCGGTAGTCGCCGCCGAGCGATACGGCGACGCGGTCGCGGTGCGCCACCGAGGCGCTGAGGGGTGGCAGGAGCAGACGTTCTCTGAGGTCGGTGAGATCGTGACTGAGGTCGCGCTGGGGCTGATCGACCTGGGCTTGGCTGCCGGCGAACGCGTGTGCCTGCTCGCGGGTACGCGCGTGGAGTGGACGCTGGCGTCCCTGGCCATCTCCGCCGCGGGCGCGGTGGTCGTGCCCGTCTACCCCACCAACTCACCCGAGGAGTGTGAGTGGGTTGCGTCCAACTCGGGCGCACCGACGATCATCTGCGAGGACTCAGGTCAGCTGGCGAAGATCGAGCGCGTACGCGAGGCACTGCCCGAGCTTCGCCGGACCATCGGGATCGAGGCCGGCGGAGGTGAGCTGAGCCTGCAGGAGGTGCGCGAGCGCGGGCGCAAGGATGGTGACCGCGACGAGCTCGGGCGCCGGCGAGCCGCGGTGGATCCGCAGGACGTCTACACGATCATCTACACGTCCGGGACCACCGGCCCTCCCAAGGGCTGCGTGCTCACCCACGCCAACGCCATGTCCGTCGGGCACATGGTCGAGGAGCTCGACTTCGTGCGCGAGGGAGACGTCAGCTACCTGTACCTGCCGCTGGCCCACGCCTTCGCGCTGACCGTGCAGCTGGCCTCCTTTCACGCGGGTACGGCGATCGTCTACTTCGGCGGCGACGCCAAGCACGTGATCGCCGAGCTGGGCGAGACCCGGCCCACCTACTTCCCCTCGGTGCCGCGCATCTTCGAGAAGCTCTACTCGATGGCCACGGCGGCGCTGTCCGAGGCCTCCGAGGCCGATCGCGAGCGCTTTGCCCAGGCGGTGGCGCTCGGCGTGCGCGTTCGTCAGATGCGCGCGCGCGACGAGCAGGTTCCCCGGGAGATGGAGCAGGCCTTCAAAGAGGCCGACGAGCGCATTTTCGCCGGGGTGCGCAAGCTGTTTGGCGAGCACGTGCGTCAGGCCGTGACCGGGGCGGCGCCCATCGCCGCGGAGATCCTCGAGTTCTTCTACGCCGCCGGCGTCCCTGTGCTCGAGGGCTGGGGCATGACCGAGACCACGGCCGTGGGAGCGGTGGCCACGCTGGAGCACTTTCGCTTCGGCACCGTCGGGCGTGCGCTTCCCGGCGTGGAGCTACGCATCGCCGAGGAGGACGGCGAGGTGCTCACGCGCGGACCCAACGTCTTTCGCGAGTACTGGCGCAACCCCGAGGCGACGGCGGAGACGATCATCGACGGCTGGCTGCACACCGGCGACGTCGGCGAGCTCGACGAGGACGGCTACCTGAAGATAACCGGGCGAAAGAAGGACATCATCATCACCGCGGGGGGCAAGAACCTCGCTCCGGCGAACATCGAGAACGACCTCAAGCAGTCGCGCTGGATCTCCCAGGCGGTCATGTACGGCGATCGGCGCCCCTATCCGGTGGCGCTCATCACCCTCGACGAGGAGGAGATCCTGCCCTGGGCGCGCGAGCACGACTTGCCCGACGATCTCGCCGCTCTGGCTGAGCACGAGCAGGTTCGCGAGCTGATCGCGGCCGAGCTGGAGCGGGCCAATGCCCGCTACGCCCAGGTCGAGCAGGTCAAGCGCTTCTTCATCCTCGACCACGACCTCGCGCAGGACACGGGCGAGCTCACGCCGACCCTGAAGGTCAAGCGCGCGGTGATCAACGAGCGCTACGCCGAGGCGTTCGACGCCATGTACCACTAGGGCCAGGATCGCGCCGACCCACGGCGAAGTTGCTTGCCGATAGGCAACCTTTCTATAATGAGGGAATGAGCGCTCGCACCACGCTGGCAACGTCCCCCGACGCCGAAGACCTAACCCGCCTCGGCGTGGTCGTCCAGCGGCTGGCCCGCGGCTTTCGCGTCGCCTCGGCGGAGCACGGCATGACCCCCTCGCAGCTGTCGGTGCTGGCCAGCGTGGTGCGCCTTGGCCCTCTGCGCATGTCAGAGCTCGCCGAGCGCGAGGGCCTGAATCCCACCCTGCTCTCCCGCGTGGTGGCCCACCTCGAGCGCGATGGCCTGCTCGAGCGCAGAGCGGAGCCCCGGGACCGGCGCCGCCTCACCCTGCGCGCCACCCCCGCCGGGCGCCGGCGCCAGCTCCGGGTGCGGGCCGAACGGGCGAGCGTGCTCGCGGCGCAGCTGGCGGCGCTGGACGAGACCGATCGTGGACAGGTGCTCGGTGCGCTCCCCGCGCTGGAGCGTCTGGCCGGCCTGGCCGCGTCGCCCGCCGGGGAGCAATGAGGCCGATCGCCTCCACATCGGCCATGTTGCGCGAGAGGGCGCGGACGGTGTCCGCTCACACCTTCGCGTCGCTGTCCAACGACAACTATCGACGCTACCTCGGGGGCCAGGCCGTATCGCTGGTGGGAACGTGGATGCAGACCGTCGCTCAGGGGTGGCTCGTGCTGCGCCTGACCGGCTCAGGCACGGCCCTGGGACTGGTGGTGGCGGTGCAGTTCCTCCCCCTTCTCATCCTGGGCCCCTATGGCGGGGTGATCGTCGACCGGCTGGACAAGCGCCGGCTGCTGCTGGTCACCCAGTCGGCGCTGGCCGTGCTCGCCCTGACCCTGGGGGTCCTCGACGTCACTCACCTCGTGCGTCTGTGGGAGGTCATCGTCATTGCGGGCTGCCTGGGGCTGGTCAACACCCTGGACAACCCTGCGCGTCAGTCGTTCACGCTTGAGATGGTCGGCTCCGCCGACCTGGGCAACGCCGTGTCGCTGAACTCGGTCATGGTCAACGCCGCGCGCACCGTCGGCCCTGCCGTGGCCGGTCTGATCATCGCGACCCTGGGCGTCGGCGTGTGCTTTCTCATCAACGCCGGTAGCTACCTGGCGGTGATCGCCTCGCTGGCCACGCTCCGCGTTCCCGGCCTGCACCGCGCGCGGCCGCTGACGCGAGCGCGCGGCCAGCTGCGCGAAGGGCTGCGCTACGTGCGACGCACCCCGGCGATCGCGGGACCGCTGATCATGATGGGCCTGGTGGGCACGCTCGCCTTCGAGTTCCAGGTGGTCCTGCCCGTGGTGGCCCGGACCACCTTTCATCGCGGCGCCGGTACCTACGGGCTCATGACGGCGGCCATGGGCGTGGGCGCGGTCGTCGGCGGCCTGGTGGTGGCCACCCGGGCACGCACCGGCTTGCGCGCGCTGATCGCCGGGGCGGCGGGTTTCGGGGTGGTGATCCTCGGCGCAGCCATAGCCCCCACCGTGGCCACCGAGCTGCTGGCCCTCGTGCTGGTGGGGGCGTGGAGCATCGCCTTTCTCGCCGTCGGCAACGCGACGCTTCAGCTGGCGGCCGAGCCGCAGATGCGCGGGCGCGTGATGTCCCTGTGGGCCGTCGCCTTTCTGGGCTCGACGCCCATCGGAGGTCCGATCGCCGGGCTGGTGGCCGAGCAGGCCAGCCCCCGCTGGGCACTGGCGCTTGGGGGTGCGGCGGCGCTGACCGCGGCCTTGATCGGCGTGGTGATCCTCACGCGCGGGCGTGCGCCGGGACGGCCGCACGCCCGCGCTCCCGTCGGCGCTCCGTCGGCCGGCTACGCGCCGCGTGCCGATGCGGCGATGTCCTCGGGCGCTGCGGTGGCGGGCGCTGCTGAGCCGCAGCCGGTGGTCGGGTGAGCCTGAGCGCTGCCGACGGCCCGGATCGCGTCGAGGCGGACAGCGCCGCGGACCCGGCTGGTCTAAAGACGCCGACCCCCGATCGCGGTGGCGAAGACGGCTTGCCGCAAGCCCGCCGTCGTGAAGCTCTGGCGCGCGTGCGGCGCAAGGCGCGCGAGCTGGACAGCCGGCCGCAGCTGATCGGCCTCGCCGAGCAACTGCGCACGCGCCTGCCCGGCGACGACCGCTACGGCGACACGCTGTCGCTGTCGGGACGCCAGGCCCACCAGCTGCTCGCGAAGGGACTGTCGGCAATCCAGCCCCAGCGCGCCAGCGTGGTCAACCAGCTCGGCCTGACCGCGCTGCAGCTGTGGCAGGCCGCCGCCGAGGCCCAGGGGCGCGGTCGCGGTGACCGTCCGGTCGCCCTTCTGTTCACCGACCTGGTCGGGTTCTCGAGCTGGGCTCTGAAGGTCGGAGACGATCAGGCCGTTGCGCTCCTGCGGGCGGTGGCCGACCAAGCAGAGCAGTCCTTCGCCGCGCGTGGCGGCAGGGTGGTCAAGAACCTGGGCGACGGGTGGATGGCGGTGTTCGACGACTCGGCCGACGCGGTGGCCGCCGTGCTCGACCTGCAGCAGCGCTTGGAGGAGGTGGAGGTGCACGGCCACCGGCCCCAGCTGCGCACGGGGGTGCACCGCGGGCGACCCCGGGCGCTGGGCGGCGACTTCCTCGGCGTGGACGTGAACATCACCGCGCGCGTGGCCGCGGCGGCCCGTCCCGGACAGGTGCTGGTCAGCGAGGCCGCCGCGGAGGGCCTGCAGGATGCCCCGGTGAGCCTTGGCCGTCCCCGGCGGCTGCGGGCCTCCGGTACTCCCCGGGAGTTGCGGGTGTGCGTGGTCGCGACGGCCTGATATGGCTGCTCTGACACAGAAGGGCCGCGTTGGGGGGTCGCGCGCCGCGGCGGCGTCACGAGCTCAGGTTGCCTGCAGCACCAGACGGTTGCCGTCGGGGTCGTGGACGTTGAGATGGTCGCCGTCGCGGTGCAGGCTCGATGGCGCGCCGGACTGCAGCCGCTCGGCGGCGGCCTCCAGCGCCCCGGTGTCGGTCAGCAGCAGCTCGAACAGGCGCAAGCCCGGGGCGGTGAGCGGCGCGGGCGGGGCTCCCCGGCTCAGCCACGTGTTGGCGCCGATGTGGTGGTGGTAGCCGCCGGCGCCGAGGAAGGCGGCGGCGGGCATGTGCGCCTGCACGTCCATCCCCAGGGCGTCGCGGTAGAAGCCGGTGGCACGCTGGACGTCGGACACCTTCAGGTGGACGTGGCCCATCACGGTCTTCTCGGCCAGCTCGGGCACGGGCTGCGCGGTCGCCTGCGCGACCAGGCCGTCGATGTCCAGCGGCGCGGTGTACATGTCCACCGTGCCGTCTGGGGCGCGCGTCCAGCGCTCGCGCGGACGGTCGACGTAGACCTCGATGCCCAGGCCGTCGGGATCGTTCAGGTAGAGCGCCTCGGAGACGCCATGGTCGGAGGCGCCGCTAAGTGGCCAGCGGGCGGCGACGATGCGCTTCAGGGTGTCGGCCAGCGCACTGCGCTCGGGGTGCAGCAGGGCCAGGTGGAACAGGCCTGTGCTCGGCTCAGGCGCTGGCGCGGGATGGGCCAGGCGCGTGAGCTCGACGAGGGTGCGCTCGAGCCCGGCCCCCAGGGTGGCGCCCTCCTGGCCGCTTGAGATCACGCGCAGGCCCAGCACCCGCGCATAGAAGTCGACGCTGCGTCCCAGGTCCGACACGGCCAGGTGCACCGCGCCCATGCGCAGGCGGGGATCAAGCGGGCGCAGCACGGTCATCGCCGGGTGAGCCTAGGGGGTCGACGACCCCGCCCGGGGTCATAGCTTCGTCGAGTACGGCCTAGACATCTGTGCACCGCTGCTACATAGATCGTAGTCCGGTGAGACAATCGCCAGGGGAAGGCCAAAACGCGAGGAGCAACATGACCAGGACGGGCAGGGGAAGAACGGCAATCTCGGTCGCCACGCTTGCGTGTGCGGCGTTCGCCCTGGCGCCGGCGGGTGCCTCGGCCCAGAGCGCGACCTTCAGCTGCGACGCCAGCGCCATACGTGCGGCCTTGCTGACCCTGCCTCCGATCGAGCCAGTGACGGCCAACAGCGGGCAGGCCCAGTGCCAGAACGCCACGGGCACGCTGGCCCAGTTCCCGGGCGGTCTTCCTCTGCCCCTCAGCGCCCAGGTCGCGCAGGCGCAGACCTCGGTGACCGGCGATGCGCAGACCGCCACCGCAGTCGGCGGGCTGGGCACCCTGGGCGTCAGCCTCAACGGCATTCCTCAGCTCCAGGCGGCGGTGTCCGGCGCGGTGCAGCAGGCCCAGGCCGGCGCCCAGCCGCAGATCAACAGCATCCCGCCGAACAACGTAGGGGGGGTGACCGTGGACCCCCGCCCGGCCCTGACCGCGCTGCTCAACGGGATCGGCGCGACCAACTCCGACCTGGCCGACCTGCAGGTGGCGACGGCCACGGCCACGGCGCGCTGCGTCAGCGGAGCGCCCGTGCTCTCCGGTGACGCGCAGGTGGCCGGCCTAAAGGTGCTCGGGCAGACCATCCCCACCGACGCGGCCAGCACCCAGGCCATAAACCTGATCAACACCCAGAGCATCAGCGCGTCGAGCATTAATCCGTCCCAGCTGGGGCTGCCGGCGAGCGTGTTGGCCAACCCGATGCTGCTCGCGCAGGTTCAGAACGTCCTGGCCAGCATTCCGCCGATCGACATCCCCGCGCAGGTGGCCAGCATCACGGTGACGCCCAAGGAGCAGATCACCGGCAACGGCCAGCTGACCGAGCGTGCCCTGCACGTGCAGGTCAGCCTTGCCGGCCAGAGCGTGGCCGACGTGGTGGCCGGTGAGGCGCGCGTGAGCAACCAGAGCGTGGCCTGCGGTGCGTCGGCGGCGAGTCGACTGGCCCTGCAGTGCACCACTCGCAAGCTGACGCTGATCGACGTGCTCACGCGGGGCAATCACGTTGCCCTGCTGGGGGCCGCCGACCGCAGCCTGGTGGGCAAGCGGGTGGCCATTGTCTTGCGGGCCTCGCACAAGCGCGTGGCCACGGCGGTGGTCAGGCCAGACGGGTTCTTCACCGCCCGGGCGCCGTTGCCGGCGCGTCGCATCCGCTTTGGCAACAGCGCGCGCTATCAGGCACGTATCGGCCACGAGCGCTCGCTCAGCCTCAAGCTGCACCGGCGGATGATCGTCACCTCGCTGAACAGCAGCGGGGGCATCGTCGTCATCAAGGGACGGGTGATCAGGCCATTGGCCAAGCCCACCGCGCCGATCTACGTGCAGCGGCGGGTGTCCTGCACTCGGCTGGTGAACGTCAAGCGCATCATGCCGCGCCGCGACGGCAGCTTCACGGTGAGGGTGGCGGCTCCGCCGAACACCCAGGCCGCCGTCTACCGCGCCGCCACCAAGGTGCGCAAGACGACCCGCAGCCCCAAGCGGTTCCCGACGTTCACGCTGCCGCGCGAGGTTCAGATCGGCTGAGGTCCGCCCGCCGGTCCGGTCGCTCCGGGGCCCGCGCTCCGAGCGACCGGGTCCGCGGCTCCGGGCGGCGGCCCTGCGCTTTGCCGGGGCCTCGCTGTCCGCGAGGGCTTTGTCGAGCTCTGGGCAGGGCGGAGCTCAGGCGATGGGTCGACGCCACCCGCCGGCGGTCAGGCGCTGAAGCGCTGACCCTCCACCGCCATCACGACCTGCCGGGCCTCTCCGCCCTGGTCGGTCCACGCCGAGCGTGCCTCCTCGCCGAGCACGTCAAGCGCGGAGTCGTCGTGGCCGGGGTCGTGATGGAAGAGGAGCAGCCGCGACACCTGCGCGCGCCTTGCGAAGCGCAGCGCGTCGGGCACGGCACAGTGACCCCAGCCGCGTGTGCTGCGGTACTCCTGACCGGTGTACTGCCCGTCGTGGACGAGCAGGTCGACGCCGTGCGCGAGGGCGAGGCCCGAGATCCAGTCAAACGGGTCGCGCTCGAGGTCCTGGCCCAGCGCGGGCTCATGGTCGGGCAGGTAGCAGACGCTCTGCGCTCCCCTCGAGATGCGATAGCCAAGCGTGGGGCCGCGGTGGGTCACCAGGTCCGCGCTGATCTGCGCTCCGAGCAGGGACCAGGGCTCCACCGGCACCTCCTTAAAGGCGACCCGGGCGGGAAGCTCTCTCATCTCGACCGGCGACAGGGGGGATGACAGATAGCGGGCCAGGCGCTGGCGCAACCCACGGACGGCTCCGCGCGGTCCCCACACCGTCACCTCGGCGGCGGGATCGAAGAACGGAGCGAAGAAGAGCAGCCCCTGGATGTGGTCGAGGTGCAGGTGGGTGAGCAGGATGTGCAGCGGCTCGCGCGCGCCGTGCAGTCGTGAGCCGAGGTTGCGGATGCCTGTCCCCGCATCCAGGATCAGGCACCCTCCGTCGAGCTCCACGCACACGCACGACGTGTTGCCGCCGTGGCGCAGCTTGTCGGCGTCGGGGGTGGCGATCGAGCCGCGCGTGCCGAACAGGGAGAGGTGCATCTCTTCAGTCGGGAGGCGCCGTGGGCACGAAGGTGACCAGCGCGCCTCGGAACACTCCCCCCCCGACGAGCGGCAGCGCGCTGGCCTGCACGTCGAGCAGCCGGCCCTGGTCGGTGCCGATGCGAAAGCGCCCCAGCGCGGGACGGCCGTCGCGTAGGGCGATGGTGAGCGGCAGGTCCTCGCTGGACACGGGCCGGCCCTCCTCGTCGAGGGGACCGATCTGATTCCACTCCTCACGCGTGAGGCGACCACTCTCCTCGAAGTGACGGCCGATCAACTGACCGGCGGCCTCGTTGAAGAACAGCAGCACTCCGTCGGGATCGACCACGAAGCCGGGGGTGAGGATGGCCGCGAGCAGGTTGCGAGCGAGCAGCAGCTCGAGTGCGGGCAGATCGGGGCTCATCACCGACATCATCGCGGGTCTGAGCGGGTGGGCGCCGCCGGGCACGCGATAGCGTGCCCACCCCTGCGCCACCCCGGATCGCCACATGACAGGAGCGAGCATGGATCTGACTCTCAACGACCAGGAGCGGGCGTTCCGCGACGAGCTGCGGGAATGGCTGGGCGTGCATCATCCGGGGGCTGAGCCTCACGGCGACGAGGCTGCCTTCCGCTTTCGGCGCGAGTGGCAGCGCGAGCTCAACCGGGCCGGCTACGCGGGCCTGTCCTGGCCCCAGGAGTACGGCGGACGCGGAGCCACGCTGATCGAGCAGGCCATCTTCAACGAGGAGATCACTCGTGCCGACGCCCCCCCGCCGGCCAACGTGCTCGGCCTGGTGATGGGCGGCCCGGTGGTCATCCACCACGGCACCGAGGAGCAGAAGGAGCGCTTGCTGGCGCCCATTCTGTCGGCGCAGGAGATCTGGTGCCAGGGGTTCTCCGAGCCGGAGTCGGGCTCCGATCTGGCCTCCCTGAAGACGCGCGCGGTGAGGTCCGACGGCGGGTGGGGGGTGACCGGCCAGAAGGTGTGGACCACCTTTGCCCACGAGGCCAAGTGGTGCATGCTGGTGGCGCGCACCGATCAGGACGTGCCCAAGCACAAGGGGCTGACCTACTTTCTGATGGACATGGAGCAGGACGGGGTCGAGGTCCGTCCCCTGCGCCAGATCACCGGCGAGGCCGAGTTCAATGAGCTCTTCCTCGAAGACGCGCACATCCCCGAGGAGAACGTGATCGGCGGAGTGGGCAACGGCTGGAACGTGGCCATCACCACGCTGATGCACGAGCGCGCGGGTCTGGCCTTCGCCTCCGCCGTGCAGGTGCGCGGGTCGCTGAACGCGCTCATCGCGCTGTGCCGCCAACGGGGCGTCATCGACGATCCGGTGGTGCGCCAGCGTCTGGCCCAGCTGCACATCGAGACCGAGAACCTGCGCCTGAACGCGCTGCGCGGCCTGACCTCCCAGATGCGCACCGGGCTCCCTGGTCCGGAGGGCTCGCTACCCAAGTGGCAGTGGGCCGACACCAACCAGGCGCTGACCGAGATGGCCATGGACGTCCTGGGCGAGGAGGCTCCGCGGCTCGACAGCCCGTGGACCTACCGCTTCCTGCGCGCACGGGCCAACTCGATCGAGGGCGGGACCACAGAGATCCTCAAGAACATCATCGCCGAGCGTGTCCTCGGCCTACCCAGGGCGGCACGATGAACTTCGACTTCGACGACGACCAGCGGGACATCAAACGCGCAGCCCGCGACATGCTCGGCGCGCGTGTGCGCCCCGAGCGTCTACGCGAGCTCGCCGAGGCGGGCCGCTACGACGACGAGCTGTGGCGGGAGATGATCGAGCTCGGTTGGCCGGGGATCGCGGTGAGCGACCAGCACGGCGGCCAGGGGCTCGGGTTGGTCGAGCTGGTGATCCTGCAGGAGGAGCTGGGCTATGCGCTCGCTCCCGCCCCGCTTCTGTCCACCGCGGCGGCGGCGCTGGTCATCCAAGCGGCCGGCTCGCAGGAGCAGCACGCGCGCTGGCTGCCCGGCCTCGTAGCCGGCGAGCGGCGCGGGACGCTGGCGGTGGCGCCGAGCGGCTCCTCCGAGCTCGTCCCCGACGCGGCGCAGGCCGACGTGCTGGTCTTCGTGGAGGGCGGGCGCGCTCGTGTGCTGAGCGCCGATCAAGCCCAGATCAGCCCGGTGGAGAGCTTTGACGCGACGCGACGCTTTGGAGCCGTGCGCGACGCCCAGGAAGGCGAGGCCCTGCCCGGCGATCCGCACCCGGCGCTGTGGAGCGTTGCGGTGGCCACCGCGGCCGAGTCGGTGGGCGTGGCCCAGCGGGTGATGGAGATGGCTGTCGACTACGCCAAGGAGCGCAGGCAGTTCGGCCAGCCCATCGGCGTGCACCAGGCGGTCTCACATCGCTGTGCGCAGATGCTGCTGGAGACCGAGAGCGCGCGCTCGGCCGTGCTGTTCGCGGCGTGGGCGGGTGACCACGAGCCCGAGACGCTGCCCCTGGCCGCCGCGTCGGCCAAGGCCTACGCGTCCGACGCCGCCTGGCGAGTCGCGGCCTCCGCACTGCAGGTCATGGGGGGCATCGGCTTCACCTGGGAGCACGACCTGCACTTTTACTTCAAGCGTGCCCGTGCCAACGCGCAGCTGTACGGGTCCGCACGTCAGTATCGCGATGCCGTGGCGGCCATGATCTGCGCCTAGGCTGATCCGGGTCAGTCGGGCTCATGCAGCGCGGAGGGGAGGGCGGCTGTGGCTCACGCCCTTCCGCGGCGGCCCATCCGAGCCGGTAGTACTCCTGGACGCCGGCGGGGGTCCCGGTGATCGTGTAGTAGGGGTCGGCCTCTGCGCGCGCGTAGGGGTCCCACGACGCCAGGTCGGCGAGTGCCGCTTCGCGGTGCTGTGCCGCCACGATCTGACCTCCCTCGTTCTCCAGCTTGTGGCCGTAGGTCAGCTCGAGCAGGCCGCGCTCGAGGAGGTCGAAGGCGACTGCCTGTGCGAGGCGCAGCATGTGCGCCGGCGTCAGGCCGGGCACCACGGTGTTCACGCCCCCGCCGATGTCCCAGAGCCCGTAGTAATCCTCGTGTCCCATGGAGAGGATCTCGAGCTCGGCCGGCGCGCGCTCGGTGATCGGGAACTCGTCGAGGCGCGGGATCACGGGAGGATCTCGGGCACGATCGGCTCGACAAGCGCGAGGCGCTCAACTGGCGCGAGGCGCCCAGTTGGCTCAGTCGGGCTCATGCAGCGGAGGGGAGGGCGGCTGTGGCTCACGCCCTTCGGCGGCTGCCCATCCGAGCCGGTAGTACTCCTGGATGCCTGCAGGCGTCCCGGTGACCGTGTAGTAGGAGTCGGCCTCTGCGTACGCGTACCCGTCCCACGAGGCCGGGTCGGCGAGTGCCGCCTCGCGGTGCTCCGCCGCGACGACCTGACTAGCGCCTCCGCTCTCCAGCCCGCGGCCGTAGGTCAGCTCGAGCAGGCCACGCTCGACGAGGTTGAACACGACTGCCTGGGTCAGGCGGAGCACGTGCGCCACTGCCCGGCCGGGCACCGCGGTGTTCACGCCCGCGGCAATTTCCCAGAGCGCGTAGACGGACTCGTGTCCGGAGGAGAGGACCTCGAGCTCGGCCGGCGCGCGCTCGGCGATCGGGAACTCGTCGAGGCGGGGAATCACGGGAGTAGCTCGGGCACGATCGGCTCGATCGGCGCTACTGGCGCGATGAGCTCGACTGGCGCCGTCGGGCTCATGCAGCGGAGGGGAGGGCGGCTGTGGCTCACGCCCTTCGGCAGCTGCCCACCCGAGCCGGTAGTACTCCTGGATGCCTGCAGGCGTCCCGGTGACCGTGTAGTAGGGGTCGGCCTCTGCGTGCGCGTACGGATCCCACGAGGCCGGGTCGGCGAGTGCCGCCTCGCGGTGCTCCGCCGCGACGATCTGACCCCCCTCGTCCCGTAACTCGCGGCCGTAGGTCAGCTCGAGCAGGCCGCGCTCGACGAGGTCGAACACGACTGCCTGGGTCAGGCGGAGCACGTGCGCCACGGCCCGGCCGGGCAACTCGCCGTTCACGCCCGCGGCGATGTCCCAGAGCCCGTAGACGTCCTCGTGTCCGGAGGAGAGGACCTCGAGCTCGGCCGGCGCGCGCTCGGCGGTCGGGAACTCTTCGAGGCGGGGAATCACGGGAGGATCTCGGGCACGATCGGCTCGACGGGCGCCTCGGGCACGACGGGCTCGACGGGTGCGACCGGCTCGAGCGGCGCCCCGGGGGCCTCGACGGGACCCTGGGGCTCGGCGCCGGGTGGAGTCTGCCCTGTCGCCCACGGCCCGGGCCCCTGGCCCGGCTCGTCGAGCACCCGGTTGCCCTCAAGAGGCACACGCGTCTTCACCCCATGGCGCGTGATCATCGCATAGGGACCCTGCTTGATGACGGCCAGGGCCTTCGGATCCCCGTCCATCACGCGTATCCCATCGGAGTCGTTGGTACCCGGCTTGAAGTAGACCGTGCCCCCGCCGCCCTTCGTGGCGGGCTTGGACTCCCAGCCCTGGGCCCGCGCCACCTCGCCGATGGACTGGCGGCTCGCGCCGCGGACTGCCACCGGGTCCTGGAGGTCGAGCTCGACGGGCTGACCGGCCGAGCCGCTGCGCACGCTGCCCAGCAGGAGAGCCAGCCCGGGCTCGCTCGGCGCCTGTCCAGCGGAGCCGCTTGTCGTAGGCGGCGCGGGACAGGCCTGGAGGTCGCGCGGAGCGCGTGCGGCGATGGCGTGGAAGTGCGCAGCGGCGACGTGCGCGGCCGCCCGGGCATCGCCTACGGCGGACTCCCCGGCACGGGCAGCCCGGCCGATGTCGGTGTGCAGCGCAGCGAGGTCGCCGGCGTGCGCCTGACCGGGTGGCTGGGCGGCGAGAGCGATCGCATGCCGGGTCAGTGCGTCCACCTGGGCGCCGGCGACGGCCTGAGCGCGCTGGGCCTCCTCGAGCCGGTTCGCATACTCGTCGAGCGTGCCCGCGGCGTCGCGCAACGCCCCGGCAGCGGTGGTGAGCTGCCCGTGGTGCCTGGTCCCGAGCTCCGTCCACATCGTGCTCGCGGCGCCGACCCAGTGGTAGCTGGCCGACTGCGCTGCGCCCATGAGCTGCACGGCCTGATCGGAGAGGACCGATGCCGCCCCTCCCAGGCTGTGAGCCGCGGCCCTGAGCTCGGCGGGATCGCCGGGCAGGCCGGCTGGCGGCGCGGCGGGGATCACGCCTGCACCGGCGGGTGCGCCAGGAACGGGTCAAGCGGCGAATCCTGGTGCGTCGGTGCAGGG
>JAABUQ010005085.1_pt1 | contig 21514 bp, 24 predicted proteins | sample 5560001 | NCBI WGS metagenome assembly JAABUQ01 (sample SAMN10711888, study PRJNA513371) | rock metagenome | isolation source: Antarctica rocks | place: Antarctica: Victoria Land, Finger Mt nord | collected 2015-12-18
ATACGCAGTAGCACCGCGACAACCGCCTCGCGGCCCTGCTCGTAAATGGCCTGCGCCTCAGCCCGCTCCACGCTCCATAACTTCGCGCGCCAACACCGGCGTCCTGCCCACCGACTGAACGCTTACAAGTTCTGCGTCGGCGAGGTCGCGTCGCTGGGACGAGTTGGGCCGCGAACCTTCGATTTCTGCCCATTTCTGCCCATTGAGCGCGACCAGTTGGTCCGGGCGCCCGCCGGTTTGTTCGCGTCGCTGCATGACCTGGGCGTAGACGCGCAGGGTGATGTCCGGGTTGGCGTGGCCGGCCTGTTGCATCACGACGCGGGGGTCACCGGCTTCGAGCAGCAGCGAGATGTAGGTTCGGCGCAGCGAGTGGGGAGTGATGGCGTGCGGTAGCGGCGTCTCGTCGGCCTGGCGCAGGATCTCGTTGGCGAGCGTGATCGCTGGGGCGAGCACCTTGTTGCGCACGTTGCTGGCGCCGGCTGGGCGCCCCGCTGCGGGTGCCGAAGACGAAGTCCTCGGGCTGGGTCGCCTGGGACCGTGCGCGGTGGGTGGCGAGCTCGTCTCGCAGCCGTCCGCTGATCTCGATCTCTCTGACTCCGGCGTCGGTCTTTGCCCCGCGAACACGGATGCGCCCGGCGGCGAGGCCGACGTCGCGCCAGCGCAGGGCCAGATGCTCCCCGATGCGCAGCGTAGGGGAGCACTTTACAACAGGTGTGGTCACCATCCTCGCACGCGACGCGACGAGCCCAATCTAGACTAGTGAAGTGAACCAGCACGCGCAGCGGACTGGGGAACGCTCGGCCAACAGATCTGAAGTACTGGGGGCAGCGCTCGATCCGTGCGCGATCTGTCGGTAAGAAGACGTCAATCGCAACGCCACGTAGAGCACTCGCGACCTTGTCCTCACACCGTCTAACCAAGGCGCGCGTGGCGCGCGGTGGGGCGCCAGAAAAGTCTAGGTGGACCCCAGGAGTTCCGTAGCCGATCGGCTGGAGGTCCCGTTTTGCAACAGGGCACGCCATCGCCCCGAGCGGTGCCAGCGCGACCGTATGGTTAGGTTGATGTAGCGCGTCCTGCTGTCTGTGGGGAGGGTTTTGCGCGTGCCGTCCGGCGCCAGGATCGTCACGGAGTGTTGCGGGCCGAGCAGGTGCATCCATAGGCGTGCGACCGGGGAGGCTCGGGTTGGCCGGGTCACGATGAGCGCCAAGCGGTAGGCGGCCAGGGCGGGTTTGGGTCGCCCGTCCGCGAATTCCAGTCCTGTGGAGAATGGCGAGGAGGCCTCGTCGCGAAGGGTGTAGTGGGCAGTGGTGACTACGAATGGTGTGCGCCAGGCCAGCCATTCGGACTCGTTCAGATAGCGGGCCTGCAGGGCGAGCGAGACGCCATGGCTCTTCGCGGGTGGATTGGATGGGGTGCCGTCCTCGGTTTCCCAGATCTTCATGTCGCGGTGAAGTCGACCAGCCCGTGCCGCGGCCGCGGAAACCTCTCGCAGGCGCCCGAGCGTCAGGGGAGAAAGGTCGTCGGGCGTGGGTGGCGGCCGGGCGGGATTTCCCTGATGCACGTAGGGATGAACCGCCCACGCGGTGCCCGGTAAGGGAGTGAAGTGACCGCGACAACCCTTGTGATGTCGGGCTTCGACAGGCGCGAAGGGGCGGTTGTGGTGGTCAAGGCAGAGCAGTTCGCGAGCGAAGGTGAGCGGTTTCTGGGTGCAGGCCCCGCACGCCTGGTTGGTGCCCGCGGGCAGCCACTCACCGATCAGAATCGTGTCATGGCCGTGTCCGGTCGCGGCCAGCGCAGCCCCGGCCGCCCGTAGTAATCCGCGCAGCAGCGCAGGGGCGATCAGACGGCCACCGGTCGCTCGTTGGGGACTGAGGAACTCAGGATGATTGGGCTCGTTCCACAGCGAGAAATCCGCGACCCGCGGGCGCGCGTGCCCGTCATAACGGTGTCCAACCTCGCCCACGAAACGACCAAACGCGCTAGCTCGCGGATAGCGCGAGTGAAACGTGCCCGTACGTCCGGCCGCCCAGTCCGGGGCCGGACTGGACAGGGTCAGCAGGGGCGTCATGCCTCGCGAGCGGATAGCCGTAATCAGCCCATCCAGACGTCCCCAGCGTGCCTCGCTTACAGCTGGCCCAGAAGGTTCGAAGCTACGCCATACAACTTCAACCCTGACGACCTTCACATCCAGCGCCGCCAGACGGTCCAGGGTACGATCGCGCACCACCGGTGTGCTGCCCAGGAGCAGCCTGTCGTCCTGAAAGAGGCGCCGCTGACCATGATCGGCTCGAGCCGTCGCGCCAGCGAATAAGGTCACCGCTATGACAACCATGAGCGTCGCGCGTTTCAAGAGTCGATCATGACCGATCCCAACATCAGACGACGAACCCCGAAGAACGTGGCGGCGTTCCTCGCCGTCGCGACACTGGCATCGCTGACAGCGCCGGCGGCCACACCGGCCCAGCCCGGGTCGGCGCAAGCCACGCGCAGTCGCCATGTTGCCCGCAAGCACCACAAGCCTCGATTGCTGGGCGTCCACGTCACGCAGTCGCCGACGCAACCAGGAAGGCACTCAACGATCAGCGTCAGCTTCCTCGAGCGACAGCGCGTCTATTACACCGTGAGCATCGTGCGCGACCGCTACACGACCAAGTTCTGCCATGACAACGATGAGCGCAGCATCCACGGCCACCCCGGGCACCGCGTGACCCTGCACTTTCGGCCCTCCCGCCACGGCTGGTGTCGGGGCCGGTGGTCAGCGCTCGTCGAGAACATCAGATACGGACCCGACCCATGCGCCCAAGCCGGAGCAGGCGACTACTGTCGCGACGGGCCGCCCGAATATCACCACCGCCTCGGGCGCAAGCGCTTTCGCATTCGCTGACAGCCCTCCCACCTCAGACTGCTCGGCAGTGCCGCCATACTCGTGCTGCTTGTCGCGGCGTCTGTCAAGGGGCAGCGAACGGGACACCAAGCTCCGCAAGCACCTGGTTGGTCGCCTGCGACGCTCTTGCCGCGCTGGCTCTGGGCAAGATTCCGATCGCGCTGGCGGCGGCAGGGTCGCCTGCGCGCTAATCGTCCCGGTCGATTCATAGACCATAGATGTGACCCCGCCCGCACGGACCCGGCGCGGCGTCGCGGCGAAGATCATCTTTCAGGGTCCCGCGCTGCGACTACAGGTTGCGCACGCAGCGGCCGATCTGGCGATCCTGGTCATAGCCGGCGGCGCGCCACACGGCGCTCGCGACCGGATCATCGTTGGCGACCAGCGCGGTGATGCGCTGCGCCCCACGGTGGCGTAGCTGCTCCTCCCCGGCCCTGATCAGCCTCAGCGCGATGCCCTCGCGGCGGGGGTCGGGCCGAACCGCAAGTCGATACATGTTCGCGCGCCACCCATCCCAGGCAGCGATCAACACACCGACGAGCTCACCATCCGCCTCGCCGACGAGCAGCGCGCTGCCGTCCATCCACCACGGCGACCTACAAGGCGGCCCGCAAAAAGCACAGGAAGTAAAGTCAATGCCGCGCCCCGCCATCCAATGTATCGGCGGCGCAGACCAACCAGCGCCGGCGGTCGGCCCACGGTCTGAGCCTGCGCGGCCGGGAGGTGGCCCCGCGCGCCGAGCGCGCTGCCGGTAGGGATCGTCAAAGGGGAGGCTGGTGGGAGTCCACAGCACTGCAGTGAGAGCCTTCGCCGCTGGGCCCCGGGTGGCGAGCCGCCGCATCTTCGAAGCCACCAGGCCGGTGCGATCGCCGCCGGAGGTTACTTGGAGGCCAGGCCCCTCGCGCGTGGCTGCTGTTCATCTACGTCAGAGTGGGGTGATCGCCGATCCAGTGCTGCTGCGCCTCAACTACGACCGCGCGATCGCCCGCAACGAGCTGCCGGCATTCTCGTGAGCACGAGCACTGCTAACGGACCAGAATTCTGGTGACCGCCGCTACGGGCGCCCGTCGGGAAATGGCGAACGTGCTCAACTCGTTGCCAAGCGGCGCCAGCCCCGCGAAGACGCTGCTGGCCGGGGTGCCGGCCGATCTGACTGCGCGGTAGTCGTCGCGGACGGTCGAGATCGATCAGGCCGCCGACCGCTTCCGCTCGGGCTATGGCCGCTCACCCCGGGCCAGAGATCACGGTGATGATGGTGAGAAGGATCGTCGTTGGCCGAGCCATGCACCACGCGGTTGGTTCACTGAACGCGGGGTCGCGCTCGCGGGGGCGAGCTGCCGGCGGCTTCGTCGGGGCGCTGCGTGAAGCGTGCTTGCAGCTGGCCGAGATCGACGTTGCCTTCGATGACGCCGGCGGTCGCGTAGAACACGGCGGCGCCGACAAGGCAGAGCAGAGCGTAACCGAGGTTGAACCCGATCCATGCGGCGATGAAGGCGAAGCCCAAGGCGGCGGCAAAGAGGCGACGGTCGGTCATGTGAGTTCCCTTCGGTTCTTGCGGTCAAAGTGGGCGAGGGTGACGCTGAGGCTCGCGGGGCCGAGCTCGTGTTGGGCGAGGCTGACGTAGGCCCGCTGTCTGACCTCGCGCAGGGTCTGCGCGATGACTGTGGCGTGACGAGCGGTGATTTCGAGCGCGAGCTCGTCGTCCCCGTAGCGTGCCCGTGCGCCGGTTACTGCGGGGTGGGCTAGCGCGGCGATCTCAACCGCGCGCTCGACAGCGCGCGGTTGCGCTTCGGTTGCGCCGCGTTCGCCGCCCGCGAGGCGCAGCGCGGTGCGGGCGAGATGCGGCCACGGTAGTTCTCGCGAGGCGGCATAGCCGAGCACCACCGCTATGAGCACGCCGGCGACCGCGGCGATAAGGCGAGTTGAGCCGGTGATGTCAGCCGGTGTGAGCCCGGTGAGGTAGTCATATGCGGTGCGGTAGCCGCAGAGGCTGTTGACCGTGCCGGGCGCGACCTTGAGGGCCAGAAGGACGAGCATCGCTCCGTACCAGGCCAGAGCTAGGGCGAACGCGATGACCAGCGCGCGACCCACATAGCGGGCGAGCGGGGAGCCCTGGGCGGTCAGGCGCTGACGGAGCATCAGCGCACCCGCGCGTTGTGCTTGGGCACGCGGCTGCGCGTACGCACGCGCAGGGAGAGCGACTGGGCCAGCGGCGCCAGCTGTTCAGTGGTCGCCCGCAGAACGCTGTGCTGATCGGCGCTCTGAGCGCGGTACACGGTCACGCGCAGGCGGCCGCCGCTGCGGGTGCGCCGAGGACGTATCCTGGCCTTGGCGCGCCTGACGTCACGGTTTTGCTCAGCAACCGCGCGGATTGCCTGGGTAGCGGCCCGACGGCGCGCGGTCAACGTGCCGTCGCCGTCTTTCTCGATCACCAGAAGGCGTTCTCGGCGCGGGATGACCGCGCCGGCGAGCAGGGCGAGTCCGGCCAGGATCGCCCCGGCTCCTGACAGCGCGGCGAGCGCCGCGACCGAGCCGGCCGACTCCAAGCCGCGCAGAAAGGTACCCACTGTGTCGCGAAGGTTCGGTGCGTGGACCAGCGCTGCCAGGTCAGTCGCGCTGAGAAGTCCGATCCCTCCCAGCAGGCTGCCGAGGGCGACGACCAGCCCGGCGACGGCCAGGATCGCGAGCAGCAAGAAGCCCGTCAGGCGGACCAGGGCCCGCAGAAGCACGATCATCAAGTCACGCAACCCTCAAGCGCGCGAACGTCATCGAAGCTGATCTGCAGCGCGCCGAGGCGATCACCTATCCCAGCCAGCGAGGCCGAGCGGCGCATGCGTCGTCGCAGGTCCTGGTCGAGGCGCTCGAAGGGCTCCGGCGGCCACAGTGCAACGAGATGCAGCTCGACTTCTACTTGGCCCATGCCGTCCTCAGCAGCGGTAACCCCGTCGATGGTGCGGGTGCCGTCGTCGGTCACCCAGCGACCCATGGGCCCAGCCGTGCCCGTCACCGCATCGGTTGACCCCAGCACCTGCTCAGCAAGCTGGGCCAGCCTTATCCGAGTCGAAACGCCCAACTCGGCGTTGGCGGCCACTCAGGCTCCCGACGCCTCGTCGGCCTCATCGTCTCCCGGGAAGTGCAGGCCGTCCACGACGATGTTCACCTCCGTGACCGACAGGCCCGTGATGCCCTCGATGCGCTTGATGACCTTTTCGCGCACGGCGTTAGCGATCTGGGGGATGCTTTCGCCGTACTCAACGACGACGGTCAGGTCAACAGCGGCCTCTCGCTCACCGACCTCGACAGAGACACCCTGGGTGCGCTGGTCGCCCAAACCGACCCGCTGAGTGACGCCGCCGATCGCGCGCGCTGCTCCGCCCCCGAGATCGTGCACGCCGGGGACCTCGCGAGCGGCCAGTCCAGCGACCTTGGTCACCACGCTGTCGGCGATCGTGGTCTGCCCCGTCTCGCTGCTCAGGGACTCGGTCGGGGCGCGCGTCACCCCGAGGTTGTCCCGGTGCTCGTAGAACTTTGAGGTGACGGCGGTCCCTCCCGCCGCGTCCGCTCCTGTTGGGAGCGTTCGTGGTGATCCGCCAAAGATCGAAGGAGGAACCGCCGTGAAGGGCAACGTACCGGTCGCTGAGGCGATCCGTGATGAGGCCGTGCTCCCGGAGCGCGTGCAGGAAGCGTTGGGGCAGTTGGTCGGGGCAGCGAAGGAGGGGCTGCTCGCGCTGAGCGTGGGCGTCGGGCTCGGTGTGTTGACCGAATTGATGGAGGAGGAGGTCGACGACGTCGTGGGCCCCAAGGGCAAGCACAACCCGGAGCGGACCGCGGTCCGGCATGGCCATGAGGGCGGTGAGGTCACGCTCGGCGGCCGTCGCGTCGAGGTCCAGCGTCCGCGGGTGCGCACCGCGGACGACGAGTCCGAGGTGGCGCTCGCGACGTATGAGCATTTCGCTGATCGCGATCCGCTCGCGCGGGTCGTGCTGGAACGGATGCTCGCCGGCGTGTCCACGCGCCGCTATCGGCGCACGCAGGAGCCGGTCGGCGAGCAGGTCGAGACCAACGCGCGGTCGACGTCCAAGAGCGCGGTGTCCCGCACGTTCGTGGAGCGCACCCGCGAGGCGCTGGGCGAGTTGATGGCGCGTCAGCTCTCAGACCTGCGGCTGGCGGTGATGATGCTCGACGGGCTGGAGCTCAATGGCCGGATGATGATCGTCGCCTTGGGGATCACCACCGAGGGCGTGAAGATCCCGCTCGGGCTGTGGGAGGGATCGACCGAGAACGCGACCGTCGCGACCGCGCTGCTCTCTGACCTGGTCGAGCGTGGCCTGGATCCCGAGCAGGGGATGCTGTTCGTGCTCGACGGATCTAAGGCGCTGCGCAAGGCGGTCCGGTCGGTGTTCGGCGAGGTGCCCGTCCAGCGCTGTCTGTGGCACAAGGAGCGCAATGTCATGCAGCATCTCACCGAGCGAGATCGACCCCTGGTCAAGGCGCGGATGCGCAGGGCGTGGCGAGAGACCGACTATGAGCGCGCGCTCGAGCAGCTCACTCGGCTCGCGGACGAGCTCGAGCACAGCCACCCCGGCGCTGCCGGCTCGCTGCGCGAGGGGATGAAGGAGACCCTCACCGTGATCCGGCTCGGCATCAAGGGCAAGCTCAGGCGCACGTTGGAGTCGACCAATGCGTGCGAGTCGATGATCGACACGGTCCGCACGACCCAGCGCAACGTCAAGAACTGGTCCTCCGGAGAAATGGGGCTGCGGTGGACCGCCGCCGGGATGCTCGAAGCCGAGAAACAGTTCCGCAAGGTGATCGGCTACACCGACCTACCCCGTCTCGCCGTCGCGATCGAACACCGACTCCACCTTCACCAGCCCAACCACATCACAACCCAGGAGGCCACGATCGCAGTCACTATGTAACGATCACACCCGGATCGCCGTCACTGAAGTTCCACGACGGCCGGGGCAACCTCGTCACCCCTGTCGAGGCGCCACTCTGCGTGGGTGTGCCGGACGTCTGGGCCATGTCGGTCCTCCATTTGGGTTTCTCTGGCGCCGCTCCATGCGAGGGCTGTGGGGTTTGACCACGTGGGGCCCGAAAAGTTCTGCGGGTCAGGTCAGGTCGTCGACGGCGACGTGCACGGCGCTCAGCGTAGCTCCCGTCACGGTTACAACCTGCCGAGTGATCTCCTCGCGTACCTGTTCGGCGATTGGGCCAAGCGGCGGTCCGTAGGCCACCACCAGGCGCACGCGCAGCCCCACGCGTCCGGTGGGACTGGCGTCGGTCGTGAGGGCCGAGGCGTAGGAAACGCCCCTCACCGACCGTGCGGCACGACGGGCTACCGCGCTCACGACTCTCTCGGAGACCGTGGTCGTGCCCCGCGGATCAACATCGATGGTCACCAGCGCCGGCATGCCCCGCAGCCGAGCCATCACCGAACGCAGCAGGCTCGCAGGGACCGGCACGCGCTCGGCTGCCAAGCCGTGCAGGTCCGCATAAACCGCACGGATGCGCTCCAGCGCTCGTTGGCAGTACCGGCAGCGGGCCTGGTGCTCGGGGTCGCCCGCGACCGCGCCCTCAAAGACCTGACGAGCCAACTCGTGCAGGTCCACGCCACACTCCAACGCGCTTGACTGCGTGCTCACTGTCCCCCTCCCAGGCGCGCGATGAGGGCTAGGCGCGCGCGGTGGATGCGACCCTTGACTGCGCTCAAGGAAATGTCAAGCACGTTCGCGATCTCCTCATAGGACAGGCCTTCAAGTTCGCGCAGAACCAGCGCCGCGCGCTGTTCGGCCGGTAGCTCAAGCATCGCAGCGATCAGCGCCTGCAGCCGCGCTTGGCGCTGGGCGGTTTCGTTCGGGTCAGCGCCCACAGCAATGTGATGCTCCTCGAGGGTCACGGTGACCCGCCGTGCGGCGACCACGTTCAAACAGCGGTTGGTGGCGATCCGAAACAACCAGGTGCCAAACGCGCTCTGCCCGCGAAAGCGCGCGAGCGAGCGCCACGCCTGAACAAACGTCTCCTGGGCCACATCCTCTGCATCGGCCTCCGACCCGAGCATTCGCAGAGCCAGACGGTAGACGGCGCCCTGATGGCGGCGCACGAGCGTCTCGAACGCATCAAGGTCGCCTGCCCGCGCTGCGTCGACCAGAATGCGCTCACGCGCCTGCACCACCACCTAGCTCTCCCTCCAACCTCGGATCGTTGTCAGCTCACGGCGACTGTCGCGACCATCAAGCATCGCCGAAATGGAGGGAGGGCGCAGTTTCCCCCCGGACCGCAGAACTTTTTTCGTTGGGGCCTGTCCAATGACGGCAAGCGACCCCAGCTGAGGGGACGTCCCTCGAACAGGGCGGCCGCATCTGACCCGCTCGCTAACCCTTCTGGTCAAATCAATCAGCCCGCTCGAAAGGAGCACGACATGACCGACAAGAATCTTGACGAGGCCAAGGGACGCGTAAAGGAGGCCGCCGGCAGCATCTCCGGCGACGACAGCCTCAAGAACGAGGGTAAGACCGACCGAGCCAAGAGTACGGCGAAGGACACCGTCGACAAGGCCGCCGAAAAGGCCAAGGACTTGCTCGGCGGAGGCAAGAAAAGGTAATCGTGGACTGCGATTAGCCGGGATCGTGGCCAAAGGAATCGGTGCGGCCCTGGTGATCCTCGGGATCGGCCTAGCGTCGGCGTGCTGCTGATGGCCCGTGTCCCGGTTGGCCCGAGAGGGCGCTACAGGTAAGGAACACGTCGACCCGAGGAGCTCGCTCGCTCCCGAATAGCTGCACGCGCCCAAAGGTGCACACACAGCAGCCAAATCGTAGCTCTCGGCGCGGTAAACGCCGGTGAAGACTCTCTCATCCCAGGATCGGCCGCGGTGGCCGAGGTAGCTGCGGCGCGCCAGGCCGTGCCGTGGTACGTTGCGCAACTGCGGCTACTCGGGTTGGCCGTTACCGTGACCGCGCTGGCTGTGCTCGCCGTGACTCCTGTGGCCGCGTCGGCGGATGGTTTCGCTCCGATCGACACTCCCGGACCGGCGCTGGACGTGCCCTCGGCACTGTTGTCTGCCTCGCTGCAGTGCTCGCCGGGAGTTGATCACAGCATCCGCGCTCCCGTGCTCCTGGTTCCGGGTACGGGCATCACGGCCACGCAGGAGTTCGCCTGGAATTACGAGCCGGCATTAACCCAACGTGGGATCCCGTGGTGCGGAGTCACCTTTCCCGATTCCGGCAACGACGACATGCAGATCAACGGCGAGTACGTCGTCTATGCCATTCGGACCATGTACGCCCGAGCGGGCCGGCGCATCGCGATCTATGGACACAGCCAGGGCGGGGAGGTGCCCCGCTGGGCCCTGAGGTTCTGGCCGGATACCCGGGCCATGGTCGACGACGTGGTCGGCGCCGCAGGACCGAACCACGGCACCGTCGTGGCAAGCGCAGCCTGTGGGATCCGCAAGCCGTGCCAGCCCTCGGACTGGCAGGCGGCCACAAGGTCCCACTTCATAGCTGCCCTGAACAGCCGCCAGGAGACGTTTCCGGGCATCTCCTACACCGAGATCTACTCACACTTTGACGAGGAGGTCCAACCAAACCAGAACGACAGCGGTACGTCATCGCTGCACGGTGGCGGTGGGCGGATCACCAACGTGGCCGTCCAGGACGTGTGTCCGGCCGACCGTTCGGAGCACCTGGCCGTGGGGAGCTATGACCCCGTGACGTGGGCGCTGCTCGTCGATGCTCTCGGCCACGATGGTCCGGCCGCCCCGCGGCGGGTGGGGCTGGGCCCGTGCACCGAGCAGTTCATGCCCGGCGTGGATCCGGCGACGTTCCCGATGAACTCCGCCAACGCCGTGATCGACGTGGAAACCTCGCACTCGCAGGAGCTGAATGCGGAGGGTCCCCTGGCTTGCTACACGACCGCCACCTGCCCGGCGCCCGCGGTCCCCGCCCCGGGGGGTTCGGCGGTCGCGGCGCCAGGCCCGGTCTCCGCCCCGACCAAGGCCTCCACGTGTCACGGACCCGGCACCCTGCGCTTCGTGCTTCACGCCGCGCGAGGTGACCGGGTTACTCGCGTTCGCGTATACCGCGACGGACGCCTCGTCCTCCGACGACACGGCCGGCACATCCAGACGGTGCAACTGTCCATCACCTCTGCTGAGGCCCACCTCCGGATCGTCACCCTCTCCGTCCGCGGTACGCGCCGCAAGAGCACGCGACGAGTCATTGGGTGTCACAAGGGTAAGCCCAAGACCGTGCTCACCCACCACGTCCCGCACGGACAGCGCTGAGTCGGGCCAGCGCCTTCGCGGGCGCTGGATCCAAGGATCTCCTAACCCGACCGCATTTCGAGGCATCCTGGCCTGATGAAAGTGAGGGCTGTCGATGGTGACGCAGGGCGCGAGTGGCACTCGACGGGAACCCGCGGGCGCGGATTGGTGTGCGTTTCGGGGCTGAACGGCGCCGCAGGCGAGTGGACGGGCGTCGGGCCCGCGCTCGCCCGATACGGCGACGTGGGTGCTGTGGAGCTGACCCTGCGTGCCGCGAGCGGCGCTCATGGCCGCGGCGGTCCACTTCAGGCCGGCGCGCAGGCGCTCGATCGAGTGCTGGCGAGCCCACCCGAGCGTTCGGTGTTGATTGGTCACTCGATGGGCGCCGTGGTGAGCATGCTGAAAGCCGCGACCGAGCCCGATCGGCTTGCCGGCCTCGTGCTCACCGCCCCGTTCCTTCCTGTCGCTCGCCACGGCCGCTCCACGCTGACGACCGTGGCCGACTACGCACACCATCGCGTCAGACTCGTGGCCGCGACGCGCGACCGCCGCCGATTCGAACGCCGGACGGTTGACCGTCGCACGCGGGCGAAGGGATTGCTCGCGCTCGCGCGCTACGGCGTGCGCCCCGCCGCCTTCCACGCCATGGCCGATCGCGTGAGCTGCCCCGTCCTGCTGGTGCACGGAGGTGAAGACCACTACGTCCCGGCCACTTTCGCTCTCGCTGCGGCCGCTCGCCATCCCGCCTGGCAGCTTGACCTCCTTACTGGGGTGGGCCACTTCCCGCACCGGGACAACCCTGCCGCCTGGCTCAGCGCGGTTGAGCCATGGCTGCAACGACTTCAACCGCCATGACCGAGGAGCTCACCCTCGAGCCCCAGACGGCAGTGGCCGCTGCGCCACAGCTAAAGCGCCCACGGCGGGGACCCGTCAAGATCAGCGCACCGGGCCTCGCACACAGAGTCCGACAACACCACTAACGGAATGAGTCAGATGCGCTCAGATCATGTCCAGAAAAGCAGTACGCCCAGTCGTCCTATCGCGGCCGAGAGCGCGGTGTAGGCGTGGGCTTCGATCAGTATCACGAGCCGGTTGCCGAGCTCTCCCCGCAGGTCCGGACGTTCGCCCGGATGATGGTTTCACTCACCGAAGAGGCTGAGGCGATTGACTGGTATGAACAGCGCATGGCCGTGGAGAGCGATCGTGAGGCCAAGGCCATCATGGCCGGTGCTCAGAAGGAGGAGTTCAAGCACTTCAGCATGGACCTCGAGTTCCTGCTGCGTCGCAAACCTCTCTGGCGCGAGATCGCCCAAGGCATCCTGTTCAAGGAGGGCGACATTGTCGAGCACGGTGATGAGTCTGAGGAGGCTGCCGACTGACCTGAGCCCATGGCCGGCCCGCGCCTACGGGGTGAAGTGCGCTGACCGTAGGCGTGTGCCGACTTGGCTCGACTCGGCCGGGCGCACGCGGCGCAGCCGGATGCACACGGCCGCGGCCCTGGGCGGCGTCAGCCCTTGGCCGTGACGCTGAGCGCGTAGATCACCCCGGGCACGTGACCCAGCAGCGTAAGCACGACGGCGATGACGAAACTGCGTCCGATACCCCGCTTCATGGCCACAGCGACCGGGGGCAGAAACAGGGCGAGCAGAATTTCGATTGGCTTCATTTCAGCGGCTCCTTGGGTTGGAGAGGGGCCAGGGCCGCGCAGGTCGCGCGCCCTGAGGTGTTTCCGGTTCGCGCCGGCGCAGCCTCGAGCGAACTCTTGGTCACGGTACCGGGCGTGCGTGGGCGAGGCGACTCGTCCGCGCAGCCACTACCGGTGCTCGACGACGGCGGACCGGCCGAAACCGTCAGCTGGGTTCGGGAGCACCGAAACGAACCGAGCGAGCATGACCGCACTACGCGGCGCACGGTCTCCTGCTGGCACCCCGTTCACCCGATGCCCGGGGGGTTTGTCGCTGGCCCCCCGTGGGTACTTCAGTTTGTGAAGGGGCCATCGTCCCGAGTCGGGTCCTCGGCGCACCGGGACTTGCCCTGCCATGTGCGCGAGCGGTACGGCGTGGAGCAAATTACCCGCCCTCAGTTCCCTTTTACAGCAAAGTTGACGAGCGCCACTGCTTTTGTCCGCCTGGGCACGCACCCCCAGCCCCTCGTGTTCCGACCTCGGGCGAAGTCGTTCTTTGCCCTCAACTACGTCAAGTGATCGGAGGCCGACTCAATGAGTCAGTCCGAACAGAAGGTTGTGCAGTACCTCAACGAAGCGCATGCCGCGGAGGTGGGGCTGGTGAGTGTCCTGCAGTCGCAGATCGCCATGACCCCCCGCGGCGCATACCGCACGGGACTGGAGAAGCATCTGGACGAGACGCGCGGTCACGCTCGTCGTGTGCAGGAGCGCTTGGGCGAGTTGGACCAGGGCGCGAGTCCCCTCCAGGTGATGCTCGGCCTCGCCGAGAGTCTCATCAGCCAGAGCCTGGCGCTGAGCAAGACGCCGTTTGACCTGTTGCGTGGGTCGGGCGGTGAGGAGAAGGTCCTCAAGAACGCCAAGGACGCTGCCGCGAGCGAGGCCCTCGAGGTCGCGACCTACACCGCGCTCGAGCGCCTGGCCACCAGGGTCAAGGATGAGAAGACGGCGAAGCTCGCCGCCTCGATCCGCGCCGATGAGCAGCGCATGTTGGACCGCATCATGCGTGAGATCCCCAGGCTCACCGACGCGGTCGTGGGCGCGGATGTCAACGGTCAGCCCTCCTATGACGTCACGCAGACAGGCGCGGCAGATGCCGCCCGCGAGGTAGGCGAGACCGCCAAGCGGGCGGCCGGCCGGACCGGCAGCCGCGCCAAGAAGGCTGCGCGCCAGGCGCGCAAGATACCGGGCGTGGCCCAGGCCGAGGGACAGGTCAAGGGTGCCGTGGCTTCCGAGGAGGATCTGGCGATCGGCGGCTATGACGACCTCACCGGCGACGAGGTCATCGCCAGGCTCGGGGCGCTGTCGCAGATAGACCTGGCGAAGGTCGACGCCTACGAGCGCAAGAACCACAACCGCACGACAGTGCTCAGCCGTATCACCTCACTGCGGGGCAACGAGCCCTGGCCCGGGTATGACGAGCTCACCGCCGCGGAGGTAAACGCCCTGCTGGGCAATGCCGACGAGCAGCGCGTCAAGGACGTGCGCGGCTATGAGCGCACGCACAAGAACCGCGCCGGGGTGATCAAGGCGACCCAGCGCCAGACCGCCAACTCCTAGTCGGAGAGAAACAGGGCGCCCCCGCGCGGGGGCGCCCCGCGGCGGTGGCGCGGGCGGGCTTCACGGGTTATTCACCCGGTTGGGTGCCGGCCTGCGTAGCTTGCCCTCGGCAGAGATGGGGACCGGCACGGCTGAGGATGCGCCAAGGCCTCAGCCGCCCCCTGCCTGAACAGAGGAGTCAGCATGCTCGAAGTGGCCGCACCCAGCCCTTGCGCAGACGACCTGGTCAGGCGAGCGCGAGGACCCCTGTGCTCCGTCGTGCTCGTCCTTCTGGCGCTTGCGCCGGTGGGCACTGCCGCGGCCGGGACGAACGCCAAGCCATCCGTGCCGCCCGGCTACACCATCACCAAGCTCTCGGGCGCGCCCAAGGGCGTCACCAACTGCGACGACCTGGCTCGTCTCGATGGTCACCTGTTCATGGGTTGCCAAAACGCCGCCATGAGCGCGGGCGGCGGTCACAACAGCACCCTGCTGGAGTACGCCGACGACGGCGCGCTGCTCAACAGGTGGTCGATCCCAGACAAGATCGACGGGGTCGGGGCCGATGCCCTCACTCATCGCGTGATCCTCACCCTCAACGAGGATGCCCACTCGCACCTGGCCACCATCGCGCCGTCGGCGCCCATCGGTCAGCAGGTCGCCAACTACAACTACTCGCCCGGCGCGCCGGGCTCGGCGGCCACCACGGGAGCGCTGCACACTGGCGGCGGGACCGACTCGGTCAGCGTCGACAGCGCCGGGAGGATCTACATCACCGGGTCTCATGCCCAGGGGCGTACCGGGACCGCCGTTTTCAGGGTGGCGCTGACCCCGCCCGCCGGCGCGGGCGCCGCCGGCGCCGCGACGCTGAGCCCGACTTGGCTGGACAACGCCACTGCGACCAACGGCGCGGCGGGGGGAGGCGCCGTCAAGTTGTCCCTGGGCGACGTGGACTCGGGGGCGATCGTGCCTTACAGCAGTCCCAAGTACGGCGGAAGCCACGTCATCGACGATCAGACAACTCAGCAACTGGTGTTCGCCAGCGACATCAATGCCCCCGGAGGCGGTACCCTCACCGCGCTGAAGACGCAGTTCGGCCTCGATGACATCCGCTGGGCCACCTCCGACGGCGGCACGTTGTACATCGTCGACAAGGGCGCTCCCGCCGCCGCCGGTCTCTCCTCGTTGTGGAAGGTCACCGGTCCCTTCGTGGCGGGTACCGCGCTCGCGGCCAACGATGGTCTCGGCAATCAGGTGGTCAAGGTGAACCTCACCAGCGGCGCGCTCACTCCTGTCGTCCGCAACCTGGTGACGACCAAGGGTCTCGTGTACGTGGATGCGAACGGCACCGAAGCGGCTCTGCCCACGGCGTCGAACGTCACCGCCATCTCGCCCGCGGCCGCGCCGGCCAGCCCGCCCAAGAGCAGCGGGGGAACTCCAGCTTCCAGCGGGGACAGCGACTTGCTCCCCCTCGTCCTGGCCATCGTGGCCCTGCTGCTGGGACTGCTCGCCGCCGGCGCCGCGCTGATTCGTCGCGGAGCACACGCGGCATCTACGCAGCGGTAGGGTCGGCGGTCGGCCACGGAGCTGAGGGTCGAGGAGTAGGGAAGAGGCCCAGGTGTCACCACTGGCCAGCGCGTCTGGAACGGCCTATGGTGGTGAGCATGACCGTGGTCATGTACATAAAGCCCGGCTGTCCCTACTGCGCCTCGGCGCGCGAGCATCTCGCGGCGGCGGGAGACTCCGTCGAGGAGCGCGACGCGACGGCCGACCCGCGGTGGAGGGCCGAGCTGATGGGCTACACGCGCAACACCGGCGTGGTGCCGACCATCGTGCGCCACGAGGGAGAGGAGCATGTCCAGGTCGGCTTTCCTCCCGGCCGCGGTTGACGCGTGCACTGAGGGACGGTCGGCCCTCACGTCCACCCGAGCGATCATGGATCCCCAACTCATGCCCCTGCGACGACGGTCACGTGCCTGCTTTCCAGCGACACTCGTCCCCACCCGGGGAGGACGCTGGCAACCCGCCCTGATCCCCTCCCACGCCACCTCGGCGGCCGCTTGAGCGTCCCCGAAAAGCGCCCGGTCGCCCGGGTCTCGCGGGAGATCCCGCGAGCAGCGGCGGCCTTGCCTGAGGCCAAGCCCGCCCGCGAGGAGAGGGTCGTCGTCTTTCGCCCGCGGTCGATCCTGGTCGGGCTCGGGGTCATCCTGGGCGTGGCCGCGGCGTTGGGCTTCGTTCTCCTGGCCCGGTCGGGACTCACGCTGATCGCCATCGGACTGTTCCTCGCCCTCGCTCTGAATCCCGCGGTCGAGTTCTTCCAGCGGCGAGGACTCGGCCGCGGGCGAGCCGTGGCAGCGGTGTTCGCGCTCGCGGTGATGGGCTTCGCCCTGCTCGGGCTGGTGTTCATCCCGCCCCTGATCACCCAGATCGCTCACTTCGTCGACGCCCTCCCTGGGCTGGTGGGAGACCTCACGCGCGGAAAGGGCCCGCTCGGGTTCCTGGAGCGCAAGTACCACGTGGTCGAGGGGGTGCGCAGGGCGACCCAGAACAGGACCTCGGGCCTGACGGGGGCGGCGAGCCCCGCGCTGGGTGTGGCGGTGGGAGTGGTCAAGACAGCGGGCGGAGTGGTGATCATCGCCTTCTTGACGCTCTTCATGCTCCTCGAGGGGCCCGAGTGGCGCCGACGCGTCACCGAGCTGATCCCGGACCGCAATCGAGGGTCGGTCGAGCGGGTCGGGGCGGGCATCTACAAGTCGGTTGGCGGGTTTGTCAGCGGCAATCTCCTGGCGAGCTTCCTGGCCGGTGTGTACGCGACGGTCATCCTGCTCGGAGTCGGGGTGCCCTATGCGTTCCCCCTGGGGGTGTTCACGTTGATCACCGAGCTGATCCCCTTCCTGGGCCCCCTGCTGGTTACCGTCGTACTGACGCTGGTCGCCATGACCACGGGGGCGGTGGCCGGCCTGGTCGTGCTGGTCCTTCTGCTCGTCTACCACGCGATCGAGGGTCACAGCCTGCGGCCGTTCATCTATGGGCGTGCGCTGAGGCTGTCCGCGCTGGCCGTGCTCATGGCGATCATCCTGGGCACCGAGGTCGCCGGCATCCTGGGGGCGCTCGTGGCCATACCGGTCGCCGGAGCGGTGCAGGTAATCGTCCACGAGGTCCTCGCTCAGCGGGCCGGGCGTGCCGACGCCCCCGAGAACGCGAGCACCTGACGGTCGATCTGCTCAGCCCTTGAAGGTGGACGGCCCCGCGTCGCCGAAGGGCTCGTCGCGTTCTCGCACCGCCTGACGAAAGCCTGCCTCGACTGCGCGCTGTTGGAAGGCGTATCCCTCGCCGGTGTGGCGGGCGACGCCGTCGAAGATCGTGCCCAGCACCTGCGTGGTGTGCAGGCCCTGGGCGTAGAGGCTCTGGTTGACCAGCAGCTTCATCATCTGCAGTTGGTTGACCGGCATCTGGGCGATGCGGCTCACGAGCACGTTCGTCCGATCCTCCAGATCGGCGGCCGCCGGCGCCTCGATGGCCAGGCCCCAGTCCAGTGCCTCCGCGCCGCTGAGGCAGTCCCCGGTGAACAGCAGGCGCTTGGCACGCTGAGGGCCCAGGCGGTGTGTCCACATGGAGGTGGTGGGCGATCCCCACACCCGGGCGGGCGGGTAGCCGATCTTGGCGTCGGCGGCGATGAGCAGCAGGTCCGAGCAGAGCGCCAGATCGGTCCCGCCGGCCACGCAGAAGCCATGGACCCGGCAAACAACCGGCTTGCCGCAGTGCACCAGCGCCATGAACGCTCGCACGTTACGAGACATCATGGCGTAGTCCACCATGGGATCCCAGACTCCGCGAGGGTCGTGGTTGGCGGTGAGAACCTGTGGGTCCAGCGGCGAGCCGGGCGGCCCGGAGCGGTCACCGAGATCGCCGTCGGTCAAGCCCTCGGCGCTGTCGACCAGGTCATAGCCACCGCAGAACCCCTTGCCGTTGCCGGCAAGCAAAAGGACGTGCACCGCCGGGTCCAGGTCGGCACGCTCGACGCACTGGGCGAGCTCATCGATGAGGGCTCGCGTGAGGCCGTTGCCTCGGGCCGGACGGTCCAGCGTGACGCGCGCGACGCGATCGCTGACCTCGTAGGTGACACTCGGGCCGCTCATGATGCGCGGCACTGATGGCTGGTGCTCATGGGTCTCCTTGGCTGGGGATCGAGGCGCGCCGGCATCGGAAGCCCGCCACCGAGCGGGCGCGGCCGACCACGCACGCTAAAGGGCCGCTCGGCCACGGCCGATTACCGTTATGCGCGCCGTGCGCGCGCACGTTGATGTCCGCCACCGCTCCCCAAGACAACAGCCGGCGGCCCGGCGCTCTTCGTCAGGTCGGCTCCGCAGCGCCCCAAGAGCCCGCCGCGGCTGATGAAGCCGGGCACCACCTGCCAAGCGCAGGCGCCGGCCCGTCGGCGCGCGCCTCAGCGCGGGACCGCCGTGGCACGCCGCGCACCACCCCCGAGGAAGGCGATCTGCTCGTGTCCCGGCGCCGCGAGGAACTTCGGGTCTCCGAACACGTGCTCCAGCGGGCCCTGGCCGCGGCCAGCAACGGCATCATCATCACCGACGCGACCTCGCCCGAGCAGGGCCTGATGTTCGTCAACTCGGGCTTTGAGCGCATCACCGGCTACCGCGCTGCGGAGGTGCTCGGGCGCAACTGTCGCTTCCTTCAGGGCCCCGACACCGACCCGGAGACCATCGCGGTGATGCGTCGGGCGATCGCCGAGGGGCGCGAGTGCCGCGTCACCCTGCGCAACTACCGCAAGGACGGCACCCCGTTCTGGAACGAGGTCTTCCTCTCGCCCGTGTGCCGCGACGGGCACACCGTGCAGTTCATAGGCGTGCAGAACGACGTCAGCGAGCGCCGGTACGCCGAGGACCGGGTGGCCCACCTCGCCTACCACGACCCCCTCACCGGTCTGGCCAACCGGCGGCGACTGGGTGAGCTCCTCGACCAGGCGCTCGAGCGCGGGCGCCGCCAGGACCGGTCGGTGGCGCTCATGTACCTCGATCTCGACAACTTCAAGGCGGTCAACGACGGCCTCGGCCACGCCGCCGGAGATGAGCTGCTGCGCCTCGTCGCTCAGCGCCTGGCCGACACGGTCCGCGTGGGAGACACGCTGGTGCGCCAGGGAGGCGATGAGTTCCTGCTGCTGCTCCCCGACATCGGCGAGGATCCCGAGCTCAGAGCGCGGGCGGCGGCTGAGCGCATCGAGAATGCGCTGCGCGCGCCGCTGCGGGTCAACGGGGCCGCCGTGCAGACGAGCGCGAGCATGGGGGTCTCGATCTTTCCCCGCGACGCTCGCGACACCACCTCGCTGCTGGCCCAGGCCGATAGCGCCATGTACCAGGCCAAGGCGGCCGGGCGCGCGCGCCTGTCGCTCTACGCCGCCGCCGACCGAGCCCACCATCCGCAGCGCAGCCAACCAGCCCGCGCGGAGCGCGCGGGAGCGGATCTCAGCCTGGAGGCGATCCTCGCCGCGGGGGCGATCCGTCCCCTCTTTCAGCCGGTCGTCGACCTGCGCAGCGGCGCCCACGTCGCCTACGAAGCGCTGGCGCGAGGACCGCTGGGATCGGCACTCGAGCGCCCGGACGCGCTCTTTGACACCGCTCGTCGGGCCGGGCGCCTGGCCGAGCTCGATTGGACCTGTCGCATCGCCGCCCTCGATGCCGCCGAGGAGGCCGGGCTGCACGAGCCGCTGAGCCTGCTTGTCAATGTCGAGCCCGACGCCCTGCACGTCGCCTGTCCCGAGCACATGCAGGCCAGCTGGACCCGTGCGGAGCGCAACCGCCATGTGATCCTGGAGATCACCGAGCGCAGCCTCACCGCACGACCGGCCGACCTCCTGCGCCTGGTGGCCGAGATGCGCGACCGCGGGTGGGGCATCGCGCTCGATGACATCGGTGCCGACGTCCGTTCGCTGGCCCTGATGCCGTTGCTCGGCCCTGACGTGCTCAAGCTCGACCTGCGCCTCATCCACGAGCGACCGACGACCGAGATCGCCGCCATCGTCAACGCCGTGAACGCTCACCGCGAGCGCACCGGCGCCCACGTGGTGGCCGAGGGAATCGAAACCCCTGAGCACCTGGCCAGCGCCGTGGGCATGGGTGCGACCCTTGGCCAGGGATGGCTGTTCGGGCGCCCCGCGCCCCTTCCCGCGACCCTGCCCTGGGTGCCTCAGGGGCTGGGGCGCGCGACCCACCCGGGTCGGGGGATCGCGGGGGCGACGCCGTATGAGGTTGTGCGGTCGCGGCTCACGGCCCAGAAGGCGACCAAGCCCCTGCTGTTGGCCATCTCCAGGCACTTCGAGCAGCAGGCGCAGACGCTGGGAGCTGAGGCCGTCGTGCTGTCGGCCTTCCAGAGCGCCGAGCGCTTCACGCCGGCCACGCGGCTGCGCTACGTCGCGCTGGCCCGGCGAGCCGCTCTGGTGGCCGCTCTGGGCGTCAACCTCGAGGTGGCGCCGGCTGAGGGGGTGCGCGGCGCGCACATCGGCCTCGGCGATCCTCTCACCGACGAATGGAGCGTCGTGGTCGTCGGTCCGCACTTCGCCGGCGCTCTGGTCGCGCTGGACCTGGGCGACGATGGTCCCGACGAGGAGCGCCGCTTTGACTACGCAGTCACCTACGACCGCGACCTGGTCCTCAGGGCGGCGGCGAGCCTGCTTTCCCGCGTCGAGCCGGCGCCCCGCACGGCGCCCCGCAGTGCCGCTGCGCAGCTGGGCTGAGCCGGCCCGCCGGTTCGGGGCGACCGCGTCGCCGGGGGCGGTAGGTCACCCGGCCCGCTGCTCGCATGTATAGACTCCGTTAGGTCCCAACGCGCGGGACATCCTCGTGAACCAGGCCGACACCGCCCATAGTGAGGGGCAGCCCGCATTTGCGCAGGCGGCCGAGCTGGAACTACGCGACGTAAGCAAGCGTTATCCCGGGCAGCGCGAACCCGCGATCGCAGGTCTGAGCCTATCGGTCCCGGCCGGTGAGGTCTGCGTGCTCGTGGGCCCCTCAGGCTGTGGCAAGACCACGGCCATGCGCCTGATCAACCGCATGATCCCACTCTCGGGGGGCGACATCCTGCTCGGCGGCAAGAGCGTGCTCGATCAGCGCCCCGACCAGCTGCGTCG
>JAABUQ010005086.1_pt1 | contig 21512 bp, 19 predicted proteins | sample 5560001 | NCBI WGS metagenome assembly JAABUQ01 (sample SAMN10711888, study PRJNA513371) | rock metagenome | isolation source: Antarctica rocks | place: Antarctica: Victoria Land, Finger Mt nord | collected 2015-12-18
TCGAGCCTGTAGGCCTCAGTTCCCTACCCAAATCGATCGGTCTCAGCCGTGGCCGACTCGAGATCAGCTTCGGCTCGGTCGAAGAGCTCGCACAGACCATGCTCACCCTCGCCCGCATCCTCGAAAGCGAAGGAGACGCCTTCGTGGAGACCTATGAACCAGAGCGCCCAGTGGCAGTGCCGGAAGATGGACGAGAGCTGAGGGCGATGTTCGAGGAACTCGAGGCGATGGAACAGGCTAAGCCGTAGCGGATGGTGTTGCAGTAGCTTGAACCTGAACCGCAGCGTCCTCCCCTAGGAGGGATCATCTAGTACGCGGAAAGACCTAAGCAGTTAACCGTGTAGGCAACCACCTGCTTAACCGGGTAGCTGGAGAAGCGGTTCACCAGTACTCTCGTTCCATGATCATCACAATGGCGTCATTCAAGGGTGGGGTTGGCAAGAGCACATCCGCAGTTCACATAGCGGCTTACCTCGCTAAATCTGCAAAGACGCTTCTAGTTGATGGAGATCCGAATCGGAGCGTAACGCGCTGGGCGGCGGAGGGGCGTCTTCCTTTTACCGTCGTTAGTGAAGCACAGGCAACGATGCATGCAAGAAACTACGAGCACATCGTTATTGATACGAAGGCACGTCCTGACCCGGACGATCTACGCGAGATTGCAACCGGTTGCCACCTCTTAGTGCTTCCCTGCACACCGGACCCTCTTTCGGTTGATGCTCTGCTGGCAACAGTAAAGGAGTTGAAGGGACTCGGGAGCGAACGCTTCCGGGTGCTGCTCACCATAGTTCCTCCCCGTCCTAATAGAGATGGCCCAAAAGCACGAGAAGCACTGCATGAAGCAGGTCTACCGTTGTTCAAGGCAAACATTCCAAGACTGGTTACCTTCCAACGCTGCATCTTGGAGGGGCAGACGGTCTACTCTCCCGAGTACAACAACGTCGGTGAGGAAATTGAATCTCTAGTGGGCCAGCCAGTCGCTTAACCGATTAGCTGAACCAGCGAGTATATGAATACCCGAAATGCAAAGGATTAAATATGTCCACCAAACCCAATCAGTTTCGATCCCTCATTGCTGCGAGTGGTCAAGCTCCAGTTCAGACGAACTCTCAGGAAGTGCCCGAGAAACACCCTAATCGCAGACGTTTAGGCAAGCGAACAGCGCCGGACTATGTTCAGGTAGGTGTTTATATCCCGAAACAACTGCATAACAAAGCCAAAGTCCTTCTCATACATGAAGGGGAAGACAGAGACTTTAGCCAGCTCATTGGAGACCTGCTAACCGCTTATGTGGACCAGCACACCACCGGACAGCCGCGTAATCGGTTACCTGAATAACCAGCTACTCAGGACAAAGTGCGAGTTGGTTTAACGGTTGCGGACTTACAGAAAGGCGGATTCATGGCATCTCTCGGGAGCGTGTTAAAAGTACGAGATCGGGCGTCCGAAAAACAGGCGGCTCTCGAGAAGAAGGCCATACGCCTTGGACAGCTAATGGACGATCGCAATACCGGCAAGCTGGGAGAAGAGGTCATCCGCATCGCTCAGGCGATGCTTCTGTGCACATTGCCATACAGCGCTACCGAAGAGCGCAGCATTGAGCGTAAAGCTCGTTTAGGTGACGGATCGACGCTTTACGTCACCTTCACGGCCGGCATCCGCGGGGTGTCGCTACCGTTCGGTGCTGATCGGAAGCTTCTCGCCTGGATCTTTGATCGCGCCATCCGCTCAGAGTCCCCGTACATTCCATGGGGATCGGCCAGCGAGTATCAGCAGGAGGTTGGTCTGGCTCGGTCCGGCAAGAACAACCGGGACCTGAAGGCTAGGTTTCGACGAATCAGTGGTCTTGTGATCAACATCCAGCGCCGAGACCAAGAGGGAACTGCGGACACCCTTTACACCATCATCGAGAACTCCTATCTGCCGAATTCCATCTCCGACAAGGACGAATCGGAGCAGCGCAGCCTCTCACCCGAACTTGAGGACCGCTTCGGCATCCAGCTTAACCGCGCATTGTTCGACGACATTCGCCTGCACCACCTTGCCGTCCCTCGAAGCCTCTGGCTGCAGTCGAAAGGGAACTCGCAAGTGCAGGATATGGTCCTGTGGCTCTATTGCCGGTGCTACGCCGCCCAAAGCGAATCTGTGATTCCTTGGACATCCCTCGCTGACCAGTTCCCCCAGGACTCCAATAGCCGGCGAACCCGAGAACATGCGCGTGAGGCCATTCGCGAGCTGCGTCTCCTTTGGCCAGGCTGCAAGGTAGAAGCCATCGCCGCCGGCATTTGGGTGGACCGAGCGACCCAACCGCTGCTACTGGATGATCCGTCCAAGGGTCGAATCCGGCGCCTCACGTAGAAGTGAAATTCCCCGTACAAAGCATTGAATGCCTCTATGTGAACTTCCCTGTACGCCTGGGTGGCCTTGATGTGAACTTCCCTGTACGAATCTCCACATCGACCTGAGGATTTGATATTGCTCTATGTGAACTTCCCCGGACGCATACCGTGAACTTCCCCGGACGCTTGTGAGAACTTCCACGTACAAACATGTGAACTTCCCCGTATTTCCACAAGAACTTCCCCGTACTCTTTAATAGGAAGCAAGAGAAGGCAAGAGAGCTACATGAGAGCTAGAGCAGTAGCAGGAGAACACCCTATTGATTCTGTGGGTTTTGTGGATAACAACCGAACAGGCAACGACAAAATCTTTCCTTGTGAAGGTTGGGGCTCTCTAAACAGCCTTGGTCTGACCTCTAAAGCCTAGGGCAGGGAAGCAGAAAGCAGCCTAGACAGCTCTGGAAAGCCGCAGACGCATCCAATACACCCCAAAACAGACCTGGAGCTGTGAGAGAGCGAAAAGAGGGCGTAAAGACGTGCCGAGCGTACGCCAAGGTTCACATCCGGTGCTTCAACGCTCACTCGTTTCCAACATCCACTAGCCTTTGGGCCACGGTGAGGGTGTCACGCGGCCCGAAATCAAGCATGGTCTGTTCATGCCCCTCCGGATGCTTCTCCCGCCACAGCTCCAGCAGCAGGGCTGGCATGCGGGACCGCACCACCTTCGTGCGTTCCACCTTGGCGTGGCAGGCTGGGCACAACGAGATCATCAGGTGCAGCACCGACTTACCCGGAGTCCGGTGGTGAACTGTGATCGAGCGCTTCTGACGTCCCGGGGCGTCACACACCCGGCAGGTGTATCCATCCCGCTTCAGCACCATCTCCCGCAAACCGCCGAAGTACGCCTCGTCCTGACGCCGCAGGGTGTAGCAGGTCGCACAGAGGCCCTGCGCCAGAATCGTGTCGGCACCACAGCCGCAGTAGAGCGCCCGCTGAAACCCTCGCTTGATCCGCACCCTCGAAAACCTCCCTATGAGAGTGGAAGCTAAAGAAGCCAACCCCTTCTTATGATGGGCCGAGCCCATGGCGCAGCTGCGCTGCCGCCTTTTTACCCGAAGCAAAGCCGCTCCTCGCGAGGGTGGACCGCGTGCCGGTAGCGTCCGCAACGTTCAGCTGGTGCAGATGCATCGATGGTTGCATGTTGTCCCTTTTGGGACTAAGGTGGCAACCGCCGTATGATTTAGCGGCATTGAACGTTCACTGACTCCCGGTATTTGACTTCTCCCAGAGATACATCGAAAAGGCCGCGTCTTCAAAATCGTAGTGGCTGGTTAAACAGCTACACGGTTTATAAACGAACGCCCTGAGAAGCCATGCTTGCGACCGGGAGCAACCCCTTCTGCCGCTCGTTCTCCGAACGCAGCTACAACTTGCGACAGATCTGGGCAAATTCAGAACATCCCGCTTGCCCTCAACCACCTGTGGATTCAAAGCTGAAGCTTGCCGCTTCGTAGCAAGACCCGTGAGGTCCTAATGAAGTTACTTCGACTCTTGTGCATTTTTACGATCGCGGTTGGATTACCGGTCTTCGGACAGGTCACAATTTCGGGAAACCTACCCCAGAACAACAGCACCTTCACGCTTCCCGTCACCATCTCAGCCAAAGCCTCTTCTCTAAAAGGAATCTCTGGATGGGCCGTTTACTTCGGCAATGCCGAGTACTACTCGAGCCAGACTGGACTCAATGGCATTCTGGATGTCAGCGTTTCAGGAGCCCCAACAGGCGCGGGTCAGAAAGTTACCATCACGGCTTTTGACAATTCGGGAGCGTACAACTCTTACGTAGCCACCAACGTTACCGTAGTCGCGTCCCTGCTACCTGCTGTACCGCAGAGCGCTACTGCTTACACCAACCTTCAGGTTCAGGGATCTCCAGGCTGGAATTACTGCATAGACGCTGGATGTTCCGGTTCCAAGGCATCCAGTTCCTGCTCAGGAAACGTCACCTACGGAAACTCCTCGCCATCACTGGGCGGGGCGTCGATGCTTCAGACGATCACGGGCACGTACTGCAACATTCTTAATTACCGTAAGCTTGCCTGTCCGACACAAGGGTGCAACGCCGTCCACAATCTGCTAGAGGATATGTGGTTCCAGACAGCAGCGACCAACCAGATGCAAGGAAGTGAGTTTGACCCTGATCTCTTTACCGGAACATACGAGTATCAATTATCCACACAGTGCCGCCTAGTAAGCGATGGCTCCACGCAGAATCCTGCAGGATTTTGGTACCTATGGGATATGCGGAACAACAAGTGGGTGCCAACCTCGTATCCATGCACAGCGACGACGATAGCGGCTGGCACATGGCATCACTACCAATTGTATGGGACAGTTGATACAACCAACCACACTCAAACCTATGAGACATTCGTTTTCGATGGCAAGACGGTGTTCCAGAACTTGGGAATTCTCTATGGTGCTGTTGCTAAGTCTTCCTCCGCTTTCGTCAACATCCAAGGCCAGATCGACAATGGTGGACAGGCAAATCCCACAAATACGAGCTACTACGACAACTACAATCTTTGGGTCTGGTAATCGGCACTCAAGTCTTCGCATGTACAACTAGCCCATCCGGGAATCCCTCGGATGGGCTAGAAACGCTTTGTACGGAACATCTGCTTCCAGTCATAAGGGAGGCCCCGGTTCCAAACCAATGGGTGCCCGTCAGTACGTTCGCCACAAGTAATCGACCAATGCACTTGAATCGCCTGTACTTGCGACTTCTGTTTATCCGATCAAGACCAGATGGGCGTGATTATCGGCGCCGCAACCGCAGCAGAGTGCCCGCTGCACCCTAAACCTCCCGATGAGAGTGGAAGCTAAAGAAGCCAATCCTTCTCATGATGGCCAAGCGTACGGCGCTGCTGCGCTGCTTCCTTTTACCGGAAGCCAGCTGACCTCGCGACCTGCTATGGCTGCCGTACACTGGACCGCATATAGATACTTCCGCCCTTATCGACGCGCTCGACCAGGAGATCGCACGCCTGCAAAACGCCCGGGAGCTGCTCTCCGAAGATCCTGCTCCCAAACGAGGCCCCGGAAGGCCCAAGGGATCTGGAAAAGGCACACCTAAGCCAGCAGGGAAGCACACCATGAGCGCTGCCGGTCGAGCCAGCATCGTCGAGGCGCAAAAAGTGCGTTGGGCCGCGAAAAAGAAAGCGAAGTAGCGCGAAGGTCCTCAGGACTAGGTTCCGAAAAACATCTTCAGAGATGTGTGAACCCCGCCATCTGCTGCAGTCACCTATTCCTTCGGTTTGGAACTTTTCTTAACTGCCCTTTTCGTTTTGCGTTCTAAAACTGGCTCGGCAGGAAAGTCGCCCAACCCATCGAGCAGTTTAGAAAGGGTGATTCCCAGCGAATCGGCGATTCTCAATAGGGAATGGACATTCAAACTTCCACCCTTTTCGTATTTGCGCCATTGAGATTCGTGATAATCATGCTGGACGATCATGTCGCGAAGCGAAAGCCCCTGTTGTGTGCGCAGCTCTTTGATTCGGGCTCCTAGAGCCTTCAGGAACTCGTTGTAGCGCTCCTCAGTCAGCATTGGTCAATAGCGCCCTCGCTTTGCCGAATTGTCGTTGTGCCATGTCTCTCTAACAGCTTTCCCCAAGCTGCAGATTGGTCCCGCTTGAGACACCACGAGGGCCAAAGCATCAGATAAAGGACCGCTAATTTACTGTTTATAGCCTGTTCCTTTCCTCTCCGTACAAAAAAGAGTGATGAGGTATTCGGCTAGAAACATGCCGGACAGCTGCCGCATTCGGCCGTTTCGCACGAATTCGTGCGGTTCAATAAGAGCGGCCGTAATAATGCAGCGTAGGATAGAGCTAGTATTTGACACGCGTGCTTTATTTCATTACAACTTTATTCAGCAAGTCCCGCTTCTATTGACATATCAATCTTTACCCCACTTGGAGCCCAAATCCGATGCGCAAACTCTCGTCTCTTTTTCGCCCGAAACAGGCCCATCGCGAACGTATTGTTCACGGCGCTTTTGTGCTCACACTGTTGCTGTTCTTGCCGCTCGCCGCACACGCAAGCCCATTCGATCAGGGCATTTCCAGCATTTCAGATCTATTCACCGGGACTCTCGCCAGGGCGGGCAGTTTGATTGCTTGTGTGCTGGGCGGACTCGGATTTGCCTTCGGCGATCAAGGCGCAAAGAAAAACCTTGCCGGAGTTGTTTTCGGAGTTGGCATCGCGCTCCTGGCCGCCAATGTCCTCTCGTGGCTCTGGGCTGCTTAGGCACACGCTTTTCCAACTCAGGGGCTTATGGCAGAGAAACTCCCAATTCGTCGTAATCGAGTGTTCAAGAGTCTGCATAAGCCGCTGACCTACCTCGGCATCGAGCGCCGGATCTTCTTCTCGGTCGCCGTCGGCGCGGTCGCTTGCTTCAACCTGTTCGATTCGTTGCTCGCCGGGTTTGTGGTGTTCCTGGGCGGCATGGTGTTCGGGTATTGGGTGACGAACTCAGACCCGGCGTTCCTTTCCATCCTGATGCGGAGTGAGAAATTCAAAGCCCGCTACGACGCGGCCAAGCAGCAGGTTCCAAACGTGGAGATTCGCTAAATGCTCAGCCTTCGCAAGGTGGTCAAGCCGTGGCAGGAAGCCGGATCGTTGAACGCCAATGTGAATTTGTACGGCTTCGTCGCGGACGGTGTGTTCATGACCAAGAGCGGGGATCTCGGCATGACGCTGCGGTGCGGCGGAATCGATCACGAGAGCCTCGATTCAGACGAGCAGCAATATGCCGTGCGGCGTCTGGAGTCGGCACTGAAGGCCTTCGGGGAAGGCTTTCACATTTATCAATACCTGCTCAAAACAAACCGACCTGAAATTCCGTTTGCCCGCTACGGAGACGAGGTGATCGACACCGCCATCGACCAGCGCAGGAAGTATTTCGAGGCAAAGCGCGACACGCTCTACAAGATCGAGATCGTGTACGTTGTCCTGCTTGAGGGTTCCCGCTCGAAGACCGGCATGATCGCCGCGATGAAGCGTTTCCCGAGCGATCGGGAAGGCGCACTGCGGGAGATCAAGGCCCAGTTCTCAAGCAGCGGAACGAAGGTCCTGCTCCGCTCGCAAATCAAGGCGGATATGCAGTCGCTTCGGAGTCGGGTAGAGAACTTCATTCGTCACCTCGCCGACTTCATGGAGATCGAGGCCATGGACAATCAGGGCCAGTTCACGTTCTTTCGCCGGCTGCTCAACTTCGATCCATGGCGCATTGCAGGAAAACCCCACACCACGCAGTTTCTCGACTTCCAGGTGGTCAATTCGGACGTTGAAGCGGAGCGTGACCACCTCCGGGTGGGAGACCATTACGTTCGCGTTTTAACCATGAAAGAGGCGATAGCGGAGACGCGGCCCATGGTCCTCGATCAGTTGCTCAAGATTCCGGCCAGCTTCCACGTCGTCACGGAATGGACGCCGATGACGACGGCCAAAGCTCGCAAGGAGGTCAAGGGCAAGCGCCAACACTTCAACGCCGCCAAGAAGGGGCTGGTTGCATCCATGCGGGAGGACACGACCCGCGAGCGCGACGAGCTGATCGACGAATCGAAGCAGGCCGATATCCAGAACCTGGGCGAGTGCATGAAGGCCCTGGGAGACGGCCAGACCATGGGCGGGATGTCCTTCACGGTGGTTCTGTACGGAAGGGAACTGGAGGCGATCAACCGCGAGATTGGCGATTTCGCCAGCATCTTCAGTGCCGCCGATGGGGTTCTGTTTGCCGAGACGTACAACCAGCTCAACGCGTTCTTTGCCACGGTTCCAGGCAATTACGTCCACAACCTCCGCAAGTTGTCGTTGCTGAATTCTAATTACGCGGACCTCTCTTTTCTGTTCACCATCCACACCGGAGAGACGAGCAATCTGCACCTTGGAACCGAATACCTGGCAGTTCTCGAGACCGACAACGCTACCCCCTACTTCTTCAATCTGCACAACGGAGAGGTGGCGCACACCCTGGTTCTGGGCATGACCGGCTCCGGCAAGAGCTTCCTGCTGTGTTTCTTGATGATGTGTCTGCAGAAGTACTTCCCCACGGTGTTTATCTTCGATATCGGAGGCAGCTTCCAGTCGCTCACGGAGATCTTCGGCGGGACGTACCTGAACGTTGGCCAAGAGTCGCGGGACTTCACCATCAATCCATTCTCGCTTCCGCCCACCAAGGAGAATAAGGAGTTCCTGTTCTCCTTCCTTCGGGTGCTGATCGAGGGCAATGACACCCGCAATCCGCTGGACTACAGCGACAAACGGAAGCTCTGGGATGCGATCGAGCGCATGGACACGGTGCCCTCGGGCCAGCGAACTCTTTCGACACTCGCCGGCCTGATCGGCGACTCGCTCAAGAACCGGCTCCACCGCTGGACCAGGGAAGGGCAGTACGGGTTTTTGTTCGATAACGCCGTGGACACTCTCTCCTTCTCTCGTTTCCAGACCTTCAACTTCGCGGGCTGGGGTGACGCTCCCGATGTGTTGGAGCCGCTGCTGTTCTACGTGCTGCACCGGGCGACCAACGAGATCGCGGACCCGGCGAAGCTCGCCACCTTCAAAGCCTTCCTCATCGACGAGGCATGGTCCTTCCTCAAGAACAAGGTGATCCGGGAGTACGTCGATGCTGCGCAGAACACCTGGCGCAAGCACAATGCGGCCATGATCCTGGCAACCCAGTCGATCAAGCAGCTTGCCGAGGCGGGGATGCTGGCGAGCATTGCCGAGAGCTGCCCGACCAAAATCTTCCTCTCGAACCCCGAGATGGACCGCAAGGTGTATGCCGAGGCGTTTCACCTCAACGACACGGAGCTGGAGCTGATTGCCGACCTCGTTCCACCCGGCGAGATGCTTATCCGCAAGGCCCAGAGTTCGAAGAAGGTGAAGCTGAACGTGGATTCGGTGTCGTACTGGATCGCTACCAACAACAGCCGCGACAACCTCAAAAAGCGCGATTACTTTGCCCGCTACGGCATTGCCGAGGGCATCCGGCGACTTGCTCAGGATCACCCGTTCCAGCCTCGCAACGGAGCCGAGACGCTCGCCCCGTCAAAGCCTGCCGCCTCCGTCCGTTCTCAGCCCCTTACCCTTGCCGCTCGCTAGGAGACTTTATGTACTTTCGCACCGCCGTTGTTTTTCTAACCCTCGCCGCCTCAGCCTCGGTCGCCGCACCGCCCAGGCCTGCGGACCAGACCACGACCGCGGGAGAATCGGCCCGCACCGTCCAGTACCACGCCCAGGACATCGTGCCGATTCACGCCAAGGTGAAGTTCACGACCCTGATTGTGGTCCCGCCGACCGAAAAGATCATGGAGGCGGCGACCGGCGACAAGGATTTCTGGATCGTGGATGTGGTGGGCAACTTCTGCTTCGTTCACCCGGCCAAGCAGGGCATCAGCTCCAATCTCAACCTCATCACCGACAAGGGCAACATCTACAGCTTCACCTTGCAGGACGTGTCCGGGACCAGCGCCGCGCCTGACCTGAAAGTGATGATCGAGCCCGCCGACCGCAGCTCCATCGTGGCATCTAGCGGCCCGAGTCAGTACGTTCCTGCCGCTCAAGTCCAGCAGATGCAACAGCAGTTAGCCCAAGTCCAGGGCCACATCGGGCAGGCAGTAGACGAGTACAAGGCGGCGTACCCGCTCTCGCTCAAGTTCGACTACAGCTACAAGGCGAACGAGGCTCCGTTCAACATCCAGTCCATCTACCACGATGACAGGTTCACCTACATCAAGACCAACGCGTCTGAAAAGTTCAGCGTGTACGACATGAAGGACGGCAAGCCGAACCTCATCAACTACGACCTGCGGGAGGGGACCTACATCATCCCGACTGTCCTTCAGAACGGGTATGTCGAGCTGGGCAAGAAAAAGATGGATTTTGCGAGGAAGGGATAAGCAGGCCGTGGAAATGCCGTGACGGTGCAAAACCTGGAAAACGATACGACCGTTTCCCACCCTTCGCACCGCCCCTTGGGAGACGCCGATAACGCCAGCGTCTCCCACATTCCCACCGCCATTACGACGGGTTCTCTCTCTAGAGGCAAGAACTTACAAAGACAAAAGCCCACACCGCCACGAGAAAGGGTAAGCAGTCATGCTTCCGATTACACCGAACGTCGCACCGACGCCGGCAGCGCCGAGCGAGCCCGAACTGAAAGACCGGACGATTACGCCGAAAGGCGTTCTCCAGAAGAATCTCAAGATCACGGTGTATGGAGCCTTGGTGCTTCTCCTCATCGTCGCTATGTTCGTCAGCAGCGGCAAGAAGAAGAGCGCAGCGGCGGCGAAGCCCAAGGACGCGACACCGGCCCCGGTGGTCGAGGACAACACCGCCAACAACGTGCAGGCGTTCCATACCCAGCTGGAGACCGAGCATCAACGGCAGCAGGGGGAAGCGGCTCTCGCGGCGGCTTCGGCCACCTCTGGAACCCCGGCACAACAGGCGGCGGCAGCTTCCTATGGGGCAACCGGCCAGGCCGCAATCCCCTGCGTTCCCGGTCAGGTCTGCAATACGCAGGCCGCTTACGCCGGCGGCGGCGTTCAGAGCCAGGTATCGCCGGAGCAACAGCAGATCCAGCAGCTTGCGGCCAAGGAGCGAGAGCGGCAGTACGCCTCTCGCTTTGAGTCCAATCTTGTCTTCAGCCGGGCAGCCCAACAGGAGCAACCGACCCAGCAGCAGGGGCAGGGAAGCGCCGAGGCGCAGCCGAATCCGTACATGGCAAGCACCCAGCCAGCACAGGCTACCAGCCTTACAGCCCCTCGCGCAGCCGGGGAAGCTCCCGGAGCAGCCGCCAGCTACAAGCGAGCCGCAGAGGTGAATGTGAGCGCGGCCAGCGGTCAGCCGTATGTGATCTTCGAGGGTCTATCGCTCGACACCGTTCTGATGAATCGACTGGACGGCGACGCTGCGGGGCCGGTGAAGGTCCTGGTCTCGAACCCGGTCTATTCCCACGACCATCAGCACGTCCTCATTCCCGAGGGGACGATAGTGCTTGGAGAGGCCCGGAAGCTCGGCAACTCAGGCTTCGGCCAGCAACGCCGCATGGCGGTCGTCTTCCATCGCATGATCATGCCGGACGGCTTTTCAGCCGATCTCGACCAGTTCCACGGCCTGGACCAGATCGGCGAGGAGGGTCTGAAAGACAAGGTGAACAACCATTACCTGCAAATCTTCGGAACCTCGATCGCTCTCGGCGTCATCTCCGGCGCGGCCCAGATCACCCAGGGAGGCACCGGTTACAACTCGAGCGGCTCCCAATCCTTCGTCAACGGCGCTGCGGCCGGAATCTCGCAGCAGGCGACCACCGTGCTCGACAAGTTCATCCAGATTCCACCCAATATCACCATTCGGGAGGGCCACCGGGTCAAGGTTTACTTCACCCAGGACATGCTCCTCCCGGCCTATACCAACCACACCATTCCGCAGACGTTCTAGAGAGTCAGTCGATGAACAAGACCCTTGTATCGTACGAAACACCGCCGCCAGTCACCAGGAGTTCCCCCATGCGCTGTCTCGCTCTCGCAGTAACCCTCAGCATCGCCGCTCTCTCCCTTGCGGGGTGCAAGAGCCAGCAACAGGTTCAGAAGGAGAACGCCGACCATCTCACGGCGCAGCTGCTCGATGCTTCGGCTGAATACCGAAGGACGTGCCAAACGCCCTCCGACGCGGTGAGTAAGGCCGCCGTTCACGATGCTTTGAGCAGTACGACACCGGCCCAGCAAAAGGCGCACTTCGACCAAGCGCAAGCGGAATCTAGAGCGCGCTTGGCAAGCTCGGTATGCCAGCAGTTAGCGGCCAAGAGAGATGCGATAGGTACAAAGCTGAATGCCGTTCTAAAACAAGGCGCACCGCAGTAAGAGCTGCCACAGTTCCCTAATTGCCCCTGACCCTCTCACCCCACAACAGCGGTTCTAAGACCGCACAGGAGATCTATGCTTATGAAACAACTCGCCTTATCCGCAGCGCTTGCCGTGGCAGCTAGTACCGTCCCGGCACACGCTCAGTTCGGTTGGAGCGTGACCTTCGATCCGACGCAAGCGACTCACGTGCTTTCGCAGATCGCGCAGGCCGAGAAGACCTACACCACGACGGTCCAGACCACCGAGCACGTTATCAACGCCTACAACCTTGCTAAGCACATGGCTTCCTCTCCCAGCTCGCTCTATACGAGCTACGGATCGGGGCTCCCGTCGTGGGTGCCCATGCTTCCCAGCCAGGACACCTACGGCAACACCGGGGGGTATCTCAAATCCGTTAACAAGTACACCGGAGAGGCGTCGTCGGCCATTCAGAACGCAAGCGTGGCCCGGGTTGCGCAACTGAGCGGCTACGAGAAGCTAACCGCCAACAGTCAGAAAGCCGTTGCGGCACAGGCTGCAACCCTCGATCTGGGGGATTCGGTCGCGGCCACGAACCTCCAGGCAGTTGGCACCATCCGCAGCAATCAGACCGCGCGGCAGACCGAAATAGCCAACCTGGAAGCGGCCAGCCATTCGCTCGACCCTAACCAGCAAACCCAGATGGCAGCGTTGCAGCGCATCAATCAGGCACTCCTCTTGCTCCTCCGCACCCAACAGGACCAGAGCCAGTTGGCGCAGGGTCAGACCTTGCAACAGATGGTTCAGCAAAAGCAGCAACAGGACGAATTGAAGATGCTGTTTCAGGTTTCGCAGGGGTACGAGGCCAACTTCAATAGCAAATACTCGACCTCTGCCGCTTCTGTCGCGACGGCAATGCACTTTTAAAAGGCTTTGAGTAACGGGGAGGCAGGGGCAGTTATGGGATCAGGAACAGAAGTCCTCACGTACATCACGAACGGCTGCCAAACTCTGTTGTCGGCGCATTCGGCAACCATCGACGTCATCGGTATCCGCATGCTTCTTGGATTGGCGACCATCATGATGGTCTGGTTTGGAATTCAGGAGGCTTTAGCTTCTGCGCACGGCGGCCCAGGTTTTCACATGGGGAAGTTCCTCAACTTCGTCATGCTCCTGAGCTTTGCGTATGCCTTTGTTTATTACTATGACAGCGAGATTCCCGGGGTGGGCTACTCGCTCACCGGGTTCATCCGGCAAGGAACGTCAGCCCTCGCAGATTCCATTGGCACGGATCAAGCGAACACCATGATGGAAGCGATTCACACTACGCTTTCGCAATCCGGCCCAGGGATGGTTTCCATGACAGAACCGTACTTGTTGCTTGTCTACGCGATAACTCAAGTCATGCTCGCGATTCTGTCCGCGCTGATCGCCGCGATCATTGCGTATGGAGCGATTTCAGCCACAATCCTTGCTCTCATTGGGCCGATATTCATTCCCTTCATGGTGTTCGAGAAGACTGAGTTCCTTTTCTGGGGATGGCTCAAGGCTTACATCAGCTTCTCCTTTTACAAAGTCGTCGCGGCAGCGGCAATGAGCGTTCTGGGACAGATGTTCTTTGGCTTTTACCAGGGTGTTGCCTCGATCGGCAGTGATCAGAGTCAAGCAGCGAAGAACTTCCCTATCCTGCTGCTCCTCATCATCATCAACATCTTCATTCTCACCAAGATCCCCGCTATGACGGCGTCTATCTTCTCCGGTCACACGGGCGGGCATGACGGCGGCGTGGGCGTGATCAAAGGGCTGTTCTAAGGAGATCTCATGGCAGTCACTCACCCGCACAATCCTGCCACCACCAGGGCCGCAGAACGCTATTTAGAGCAGTACGGCGAGCCCATGGTAATGAACACCTATTTGAAGATCACCATTCTCGTTCTGGCGGTCGTCTGTCTCATGCTGGGAGCGCTCGCCTTCAAGTCGCAGCGGGCACTCGCCGGCGTGAAGCCGGTGGTCATCCGGATCAACGAAGTCGGCCGCGCTGAAGCGATCGACTACAGCAATTACGAATACAAGCCGCAGGAGGCCGAGAACAAGTATTACCTTGCCCGGTGGGTGACACTCTTCTTCGAGCGCAACCGCTACAGCATCGAGGCCGACCAGACCGCCTCACTCTATTTCCTCAACAGCGATGTGCAGCGTGCGGTCATTCAGCAGGAACAGACGGAAAAGACCATCACCACCTTCCAGCACGACCAGACGCTTCCGTACGTCGATATCGCGGTCAAGAGCATCGTTCTGGACGGCCTACAGAAGTCGCCCTATTCCGCGCAGATCGAATTCGAGAAGGTATTTACCAATCCCGGAGACCATTCCGTTCTGAAGCGGGAGCGCTGGATTGCGAGCGTCACGTACGTGTTCGCGGACAAGGTGGCGAACGAGGCTCTGTCGGTGAATCCTCTGGGGCTCACCATCATCCGTTACCGCGCCGATCAGGCGTTCAATTAGGAGGGGAAATGAACCGCGACCTTGAATTGCTGATTGCGTTTCTCGCGCCCATCAAAGCTCTGCTGCTGGACGACTCCGTCACCGAGATCATGGGGAACCCGGACGGAAGCTGGTGGTACGGCAGGGCAGGCAGGATGCACCGTGCCGAGGGTGTCACCTTTGAGGCCAGGACGCTAAACACCAGCCTGGAGGTGATCGCCAATCAATTAGGCAAAAAGCTCGACAACAACCACCCTCTACTCAATGCACAGTTGCCGGACGGCAGCCGTCTCGCTGCGGTCCTAGCCCCGGTGGTGAAGCCGTTCCCGTCCGTCACTATTCGCAAGTTCGCGACGGTGCGGTACACCGTTCACGACCTTGTGGAGCGGGGTGCCATGCCAATGGCAATTGCTGATTTCCTGCGCGACCAGATCGAGGCCGGTCGGACCATGCTCATCAGCGGCGGGACGGACAGCGGGAAGACGACGGTCCTAAATGCCCTTACCGATTTCATTCCAGAGGACGAGCGCATCGTCGTCATTGAAGACACGCGGGAATTGCGGATTGCGAAGCCAAACGTTTTAGCCGCCGAGTGCCAGACGGACGCGCATAGCGGCACGGTCGATTTCGACGATCTTCTCAAGGCGTCTCTTCGGTGGCGTCCCGACCGGATCATCCTCGGCGAGATCCGGCGTGAGGGAGCCCGGACGTTGCTCGATTCCTTCAACACCGGACACGCCGGCAGTATGGCGACCATTCACGCAAGCAGCGCACGGCAGGCGTTGCGGAGATTCGGGGAATTGGCGATGCGTTCCCACCAGCAATCCACTCGCGACGACATCGCGGAAGAGATCGGAGAATCGGTCCAGATAGTGGTCCAGACCCAGCGATTCAAGAGCACCCGCCGCATCAGCGAAATCATTCTGGTGCGCGGATACGACAGGATTCTCAAAGCCTTTGAGATTGATTCCTTTTACGACGTGGCGCACGAACCCATCAGCGCACCGTTCGACACTTCCCACGCAGCCTAAACCTTGCAATTCCGAATTGAGGAGAAGCACATCATGCCATTGCTTGAAGTCACCCAGATTAAGAAGGTTACCGCCATCGTCTTACTTGAAGAGTCGATTGCCAAACAGGTGGACCAGTACGCCGCGTTTATCAAAGCGCCAGCGGATGAGGTGGTCAATAGCGCTCTCGATTACGTGTTCGGCAAGGACCGTGAATTCCAGGTGTTCCGTACCGAAAACCCCAACCCGAAGACTTCCGGTGCGTTGCGGGTGCGAAAACCAATCGATGCTTCGACCGGTAAGAAGCGGGGCCGTAAACCTTCGAACTCTCCCGTTACTGCCATTGCCTAATGCCTTCGCCCAGAGCTGTTCGCTTAGGGCGAAGGATGGCACCTGCGCCGTTACGGAACCGCAACCGCCCGCAGCACGAGCCTCTGTGAGTTGCTATTGAGAATTGGTGGCGAAATCGCGAGACGTGCTGCGCACGTGGAAATGATGACACTCCATCCCTTACAGGGGTCGTGTTTTACGAAGCATGGTTCCATTTGGAACTATGCACAAACGAAAAGGCTTAGTACATCCTTGGTTCCAAATGGAACCGCGTGGTTCCATTTGGAACCGGAGCTTTTACCGGAGTCAGGGGCGGGGAAATGGGCGAGAACGGCGTAAATATTGCAGAGCGGTTGGCGCAGCAGCGATGCCGTGAAAACAGAACCGAGAGTGTGGCGACACGCTTCACCAGAGAGGAGGCCGCGTTGCTTGCCACGGCGGCCAGCGGTGAGGCCAAGACCCTGCGGGAATGGTCTCGGGAAGTCCTGTTACGAGAAGCAAACAGACCAAAAGAGAATGCTCTTTTCACCGAATTAGTTTCGATGCGGATGCTCCTCAATAACGTCCTGAAGGTGGTGGCGACCGGGCAGAAGATGACGGTCGAGAACTTCCAGGAGATCCAGACGGGCATCCGGGGCGACAAAAAGAAAGTCGCTGCGGACTTGATGCGGCAATACACCACCCAAGACCGGAAGGAGCCGTAGCGATGGCGACACAGTGGGGCAGAAAAGAGACGGTGGTATGGCCGCCACACTCCCCGATCTACACGTATGGGGCAGTCCTGATGGCGTTGGTTTGCACGGGTGCTTTCCTCTGGGCGGCGTTTGCGGCGCAAACCCCACTCCAGCAGATCTACACCCCGGCGTACCTCAAGAGCGCGGTCGCAGGGCAATTCAAGAAGCAAGACAAATATCGCCTGCTGTACATCGGGAATGGCAAAAACCAGAGCCGGATAGCAACCACCGCCGACGTTGCCGAGGGCTCGACGCCGACGCCCGAGGGCAAGGTTCTGCCCATCGCGCTCTCCCAGGCCGCACTCTCCCAGGGGTTCCACGCTGTTTATCGCGGGCCGGAAGCGGTCTACCAGAACGTCCCCCTGCACAGCTATTTCAAGAGCACTGTCTTCGAGGGACACGGATTCGCGGACATTTACGGAAACGAGCTTTGGTATGGCGTCCTGGCGCTCTGCGCGATGCTTCCATTCTCCATCTTCCGCGACGTGAAACGTCGCAAGGAGATGAAGTACGGTCGGAGGCTGAAAGGTCCGCAGATGTGCACCCCGAAGCAGTTCAACCAGGAGGTGGAGGGGGACGGAATCGGCATTCAGACTGCCGACGACAAAGTACTCCTACGCATCCCGAGGCTCTCCGAAGCGCAGCACATCGAGATCATTGGGGACACCGGCTCAGGCAAATCGACCCTCCTGATGGGGTTCCTGCGGCAAATCGCTGACCGGGGCGAAACGGCTATTGTGTATGACCCCGCGTGTGAATTCATCCAGCGGTTCTACGACGAGTCGCGGGGCGACATCGTCCTCAATCCCCTGGACAACCGCTGCCCTTATTGGGGACCAGCCGAGGAGCTGCGGAGCAAGGCCGAGGCGAAGGCGATTGCCGCGTCGCTGTACCAACCGACCAGCGACAGAAAGGGTGAGTTCTTTACCGAGACACCGCAAAAGATATTCGCGCATCTGCTCACCAAAGGGCCGTCCCCGCAGGACCTGGTGCAGTGGATGTCGGACCCGTCCGAGGTCGACCGGCGGGTCGAAGGAACCGAGTACGCGCAGATGATCGCCAAGGGCGCACAGCAGCAGCGGAGTGGTGTTCTGGCATCTCTCGGGCTGATTGCGGACAGCCTGCGGATGCTTCCCAAGAAAGAGCAGGCCAGGACGAGTTGGAGTGCAACCGAGTGGGCCGAGACGCGGCAGGGATGGATCTTCATTACGTCGAAGGCGACCGAGCGCGAAGCGCTCCGGCCGCTTCATTCGCTCTGGATTGATTTACTGGTTTTGCGGCTTATGACCGCTCCCACCGAAAAGCAGAACAAGGTGTGGTTTGTGCTGGACGAGCTTGCCAGCCTGCAACGGCTGCCGCAGCTCCATACCGCCATTACCGAGTCTCGAAAGAGCAATAACCCGATCATTCTGGGGCTGCAGGGGAAAGCGCAACTGGAAGACATCTACAGGCCCCTGCTGGCTCAGGTCATGCTCTCCCAGCCCGCCACTAAGATCTTCCTCAAAACCACCGAGCCAAACGCGGCGGAGTGGATTTCGAATGCAATTGGGAAGGTTGAAATTGAACGCGTCAAGGAGACGCACTCTCAGGGCACCCGGTCGGGAAAGAGCTTCACCGTGGATCGCCAGATCGAGCCCCTGGTGATGGATTCCGAGATTGCGGGACTTGAGGATAAACATGCCTTTCTCAAGCTGGGGAACCACGTCGCGCGATTCAACTTCGATTACGTCGAGATCGCAAAGACCATTCCGGCGTTTGTGCCACGCCGGGTGGAGAATGACGAGCTGGAGTTCGACCCAAAGACCCTGAAGTCAAAGCCTCGAAAGACCCAGGCCACCGACGATAAGAAGTCCAGTAAACCGAAAGCCAAGACATCCGCGACGGCGAAAGACGCAAGCGTGGAGACACCGACTAAAGGACCGAAACGAGTCCGCAAGCAGGGTGGAGCGGCAGCCGCCAGAGCCGCCAAAGAGGAGCAGCCGGAGGCAATGGAGCCACCGGATCTGGACCCCGCTATGCCGCCTTTCCTTGACGAAGATGTCGACCGAACACACGCCTACGCACCGGACGGGTATTAGCCGATGGTCACCATCTCAAAGCCGCTCAGCGCTGCCCAGGCACAGGCGTACCACCGGCTTGAATTCACCTCAGAGACCGCCAGCTACTACAAACAAGGCGACGCGGTACAAGGCGAATGGCAGGGCCAGATGGCCGAGAAGTTCGGCCTATCTGGAGCTGTGAGCGAAGATCACTTTGCCCGTCTGAGCGAGGGGAAACATCCTCAGACCGAAGCCCAGATGGTGAAACACCGGCCTGCCCAGGAGTACAAAAACGCGGATGGCTCGACCACCAAAGCCGTCGAACATCGCGCCGGTTGGGACGCAACCTTTTCCGCTTCCAAATCAGTGTCTCTGACCGCTTTGGTCGGAGGCGATGAGCGAGTCCGGGACGCGCATCGCGCCGCCGTCACGACCGCGCTATCGGAATTGGAGAGGTACACGCAAGCTCGAATCGGCGGCAATCATCCAGCCGAAACAACCGGCAAGTTCATTGCCGCGAAGTTCGAGCACGATACCGCTCGCCCTGTGGATGGATATGCCGCGCCGCAGCTCCATACCCACGCCGTGATCTTCAATGTCACGGAGCGGGGAGACGGAACGACTCGCGCCTTGCAGGAGCGCGGCCTGTTTGAGTCACAGAACTTTGCGACGGCCGTTTATCAATCGGCGTTGACCTACCAGCTCCGCAACCTCGGCTACGAGATTGTGGCCGGCAAGAGCGGAGCCCCGGAGATCAAGGGCTACTCCCAGGAATACCTCGACGCGTCAAGCTTACGGTCCCAGCAGATCCAGGACCAGCTTGCGAAGACCGGTCATAGCGGACCCGAGGCGGCGCAGATCGCGGCCCATGCCACCCGCGACAGCAAGCAGATCCTTCCACCCGAGGAGGTTCTAAAGGCGCACCGGGAGATGGCGTCCGAGTTCGGCAATCAAGCCGATACGGTAATCGCCGAGGCGCATGAGCGAGCGCAGACCCAGGAACGGCAGATCGCTCCGGAAAGCCGGGCACGAGAGGCGGTGACGTATGCCAGGGAGAGCACCTTCGAGCGGGAGGCGGTCGCGGACGAGCGCGGGCTGATGCGCGATGCTCTCCGTCGGGGAATGGGAGAGACGACGTACGCTCACGTCCGGGCCGAGTTTGACGCTCGCGCTTCAAGGGGCGAGTTCCGGCAGATCGACGGCGGGAAACACGACACTGGACGCAGCTTTTCCACGCCCGAGACCATCGCGGCGGAGCGGGCGAATGTCGCCGTCATGAAGCAAGGCCAGAATGCTGTTGCGGCGATCATGAGCCCGAAAGCGGCCGCGGCCCAGGCCGCGACCCGAGACTTCCTGAACCCGGCGCAACGCGCCGTGATCGAGGAGGTGCTGACCTCACGCGACCGCATCCATGGCTTGCAGGGTTTGGCCGGGACCGGCAAGACGACCACCCTTGAGACCATCAAAGAAGGTGCGGAACGGAACGGGTACGCCGTCGCGGGCTTCGCCCCCACGTCTCGCGCCACCGGCCAGCTCCGGGAGGCGGGCATCTCCGCGAACACGCTTCAGAGCTTTCTTGCCCGAGGCGGGCAGGAGCAGACGGCGGGCGATCCTGCCAGCCGTCATCTCTACATGCTGGACGAGTCGAGCCTTGCCAGCACCCGGCAGATGCAGGCCTTTCTGGAGAAGGTTGGTCCGCAGGACCGAGTGCTGGTCATCGGCGACGTTCGACAGCATCAGGGGGTCGATGCCGGTCGGCCCTTCGAGCAGATGCAGGACGCCGGGATGCGGACGGCGAAGCTCGACCAGATCATGCGCCAGAAAGACCCCGAGCTGTTGAAGGCGGTCGAACACCTCTCCAAAAACGAGACCGTTCAAGGCGTGAAGCTTCTCGAGGAACAGGGACGCATCACCGAGGTTCCCGATGCACAGGAGCGCTTCCAGGCGATCGCCAGGGACTACGCGGCGAAGCCAGAGAACACGATCATTGTTTCCCCCGACAACCGCAGTCGGCAGGAAATCAATCAGGCAGTGCGAACCGAGCTGCAAGCGATAGGAGTGCTCTCGCGAGACAGCCGGGAGTTCGCCACGTTGGTCCAGCGCTCCGACATCACCGGCGCGGATCGAGGGTGGGCGGCTCGCTATCAGACGGGCGACGTCATCCGCTACACGCGAGGCAGCAAGACCGAGGGGATCGAGCGCGGCAGCTACGCCACCGTGCTTGCGGTCCACGCCAGGGAAGACATCCTTACCGTGCGCCGGGGAGACGGCGACCTCGCCACCTATGACCCGAAACGGCTTCGTGGCGTGAACGTCTATCGCGAAGTGCAGCGCGAGTTTGCGACCGGAGATCGCCTTCAGTTCACCGCTCCCGACAAAAAGCTTGAGGTCGCAAACCGTCAGCTAGGCACCATTCGGAAGATCGCGCCCGACCGGATTACGGTGAAGCTGGATGGCAAGGACAAGCGTACCGTCAGCTTCGATCCGGCGAAGATGCGGCAGTTCGATCATGGCTATGCCGTGACCTCGCACAGCGCGCAAGGGCTTACGGCAGGCCGGGTGCTGGCAAACATCGACACCGAAGGATCACGCGGTCTCATCAACACCCGGCTCGCTTACGTCGCCATCTCCCGCGCGTCAGAGGATGCTCGCATTTATACCAACGACGCCGCCGCTCTCGGCGCGAGGCTCG
>JAABUQ010005087.1_pt1 | contig 21512 bp, 23 predicted proteins | sample 5560001 | NCBI WGS metagenome assembly JAABUQ01 (sample SAMN10711888, study PRJNA513371) | rock metagenome | isolation source: Antarctica rocks | place: Antarctica: Victoria Land, Finger Mt nord | collected 2015-12-18
AATTTCCGAGTCATGGGGCGGAATCCTTTCCGCGACCGGGGGGCGATCGGATTTCTCGGATGGACCTTGGGGCGGATTCTATAACCGATCGCCCTCGCCGTCAACCGCGATCCCGGACCCGATCCCGGAATCCGCCGTCGATCGGATGAAATGGATGGAGCCAAAAAAAACTTGGCTCATGATGGATTCCGGGGTGGTGGCCCAAGATCGGCGGATTCGCTCGAAGGGGCCGGGCCAGTGTTCCCTGTTTTTCCGGGAATTCTCGCCCGGTGGAAGGCCACGCGACTCGTCAATTCGGGGTAAATCGGCCACCACCCCGGAATCCATCATGAGCCTTTGTTTTTAGTTTCCGCGTGCTTCTTATAGGATTGTCTGAAGGTAATACTCCCTCCCACCTTGGGAAGTCGGCCTCGCCGTTGGGTTTCCGGGCCGGAGTTTCGACCCCTTGTCACAGGGATGATAGTGAGGATTCCCAAGATCGAAGGTCTCATCGGGAGATCCCCCCGGGATCGGGTCGCGACAGGTTGCCTTGCCAATCGGCCGAAAATTTGGATAATCACTCTCTTTTCCGCAACACCGAATTCGCCGAAGTCCCGGAGAGCGCGTCGTGGCCGTACCCAAGAGACGGAAATCCAAATCAGCCAAGGGAAATCGGCGGAGCCACGACTTCCTGGTCGCGCCGGCCTTGAACACTTGCCCGCAGTGCAAGCTGTCGGTCCCGCCCCACAAGGTTTGCCATCTCGTCGAGGAATGCGGCAACATCCAGCGGAGCAAGCCGCACAACCCGATGGCCCGCGAGAAGGAGTCGGTCTGATGGGACGTCAGTGCGAAGTTAGCGGCAAGAAGACCTCGTTCGGCAACCACATCACCACCCGGGGCAAGGCCAAATACCTGGGCGGCGTCGGCATCAAGTGCACCGGCGTCAGCCGGCGCATGTTCAAGCCGAACCTGCAACGCATCCACGTCTGGTTGCCCAACGGCACGACCACGCACGTCACCGTCGCCACCTCGGTCATCCGGACCGGCAAGCTCACCTACCTCGTCGACGGGAAGATGCAAACCTTCCCGCTCATCAAGGCGTCCAAGGGGAGCGCCAAGGCCCGGGCCGAGCTCAAGAACCTGTACCCGATCTGACCGGCAGCGGCCTCGAATCGATCCACCCCGAAGACGGGCTCACGCGGTCGCCGCGGGCCCGTCTTGCTCCGGTTCGAACAGCCCGACCAGCGGGAACCGGAAGCCCGCCAGGATCGCGCCGCCGTCCAGCTCGTCGCCGACCTGGAGGATGCGGACGGTCGCGGGCGAGTCGTAGGCGTAGACCTTCCGGTGCTTGGGATAGACCACCCAGACGGCCCGGACCCCGGCGCGGAAATATTCCTCGATCTGGTCCATCAGGTCGTCGATCGGGTCGGTCGGGCTGGTGATCTCGACGGCCAGGTCGGGGATGACGTCCCAGGCGGCCTCGCGAGGCACCGGGCGGTTGAAAGGCCAGCGCTCACGGGAGACGAAGGCCACGTCGGGGCGACGGCGAAGCTTCTGGGCCGAATCGATCACGAAGAGCGTTTCGGTGATGACACGGCCCTGGGATTGGGTCCGGGCATGATAGCCCATCATCTGATCCAAGGTGGATGCGATCCAGCCTTCATGGGCACCCAAAGGCGGTTCCTCCACGATGAGGCCGTCGATGACCTCGTAGTGCTTTTCGGGAAGGGCGGGGACGAGAGGTGAGGTCTCCTCCTCAACCTCTTCTCCAATCTCGACGGGCATAGCCGTGGCCATTGGATTGCCTCCGGGCGGTCTGGGATCGCGGCAAGGTGGCCGCGACCGCATTTTATCCGGTTGTGGAACCTTTGAACACCGGGTTTCTTGCCGAGTTCAGACCTCGTCGTCGGCGCGGAGCCGGGCGAGGACGGACAGGTCTTCGAGGGTCGAGGTGTCGCCGGCGGATTCCTTGCCGGCGGCGATGTCGCGGAGGAGCCGGCGCATGATCTTGCCGCTCCGGGTCTTGGGCAGGGCGTCGGTGAATCGGATGTCGTCGGGGCGGGCCAGGGCCCCGATCTCCTTGACGACGTGGGCTTGCAGCTCCTTCTTGAGGGCGTCGCTGGTCTCGTGGCCCGACTCCAGGGTGACGAACGCGGCGATGGCCTGCCCCTTCATGCAGTCGGGCTTGCCGACGACGGCGGCCTCGGCCACCTTGGGATGGCTGACCAGGGCGCTCTCGACCTCCATCGTCGAGAGGCGGTGGCCGGACACGTTGAGGACGTCGTCGACCCGGCCCATGATCCAGTAATTGCCGTCGGCGTCGCACCGGGCCCCGTCGCCGGTGAAGTAGGCGCCGGGGATGTCGGACCAGTAGGTCGCCTTGTAGCGGTCGTCGTCGCCGTGGAGGGTCCGGAGCATCGACGGCCAGGGCTGCTTGATGATGAGCAGGCCCCCCTGGCCGGCCGGGACGGGCTGGCCGTCCCGGGTGACGACCTCGGGGACGATCCCGGGCAAGGGGCGGGTGGCGGAGCCCGGGGTGGTGGGGGTGGCCCCGGGCAGGGGGGCGATCATGATGGCGCCGGTCTCGGTCTGCCACCAGGTGTCGACGATCGGGCACCGGCCGCCGCCGATCACCGAGTGGTACCACATCCAGGCCTCGGGGTTGATCGGCTCGCCGACGCTCCCGAGGAGGCGGAGGCTGGACAGGTCGTGGCGCTTGGGGAATTGCTCGCCCCACTTCATGAACGCCCGGATCGCGGTGGGGGCGGTGTAGAGGATGGAGACCTGGTAGTCCTCGATGATCTTCCAAAACCGCCCCTCGTCGGGCCAGTTCGGCGCCCCCTCGTACATCACGACGGTGGCGCCCAGGGCCAGTGGCCCGTAAACCAGGTACGAGTGGCCGGTCACCCAGCCGACGTCGGCCGTGCAAAAGTAGGTGTCGCCGGGCTGGATGTCGAACACCCATTTCGTGGTCAGCGCCGCGCCGACGAGGTAGCCGCCGGTGGTGTGGAGGATGCCCTTCGGCTTGCCGGTCGAGCCCGAGGTATAGAGGATGTAGAGGGGGTGCTCGCTGTCGAGCGGCGTGGGCGGGCAGTCGGCCTTCTGGCCGGCGGCGAGGTCGTGCCACCAGCGATCGCGGCCCTCGGTCATGGCGACCTCGTGGCCGGTCCGCTTGCAAACGACGACGGACTGGATGGTCGGGCAGTTCGCCACGGCGCCGTCGGCGTTGACCTTGAGCGGGACGACCTTGCCCCGGCGGAAGCCGCCGTCGGCGGTGACCAGCACCTTGGCCCCGCAATCTTGGATTCGCCCGGCCAGGGCCTCGGAGCTGAAGCCGCCGAAGACCACGGTGTGCGGCGCCCCGATCCGGGCGCAGGCGAGCATGGCGATGACCGCCTCGGGGATCATCGGCATGTAGATGGCCACGGTGTCGCCGGGCTCGACGCCCAGGGACTTCAAGGCGTTGGCGAAGGTGGACACCTCGCGCCGGAGGTCCTGATAGCGGAGGACGCGGCGGTCGCCGGGCTCCCCCTCGAAGATCAGGGCCGCCTTGTTGCGGTCCGGCCCCTCGCAGTGGCGGTCGACGCAGTTGTACGAGGCGTTGAGCTGGCCACCCACGTACCACCGGGCATGCGGCGCGACCCAGTCGAGGACCTTGTCCCAGGGCCGGGCCCAAGTGAGGATCTGGCCCATCTCGGCCCAGAACCCGTCGGGGTCGGCCTTGGCCCGGTCCCAGAGTTCCTGGTAATGGTCGAGGCTCTTGATGTGGGCCTTGCTGGCGAACTCGGCCGGAGGCGGGAAGACCCGGGACTCGGTCAAGAAGCTGGTGATCGATCCGCCGCCGCCGGGTTCAGCCGTCATGGTCGCGCGCTCCGCGTTTGGGGAAGGTCGAAGGGGACGGGCCCGGTCGGGCCCGGGCGCCGATCTTAGAGGGCCCAGGGGCGGGTCGTCAATCGCGGGCGGGGCGGCGGCAGGGTCGATCGGTTCGTCGACTTGCGGGATGCCAGTTTGCAAGGATCTCAAATCCCGGGACGGCGACAGGACAAGGGGAGTTTGGGCTCTTGGAATCCGGGGGGCTGGGAACTGCGATCCGTTTCCCGGCCAAGTTGAAGAACCGATCAACCCTGGGTGTGGCGACCAGCTCGGTTGGACGTCCGGAGCCGCTGATCGTCCCAGGGCGTCGGCGTTGCCGTGGCGGGCCCGCGGGGCGACCAAGCGGCGAATGTCAGTCCCGACCCCGGACGTCTCACCTGGCCTTCGGCTGTTGCTGGGTGACGCAGTGGATGCCGCCACCGCCTTCGGGGATGACGGAGAGGGGCACCGGCACCACCTGGCGATCGGGGAACAGTTGCGAGAGGACGCCCCGGGCGGCGGTGTCGGCACCCCGGTTGTCCCCGAACTCGGGCATCACCACGGCCCCGTTGGCGAGGTAGAAGTTGACGTATGACGCGCAGAAGGACTCTCCCCGCCGCCCGACCTCCGTGGGACGCCGGACGACGGCGACCTCCAGCCGCCGCCCTCGGGCGTCGGTGGCGAGCCGCAACGCCTTCAGGTTCTCCTGCAACTCCGCGTACTCCGGGTCGGCCCGGTCGGGGGTGATCTCGGCCACGGCCACCCCGGGCCGGACGAACGCGGCGATCCCGTCCACATGCCCGTCGGTGATCGTGTCGGCCGTGCTACCGGGAAGCCAGATGACCTTGTCGGCCCCGAGCCAACCGCGCAACGTCGCCTCGACGTCCGCCTTGCGCGAGCCCGGGTTGCGGTTTGGGTTGAGGATGGTGGTCTCGGTCGTCAGGACCGTGCCCTCGCCGTCGACGTGGAATGCCCCGCCCTCGGTCCCCAACGAGGCGGGGAAGCACGTCAACCCGGCGTGGTCCAGGAGCCGCCGCCCGAGGGTAGCGTCGGCGGCGAACCGCTCGTGCTTGCCGCCCCAGGCGGTGAACCGCCATGACACGCCCGCCACCTCGCCCTTGCCGTCGAGCAGGAAGGTCGGCCCGCTGTCCCGGGTCCAGATGTCGTCGATCGGGAGCGGGAGGACGGCCACGTCCGGGCCGCACGCCGCCCTCGCCGGCTCGGCCGTCTCGGGGGAGGCGACCATGACCACCGGCTCGAACCGGGCGATCGTCCGCGCCAGCCTTGCGACCTCCGCCCGGAGGTCGCGCAGCAGGTCGCCCCAACGATCTTCGCGGGCGGGCCAGGCCATCCAGCATCGGGCATGGGGGTGCCACTCGGCGGGCATCGACCAGCCGAGGGCCGAGGGCCGATCGACCTCGATCAAACCCGCCTCCCGGTGCGAGTCCCGCCCTTGCCCGCATCCGGCCGCCATCCCGGCGACGACCGGCGCGACCGCGCGGAAGAAAGTCCGGCGAGATCCCGGAATCATGGTCGCTCCTCCTGGGATCGGGATAATGGGACCATCACTCCGCCGGCCGGCCGAGCGCGTACACCCGGCAGCTCAGCTTGCCGAGCATCTGGTAGACGCCCCAGAGGCAATCCGCGCGGGCCGCCTCCACCCGTCGGCGGCCGAACCGGCCCTCCAACTCGGAGTATCGACGGTTGAGCCGCGAGACGGCCAGGAGGTCGGCCGCCAGGTCCCCGTCTTCGCCGCCCGCCTCGACCTCGGCCTCGCGGAACTCACCGCCGATGACGGACGCGGCGTCGATCCGGAAGCCGACGGCCCCGGCCGTCCGCTCGAAGTGCGGCGGCCGCATGTTGTCCGGAACGATGGCCATCGCCGCGCAGAGTCGTCGGAACTCGCCGTCCTCCATGAGGTCCCCGGCGAAGGTCTGGTAGACGAGCATCCGGCCGCCCGGCCCAAGGACCCGGAAGCACTCGGCCAGGCCGCGGGCCAGGTCGACGTGGTTGAGCGTATCCCGGCACCAGACGTGGGTCGCCGACCCGTCCTCCAGCGGCAGGGACTCGGCCCAGGCCTGGACCGGTCGGACGAGCGCCCCCAACCCGCTCGCCTCGACCGCGGCGAGCGCCCGTTCGTGATGCGCCGGGATCGGGTCCGCCGCGATCACGGCGCAGCCGAAACGGCGTGCCAGCTCGATCGCGTGGTGGGCGTCCCGGCTGCCCACGTCCACGACCCGGCTATCGCGGCCGACGTCGAGGGCGGCGAAATCCTCATAAAGCGACTCGTATCCGCGCGGCTTCAGGCTGCGGTCGAGCTCGGCGTTGATCGCGGAGTCGTCGGCCCAGATGTCGCCATAGAGATCTTCGACCTTGGTTGATCCCGGCGTCATGCGGACCCCTCCCCTCGGCGTCCCAAGAAGGACGTTAACGGTTCCCGGACCCGCGGGCACCCGTGCGAGGCCCACGATGGCATCCTCGCACAGGACACCCATCTCGTCACGCCAGTTCGCGCGATACCCCGACCCTCGACCCTCGCCCCACGGCGAGGATTCGGCGCCCCGAAGCGGGGGGCGACCAGGGCCGAAGTCCGCTCGCTAACGTTGTCGACGGCGTGCCTGGCGTGACCGCGGGACCTGTCCGGGTCTCGGGAACCGCGATGGCGAACAATCGGCGAGCAATCCCCCGATGGCGCTGGACATCGATCCGGCGCCGGCTTAATCTGAAATTCGCGAAATCCGGCCCGTGGCCCTATTCAACCCATCCCGAAGTTTCGAGGAAAGCCCCCATGTCGGACCCGATCGCGCTCGATCGTCGCGAGTTCCTCCAGGCCGGCGTGGCGGCCACCGCCGCCGCCGCCACCCTGGCCCCCGGCATCGCCTCGGCCCAGGCGGACAAGCCCGGCGTCAACAAGCCGGTGCTCCCCACCCGGGTCCTCGGCAAGACCGGCGTGGCGGTGACCCTCCTGAACCAGGGGACCGTGGGCCAGCCCGCCGCCCTCGACCGCCTCCTCCGGACCGCCTACCGCGAGGGCGTCCGCTACTTCGACACCGCCGAAGGCTACAAGAACTCCGAGAAGGTCATCGGCGACTGGCTCGAAGCCTCGCCCGAGGTCCGCAAGACCATCTTCCTGGCCACCAAGAGCCACGTCCGGACCCCCGGCGACATGCTCGCCAAGCTCGACGCCCGCCTGGCCAACCTCAAGACGAATTATGTCGACCTCCTGTTCTTCCACGGCCTCGACACCGGCCAGGTCGACTGGCCCAAGAGCAAGGGACTCAAGGACGCCATCGAGGCCGTCAAGAAGACCGGCAAGGTCAAGTTCGTCGGCTTCTCGACCCACGACGCCAAGATCGCCGAGCAGATCCAGAACGCCGCCGAGGGCGGGTTCGTCGACGTCATCATGCTCAAGTTCAACCCGTGGCTGGACAAGGAATCGCCGCTGAACAAGGCCCTCGACGCCTGCCACAAGCGCGGGATCGGCCTGGTCTCGATGAAGCAGATCGCCGGCCAGGCCCTCAAGGTCACCCAGGAGCGCGTCCCGACCCTCAAGGCGCGGAACCTCACCCCCGCCCAGGGGCTCCTGCAAGCGATCTGGAGCGACGAGCGGTTCTCGGCCTCGTGCGTGACCTTGCGGAACGTCGAGCAGGCCGTCGAGAACGCCGACGCCGCCCGCCGCTTCGAGCCCCTCAAGCAGGCCGAACTCGACGAGCTGCGCGCGGCCGTCCTCGCCGCCGGGCCGACCCTCTGCCCCAACTGCGACGGCCGATGCTCCGCCGCCGCCGGGACCAAGGCCAGCCTCTGCGACCTCACCCGGTTCTATACCTACCACGAAGACCACGGGATGCGCGGCCACGCCCGCGATTGCTACGCCGGCCTCACCGCCGAGCAGCGCGACTGGGCCGGCGCCGACCTCGACGCCGCCCGCGAAGCCTGCCACCACAAGATCGACTTCGCCACGATCCTCCCCGAAACCGACCGCCTCCTCGGCTGATCCTCGCGGGCACGGCCTTTGCGTCCCCATCCCTTCTCATGGGGACGCCAAGCCGACCGCCGAAATCCAAGCTCAAGAAAAACCCCGAGTCCGAGCCCGAGCCGACCGTGGTCCACGTCGACCCGGTCGTTTCCGCGCGCTCGGCGGGGCTCCGCCACGTCGTCGACACCGGGCCGGGCTTCGGGCGGCGGGCCACGAAGGCCGGGTTCACGATCCTCGGCCTCGACGGCAAGCCGGTGCGCGACGCCGAGCACCTGGCCCGGATCAGGGCCCTGGCGATCCCGCCGGCCTGGGTCGGGGTCTGGATCTGCCCCGAGGCCGACGGCCACCTCCAGGCCACGGGTCGCGATGGCAAGGGTCGGAAGCAGTATCGCTACCATCCCCGCTGGCGGACCGTCCGCGACGAGTCGAAATACGGCCGGATGATGGCCTTCGCCGCCGCCTTGCCCTCGATCCGTGGGCGGGTCGACGCCGACCTGTCGCGGCCGGGCTTGCCCCGGGAGAAGGTCCTGGCGGCCGTGGTCCGGCTCCTGGAAACGACCCTGATCCGGGTCGGCAACGAGGAATACGCCCGGACCAACAAGTCGTTCGGCCTGACCACGATGCGCGATCGTCACGTCCGGGTCGGCCGAAAATCGGTCCGGTTCGAGTTCAAGGGCAAGAGCGGCGTCCGCCACGAGATCGACCTGGCCGACCCCCGGCTCGCCCGGATCGTCGGCCGGTGCCGCGACCTCCCCGGACAGGAGCTGTTCCAGTACCTCGACGGCGACGACCAGCCCCGGACGATCGACTCGGCCGACGTCAACGCCTACCTCCGCGAGGTGTCCGGCCAGGACTTCACGGCCAAGGACTTCCGGACCTGGGCCGGGACCGTCCTGGCGAGCCTGGCCCTCCGCGAGTTCGAGGCGTTCGACTCCGCGACGCAGGCCAAGAAGAACCTCGTCGCCGCCATCGAGCGCGTCGCCGAGCGGCTGGGCAACACCCCGTCGGTCTGCCGGAAATGCTACGTCCACCCCGAGGTGATCGGGGCCTACCTCGACGGCTCGATGCTCCGGACCCTCCAGCAGCGGGCCGAGGACGAGATGGCCGACGGCCTTGGGACCCTCCGCCCCGAAGAGGCCGCCGTCGTCGCCCTCCTCCAGCAGCGCCTCCGCCGGGCCATCGACGAGTCTTGAAGGCCAGCGAGGGGCCAAAACAAGACCGGGCGGGTCCGCCAAGCCGGCCGACCCGCCCGAAATCCCGCGCGATCCGCAGAGGCCAAGGTGGCCGATCAACGACGCTTCGGCGGGAGGAAGTGGAACCCCGAAGGCGTGATCGTGACCGTGGCCGCCGGCCCGCTGATGTCGCGGACCGAGTGGACGACGAAGGCGCCGGTCGGCGACGGCTTGACGCCGGGATTGGTCTCGCCGCTCCAGGTCACCGAGTCGGTGAGCGACTGGCCGGGGTGCAGGACCCTGTTGACCGCGATCATCGGGTTCGGCCCGAAGTTCGACCGCCAGACTTCCTTGCCGTTCTGGGTCACGCTGAATCCCTGGAAGCTCGCCCCATCGGTCACGACGATGTCATGGTTGCTGGTGTTGGTCTCGGTGAACGTCAACACAATCGGCTGGCCGGAGCCGACCGAGGCCTGGCTCACCGTCAACGTTTCGGACAGCCCGGCGACGGCCGACAGCAGCGATTTGCCTTCGAGCAGCTCGACGGCCGGGCGATGAGCCTGACGCATGGGAAATCCCTCCAGGGAAAAGTGTGTCCGGTGGATTCATACAGCTTCCGTGCCATCCGTCACGCGAATCGGCGCGAACCACCCCGTCAAACCTTCGATTCGCCGACCTTGGCGAGCGACCGGCGGACGAACCCGACCACGGCGCCGCCGCTGATCATGCCCAGCAGGTAGATCCCGACCACCAGCAGCGACAGCGGCGCGGTGAGTTCCCAGGCCAGGAAGCGGACCGATTGCACGGCGTTGTTCTGGAGGGCGAACGCCGCGACGGCCGCCAGGAAGACGAGCAAGAGCGCGAGCTGGAGGAATCTCATGGGGTGACTCCGGTCGGGGTGGAAGCGGGGACGGGGACGGCGAATCGCAAGTGATGGGCGCAGTGAATCCGGTGGAACGCGGCCCACTCGTCCCGGGTCAAGGGCCCGAGGAGAGGGTGGGCCGGGAAGGGCCCTTCGGCGCGCCCCAGGGCCGCGATCGCCTCGCCGAGGGATCGCGCCGCGGCCCGCTCGTCGACGCCCGGCGGCGGGTCCAGGGCCGGCATGGGCACCTCGAGACCTTCGGGAATCCGCCCCCGCCGGAAGAAGACCAGGCGGACGGGAAGATATTTCGCCCGGGTCCAGGAATGGCGGAGCGCCGCCACGATCGGCGAACCGCCGGCCGGCGGCGAACGCCGCCGGCCGGTCAGGCGGACCGCCACGGCCAGGTGGTGGAGGATCTGGCCGAGCGACCAGTTCCCCACCGTCCGGTGCCCTTCCAGGAGGCGGTCGACGTCGGTCATCACCTCGTCGAGCCGGTCGAAGGTCAACCCGCGTCGTCCCGTCATCGGTCGCCGCCTTTCCAACGGGTCCTGGGAAACTCCGCTCGCGGCCAGTCTACCCGCCCCGGCCTCGTTTGCGGAGGGGAACTCCCCGACGATCGGCCGCGAACCGCCCGAGGAGCCCGCCGCCGCCCGATGGACCGCGCCGCGACCGGCCCGTAGAATGGGCCCGGCCGCCCGATCCTCCGGCGGCCTCCCATCGCGAGAGTGGCGGAACTGGCAGACGCGCAGGATTTAGGTTCCTGTGCCGCAAGGCGTGAGGGTTCAAGTCCCTCCTCTCGCATTTCTTCTGTAAATCTTGGTTTACGGCGAACGGTGCGAGGTTGTTTCTGAGAGGATGATCTGGGTTTGGTAAGGATTTGGTAGGATCGCCCGCGTCGCATCGCGGTGACATTGCCCGAGAAGGGGCCACATGGCAGCGCTCCAGGAGCAGAACTGCAGCTACCGGGTCTTCTTCAATCACAGGGGAAGCAGCGGGCATTCACGCTCGGCAAGATCACCGTTAGTAGGTCTCCGGAAGCTCACCCCGTCGCCTACGTTCAAAGTGGCAGTCATGTACGCCGTCTTCTCGGCTATTTGCAACTGGCTCCATCCTCGCCAGGTCGGGCAAGTCGGTCGGATAGCCCAATTCGTCGCGGAGAATTTCCGCTAGGTCCGGCTCATGCCTTCTGGCCCATAATGCTCGGATCTTAAAAATCTTCCGGCGCCGAGCTTCGTTCATATCGGGGTGATCGAGCCTCAGGAATCGTATCACCCTCTTCCCGTCTCGGGTTAGCCCCTCAATCGTCCCGTCATCATGGACTCGAAAGTGGGTGGCATAGGCATTCCTGCACGGGTCAAGGACAGGCCACTGTGTCTGCTTGAACGAGTTGCAGCGGCAGCATGAATACACGAGATTGCTGTACACACAATCGAGCCCAGGGGCTAGCTTGTTGGGCTTGAGGTGTTCCACGCTGAATGAGGCCTGACCGTCTAACCATCGCTCGCGACGGAGGCAAAATACACATCGGAACTCAAACTCATCCCGGAGCCAAGGCTTGTAGCTCCGGTAATCCGTATAACCGGATGGGCCGTGCCGACGACGGTGCGCGGAATTAGGATAGGCGAAGGGCGTGGGTTCCGTCTCGGTTGACATGCCTCGTCACGCCCTCAGCTATTGCGTATACGCTCTTCGAGCCAATCCAGGTCATCAAGCACAATGGGCGAGACGGTATCAAGATACCTGTCGGCCGCATCCTGCAGTAGTTGTAACTCGGCCGCCTCGGCTTCGTCGAGGCCGTCCGTCAGTTCCTTGTCGATGAGAAGCGCTCGACGCTCATTGAATTCCTCCCAGTCGAGCACAGGATCTGAAACCCCAGCCAAGAGCCGCATGGGCATAAAAGATGGCAGGTCATAGCCGCCAAACTCGAATGGCACAGGGCGTTCCGCGCCGCTGAAGAATTCGAGGAGTTGGCGTTCCAGCTTCGCCGGCAGGTCGTAACCTCGGAGGATAATGCCGTCGATTTTTAGTAGTACGCTGCGTCTCGCCTCGCGAGACAAAGCCGATTGATCGGGTTTTCCAGAGCGGGCCGAATAATCGTTGACCAGCGAGACGATGGTCTGGCGGTCATCGCCAGTCAACTGAGGGAAGGGAACGTCCTTCAGCTTGATGATGTGATTGTCGCGGTCTCTCTGGTGCGCAGTCAGATAGGCGTTCGCGACGGGACCGTTGATGATGGCCGCAACCACTTCCAGCGGCGGCCCGTCCGTTTTGGGCCAGAAAGCATGGAAACGCTGAGCACAGATCATCCCATCCCGGTCCACGAATGCGGCGATCCTCCAGTGACCTCGCCGAATCCTGGAGGCATTCATGACCACCTTGGGATGTTCCCAGCCGCAGTCGATAATATTGCCTATGAGATTGGTCCGATCGACATTCAGATACACCACGCGGGGAGCCTGGTAGGCGAATAGATTCTGCTCGACTCTGCCGAAGCCACGTTTGAAGCCAGGCCTCTCCGTATCCGAGATGCAATTCTCCTCATCGAACTTCGTCCATTGGATGCCGCGGTGAAAATTTCCAAATTCGCCCAGCTTTGAGGCCCGATCGAGATGGTCCCAGACTTCCGCGAGGACGGGAACGATCAGGCTCGTCGCGACTTTCTCCGGCGTCCGCTCCGCGACGCTTCTCCTCGAAACCCGATACTGCGACAAGAATTCCTTCTTGTCCTTGGGGTGGACCTCCGCATAAAAAACGCTCGTGCGATCCGAATTCCCCCTTGGATGCTTCGCAAGCAAGAGCGCGCTTTCGACCCTGGACACGTAGAACAGATCGTCCGGAAGGGCGATCGCGTCGATACTGTCAAAGCGGCGAGCAAGCCGTTCCCTGATTTGACGGAAACCTACCCCATCGATAATGTTACGCGGCAGGACGAACCCCAACATGCCGGCAGAAGGCAAGTCATCAAGGACCCTATTAAGCAGCTCGACCGGCTTATGCACCGAACTAAGGTTCCCATAGCTGGGCCGTTCGGCCACGGTGAAATCCTCGAACGGCGGATTGCAGAGGATGATCCGCGATGCTTTGACAGCATCAGCAAGAAGGTCGCCCTTGAAGACGTCCTGACGGTCGAGTTTCCACCCGTTCGAGTTGGGGAAGTCGGCGAGAATAAGGCAAAGCTTGCTCACTTCGAGAGCAAAAGCGTCAATCTCTATTCCGCGAAGCATCTTCACGAAGTACGCGTGCCGATCTCGTAATTCCATGTGCGGAGGGAGCAGATTACGGAGTCGCTGCAGAGCCGCAACGAGGAAGATGCCGTGGCCGGAACAGGGCTCAAGTACCGTGCGCTCGTGCTGCGGTAATTCCTCAAAGGGTAGATTGCGGACGATGTAACGAGCGATGCTCGAGGGGGTTCCGTGGATGCCAAACTTCTTCCGCAAGTCTTTCGTAACGAATGTGTATTCGTAGATGTAAGCGAGAACCTCGACCGAAAGGTTCTGGAAGTTGAGACGACCCCAGAGCGTAGACTGGACGGCCTCCCATACCTTCTGGTCAGGAAGCACACCCGCATCTCTGCCGTAATAGTCCTCGACGCGGGACAAAACCTCGGACGGCGCTGTCCCGCCCGATAGGTCGCCGAATCCCGGCACCTCGCGATCGTGCAAAATCTTCGCGGCAAGAACGCGGAACACCAACCGGAAGAGCCCTTCGAGTTCGGCTGGCGCCAGCTCCTCCCAGCCCTTTCCGGAAACCTTCTGGGCTTGCACCAGGGCGTCATTCAGCAACCGGTGCAACTTTTCGCGGATCTGGTGTTCGAGCGCGGGGATTAACCCGATGTCGAAGAAATCAAGCTGCCGGGGACGAAGGTCCGGCTTTATGTTCTTCGCGCGGAGAACCGAATCAGGTGACCACCTCTCGGCGTTCTTGGCGAATACGGCCGCCACCTCATCCGGGTGAAAGAGCCTTAATTGATGCGCTAATTTGGGGTCCCGGCTCACGCCCCACGCCGAGACGCTGTCTTCAAGAATCTCGAAAACGTAGGGAGCCCCGAGCGCCCGAAAGTCCGAAACCAGCTTGGCCCCGGATTTCTGCGCGGTCGGTACGACGGCGAGGCAGGCGGTCTCGTAGGTGGTGGGAGTCTGACCGAATGCGGCCAGAGGAGCGACCCGTTTAGGCTCGCCGGGCTGGAACCAGTCGACGAAAGAATAGTCTTCCTGGAGCAGAGCCCCTTCGTATCCGAGATTCTTGATCTCCGATGCGACCGCGTCGTAGAGTCGGCTTTGGGCTTGGCTCGCGAACGCCGTCATTTCCGCTCCTGTAATCCGATACGAAGACTGATCCGCCCTCCTTCTATTGGCTTGCGATGTCCGCGTCTTCCTTCCACGACGACGCGCACCGTTCGGCTACTACTGGACAAGCCTGTACTAATGGTACAGGTGACGAGGAGGCGTTACCAGTCCCAGGTATCGGCAATCAGGTCACCGCGCGCATAAACTCAACACGAGCCATCGCAAGATGTTAGGCACGACAAGTTGCGAGGTTTGAAGAAAATTTCCGGCTTCTTCCGTTATTATGCCATACGAAGAGGGCGCAGGGCGAGACTTGCCCTAAACCGAAGGTGGCCGACGCCAAGGCCTACGACGCGGCCATCGCCCCGCTGGCCGGAGAGTTCGCCCGCCTGAACTTCCCGAGAGCCGCCTGATGGTAACAAAGATGGTAACGGGACTGGCCGTGCCACCCCAATCCGGGTAAAATGTCACGCAGGTAGGCCGATTTTGTAACCGGCTTGCTCGGCAACGACTTAAATACCAATCAAGCCTCACCGCGATGCGACGTCGGGGCGAAAAACTTGGGATTTAGGTTCCTGTGCCGCAAGGCGTGGGGGTTCAAGTCCCCCCTCTCGCATGGCGCGTGCCCGACCCAGGACGACCGGAACGAGGCGAGCGGAGGACGTCGACCGCCATGAAGTCGTTCACCGAGCACCTGACCTTCACCGTCCCAGCGCGGATGGCGTTCCTGAACATCACCCCGACCGTCGAGGAGATCGTCCGCAAGAGCGGGATTCGCGAGGGCCTGGTCCTCTGCAACGCCATGCACATCACCGCCAGCGTCTTCATCAACGACGACGAGCCCGGCTTGCACGAGGACTACAAGGCGTGGCTCGAAGGGCTCGCCCCGTTCGACGCCTCGCCCCAACGGTACCGGCACAACCGGACCGGCGAGGACAACGCCGACGCCCACCTCAAGCGGCAGGTGATGGGACGGGAAGTCGTGATCGCCGTCACCGCCGGCAAGCTCGACTTCGGCCCCTGGGAACAGGTGTTCTACGGCGAGTTCGACGGCCGGAGGCCCAAGCGGGTCCTGGTCAAGGTGATCGGCGAATGAGCCGGGATCGAGCATGACCTGAATCGATGATCTTCGAGGAGGTGGCCGTGAAAATCCCCCGCTTCTCGATCTCGGGCCTGATGGCCGTGGTGGTGCTGGTGGCCCTCAACTTCGCGGCCGTCAGGGCGATCCTGATCGTGCCCATGTTTCGAATCATGCTCGGCGAGTTGCTCCTTTGCGGCGCCCTGCCGATGGCGAACGTCCTGGCCGTCGGGCTCATCCCCTTCTTCCGGTCCCGGCCCGGACCCGGCGAGGCCCGCCCAACCCGGGTGGGCTTCGTGACCTTCGGCGCGGCGGCGTTGCTCCTGTACCTCGTCCTCGCCTTCCGGGCCACCGGCCCGGTCCACGAGGGCATCGGGGGCTGGATTCGAGGGATGAACCTTTCGCCGGGGCTACCCGCCGTGACGGCCGCCTCGATCTCCCGCAACTGGCCCTGGCGGCGCTCGGCGGCTGGCTGGGGCGGACCTATTCCATCCATGTGAGCGTCGTCGTCCGGAGAAGGAGGCCCCCCGAGCCCGCCTTCGACCCGACCCCCGAACGGCTGGCCGGCGCCGGGGGCGTGGCGACTTGACCCGTCCCCGATATTGCCCCCCGGGAGGCCCGGCCCTGACGATCCGGTCGGGACTGGGTTGAAGGGGTGGGGAACCTTCGCCGAGAATGGAGCGTATGATGAGGGGGGGCGACGAGCCCGCTCGACTTCCCGAGGTCGTCCCGACGCAGCATTTCCCCGAGCCGCCGCGAGGAGTCCGCCATGATGATCATGACCGAAGAGACGACCCTGTGGCAGCGGAACCTGGCCTCGCTGATCCGCACCGGCCTATTCACCCGGGCCGAGGTGGTCGAAGTGAAGGGCCTCCACGCCGTCGTCGGCGTCTACCCGGACGGCTCGCACTCCGCCCCGCTGGCTAAGTACGGCGTGCGTCGGAGGGCCGAGGAGGCCGCCGCCGTCGCCCGGCGCCTGGCCGAGCCCGCCGTCGGCGTCGAGGTCAATTAATCAGCCCGGACCCCACCCGCCCGCCGAGCGACGGCCGACCCGGTCGCCGCGGGCGGGCGGCCCCGTTTGATCGGGCGGGCCTCGGGGCCGGCCCGTGATTTGCTCGCTAGCCCCGGCTCAAGGAGCCCGGGGAGCCGCCGACGGGGAGGTCCGAGGTGGGGATCGCGGTCCGCAACCTGTCCAAGCGATTCGGGGACTTCGCCGTCGACGGCGTCTCGTTCGAAGTGCCCTCGGGACAGCTCGTCGCCCTGCTCGGCCCGTCGGGGTCGGGCAAGAGCACGATCTTGCGGATCATCGCGGGTCTGGAGCCGGCCGACTCCGGCGAGGTCGAGTTGACCGGCGAGGACGCCACCCACCTCCCGGTCCAGCGGCGCGGGGTCGGGTTCGTGTTCCAGCACTACGCGCTGTTCCGGCACATGACGATCCGCCAGAACGTCGCCTTCGGCCTGGAGGTCCAGCGCCTCCCCAAGGACGAGATCCGGCGGCGGGTCGACGAGCTCCTGGAGCTGGTCCAGCTCGCCGGCTACGCGGGCCGGTATCCGTCGCAGCTTTCCGGGGGCCAGCGGCAGCGGGTGGCGCTGGCCAGGGCCCTGGCGCCCCGGCCCAAGGTGTTGCTCCTGGACGAGCCGTTCGGGGCGCTCGACTCGCGGGTCCGCGACGAGTTGCGGACCTGGCTCCGCAGGCTCCACGACGAGGTCCATGTCACCAGCCTGTTCGTGACCCACGACCAGCAGGAAGCGTTCGAGGTTTCCGACCAGATCGTCGTCCTGAACCGGGGCCAGGTCGAGCAGATGGGGCCGCCGCAAGAGCTTTACGAGAACCCGGCCTCGCCGTTCGTCACCGAGTTCCTCGGCGCCGTCAACGTGTTGCGGGTCGAGACGGTCCTCGGGATGGAGACCATCCGCGACGAGGCGCCGTTGCCCCTGGACCTGCCCAGCCCCGACGGCCCGGTCCTGGTCTACGTCCGGCCGCACGACCTGGAGATCACCCGCCAGAGCGACGGCCGCCCCGCCTGGTTCGCGAGGGTCAAGCGGCTCACCCGCCTGGGCGGCCTGGTCCGGGTCGAGCTGGTCTTGCACGAGGGATCGAACTTGCTGGTCCAGCTCACCCGCGAGCGGGCCCTCGAACTGAAGTTGGCCGAGGGGGATGACATCTACGTCGTCCCCCGCGACCTCAAGGTCTTCCAGGACCGGCGCGAGTCGTTCGTCGAGAACTACGTCATCTGATCGAAACCGGACCGACCGGACCCGGAGGCCCGTCGACGCATGCACCCGCCGCCGCCGCCGCTGGTCTGGGCCGCCGACATCTGGCCTTCGATGTTCCACCTCGGCCCCTCGGTCGCCGAGAAGGCGCTGCGGGCGATCGTGGTCTACCTGTTCCTGGTGGCGCTGCTCCGCGTGTTCGGCAAGCGGGAACTGGCCCAGTTGAACCCGTTCGACCTGGTGGTCCTGCTGTCGCTGGCCAACACCTTGCAAAACGCGATCATCGGCGACGACACCTCGGTCACCGGCGGCCTGATCGGCGCCTTCACCTTGTGCGCGTTCAACTACCTGATCGTCCGGTTCCTGTTCCGGCACCGCCGGCTCGACCAGATCATCGAGGGCAAGCCGGCCGTCTTGATCGAAGCCGGCAAGGTCCGGGGCCACGCCCTCGACCGCGAGCTGATCAGCCGGTCCGACCTCCTGAGCATCGTCCACCGCCAGGGCTTCTCCCGGCTCGAAGAGGTGGAAACGTGCATCCTCGAACCCGGGGGCACCTTCGCCATCGAGGGCAAGGTCCCGCCCCCCGGCGAACGCCACCAGGGCGAGCTGCTCGCCCGCCTCGACGCCCTGTCCCGCCAGGTGGCCGACCTCCAGGACCAGATCCGTCGATCGGGCACAACCTCCGACAAACGCGAGTGAAGCCCCGCGTTCCCGAATAAATTGAGAAGAGGGAACGCGAGCGGCTTCGCGGGCCCCGGTCGCTTAGAATGAACTGGATTCGTCTCGATGGGCCGAGGGGGCCGGGTTTTCCATGAGTCGCGTGGTCGCCAGCTTGCCGGGGTCGGTCGAGGAGCTTTGCCTGATCCGGCTCGGCCTGGTCGTCAAGAAGCTCCGCGCCCTGCCGTTCGCCCTGGGCCTGGGCCGGGCGATCGACCGGGCGAGCCGCGAGGCGACGGCCTCGGGCGCGGGCCTGCTCCGGTCGGAGACGATGCTCGCCGGCCGGGGGCATCTCGTCGTCCTCCAATATTGGGCGAGCTTCGCCCAGCTCGAAACGTGGTCGCACCAACCGCCCCATTCGGATTGGTGGAAGCGGGCGGTCGAGCGGATGCGGACCAAGGCCGACTTCGGGATCTACCACGAGACGTACCTCGTCCCCAGGGCCGGCGTCGAGTCGATCTACCTGGATTGCCCGCCGGTCGGGCTGGCGGCGTTCGGGACGACCGGCGAGGCGGTCGGCCGGATGACGACGAGTCGCGATCGGCTAGGACGGCGCGAGGATCGGAATTGATCGGGCCGACGGGCCGGAGGGCGGGGCCGATGGGATACTGGGGAGTCCGGAGCTACGAGAACGACGAGGCCGACTTCGCCCTCGACGCCGGGTTCGACCGGGTCCACGGCGCGACCTATGAAGACCTCATGGACGACGGCAACCCCCTCACCGTCGCCCAGGTCCAGGAAAAGCTGGCGAACCCCGAGACCCTGGCGGCGGCGGTGGCCTCCTTCGAGGCCGAGATGGGCCGCGACTGGGAAAGCTGGGACGAGGTCGAGCGGGTGGGATTCGTCGGGATCGTCGTCCGCCACGCCGAGCTGGGCATCCCCATCCCCGACGACTGGCGCGAGCGGGCCCTGACCCTGCTCCGCGACGAGGCCGCCGACTGGGACGAGGCGACGCTCCGCAAGTTGAGGCGACAACAAGAGATCGAGTTGTTGATGGGTTCGTCCCGCTCGTGACGAGGAGGGCGGATGCGGGTCCGGGTGGATCGATCTTGGGTTCGTTTCGCCCCGGGCCTGGCCGCCTGGCTGGCCCTGGTCCTGGCCACGCCGGGAGGGGCCGCTCCCGACGCGCCGAGGCCGGGCGACGACGCCACGTATCGGCCCACGGTGATGGTCCGCAAGGGCCTGGCCCTGGGGACCGGCACGGTGATCGCCTCGGTGGAGGGGGAAACCCTGGTCCTGACCGCCGCGCACGTCGTCGAGGACCCCGGCCCGCTCCGGGTCGAGCTGTTCCGGTACAACCTGGGGTTGGAGCGGGCCCGGGGGGTCAAGGGGTTCCCGCGCCGGCTGGCCGCGACGGTCGTGGCCAAGGACGTCGCGGCCGACCTCGCCGTGCTCCGGATCAAGGGGCAGCTCGCGCTCCCTTACGTGGCCCGGATCGCCCGGGGCGACGCGGCCCCGCCGTCGGGGACCCGGGTGACCACCATCGGGTTCGACATGGGGGAGCGGCTGATCGGCTTCGCCACCAAGATCCGCCGGGTCGACCGGGTCGACATGGAGAAGGGGGGCGGCGACCGGCCGTTCCTGGTCACCGAGGACCCGCCCGAACTCGGCCGATCCGGCGGCGGCCTGTTCCGCGAAGACGGGGCGCTGGTCGGCGTGTGCGTGGCCCGGGCCGAGTTCGCCCGGGGGCGGAAGATCGGCCTGTTCAGCACCCTGGGCAACGTCAAGCGGCTCCTCGGGACCAACGAAGACCTGGCGGCGGCCGTCGCGAGGGTCCCGGGGCCCGCCACGGCCTCGGGTCGTTGAAAAATTCCGAACCGTCGGGCCGGCCCGGGCGAATTGATTGTCAATGGGCGCCCGATCGGACAGAATAGAAGGGAAGAGGGCGCGAGCGTCCCGCGCCGGGCGGTCGAGGGCGACCCGACCCCGCATCCGTACCCGTTCCTGGAGGTTTGACCCTTGCAGACCAATAACCCGGCTTTCAACGACAACTTGCTCGCCCACTTCGACCAAGCGACCACCCGCGGCACCACCATGACCGTGCAGGGGACGGCGATCAAGTCGTTGTTCCTGCTGGCGATCCTGATGGCCGCCGCCGCCTGGTCGTGGACCACGGCCTCGGCCGGCGAGATGGGCCAGGGGATGCTGATCGGCTCGGCGATCGGCGGCTTCGTCCTGGCCCTGGTGACGATCTTCAAGCCGACCCTGGCCCCCTGGACCTCGCCGGTCTACGCCGCCCTGGAAGGGATCTTCCTGGGCGCGTTGTCGCAGCAGATCGACCTCCGCTACGAAGGCATCGCCATGCAGGCCGTGGCCCTGACCGGCGGGGTCACGTTCTTGATGCTGTTCGTCTACATGACGGGGCTCATCAAGGTCACCGGCAAGCTCACCTCGGCGATCGCGGCGGCGACCGGGGCGATCGCGCTGGTCTATCTCGTCTCGATGGTCGTGCAGATGACCGGGCATCGGTTCCCGTTCATCCACGAGGCCAGCACCTTTGGGATCGGGTTCAGCGTGTTCGTGGTCGGCCTGGCCGCGTTCAACCTGCTGCTCGACTTCGACTTCATCGAGCGCGGCTCGGCGGCGGGCCTGCCCAAGTCGATGGAGTGGTACGGGGCGTTCGGCCTGATGGTCACCCTGGTCTGGCTGTACCTGGAAGTCCTCCGGCTGCTCCAGAAGCTCAACAGCCGCCGCTGATCGGGCCCGGCCGCGCCGGCTTCGCGAAGCCGAGAGAGGGCGGGCCGCCGGGCCCGCCCTTTCTTCGTTGCTCGCCGCGTCGACCGAGTAGCCTGCCATCCCAGCCCTCTGATGCCGGTCAGCCTTCCTGCCGGGTCCCGCCCCGGGTCCCGGCGTGGAAGCCGTAGCGGCCGGCGATCTTCTCGTGGCCGGGCTTGGTCCGGGCGTAGACCCAGGCCACGTCCTTGACGGTCGCCCCATCGGGGCCGACGAAGTCGACCCAGTGGCACGTCCCCTTCGACGGGCAGGTATAGGTCCGGTCGGTGGTGACCAGGGCCCCCTGGGCGACGCTCGCCGGGTCGAAATACCAGTTCCCTTCGAACTTGAAGACCTGCTCTCCCTCCTCGGCGCGGGCGAGGACGGCGTCGGTGGTCGGTTCCTTGATGGTGATGCTCATGGTCGGCTCGTTCCCCGATGGACAACCCCGAAGGCCGGCGACCCAGCCTTGACCCCGGCATTGTAGGCCGGCTGGGATGAGGACGCCGGCTTCGAGGCTGGCGAGCAGCGGCCGGTCGGGTGTAACCAGATCCTCTGGTGGTGAGTCGATCGACTTGGCAGACTAGGGCGATTGACCGACTCACCGCCGGAGGGCCGTCCCATGTCTCGCCAGATCGTCTCGCTGGAGATCGACCCGGCCCAC
>JAABUQ010005088.1_pt1 | contig 21511 bp, 18 predicted proteins | sample 5560001 | NCBI WGS metagenome assembly JAABUQ01 (sample SAMN10711888, study PRJNA513371) | rock metagenome | isolation source: Antarctica rocks | place: Antarctica: Victoria Land, Finger Mt nord | collected 2015-12-18
CGCCACGATCTTGGTGCCGGCGCCGGTGATGCCGAACTCGGCTGCCTGCTTGATGCAGTTGGTGGTGTCGTCGCCGGCGTTGCCGAGGCAGATCACCTTGGCCCCGCTCGCCTGCGCCGAGATCAGCGCGCTCGAGAAATCCGTGGTGCCCGGAAACGCATAGTACGTCCCACCGATCACCTTGCCGCCGCTCGCCTCGATGGTCTCGGTGGCGTAGCCCTGCATCGAATGGCCGCTGATGTAGTCGGCGGTAATGAAGTACCAGGTGTTGCCCCCGGCCTTGGTCACCACCTGCGCCACGCCGTGCGAGTTGGCCCAGAGATCGTAGGTCCAGTGGATCGAGTTCTCGGTGCAGTATTTCCCCGTGAGGTCCGGCACGCCGGCGCCGGTGAACACGACGAGCTTGTCCTTCTGCTTGGCAACCGAGGCGACCGAGATCGCCGCGGCGGATTGCGGCAGCCCGATCACGCAATCGACGCCGTTCTGGTCGTACCAGCCGCGCGCGACGGTGGTCGCGGTGTCGACCGCGGTCCCCATGTCGCCGACGATCACCTCGGCCTTGAAGCCGGGGTTGGCGTTCATGAAATCCGCGGCCGCCATCTTGGCGGTGACGAAGGAGCGCGGTCCGTCATTGTCGGAATACGTGCCGCTCTGGTCGTTCAGCAAGCCGACCCGGTAGACCGGCGCATCGGCCCTTGCGCTGCGTCCCAGCCAGAGTGCCGGCGCGGCGAGCGCGGCCCCTCCCAGCACGGTCCGCCGACCGAGCGCATCCTTCGTCATGGCATTCCCTCTGCTTTCGGCCGATCCGCCGACTTCGCTCCCTCTTAGCCGTGCTCGCGAGGCGGTTCCAGGGGTCAGCCAGGGAGGCCGAGCCGGTCCGCGATGCCGTAGCCCTGCGCGAGCTCGGCCAGCTTGCGCATAGTGCCCTCCTCGACCTCGACGCCGTTGGCGCGCCGGTCCACCTGCTTCTCGTGCTCGATCTCGCCCGGGTAGTAGACCCGACTGAACCCCTCCGCCGGCCGCGTGTCCTTCAGATAGCGGGCGAACTCGCCCACCTCGCGCTTGAACTCGGCAAGCGGGCGAAAGGCGTCGACCTTGAACGCCGCCATGAAGCAGCCGTCGTTATGCCGCCCCGTGGGCTCGATGCCGAAGCCGAGCCCGGTGAGCAGGCCGCACAGGATTTCCACCATCACCGCCAGGCCGTAGCCCTTGTAGCCCTCCGTGCCGCCGAGCGGCAGCAACGCGCCGCCTTTGCGGTGCTGCGTCGGGTCGGTGGTCGGCTTGCCCTCCTTGTCGATGATCCAGCCTTCCGGCACCGATTGGCCGCGGGCCACCGCGAGATTGATCTTGCCCGCCGCCACGGCCGCCGTCGCCATGTCGAGGAACAGCGGGCCGTCGAGGTCGGACGGCACCGCGATCGAGATCGGGTTGGTGCCGAGTCGCGGCTCCGCCCCGCCGAACGGCGCCACATGCTTGGGCGAGCGGCCGGAATCGGCGGTGATGAGGCCGATCATGCCCGCTTCGGCCGCCATCAGCGGGTAGCTCGCGAGCCGGCCGATATGGCCCTGGCGGAACACGGTGCAGGCAGCGACGTTCGCCGTGCGCGCCTTGTCGATGGTGTATTTCATCGCCCGCTCGTTGGCGACGTAGCCGAACGCCCAATTGCCGTCGACCACGGTCGTGGTCGGGCTTTCCTGCACGATCTGCCAGGGCGCGCCGGGCACGATGTGGCCCGCACGCACCCGCTCGATGTAGTTCGGGATCATGATGATGCCGTGGCTGTCGTGCCCGGTCATGTTCGCATCGACGCAGTGGCGCATCACCGTCTCGGCCTCGTCCGCCGGGGCGCCGCTGGCGACCAGCAGCGCTTCGCCGATCTCCTTGATCCGCTCGGTCTTCAGCTTCGGCATGGTCGCCTCCCTCTATCTCGCGAGATCCTAGCGCGCTTCGCCCGCGAACCCGGCCTGCAGCGCCGCGAGCCGCCGCAAAGCGTCCGGGCCGAGCGGCCCCTGGTTCGCCGCCGCCGCCGCGCGCTCGAACTCGTCGGGTGTCGCCATGCCGATCAGCACCGTGCCCACGCCCGGATGGGCGAGCGGGACGCGCAAGGCGGCTGCCGCGAGGTCGGCCGCATCTCCCTCGTCCACCAGCGGCGCGAGACGGCGGGCGCGCGCCAGATCGGCCTGGTAGTCCGTACCGGACGCGATCGGCGCCACGCTCGGCGCCGCGATCGGATGGCGCGCCGGGGTGCCGGACAGCGCGCCGCCCGCGAGCACCCGGATGACGATGACGCCCATGCCGGCCGCCTGCGCCCGCCCGATCAGGTCGCGATAATCCTGCGCCGGATAGCCGGCCGGCACCGGGCCGCCGGCGCTCGGGTTGAGCATGTTGTACGGCACCTGCGCCGTATCGAACGCGCCGCTCTCGACCACTTCGAGCAGCGAGGCCGTGTCGCCGACCGCGGTAATGCCGAGGAACCGCGCCTTGCCCTGCTCCTGCAGCCGCCGGAACGCGGGCAGCACCTCGTCGAGCACCGCACGCACGCCAAGGGCCTCGTCGCCGCTCTCCGGCGCGATCGGATTGTGCAGCTGGTAGAGGTCCACCCTGTCCCGCCCGAGCCGCCGCAGGCTTGCCTCCAGCGCCGCCGGGATCGCCTCGGCCAGCCGGCCGTGATCGGCGGGCGGGATGCGGACCTTGGTGCCGACAAGCGGGTCGGCGCCGATGTGCCGCAGCACGCGGCCCAGGTTCGTCTCGGAGGCGCCGTTGCCGTACTGCGGCGCGGTATCGAAGTAGTTGACGCCGAGCGAGAGGGCGCGGCCGACAGCGCGTTCCTGATCGGCCAACGCGCCCCGCACCATCAGGCCGCCCACCGCCCCGCAACCGAAACCGAGCGCGGAGACGGCGAGGCCGGTGCGTCCGAGTGTGCGTGTCTCCACCGTTGCCTCCTCACCCACATGGCGCGAGCAGTCGGAGGCTAGGTGCGGCTCCATGGAGCGTCAACGCGCCCCGTCGGCTTGGACATTCCGGCTCCCCTCGCTACATTGATGAGCTCTTGAGCGAGGGACGAGGATGCCGCGCTACGAGTACCGATGCGACCGGTGCGGAGGGTTCGCCGATACCCGTCCGATTGCCGAATACGCCGATCCGCAGGCATGCCCCGGCTGCGGCCTGATGGCTGAGCGAGCGCTTACCGTGCCGCAACTCGGCGCCGGCACCAGCGAACCCGCGTCCGTAAGCGCCGCGTGGCAGCCCGGCGGCGGCGCCCGCCATTTCGGCGGTTGCGGCTGCTGCGGCGGCAGCTCCGGCTTCCGCGCGGACCCGGTCCCGGCCGGATGAGGTCGAGCCCGCGCAAGCTTAGCTTCAAAGGTTCTGGCGGATGAGCGACGATCAGATCGCGCGCATCTTGGCCGCCTTGGAACGGCTCGAAACCGGCCAGGCGCAGCTCGCCACCGACGTGACGACGCTCCGCACCGACGTGACGACGCTCCGCACCGACGTGACAACGCTGCGAACGGAAGTAATGGCGCGCATCGATCGGCTGCAGAACACGGTAACCACGATCCGCGACGATATTACCGTGAACATGGGTCGAGCGGACCAAGCCCACCGCGCGGCCGACAACGTCCGTGACGAGCTGCGCGCGCTGAACGACGTCGTCTCCGGCGTCATGCGGCAGGTGCAGCGCCTCCAATCCGACGTCCGCGAACTACGCGGAGAACCCTGAGCCACCGCTCCGGCTTGCCCGCCACCCGGAACGGGCCGAAGCTTCGAGGGGCAGCAGGAGCATGGCCGATGCATGACGTGGTGATCCGCGGCGGGACGATCGTGGACGGGACCGGCGCGCCCTCCTACACCGGCGACCTCGCCATCGACGGCGGTCGCATCACCACGGTCGGCGGCAAGGCCGGCCCTGCCCGCCGCGACATCGAGGCGAACGGCAAGCTCGTCACCCCCGGTTGGGTCGATGTCCACACCCACTACGACGGCCAGGCGACCTGGGACCCCGTCCTCGCCCCCTCCTCCTGGCACGGCGCCACCACCATCCTGTTCGGCAATTGCGGGGTTGGTTTCGCGCCGGTCCGCCGTCAGGACCGCGACTGCCTGATCGACCTGATGGAAGGGGTCGAGGACATCCCCGGCATCGCCCTCGCCGAGGGCCTGCGGTGGGATTGGGAGAGCTTCCCCGAGTTCATGGACGCGCTGGAGCGGCTGCCGCGCAGCATCGACGTCGCCGCGCAGATCCCGCACCATCCGCTGCGCGTCTACGTGATGGGCGAGCGCGCGGTGCGCCGCGAGACCGCCACCGCCGACGACATCGCCGCGATGCACCGGCTCGCGGTCGAGGGGCTGCAGGCGGGCGCGTTCGGCTTCACCACCTCGCGCACCGAGCAGCACAAGACCACCTCGGGCGAGTTGGTGCCCGGCCGCCACGCCGAGGAGATCGAGCTGCTCGGCATCGGCCGCGCGCTCGGCGATGTCGGCGCCGGCGCCTTCGGGATGCTCAGCGATTTCGAGGACGAGGCGGCCGAGTTCGACTGGCTCACCCGGCTCGGCCGGGAAACCGGCCGGCCGCTCTGGTTCCTGCTCACCGACCGTTCGAGCGATCCCGAGCGCTGGCGGCGGCTGATGGGCCGCGTGCGCCGCGCCCGCGCCGAGGGAGCGGCGGTCACCGCCCAGGTCGCGGGGCGCCCCGTCGGCGTGATCCTCGGTCTCCTCACCTCCCTCACCCCGTTCACCGCCAGCCCGACCTTCGCGAGCCTGTCCGACCTGCCCGCGGCCGAGCGCCTTCTCCGACTGCGGGATCCGGCGGTGCGGCAGGCGATCCTGAGCGAACCGCCATCCGAAGCGCGGCTGGCCGTCCTGCCGCCGCTGCAGCGGCCGATCGCCACGCGATGGGACCGCATGTACGTGCTGGGCGACGAGCCCGACTATGAGCCGGACCCGTCGCGCAGCATCGCGGGGATGGCGGCGCGCACCAACCAGACCCCGGCCGAGTTCTGCTACGATTACCTGACCGGGGGCGACGGCGGGCGGATGCTGTTCTTCCCCGTCACCGGCTACGTCCACGGCGACCTCGCGCCGATCCGCGAAATGCTGACCGACCCCGCCACCTTGCTTGGCCTCAGCGACGGGGGCGCGCATTGCGGTCAGATCTGCGATTCCAGCCTGCCGAGCTTCATGCTCGCCCATTGGGTGCGCGACCGCTCGCGCGGCCCGCGCCTGCCGCTGGAGTTCGTGGTCAAGCGCCAGACCAGCGAAACCGCCGACTTCTTCGGCTTCCATGACCGGGGCCGGCTCGCTCCGGGCCTCAAGGCGGACGTCAACGTGATCGAGTTCGACCGCCTCCGCCTGCATCACCCGGAGCTGGTCCACGACCTGCCCGCCGGCGGCAAGCGCCTCGTCCAGCGCGTCGACGGCTATGCCGCCACCCTGGTCTCCGGCGTGCCGATCTTCGAGCACGGCGAGGACACCGGCGCGCGCCCCGGGCAACTGGTGCGCGCGGGGCGATGAGCGCGCTGCTCGGCCTCGACGGCCGCGCCGCCCTGGTGATCGGCGGCGGCCAGGGCATGGGGGAGGCGACCTCGCGCCTGCTCGCCGAGGCCGGCTGCGACGTGGCGGTGGCCGACATCGCCGAGGACCGCGCCGCCCGCGTCGCCGAACTGGTGACCGGGTTCGGCCGGCGTGGCGTGACGGTCATCGGCGACGTGCTGGACGACGTGCAGGTGCGCGGCATTGTCGCCGAGGCCGAGGAAAAGCTCGGCGGCATCGACATCCTGGTCTCCATCGTCGGCCAGTCCGCCTTCGCCCCGGCGCTGGAGATGGAGCCGGAGACCTGGGACCTGGATATGGACCGCAACCTTCGCTACTTCTTCGTGCTCGCCCGCGAGGTGGCCAAAACCATGATAAAGCGGGCGAAAGGCGGGGCGATGATCGGCATCGCCTCGGTCGACGGCATCCAGGGCTCGGCCAACCACGCGGCGTACGGGGCGGCGAAGGCGGGGCTCATCAGCCTGGTGAAATCGCTCGCCGTCGAATGGGCGCCGCACGGCATCCGGGTGAACGCGATCGCCCCCGGTCACATCGTCACCCCGCGGCTGTTCGACACCAACGAGCGGGCGGCGTTCTACGCCGACAGCCCGATCCCGATGCAGCGTCGCGGCCAGCCGGAGGATATCGCCAAGGCGGCCACCTTCCTCGCCTCCGACCTGGCGAGCTACGTGTCGGGCGCGACCCTGCCCGTGGACGGCGGCCTGCTCGCCGCCAACCTGATCGACGCCGGCCCCGTGTTCGGCCGACCGCCCCGCTAGCCGCGCCGGACGGACCGGACCAGCGCGCCGAGCCCTCGCAACCGGGCCAGCCCGGTGCCGTGAACCACGCGGATCAGCGCCCCCAGCTGTCCCGGATTGCCCGGATCCGGGCTCATGGACCCCTGATTATTGCCCGGATTCGGGCTCCTCGTGGCACCAACATTGCCCGGATCCGGGCTCCGCAAATGCGGCCGGAAGCGGCCTCGCCGAGCGCTCACGGTCTTCACCACCGTCAGTTCGAGCAGACCCTCCGCGCCCCGTGTCACCCCGAACCCGCTGCGCCCCCTGCCGCCGAACGGCAGCCTCGGGTCGGCGGTCGGCACGATCAGATCATTCACCACCACCGAGCCGGCCCTGACCCGCCGGGCGAACGCCAAGGCCGCCGCGTGCGGGCCGAACACGGCGGCGCCGAGCTCGTACGGGCTGGCGGCGGCCGCTGCAAGCGCGGCGTCCATGTCCGGCACGGCGAGCACGCACATCACCGGGGCGAACAGATCGTCCGTCAGCGCGGCGAGCGCGGCCGGGGCGCCGGCCAGCACGACCGGACCCCCGCCTGCCAGCACCCGGACCCCGTTGCCCCCCGCTCCGGCAAGCAGCCGCTCCACCCGCTCCGTCGCCTCGCGCGGCATCCGTCGCGGGGGGGCACCGGCCAAGCGCGCGCGCAACGCCGCCTCCAGGGCGGATGCCTGGTCCTGCGACACGAACACCCGGTGCGGCGCGATGCAGGTCGCCCCGCCATTGAGCCGCAGCCCGTAGGCGAGACAGTCGGCGACCAGGTCGAGCGCCGCACCCGGCAGCACGAACACGGCATCGTTACCGGAGAGTTCCATCGTGCAGGGCGTCAGATTCGGCGCCGCCGCCTGGAGCACGCTGATGCCGGTACGGGCCGAGCCGGTCAGCAGCAGCTTGTCAAAGCCCGCGCGCACCGCCGCTTCGCCCGTCGCGTGCGAATCGTCGAGCACGTGCAGCAGCCCGCGCGGCAGTCCGGCCTCGCGGAGCAAGGCGGCCAACGTGTCGAGCGGCGGCGCGCGACGGGGCGCGGGCTTGACGCAGACCGCGTTCCCCGCCACCAGCGCCTGCATGATCTGCACCCCCGGCAGGAACAGCGGATAGTTGCCGGGCGCCAGCACAAGCACAACGCCGTACGGCTCGCGCCTGATTTCGGCGCGCACGCCCATCAGCCAAGCGGGCCGGCGCCCCAGGGGCGCGCGCGGCGCCAGGATGCGCGCGGCGTGGTGTTCCAGAAATCGCGCCGCGTCGAGCAGCGGCAGGATCTCGGCCGCCAGCGTCTCCGCGTCCGGCCTGTGCCATGCCGTGCAAGCGAGCATCCGATCCATGTCGCGCAGCAGCAAGCGACGCATGGCGCCGATGATGCGGGCGCGCGCCGCGACCGACGTGTCGCGCCACTGCGCCGCCGCCGCGCGTGCCGCGGCCAGTGCCTCGGGCAATGCTGTGGTCACATCACGCTCGCTCATGCGATACCCTGACAAGTCGCCATTCGCACCTACATGCCCGGCCGGACGAGCGACGCAAGGGCGAGGACCACAACCGCATCATGAGCGTTGACGCTGCGACAAGACGGACCGGCGAACGGCGCCGGATCGGCATTATCGGCGCCGGTCCCGGCGGCTTGGCGACGGCCATGCTGCTCACCCGAGCCGGTGCGGATGTAACCGTTTTCGAGCGCCTGAAGCGCGTCGGCGGGCGCTCCGGCACCATCCTCGCGCCGCTCGAGGGCAGCGACCAGCAGTTCCGTTTCGACATGGGGCCGACCTTCTTCCTGTATCCCCGCGTGCTGGCCGACATCTTCGCCGCGTGCGGCAAGCAGCTCGATCGGGAAGTCGACCTGATCCGGCTCGACCCGCAGTACCACATCGTGTTCGAGGCCGGCGGCGAGCTGCAGGCGACCGGCGACATGGCGCGGCTCGCCGAGGCGGTGGCCAAGCTGTCGCCCGAGGACGCGCGCGCCCTGCCCCGCTTCATGGCCGACAACCGGGCGAAGTTCGCCGCCTTCCGCCCGGCACTCGAGTCCGCCTTCCACAGCGTGCGTGCCTTCGCCACGCCGGCGATGATGCGCGCGCTGCCCAAGCTCCGTCCGCATCGCACGGTAGACGGCGATCTCGCCACCTACTTCCGCGACCCGCGCGTTCGCCTGGCGTTTTCATTTCAAAGCAAATATCTCGGCATGTCGCCGTTCCAGTGCCCGAGCCTGTTCACCATCCTCGCGTTCATGGAATACGAGTACGGCGTCTGGCACCCGCGCGGCGGTTGCGGCGCGGTGATGGATGCGATGGCCCGGGTCGCGGACGAGCAGGGCGCCGACATTCGCTTGGGCGAGCCGGTGGAGGAAATCCTGTTCGAGGGGCGACACGCCCGCGGCGTGCGGACCGCCTCCGGCACGCACCGGTTCGACGCTCTGGTGGTGAACGCCGATTTCGCCAACACGATGCAAACCCTGGTGCCGGACCGGCTGCGACCCGCCTGGTCGGACGCACGCATCGCGCGCAAGAAGTTTTCCTGCTCCACGTTCATGCTCTATCTCGGCCTGGAGGGGCGGCTCGACCAGCTCTCGCATCACACGATCTACCTGTCGAAGGATTACCGGAGGAACGTCGACGAGATCGATTCCGGCCTGTCCCCGCCGCAAGATCCGTCCTTCTACGTGCAGAACGCCAGCGTGACCGACGACACCTTGGCGCCGCCGGGACATTCCACGCTCTACGTGCTGGTGCCGGTCGGCAATCTCACCGCCGACGGCGCCGACTGGCCGGAGATCCAGGCGCGCTACCGCCGCCTCACGCTCGACCGGCTGGCGCGCCTCGGCGTGCCCGACATCGAGCAGCGCATCCGCTTCGAGAAGATGCTCACCCCGGTCGACTGGCGCGACGAGATGGCGATCCATCGCGGCGCCACCTTCAACCTCGCGCACTCGATGGGGCAGATGTTCCACATGCGGCCGCGCAACCGCTTCCGCGACATTCCCGGCATGTACCTGGTCGGCGGCGGCACGCATCCGGGCAGCGGACTGCCGGTGATCTTCGAGAGCGCGAAGATCACCGCGCGCCTGCTCGCGGAAGACCTCGACCTGCAGCCCGGCTGGACCGTCCCCCTCGAAACGCCGGCGCCGTTGCGCGAACCGGCGCTGGCGGACGTGCCTTGAGCGCGGCGCTTCCCGTCGGCGTGATCGGCGGCGGCCTGGGCGGGCTCGCCGCCGCCTGCACACTCGCCGCGCGAGGCCACCAAGTCGTTCTGTTTGAGAAGAACGAATGGCTCGGCGGCAAGGCGGCGGTGCTCGAAGAGGGCGGCTTCCGGTTCGACATGGGGCCGACCATCTTCACCGTCCCCGACGTCCTCCGCCGGGTGTTCGACGAGTGCGGCGTGCGCATGGAGGATCGGCTGGACATGCGCCGCCTCGATCCGCAATGGCGCTGCTTCTTCGACGACGGCTCGGTGCTCGACCTGCACGACCGTATCGACGCGACGACGCGCGCGATCGCCGAGTACGCGCCGGGCAACGAGGCCGGGTTCCGCGAGTTCATGCAGGTCTCGGAGCGGCTGCACGGCATCTCCCAGAAGTTCTTCTTCTGGCGCTCGGTCGAGGGCATTCGCGACACGATCGACGTGAAGAAGAACTTCGAGATCGGCACCCTGCGCGACGTCATGGCGCTGCGCATGGGCGCCACGGTCGCCGGCACCATTCGCGGCAAGGTGCGCGACAAGCGCGTCGCGCAGATGCTCGACCATTTCGTGCAATACGTCGGCTCCTCGCCGTACGGGTCGCCCGCCGTGCTGTGCGGCATCGCCCACATGCAGACCAACGACGGCGTGTGGTATCCGATGGGCGGCACCCGCGCCGTGCCGGCGGCGTTGGCCGAGCTTGCGGTCGAGCGCGGCGTCGCCATCCGCACCGGCGTCGGCGTGTCGGAGATCGTGCGCGACGGCGGCCAAGCGCGCGGCGTCGTGCTCGACAGCGGCGAGACGGTGCCGCTCGCCGCCGTGGTGTCCAACATGGACAGCGTGCGCACCTTCCGCGAGCTGGTCGGCGGCGAGCCGGCGCTGAAGTTCGGACGCCGCTGGAAACGCGAGCCCGCCTGTTCCGGCGTCGTGCTGTATCTCGGCCTCGATCGCGCCTACGAGCACCTCGCGCACCATAGCTTCGTGTTCTCGCGCAACCCGGAGGAGGAGTTCGACTTCATCTATCGTCGCGGCGAACCGGCGCCGGACCCGACCTGCTATCTCGCCGCGCCGGCGCGCACCGAGCCCGGCGTGGCGCCGCCGGGCGGCGAGTCGCTCTACATCCTTGTCCATACGCCGTGGCTGCGCCCGCACCACGACTGGGCCGCCATGCTGCCGGGCTATCGCCAGGTGATCCTTGACAAGCTCGCGCGCTGCGCCGGCATGCCCGACCTCGCAGACCGCATCGTGGTCGAGCGCTGGCTCACGCCGCGCGACATCCACGAGCGCTACCGGGTGCTCAACGGTGCGATCTACGGCCTCGCCAGCCACGGCCGCTTCACCGGCGCCTTCAAGCCCGGCAATCGCGCCCGCGACCTGAAGGGCCTGTATCTCGCCGGCGGCGCGGCGCACCCCGGGCCCGGGATGCCGATGGTGCTGATGTCCGGCTGGATCGCCGCCGATGCGCTGGATGCCGACAGCCGCGCTTGAGCACCCTCACCCCGGCCCTCTCCCGGAGGGAGAGGGAGCAGGAAAGCCCTCTCCCTCCGGGAGAGGGTTGGGTGAGGGTGACCCCATCGCGCTGCGCTCGCAATCCCTGGTCACCGGTTTCACCCGTTACCTTCGCTGGTACACCGCGCGCAACTTCCACGCCGTCCGCATCGCTCGCGCCGGCCTGCCCGACATTCCCGCCGGACGACCGCTGATCCTCTACGGCAACCATCCATCCTGGTGGGACCCGACGATCTACTACCTGCTCGCTGCGCGGTTCATGCCGGGCCATCGCGGCTTCGCGCCAATGGACGCCGCCTCGCTCGCGCAGTATCGCGTGTTCCGGCGCCTGGGCGTGTTCGGCATCGAGCCCGGCCAGCGCGGCGCGGCGCGCTTCCTTCGCGTCAGCCGCGAGGTGCTGGCCGATCCGCGCAACGCGCTGTGGATCACCGCCGAAGGCGGGTTCACCGACGCGCGTGAGCGGCCGGTGCGCCTGCGTCCCGGCTTGGCGCACGCGGTGCGCACCGCGCCGGAGGCCGTGGTGCTGCCGCTCGCCCTCGAATACCCGTTCTGGAACGAGCGCAAGCCCGAGGCCCTGGCGCGCTTCGGCCCGCCGGTCGCGACCGGCGCGCGAGACGTCGCCACCCTCACCGGACGGCTCGCCGACGCGCTGGAGGGCAGCATGGATGCGCTCGCCGCGGACGCGCGCCGGCGCGACCCGGCGCCGTTCATCACCTTGCATCAGGGCACGGTCGGCGTCGGCGGCGCCTACGACATGTGGCGACGCGCCCGCGCGCTGCTCGCCGGCCGCCGGTTCGATCCGAGCCACGAGCCCAACCGACAATGACTTCGCTGGCAATTATTGCGCTGGTGTTCGCCGCGTGGCCGCTCGCGCTGGCTCTGCTGAACCTCCTGGTGTATCGCCCGCCGCCGCGCCATCCCGGCCGCCCCGGCGTGTCGGTGCTGATCCCGGCGCGCAACGAGGAGCGCAACATCGCCGATTGCCTCGCCGCCGTGCTCGCGAGCCAGGCGGTCGATCTCGAGGTGCTGGTGCTGGACGACCATTCCACCGACACCACGCGCGATATCCTCGCCGGCATTGCCGATGCGAGGTTGCGCGTCGAGACGGCCCCGCCGCTGCCGGCCGGCTGGTCCGGCAAGCAGCACGCCTGCGCCGCACTCGCCCGCCTCGCGCGGCACGAGCTGATGGTGTTCATCGACGCCGACGTGCGCGTAGCACCCGACGCATTGTCGCGCATCGCCGGTTTCATGGATGCCAACGACGTCGGCCTCGCCAGCGGCTTCCCGCGCGAGATCGTGCGTGGCTGGTCCGAGCAGCTGCTGCTGCCGCTGATCCACTTCCTGCTGCTCGGCTACTTGCCGATGCCGGCGATGCGCCTGCTCTGCGCGCCCTCGCTCGGCGCCGGCTGCGGCCAGCTCATGGTCGCCCGGCGCGGCGCCTATCAGCGGGCCGGCGGCCACGGCGCGATCCGCGCCTCGCTGCACGACGGCATCACCTTGCCGCGCGCGTTCCGCGAGGCCGGGATCATGACCGGGCTGTTCGACGCTTCCCGCCTTGCCTCCTGCCGCATGTACGACAGCGCGGCCGGTGTCTGGGAAGGGCTCGGCAAGAACGCGACCGAGGGCATGGCCAAGCCGCTCGCGCTGCCGGTGTGGACCGCGATGCTCGGCGCCGGCCACGTGCTGCCCTTCGTGTTGCTGGCGATCGCACCGAGCGGCGTCGCGGCGCTGGCCGCCGCTTGCAGCATCGGGCTGCGCCTCGTGCTGGCCTGGCGGTTCCGCCAGCCCGTGCTGAGCGCGCTGCTGCACCCGTTCGGCATCGCCGCCCTGCTGGTCGTGCAATGGACGGCACTGCTCCGCGCCGCGAGCGGTCGCCCCGCCACCTGGCGCGGCCGGACCTATCCGGCGCAGTGACCGTTACGTACGATACCGCCGGAAGAACGCCCGCAGCTCTTCGACGAACAGCGCCGGTTTCTCGAACGCCGGGAAGTGCCCGCCATCCGGCGCATCCCGCCGATGCACGAGATTGTACGAGCGTTCCAGCCAGCGCGTCGGCGGCGGCACCGCCAGATCGTTGGGCATCAGCAGCACGCCCACCGGCACCTCGACCCGCTTGCCCGGCGGCACCTGCCGCACCGTCGGGTCGAAGCGCGAGCAGTAGAGCCAGCTCGCCGCGTTCGGCCCAGCCAGCCAATACAGCATGACGTTGGCGAGCAGGTGGTCGCGATCGAACGGCGGCGGCGCCTCCACGCCCGGGATCGTCCAGCCGTGGAACTTCTCCAGGATCCACGCCGCCAACCCGGCGGGCGAGTCGGTCAGCCCGTAGCTCAGCGTCTGCGGCTTGGTGGCCTGGATCAGCTGATAGCCGGTCTCCCGCGCGCCCCGCGCCGCCTGCGCGTCCATCCACGCCTTCTCCTCCGGCGCGAGCTCCGCCGACGAGAAATCAGGCCGCAACCCCGCCATGTTGAGGTGGATCGCCGCCAGGTTCTCCGGATGATCGAGCGCCAGCCAGGAGGTGATCATCGAGCCCCAGTCGCCGCCCTGTGCGACGAACCGCTCGCAGCCCAGCACCTCGGTCATCAGCGTGTGCAATGTCGTCGCCATGTCCCGCGTGGTGATCGGCGCGTCCGGCGGGTCGGAGAAGCCGTAGCCGGGCAGACTGGGCGCGATTACGGTGAACGCGTCGGCCGCGTCGCCGCCGAAGCGTTCGGGATGCGCGAGCGGTTCGATCACCTCCATGAACTCGGCCACCGAACCCGGCCAGCCATGCGAGATCAGCAGCGGCAGCGGGGCCGGGCCGGAGCCGCGCTCCAGGATGAAGTGCAGCCGCTTGCCGTCGATCGGCACCTTGTAGTGCGTGAAACGGTTGAGCGCGGCCTCCGATCGGCGCCAGTCGTAGCTGTCCCGCCAGTAGGCGACGACCTCGCGCATGTAGGCGAGGCTGGTGCCGTAATGCCACGGCGTCGCCTTGGGCTCGATCGGCAGCCGCGCCCGCTCCAGTCGCTCGCGCACATCGTCGAGCACCGCGTCCGGCACGGCGACGGTGAAGCGCTCGGCGCCGACAGGGTCGTGCATGATCTGATCCTCTCGCTGCGGCACAACGGCCGTTGCCGCCGACATTCCAATGCCGTGGTCGGCGAAGGCCGACCACCCACGGCTCCCCTGGTGCACAAGGCAAGCCGTGGATGGTCCGCCTGCGCGGACCATGGCAACTGTGATTTGCCGACGAGTAGTCTCTCTATGCTGTTTCTATCAGAGCCGGCCTCGCCCGCCTCGGCAAGACGTCTTGCGCCGGAGGGGCGCGCATCGCAGCCTGCGTCGCCACGCGCAAGGAGACGCATGATGGACGGCGCCACGACGCGAGACATCGCGGTCAACGGCATCACCCTGCACGTGACGGAACGCGGGCAAGGGCCGCTCGTGCTGTTCTGCCACGGCTGGCCGGAGCTGGCGTATTCGTGGCGCCACCAGATCGCGGCGCTGGCCGAAGCGGACTACCACGCGGTGGCGCCCGACATGCGGGGCTACGGCCGCAGCACCGCCCCGCCCGAGATCGACGCCTACACGATCCTGCACCTGGTGGGCGACATGGTGGGGCTGGTCGCCGCCCTCGGCGCGACGCAGGCGGTGATCGTCGGCCATGATTGGGGCGCGCCGGTCGCCTGGGCCGCGGCGATGCTGCGGCCGGATGTGTTCCGCGCGGTCGCCGCGCTGAGCGTGCCGCATCGCGGGCGCGGGGCCGCGCCGCCGCTCGCCGCGATGCGCGCCGCGGGGGTGACCCGGTTCTATCAGCAGTGTTTCCAGCAACCCGGCGTCGCGGAAGCGGAGTTCGAGCGCGACGTCGGCGAGAGCGTCCGCCGCATCCTCGGCGCCGGCGGGTTCGGCGGACAAGCCAGCGAGCAGGTGATGATGGTGCCGGAGAGCGGGTTCCTCTCGCTCGTGCCGCATCCCGACCGGCTGCCGGACTGGCTGACCGAGCAGGACCTCGCGGTCTGGACCGACAACTTCACCCGCAGCGGCTTTCGCGGCGGGCTCAACTACTACCGCAACATCGATCGCAATTGGGCGCTCATGGCTCCCTGGCAGGACGCGAAGATACTGCAACCGGCGTTGTTCATCGGCGGCACGCACGACGTGGTCCTGCACCCGCGCTTCGCCGGGCCGGCGCTGCAGGCGATGCCCGAGCACGTGCCGAACCTGCGGCGCACCGTGCTGCTGGAGGGTGCGGGGCATTGGGTGCAACAGGAACGGCCGGACGAGGTGAACGCAGCACTCCTCGAGTTCCTGCGCGGGCTTTGAGCGACGCCCATCCGGTGCCTCTCCCGCGGTGCGCGGGAGAGACCGGACGCCAAGCGTCAGCCGCGATGCGCGCCGAGATCGTGGCGCGCGGACGAGAAGTGGTAATCGCTCATCGACTTGAGCGACTCCTTGCTGGCTCCGGGCATCACCACGCGATTGGCGCTGCCGGCCTTGCTGTCACCGAACTTCAAGCTGTTATAAGGGACGGCGACGAGCTTGCTGCCGCCACCTAGGAAGCCGCCGACCGAGATGACGGCGGTGAGCGACTTGTTGTCGCGCCCGATCAGCAGGTCGTCGACCGAGCCGATCTTCTCGTCGCGATCGTTGTAGACCGCCGAGCCGATCACCTTGCTGGCCCGCACGTCGCCGCTGTCGGCCAGGGCCGGATTGCGGTCGGACGGCATGCGCGCGGTCGACTCATTATGCGTCGCCGGCGCCGTCGTCCCTGCGGCGGGGCTGCCCATCATCGGCGCGGGGTGCGCGGCAGGCGCCACACCGGTCGGGTTGGCGGTTTGCGCCAGCACGGGACCGGCGGCGAGCGCCGCGGCCAGGGTAAGCGCGCTGAATTTGGTGACGTTACGCATGACTTGAACTCTCCTGTTTCCGGAGCCGCTGGAGGGCCGGTCAATGAAATAAGGGCATTGATCGTGACGCTCGCGTGGCGGCGCGGAGGTGATTTCCGGGCCTACGGTCCGGTCGGTGTCAGGCGTCTTGCGGCAACGCTTCGAATGCCACGTGGCCCTGCGCGTCGGATCGGAAGGTCAAGCCGAATGCCGCTTCCATCACCGCCCGCATGCCGCGCAGGCAGGACGCCCGCGCGACCGGCGGCATCGCACCGTCGGCACGCGCCGCGAACCATTTCACGATGTCCTCGGCGCGTTCGACCGCCGTCACGGCCGCCGTTGCCGGCGTGACGAGTTCGAACCGATGCGGATGGCAGAACGGGGCGTTTCGCGCCAGACGGATGCGTCCGCTGACGGCGCATTCGACCACGGTGAATACCCTCCCGACCTCCTCGGCGGAGCCGAACGGCACGGCGGACACGCAGCGTACCCGGTCACCCACCCGAAATCCGTTCATCGCAACCCCTCTCGTCGGCAACTCCGAGATAGCAGGCCAGGGTTCCCATAATCTTAATTGTGAGACGCCTGAGACGCGCCGCGCCGACACGCCGACGCACGGTTTTGTGAGCCTTGTCGATAAGGCGCTGTTAAGCACTGCGGCCCGCCAATAGGCCGATCCCAGGAAGGTGCTCGCGATGCCAGCCGAGGTTCGACTATTCGTCTTCAATCTTGTCGGACAGAGAACGATTGCGTCGTCGCCCAAAGTCATGGATCGGATCGCGGCGTATGCGCGGGACGCGCGGCGTTGCGGCCTGTCGGATGCCGAATTGCGCGACGACATCGCCCGGTTCTGGCCGAGCACACGCCGCGTCATCGAGGTTGAGACGGCGCCGGGCGCGGAGGTCTGGGTGTCGATGACGCCGTCACGGCAGGCCGCTGCGGCCCTGCCCAACGCATGGCGGCGAACGGCCGCTTCGCGTCGCCCCGCAAAGGCGTGGCATCCGGCGGCGCATCGCTGAGGCTCTATCCCTCATCGCCGGCTGCGCTGGATGTCACGACGGCCGTACGAAATCAGCGACGCAGATGCCGCGACCGGACACGTTTGATCCTTGCCGGACGCGCCATTTTCCTCTACTCTGGAATCTCTAAATTACCACGCTATTTAGGATACACTTTTGTCTCTCTGCAACCCTTAGTTGCATTCTACCCAGTCTTCGATGCGCTGTGAAACTTAGACGGAACGGTGGCCCCAGATGGCTGCGATTCTAACCTACAAGCATTTCGGCGGTTTGCGGCTCGGCCTGGCCCTGCTCGTGGTGGTGCAGCACTTCGTCGGCAATCTGGCCCCGCTTGGACCGCTGTACAACACGCTGATGCCGGAAGAGATCGGCAGCCTCGCCGTCCTGGTGTTCTTCTGCCTGTCTGGTTTCGTCATCGCCGAGGCCGCGGTGAGCGTGTATCCCGAGAAGCCGGTCGCGTTCATCACCAATCGTTTCCTGCGCATCGCTCCGCATTACCTGGCGGCGCTCGCGATCTCGATCGTCATCCACCTGGCGTTTATCCGGCTGGGCTCGATCCGGATTGCCGAGCGCCACATACCCACGCCTGATCGCTTCACGCATGCGTTCCAGTTGCGAAACCTCGCCGCGAACCTGATCGGTTTCATGCCGGGGGCTGATCGGCTGGGAAGCTTCGATTTCGTGGACATCGTCTGGGCCGTCCGCATTGAAATGCTGTTCTACTTCCTCGTCCTTGCCTGCATTGCCGTTTGCCTCAACGCCCGGCTGCGCCGCATCGGCCTGATCCGCTTGTTCTATGCCGCTAGCGTGCTCCTCGTCCCCTGCCTGCTGCTTGCCGCGTTCGGCAAATTGCCTGCGAAGGTCGGGCTCATCTCCTATTTCCTGTTCGGCGTCAGCTTGTATCTGGCCATCGCCGGCAAGCGAACCGGACCGCTGGTGGGGCTATGGCTCGCAGGCATGATGCTGCACTTCTTCTCTCTGCCCGTGGTCAATCCGCAAGGCGGACCCGCTCGCAACGTCGTGGCGGAGGCGGTGATCCTGGCGGCGCTGCTGGCCCTGATGGCGTACCTGGCGCGGCATCGGTTCGCTCGCTTCCGGTCAACCGACCGATCACTCGGAGACCTGTCGTACCCGTTGTATCTGCATCATCAGAATGTCGAGGTCGTGCTGTTTTCCTTGGCTGGAGACTTCAGCTACGCGATCGCACTTGTCGGCATACCGGTATCGGTCCTGTACTCCTATGGGATGATGCGGTTGATCGATCCGATGGTGAACCGCGTACGCGATCGCATTCGCGGACGACGGGTGGATATCGGTCAGGATTTCAACGTCATCTCGACACCGCCGGCCTCGTTGTCGGCCCTGCCTTAGCGGCGAGGCCGACGCACACGGACGAGCAGCGCGGACAAGGCGTTGAGGTGTCCGTAAAGCTTACAACTTGGCGGTGTTGATACTACAACTACACCGGAAGTGGTTGATCGCAGAGGCCTATTGCAGGTGGCACAAAGCTTGCGTGGTTGTCTTGTGCCGCAACATGGTGGCGATCGTCGCGTCATGACTCACGTGCATACCGAGACCGATGGTTCTAAAATGCGGTTTGCGTCAGGCGGAGCGTGCCCGTGATCCCGACCCAGGTCGACAGCCGCAGAACGCGTTTCACGGGCTGAGTAGACGAAAGCAGGAGCTTTACCGTGTCAACAACGACCGAAACCCACCGCTCCGACCGCGGTGCCGCGTGAACCCGACGCTGCGCCACCCGCTGCTGACGTTCTTGGCATGGCAGGCGGTCGGCCTGTCGCTCCTGCTTGTTCATATCGGCACCATCGTCCTGACCGGCGCTGTGGTTCTGCCGATGGCCGTGACGGCCACGGTGCTGATGCTGCTCTACATCGCCAATCCGCTGGCCGGCTTCGCGGTGTTCCTGCAGATCCTGCTCTATCAGAATGTCTGCGTCAGCTTGATCTCCCCCTCGCTGACGCCCGACCTATTCCGCTCGTCCCTGGGGACCAGCTTTTTGACGATGCTGCCGCTGGCCGCCGTTGCCGCGTGCAGGCTTTGGTCATCGGGCCGAAACCGGCGGATTCTAACCTATCTGGCGCTGGCGGTGGTCGTGCTGCTCGGCTACACGGCGCTCGGCGCGGCGCGGTCGTCCCCGTCCTCCGCGGCGGCGTATTTCCGCAGCAGCTCCGCGGTGCTGATGGGGCTGCTGATCGGATGGGACCTCAGTCGCGAAAATGACTACCGGACGGTCGCGAGTTGTTTCCTGGTATCCCTTGCGCTGGGCCTGGGGCTCACGTTCTGCGAGATCACGGTGCCGGTGGACTACTACGAGGCGATCAACGCACCCCGGTTCTATGACATCAGTCACGCCAACGCGATGTCGGCGGCGCCGCTCGGGATCAGGACGGGTCAAGACGTCGTCAACATGCTCACCGATTCGTTCTTCAATATCGGCGGCGCCGGTGGCCGGAGTTCGCTCCGGTTCGGCGGACCGAACATGCACTCCGTCAGCTACGCCTACGTCATGGCGATCGGCGCCATTGTGGCGCTTTCTCTCGGCGCGGGGTGGTTGGCCCTACCCATCCTGCCGCTCCTGTTCCTGATAGGCGTGAAGGGCAGCTCGATCCTCCTGCTCGGAACAGTGCTGCTGTGGATAATCGGAAAGCTGTTCGGGGCTCGGTTCCTGGCGATCTCCGGCCTGGCGCTCGGAGCGGTATACCTGACCGCCGCCATCAAGTTCGGCCTCGCGGCGGGCGACTATCACGTGCTCGGCTTCCTCGGCGGGGTACACGGGTTCATGAGTAACCCGCTCGGCCACGGCCTCGGCGTCGGCGGCAATCTCTCCTCCGACGTCACAAGCTCCGACCTGACCCGGGTTTGGGATGCGAACCAGCGCTTCGGCGCCGAGACGCCGCTGGAGAGCGCGATCGGGGTGCTGATCTACCAGATGGGCGTCGGTTCGGTCGCGGTCGGCTACATGATCTGGACCGCGTTCACCTCGGGGTTCGGTCGGTTCAGGAGCCGCCTGGGGTTTGTTCCCATCGCGATCGCCGTCCTCACATTCAACAGCGTCCTGCAGGAGGAGGCGTTCTCGCCGTACTCCATGGGCCTGCTGGCGATATTCGCCGGCGCGCTGGCGCACGAGCGGCGCTGGGTCGCCAGACCCGCCGGCATTGCGCCGACGGCAGTTCCACAAGCGACCGAGCGTCCGAACCCGCCCGACGCGATCGGCGCGGCTCAGGCCAACGCCTGATGAACCGAACGCTCACCACCCGCACGTTAGGTGGCCGTCGGCGCTCAACCGTTGTAGTTGAGCCGCAATCCCGGATCGGACCACGGCATCGCCGCGAGCTGCCCCGCCGCCGACAGCGTGATGTAGGCGGTGCGCAGGTCGTTGCCGCCGAAACAGATGTTGGTCGGATACACGTCCGGCCGGCGATCTCGCCCAGGATCACCGAGCCGTCGGCCATGACGACCGGACCCTCGGGGAACTTCAGGTCGTGCGCCAGAATGCGCAGCTCCGACATCGCGGCTCCTCCCGTCTTGCATCCCCGACGTTCCGCGCTGCGCCCCGAGCCGTCAAGCGCGCCCGGCTATTCGATGAAAGACAGCGCAAACGCACGGCGCCTCACACCTTAAGTGGCCGGCATCCGACGCGCTCGCCACCGGGTCATACTTGATTGTCGGGCTCACGCGGAAACCTCTGGCTTTGGGCCTCGTGAACAAAGAAATATGGCTCCCTATTGGTCTCCATCAGTTTGTTGGGAATCTGCAGTTGGGCTAGGTATGTGAACCGATTAGGCTGACCAAGGAAATCAAAATACCAGACTTGTCCATACACCCACAAAGACGTACGCAGGTGCATTATACTGTCGATCACACTCGAATCGAGCACTCTACCTCTGATGACAGTTTTTATGGTGTAGGTTTGCCCCGGTCCAATGGTCGTTCCGGGCGATAGGTCTGCTGCGTGCGGGTAATCCCTTGTCCTTGGGAAAGAACCAGCAATGACAGTCTCAACGGCTTCTTGCCTGAGAATGGCGATAGTACGTCCGTGATTTTTGATAAGTACTTGGGCACGGGGAAATTGGAGCCTGGCGGGAAAATTACCGATGCTAGAAGGGCTGATTTCGATTCGTTCGATGTTTATCCTCGGCAGCTCTACGGCGATGGCGGCTTCTGCTGATAAGCGAGCCGCTTGCGCGGTCACTCGGGCAGTCTCGTCAGAGCGAATCAGATATCTCACCTGGATGACCGAAACGGCAGCCAAGACGGCTGTGAACAGTCCCAATACGGCCGTGAAAAAGGCAACTGGGTCGTGCGCCGTCGCCTCTAAGAGGGTCTTCTCTCTGGTGCCCCCGCTGTTAGCGTTTGCATTTCCGAGATGCACGCTGTCTACCGGGAGTGGAGATCGCTCGGAAGTTCGAACACCAACTGCCAGTAGTGCAAACGTGCAGAGAAAAAGCGCCGTGACCACGGCATTCTGAAAGCGGAACACGGCAACGACCGGCTTTAGTGTCGGTCCAAGATCATCTTGAGTCTCTGGAATCGCTTGTGATTCCATATCAGCAGCCCCGATTCGCAGGAGCGTGCCGATGTGGACTGTTAAGAACCGCGCCCGTTATGACCGCAGCCGGTT
>JAABUQ010005089.1_pt1 | contig 21491 bp, 18 predicted proteins | sample 5560001 | NCBI WGS metagenome assembly JAABUQ01 (sample SAMN10711888, study PRJNA513371) | rock metagenome | isolation source: Antarctica rocks | place: Antarctica: Victoria Land, Finger Mt nord | collected 2015-12-18
ACATCAACCATACCGTTTACAACGCGGCCCCGACGACCCCCGGCCTGTGGAACGGCCCCTACGTCGTCAGCACCTACAAGTCCGGCGAGCTGGTCGAGCTGACGCCCAACCCGCATTGGCCCGGCCCCCCCCCGGCGCTCAAGCGCATCGTCGTGCGGCTGGTGGACAACACCGCGGCCCTGATGGCGAACCTGCTGTCGGGCGACGTGGACATGACCCCGTCCGGCATCGGCATCACCACCGACCAGGCGGTCGCGCTGGAAAAGGACCACCCCGGCGCCTTCCGCTTCATCTACCGCCCCGCCCTGAGCTATGAGCGGATTGACATCAAGGCCGACAACCCGCTGCTGGCCGACAAGCGCGTCCGCCAGGCGCTGCTGCAGGCGGTGGACCGCAAGACGCTGATTGCCCGGCTGTTCAGCGGCCATGCCACCCTGGCGCAGGCCTGGATCAACACCATCGAGCCGAACTTCGACCCCAACGTGACCTTCCCCCCTTATGACCCGGCCAATGCCCGCAAGCTGCTGGCCGACGCCGGCTTCACCCCCGGCCCCGACGGCATCTGCCGCAACCCCGCCGGCGACCGTCTGTCCCTGGAGTTCGCCACCACCGCCGGCAACCGCATCCGCGAGCTGAGCCAGGTGGTCATGCAGAACGCCTGGAAATCGGTGTGCGTGGAGGTCGTGATCCGCAACCAGCCCGCCCGCAGCTTCTTCGGTGAACTCGCGCGCAAGCGCGAGTTCACCGGGCTGATCGAGTATGCCAACAGCACCCGGGTCGGGCTGGTGCCGACGCAGTTCTATGCCTCGTCCGCCATCCCGGCGGCGGCGAACAACTACAGCGGCAATAACTGGTCCGGCCTCTCCAACCCGCGCATGGACGCCGTGCTGGCACAGGCGGAAACCGAGCTGGACCCGGCGCATCAGCGGAGCCTGTGGGCCGAGATGCAGCGCATCTACGTGGACGAGATGCTGGAGCTGCCGCTGTATTTCCGCGAGGACCCGGACATCGTGCCGACCTGGCTGCAAGGCTATGAGGCGACGGGGAAGGAAGACTACGACTCGTTCTGGGCGGAGCGGTGGCATTAGCAGCGATGCCTGTGCCCTGATACGGTTGCCCTGACACGGCGGCCTGCTCATACCAACGGTCATCTACCCTGACCCTTACGGAACTGCACCGTCATTGCGAGCCGCCCTTGCGGCGTGGCAATCCAGGGCCGGGAGTACCGTGCTGGCGACCCTGGATTGCTCTGTCGCAAGGTTGGCTCGCAGCCTTGGTGCGCCTAACGCTCTATAAACCCTGTCTCCGCACAATCAGCCGGGTGCCCTGCCCGTGCAGGGTGACGAATCGCCCTTGAACGTGGTTATCTCCCCCATGCCCGATGGTTCCGCCCACCTGCACGCGCCCGATGCCGCAGCCGACTTGCGCGCGGTGGTGGCGGAGCGCCGCTTCGCGACCATCCTGGCCGATCCGCCTTGGCAGTTCCAGAACTCGACGGGCAAGGTCGCACCGGAACACCGGCGGCTCAACCGCTACGCCACCCTAACGTTGCCGGAGATCGAGGCGTTGCCGGTCGCGGACTGCGCCGCCAGCACCGCGCACCTGTATCTGTGGATTCCAAATGCCCTGTTGCCCGAAGGGTTGGGCGTAATGCGGGCTTGGGGGTTCAGCTACAAGTCGAACCTGGTCTGGCACAAGCTGCGCAAGGATGGCGGCAGCGATGGGCGCGGCGTCGGCTTCTACTTCCGCAACGTGACGGAAATGCTGCTGTTCGGCGTGCGCGGCAAGAACGCGCGGACGCTGGCACCGGGCCGGCGCCAGGTGAACTATCTGGGAACGCGCAAGCGGGAGCATTCGCGCAAGCCCGATGAGATTTTCCCGATCATCGAGGGCTGCTCGCCCGGACCCCGCTTGGAGCTGTTCGCGCGCGGGTCGCGGCCGGGCTGGACGTGCTGGGGGGAGCAGGCGGAGAACTATGCACCATCCTGGCCAACCTATGCCCACAACAGCGCGGCAGACCCACGCCTGCCGCTTGGCGACTAATCCTCGTCATCCGGCAGCACGCCCCTGCGCTTGGCCTCTGCACGGGCCGCAGCTTGCACCGCCTTCGCCTGCCTCACCGCCTCGTCGCCATCGTCCTCGTACAAGGCAGCCGTGATGGCAAAGGTGAGCACCGGGCAGCCGCCGCCACCGCCGCCCTCCAGCTTTGGCCATAGTTTCTCGTGGTGCGTCGTGGCCGCACTATAAGACGAGCCTTTGCCTTGCGTCTTGAAGATGGCTTGCAGCCCGGTCGCGCGGGTGATGATGACCCCGGCCTGTATCGCCCGCAGGTCGAACAGCAGGCGGAAGTTGTTCAGGTCACGGTCGAAGAACGGGTCTTTGTTGTTCCATTCCACTTCCAGCGCCACGCCGCCGCAGAAGCAGTCCACGGCGTGGGTCGGGCTTTGGATGGTGTTGGCGTCCACAATGAAAGCGGTCGCAAAATCCTTCTCCTGCCAACCTTTGTCATAGAACGCGTCATCAATGCGCCGCGAGATTAGGGACCGGTTGCCACCCCCGACCACGATCTCTGACCTAAGCAGGCGGAACCCGCGCAACACGTCGAGAAGATCTGCCCATTCCTGCGGACACGCCGTGGTCAGGACTCCGGCAGCGTTGCGCCACTCCTTGACGTGGTAACGCTCCCGGATGTCTTCGGGCACGAGATGGACGGTGGACATGCCGGCAATCTTTCATCAGGCGTCGATTCGGATCCACGGCATTCCGCTTGACACCCACCCCCGGCCCATAAGCACACAAGCGACCGGGCACCCCGCCGCATGGCCAGCTACCTGCGCCCGACCTCGCTGACCCACCCCCCGGCCGCCTTGCAAGCCAACCCCCGCATCGTCCTAGCCGGCGGCACCGGCCACCTCCCCGCCCACGCCGTCCATGAGCCCGACGAGGACATCCTCGACCTGTCCGCCCTGGCCGAGCTACGCGGCATCACCCGCACCGGCAACGCATGGCGCATCCCGGCCCTGACCACCTGGACCGGCCTGATCGCCGCCGGCCCACCGCCGCTGTTCGACGGGCTGCGGGACGCGGCGCGGCAGGTCGGGACCTCGGCCTGCTCACGCCCGGCGACGTCGCGCAGGCGCTGGACGCCGGGCGCCAGACGGCGGATGCTCTGCGCCGCCGCGCCCTGATCCACGGCGCCGTCCTGGCGCCCCGCGCCCAAATCGCAACCTGCCTGCCCGCAGCCCTGGAGACCGCATGATCCGCAAGGTCGTCACCCTGGTCGAGGACACCCACAGCGAGGCCGGCGAGGCCGTCACCCCGCCCACCCGCAAGGCCGCGGCGCTAGCGGTGATCGCCAACCCCTACGCCGGCCGCCACGTCCCGGACCTGGCCGAGTTGGTCGAGATTGGCGCCATGCTCGGCGACCTGCTGGGCCGCCGCGCCGCCGCCGCCCTGGGCGCCCCGGTGCAGGCCTACGGCAAGGCCGCCATCGTCGGCGAGGATGGCGAGCTGGAGCATGCCGCCGCCCTCCTGCACCCCAAGCTCGGCGCCGCCCTGCGCGAAGCCGTCGGCGGTGGCGCAGCCCTGATCCCCAGCGCCAAGAAGCGCGGCGGCATGGGCGCCGCCATAGACGTACCCCTGGGCCACAAGGACGCCGCCTACGTCCGCAGCCACTTCGACGCCATGGAGGTACGCATCCCCGACGCGCCCCGGCGCGACGAGATCCTGGTCGCCGTCGTCGTCACCAGCGCCGGCCGCCCCCTGCCGCGCATCGGTGGCCTGCAGGTGGACGAGATCGTCGGACAGGACGGGCTGCGATGAACCGGAGCAGGCACATGACACCGATACCAGCAGCCGGACCGTCCAACCCCCCTCGTCATTGCAAGGAGCGCAGCGACGCGGCAATCCAGGGGCCGCAGGACCTGACCCTGGATGCCGACGCCCCCTGCATCGCCGCGCCGCAAGCCGCTCGCAATGACCGCGAACCCCGCGGACCCCGCGCTCCCACGGCTGCCCTGACCCGCCGCGCAGCCCTCGCCGCCGCCGGCGCCCTGGCCATGCCCGGCATCCTCCGCGCCCAGTCCAGCGCCCCGATCCGCATCGGCGAGATCAACAGCTACACCGGCCAGCCCGCCTTCACCCTGCCTTACCGCAACGGCTGGCAGTTGGCGCTCGAGCAGGCCAACGCCGCCGGCGGCGTCCTCGGCCGCAAGCTGGAGATCATCAGCCGCGACGACGCCGGCCGCCCCCAGGACGCAGTCCGCGTCGCAAACGAGCTGCTGTCCGACCAGCACGTGGACCTCCTCGCCGGCACCTTCCTCTCCAACGTCGGCCTCGTCGTCAGCGACGTCGCCCTGCAGAACCATCGCCCCTTCATCGGCGGCGAGCCGCTGTCCGACGCCCTCGTATGGGAGCGCGGCAACCGCTACACCTTCCGCCTGCGCCCCAGCACCTACATGCTGGCCGCCATGCTGGTGGAGGACGCGGCCAAGCTCCCCGCCAAGCGCTGGGTCACCGTCGCGCCCAACTACGAATACGGCCAGTCCGCAGTGAAGTGGTTCAAGCAGCTCCTGCAAGCCAAGCGCCCCGACGTGGAGTTCGTCGGCGAGCAGTGGCCGGCGCTGGGCCGCATAGACGCCGGCGCCACCGTGCAGGCGCTGGCCCAGCCGCGTCCGGACGCCATCTTCAACGTCACCTTCGGCGCCGACCTGACCAACTTCGTCCGCCAGGGCAACACCCGCGGCCTGTTCGAACGGCGCTCGGTGGTGTCCATGCTCACTGGGGAGCCGGAGTACCTCGACCCCCTGGGCGACGAAACGCCGGAGGGCTGGATCGTCACCGGCTATCCCTGGGACAGCCTGGACACCGCCGACCACCGAACCTTCGCCAAGGCCTACCGTGAAAAGTTCGCCGACGCCCCGAAATGCGGCTCGGTCGTAGGATTCGCCCTGGTGAACGCCATCGTCGCCGGCCTGCTCCATGCCGGCAGCACCGACCCCGAAGCGATGGTCGCAGGCTTCCGCGGCGCCCAGTTCGCCACTCCGTTCGGCCCGGCGGCCTTCCGCCCCCTGGACCACCAGGCCACTCTCGGCGCCTACGTCGGCCGGCTCGGCCTCAAGGACGGCCGCGGCACGATGGTGGACTGGCGCTACGTGGACGGCGCCAGCGCCCTCCCCAGCGACGCCGAAGTCCGCACCCTACGCCCCGCAGCGGACTAATGGGCTACGCTTACTGCCCCCTCTCCCTCCGGGAGAGGGCCGGGGTGAGGGAAAGCCGCAAGCGCCGCCCCGTCCCATCGAGGTTATGCAAGGGGCGAACCTGGCGCGTGCCGCCGCCCTCACCCCAACCCTCTTCCGCAGGGAGAGGGAGCAGACCCCCGCCTAGATGAACCTTCTCCCCACCCTGCTGACCGGCCTATCCGGCGCATCCTCCCTATTCCTGGTCGCCGCCGGCCTCACCGTCATCTTCGGCGTCACCCGCGTCGTCAACTTCAGCCACGGCAGCCTCTGCATGCTCGGCGCCTACATCGGCTGGAGCATCCTGACCCGGCTCCCGCGCGACCCCGCCTCCTTCCTCCTCGGCGTCCTGCTGACCGCGCTCGCCACCGGCGCCATTGGCATCCTGATCGAGGTCGCGTTGCTCCGCCGCATCTACCGCGCCCCGGAGCTGTTCCAACTGCTTGCAACCTTCGGCGTCGTGCTGATCGTGCAGGACCTGGTGCTGCTGGCCTGGGGGCCGGCCGACCTGGCCCTGCCGCGCGCCCGCTGGCTGCGCAGCGCGGTCGAGATCGGCGGCAGCCGCTTCCCCGTCTATGACCTGGCGCTGATCGCCGCCGGCCCCCTAGTGCTGGGCCTGCTATGGCTCCTGTTCACCCGCACCCGCTGGGGCACCCTGGTGCGGGCGGCGACCCTGGACCGCGAGATGGTGGCAGCCCTCGGCGTGGACCAGCGCTGGCTCTTCACCGCCGTCTTCGCCCTCGGCGCGTCCCTGGCCGGCCTCGCCGGCGTCCTGGGCCTCCCATCCGCCTCCGCCAACCCCGGCATTGACCTGGCCGTCATCACCGACGCCTTCGTCGTCGTCGTGGTCGGCGGCCTCGGCAGCCTAACCGGAGCCTACCTAGCCTCGCTCCTGATCGGCCTCCTGCAGGCGTTCGGCATCGCCCTGCTGCCCCAGGCGACGCTGGTCCTGGTGTTCCTGGTCATGGCCGCCGTCCTCGCGGTCCGCCCGAACGGCCTGCTGGGCCGCCGCGTCGCCGAGGCGCGCCTGGCGCCCGGGCTGGTCCCCGTCCTCCGCCCCGCCTCCCGCGCCCTGCGCCTCCTGGCCGCCGCCGCCCTGCTGCTGGCCCTGGCCGCCCCGCTCCTGGCCGGCCCCTACCTGCTGGCCATCCTGACCGAGGCGCTGACGCTCATGCTCTTCGCCGCCAGCCTGCACCTGATGATGGGACCCGGCGGGATGCCCAGCTTCGGCCACGCCGCCTGGTTCGGCATCGGCGCCTATGCCGCAGCACTCCTGGCGCGCGACCTCGGCGCGCCGATGGGCCTATCTCTGCTCGCCGCCCCGCTCCTGGCCGGCGTGGCGGCAGCCCTGTTCGGCGCCCTCGTCGTGCGCCTGTCCGGAGTCTACCTCGCCATGCTGACCCTAGCCTTCGCCCAGATCGTCTGGGCAGTCGCGTTCCAGTCCGTGAGCTGGACCGGCGGCGACAACGGCATCCTGGGCGTCTGGCCCGGCGGCTGGGCGGCAGCACCGGCCGGCTTCTACTGGCTGGCCCTCGCCCTATGCCTCGGCGGCACGATGCTGCTCCGCCGGATCACCCTGGCGCCGCTGGGCTACGCCGTGCGCGCAGTCCGCGACAACCCCCTGCGGGCCGAGGCCGTGGGCCTCCACGCCGGCCACCTCCGCCTGGCCGCCTTCACCCTGGCCGGCGCCGCCGCGGGCCTCGCGGGCGGGGTCTACGCCTACTCCAAGGGCGGCGTGTTCCCGACCTACATCAGCATCTCCAAGTCGGTGGACGCCCTCCTGATGGTCCTACTGGGCGGGGTGCAGACCCTCTCCGGCCCAATCGTGGGCGCCCTGGCCTACGTCGGCCTATACGACGCCCTCCTGCGCACGACCGGCTACTGGCGCCTGGTGCTGGGCCTGGCGATCATCAGCCTGGTTCTGGCCTTCCCAGAAGGCATAGCCGGCGCCGCCCAACGCCTATGGACCCGGACCCGCCCGGCATGACACCCGAAGTGTCACCGAAGCGTATGCTGCTCCCTCTCCCTCCGGGAGAGGGCCGGGGTGAGGGGGTCTCGGCTGCGGAGCAGAGAGCCGCAGGGCCAGCAAAGACCCAGGCTGCTCCGGCCCAATCACCATGCTTGCCCGCCCCCTCACCCCAACCCTCTCCCGCCGGGAGAGGGAAAAGGCAACCGCCGCTCAACGGACCCAGCCGCCCCGCCGCCCCGCAATGACGGCAGTCCTCGAAGTGGACCGCCTATCCAAGTCCTTCTCCGGCGTTCCCGCCGTATCCAACGTCTCCTTCACCGTCGCCGCCGGGGAGATGCTCGCCCTCATCGGCCCCAACGGCGCCGGCAAGAGCACCACCTTCAACATGGTCGGCGGCCAGCTCCGCCCCGGCAGCGGCGCCGTCCGCCTCGACGGTCGCCCCATCACCGGCCTCCCCCCGCGCATCATCTGGCGCCTGGGCGTCGGCCGCACCTTCCAGGTCACCGCCACCTTCGCCTCCATGACCCTGCGCGAGAACGTGCAGCTCGCATTGCTGTCCGCCGCCCACGGAATATGGAACCCCTGGCGCCCCGCCACGCGCCAGATGCAGCCCGAGGCCGACGCCCTCCTGGCCCAGGTCGGCCTCCACGACCAGGCGGACCGCGGCGCCGGCGTCCTCGCCTACGGCGACCTCAAGCGCCTGGAGCTGGCCATCGCCCTCGTCGGCAACCCCCGCCTGCTGCTGATGGACGAACCCACCGCCGGCATGGCCCCCGCCGAGCGCACCGGCCTCATGGCCCTAACCCGGCGCCTAGCCACCGCCCGCGGCCTCGCCGTGCTGTTCACCGAGCACGACATGGACGTGGTGTTCGGCGCCGCCGACCGCATCCTGGTGCTGAACTGCGGCGAGGTGATCGCCGCCGGCCCGCCCGCCGCGATCCGCGCGGACCCACGGGTGCGGGAGGTTTACCTGGGCACCGGCAGCACGAGCGGCGGCCACTGATGCTCCAAGTCTCCGCCCTCGACGCCTACCTGGGCCGCGCCCACATCCTGCATGGCCTGACCTTCGGCGTGGACCCCGGCCAGGTCCTGGTCCTGCTGGGCCGCAACGGCGCCGGCAAGAGCACCACCCTCAAGACCCTCATGGGCCTCATCCGCCCCGCCAACGGCAGCATCCGCTTCGCCGGCCACGACATCGCCGGCTGGGAGCTGCACCGCATCGCCCGCGCCGGCCTGGGCTGGGTGCCGGAGGACCGGCGCATCTTCGCCGACCTCACCGTCATCGAAAACCTCGAAGTCGGACGCCAGCCCCCCCGCCTCGGCGCCGAACCCTGGACGCCGGAGCGCCTGTTCGCTCTCTTCCCCAACCTCGGCACGATGCAGAACCGCCCCGGCGCCCGCATGAGCGGCGGCGAGCAGCAGATGCTCGCCATCGCCCGCACCCTGATGGGCAACCCCCGCATGGTCCTGCTCGACGAACCCGGCGAGGGCCTGGCCCCCCTCATCATCGAGTCAATGGCTGCCGCCATCCTGCAGCTCAAAGCCGCCGGCCTGACGGTGCTGCTGGCCGAGCAGAACCTGCACTTCGCCGCCCAGGTCGCCGACCGCGCGGTGGTGATCGAAAGCGGCTACATCGCCTGGTCCGGCACGATGGCGGCCCTGCAGGCCGACGACGCCGCCCGGGCGGCGCTGCTGGCGGTCTAGCCCGGGACGGCGCCGGACACCCCTGGACAGTGGACGGCCGGGAGCATTGCCGCTCATCCGCCCCGGGGAGCTCACGCCAACAGCCCTCAGCCCTGAACCCGGCCCAACCGCACCGTCACTGCGAGCCGCCTTTGCAGCGTGGCAGTCCAGGGGCCGCCAGCACCGTCCCCGCCGCCCCCGGATCGCCGCCGCGCCGCGCGCCTTGCAACGGCGGGAAGTGCGGATAGCAGCCGCCATTATGCCGGGGAACAATAGGCCGCATGTTCCGTTACGGGATCACGACATCCGGCTCAGCCGCACGAAGCTGGGACCGGCAAAACCGGAGTGGAGGAACCTTCCAATGCGCCTGTCCCGATCAGAGCTGTTCCGCCAATCCAAGGACGCCTTTCTCCGGCACGCGCTGGCATCGGCGCTGCTGGTCATAAGCGGCTCCCTAGCGTCGGCAGCCCCAGCGGTGCCCCCGCAATCCCCAGCGCTGCAGGTCCAGTATCGCCAGGACGGTTACGCGCAAGACCCATACCGGCAACCCCCGCCCGGCTATGACGACCCGCGGAACCAGCAGGACCAGTATCGGCAACCCCCGCGCGGCTACAACGACCAGCAGGACCGCTACGGGCAGGACCGGCGCAGGCCGGACGACCAGGGTGGCCGCTATGGCCAGGGTGGCGGCGGACGCGCCGGCAGCTACCAGCAAAGCTGCAGCGACATCCGCCAGAACGGGTCCACCTTGTCGGCGGTGTGCGGTGACGGCAGGGGACGCCGCGTGGAAAGCTCGATTGACGTCAACCGCTGCGGCCGGGGAGACATCGGCAACAACCGCGGCGTCCTGACGTGCGGCAACATCCGCGGCAACGGGCGGCAGGTGGACTGATACGGGGCGCAGAAGACCCGCAGGACCGGCCCGCAGCCAGCCGGAATCGGTCCTGTCACCAACCGGCATCTGCCCCGGCCGTTTCCCCGGTAAGTCCCGTAGGGCGTATAAGCGAAGCCTCATACGCCATCTCGCGGTATTGCGTGGTGGCGGAGGGCGCTAACCGCTTGTTCCCCCCGCAAAGGCCGCCACTGCCAGACCGGTCAAAGCAGACGACGTTCCCCAAATACCAGCCGCCATTCACCCCGACCGTTTTCGTCATCGCAATCCGCTTGAGGCGCGGCAATCTGCGGGCCGCCAGCACCGTCCTTGCGGTCCCTGGATCGCCACGGCACCGCGCGCCTCGCGATGACAGCGTGCTTGCAGAAGGGTCAGCGAAAATAACGGTTGGCATAAGCCAGCGACTAGAACACCGCCCCTCTATGGGCTTCCATGATGGGCAGGCGCTCACGCCGGGTCACGGTACCGCCCAGGTTGCTCAACCCAAGCCGCCGCCGCCGTCCCCAGCGCCGTAGCAGGCAACTCCCACCAAGCCTCGGCGCCCTCCACCGAGCACGGTGGCCGCAACCGGTGTGCCGGTCCCCAGGCCGTCGCCTCCAGCATGTCGGCATAATCCTCCGCCGTCTCCGGCGCGAACGGAGCCGGCTTGCCCGGCGGCAGCCCCGTCAGCAGCGCGGCCGTCCGCGCCAGCGAGGCGCGAACGGTGCAGCCCCCGCCCGCCGTCAACCGCCCCGTCAGCCCGCGCACCACCGCCGCTGCCATAATGTAGCCGGTCGCATGGTCCAGCGCCTGCACCGGCAGCGGCGTCGGCCGGTCGCGGCCCAGCCGCATCATCCCAGCCGCAGCGATCCCGCTGCTCATCTGCACCAGGCTGTCGAAGCCGCGCCGCCCCCGCCACGGCCCCTGCCATCCATAGGCATCCAGCGAAACGTCAATCAGCCCAGGGCACAACGCCCGGCGGTGGCCCTCCCCAAGGCCCAGCCTGTCGAGCGCACCAGGCCGGTAACCATGCACCAGAACATCCGCGGTCCGCAGCAAGCCCTCCCAGGTCCCGCGGTCCCCAGCCTGGCGCAGGTCCAGCCGGGCGCACCGCTTGCCCAGCGTCACCCCCGGCACGATCGCAGGCTCGTCCCAGCCCGGCGGATCTATCCGCAGCACCTCGGCGCCAAACCCGGCAAGGAACCGCGTCGCCACCGGCCCGGCCAGCACGCGGGTCATGTCCAGCACCCGCACGCCCTGCAACGGACGGTCTGACGGCACGGTCCAGCGCGGCACCGGGCCAGGGTCGCCGGGCTCATGATGCAGCAGCGGCTCCGCAGCGACCGCCTGGCCCTGCGGGTGCGCGGCCCAGGCGTCCATGTCCCGCATCGCCGCAGCGCAGCCCCCGGCCTCCACGACCGCACGCTCCAGCGCCCCGGCCTCCCACCCGCTCACGGCCTGGGCCACCCTGTCCCGCTCCGCCGGCACGTCCAAAACCGCCAGGGCTGCTGCAAGGTGGTGCGGAGCATTGGTGTGCAGCTTGATCCAGCCATCCCCAGCCCGGTAGTCGCCCGCCACCCCATCCCAGGCCGGCGCCAGGCTCCAGCCCTCCGGCCGCAGCGAGCTGCCGAACCAAAGCGAGGCCAAGCGCCGGTCCACCGCCGCAGCCGGCCAGGTCCCGTGCCGGGCCGCAACCAATTCCGCCACCGCGAGGCAAGCAGCTCCAACCGATGCACCCGCGAGATCGCTCACCGCGAACACCGAAGGCAGGTCACCCACGCCAGCAACCCGCAGGTTCCCCAACCGCTCAGCCGCACCGCCGAGCGCAGCCCAGATGCCAGCCAACGCAACATCACCCGGCGACATTGCAGCACCCCTTTCCGGTCAAACCCTCGCAAGCCCATGCAGCCTGTCACACACGTTGCCCCCGGCGCGAGCCAGGCCGCAAAGGCTTGTCCAGCGTTCACTCGTGCGCCAGACATTCAAAATTCGCCTGCCCCACCGCGCCGCCAGCGGCTCGAAGCCAACGCAATGCCGCAAGGGCGAGGGCAGGGAACAACCAACCCCACCCCCGACCCCCAACGCGATCGCACCTGCCAAAGAACCGCCCTCGTCCCCTCTCCCTCCGGGAGAGGGTTAGGGTGAGGGGGTCTTGGCTGCGAAGCGGGACACCGCCGGTGCATCAAAACTAAAGCCCGCTCACCCCAAGGACTGTGCTTGCCCCCCCCGCCCTGGGCTACTCTGCGGCCTAACCCCGGAGCCGGAAGGGCCAGGAAGCCACCCTGGTCAAACACGACACCCCGATATCTCCCAAGCAATCCTTGACACCCCCACACCCACAATGTTCTTTTTCCGTTTATGTCCCCGCACGCCAACCAGGTCACCCCGCAAGACGACCCCGGCCAGCACGCCGCGGCCACGCGCGGCCACGGCGGGGCCCTGGACAGCCTCATCAGCATGGGCACCAGCATCGCCCGCCTCCTGCACGACCAGGCCCACGCCCAAGCCGCGCAGCAGGCCGCCGCCCTCGCGCCGCAGGCAACTGATGGGCAGCCCGCGCCGCAGGCCACAGCAGCGCAGCCGGCCCCGACCAAGGCCCCAACACCCGCAGCATCGCTGCAAGACCTCGCCGCAGCCTTCGACAGCATCGGCCGCACCGTCCGCCGCTGCATCATGCTCGCGCAAAGCCTCGACACCCCGAAGCAGCCCGCCCGCACCCTGACCCCGAACCGCACCGCCGCCCGCAAGCGCATCCTGCGCGCCGTCGAGGACACCCTCGGGCGCCAGGACTACGACGACAGCTACCGCGTCTGCGACCCCACCGAGGCCCTGCACGCCGAACTCCTCGACCGCATGGACGCCCCAGACCTCGACAGGGACATCGCCAACCGCCCCATAGACGACATCATCAAGGACATCCTCCGTGACCTCGGCCTAGCAGCCCTCCCCGGCACCCGCCCTTGGAAGCGCCGCACCCCCGCCGACATCGCCCTGCTCAACGCCCGCGCCGCCGCCCCAAGCCGCCCCGCAGGCACCACCCCCCGCGAACCCTGCCTCGGCCCACAGCCGCCCAGCCCAGGTGCCGCGCAGCACTCCCCCAACCCCCAACCTGACCAGCGCGAACCCGGCGAGCCAGCCGACCCAGCCGCCACCTCGCGCACACACCCCGGCCACACCGACGCTGGCCCCAGCGACGCCGGCTCCGTCCACCCCGGCCCCACCCATCCCGGCCCCGGCCTGCCGGACGACCCGGCCGAAGCCGTCGCCTTCGTCCTGCGCCACGCCGCCGACCCCCGATGGCGTCCGCCGCCCGGCATCTGACCAAACCCTCAGCCACCCCGCCCGCAGATCACCCCCAGCAGCCCCGCGCCCCCCGGCTCCGCCGGCGGTGCGTGCGTGATACCAACGACCCTATGTTCTGACCGCTCCGCAATTGCGAGGCGCGTAGCACTGCGGCACTCAGGGGCCACGCGGGCTGCACGCTCAGCCCCTCCAAGCCGCGGCGCTGCCCCTCGCGATGATGGACACTATCAGGACAGGTCAGGGCTTAAGCCGATTGACAGGAGGCCTCGTAACCCCTCCCTAGTCCCTCCTCGGACCCCCACCCCGTTACCATCCTGCAACCCTTTGTCACCTCCAGCGCACCCGCCCTATGCTACCCATCCCGCATGGACCAGCACACCGCACAGGCAATGATCCGCTTCGGCCTCGGCCGCCGCGGCACGGAGGCGCTTCCGGAAGACCCCCTGGCCTGGCTCGCCCAGCAGGTAGAAGCGCCCGACCCCGCCGCCTTCGACCCCGGCCTCCCCAGCACCGCAGACGGCCTGACCGTCCTGCGGGAGCAAAGGAAGCTCAAGCTGAAGGGCGAGGAGTCCCTAATCCGCCCCCTGCTGGAGGAGGACGTCGCCGCCCACACCGACAACATCCTCACCACCCCGGCACCGTTCCGCGAGCGCCTGGTATGGTTCTGGTTTAACCACTTCACCGTCAGCGTCCGCGCCGGCGGCGTCAGCGCCGTCATCGGGCCATACCTGCGCGAAGCGATCCGTCCAAACGTCACCGGCGGCTTCGCCGGGCTGCTCCTGGCGGTGATGCGCCACCCGGCCATGCTGATCTACCTCGACAACGCCGGCTCCGTCGGCCCCAACAGCAACGCCGCCCGCAACGGCAACGGCCGCCGCGGCCTGAACGAGAACCTGGCCCGCGAATGCCTGGAGCTGCACACCGTCAGCCCCAGCGCCGGCTACACCCAGGCCGACGTGACCGAGTTCGCCCGCATCCTCACCGGCTGGTCCATTGATCAGCAGCGCCTGTTCCCGGGCTTCCTGTTCCGCCCCGGCGCGCACGAGCCAGGCACCAAAACCCTCATGGGCCGCCGCTTCGGCCCTGGCGAGGCCGGAGGCATCGCCGCCCTGGACTTCCTGGCCCGCCACCCCGCTACCCACCGCCATCTCGCCACCAAGCTGGTCCGCCACTTCGTCGCCGACGACCCGCCGCCCAACGCCGTCCGCACCATCGAGGGCGTGCTGCGCGACACCGACGGCGACCTGGGCGCCGCCAGCACCGCGCTGCTCCACCTGCCGGAGGCCTGGACCCCGCTGACCAAGCTGCGCTCCCCCGTGGACTTCGCCGTCGCCGCCCTGCGCGCCCTAGACCTGCCGCCGGACAAGCGCCCGCCCCTGCGCGGCGCCCTGCAGGCCCTAGGCCAGCCGCTCTGGAACGCCCCCCTCCCGAACGGCTGGCCCGACGTCGCCGCCGAGTGGTCCGCGCCCGAGGCCGTCATGCGCCGCATAGACTGGTCGCAGGCCGTGGCCAGCCGTGCCGGCGACCAGGACCCGGCGGCCGTCGCCGACGCAGCGCTCGGCCCGCTGCTCCGCCCCGAAACCCGCGACGCCATGCGCCGAGCCGGCAGCCGGCATGACGCGCTGACCCTGCTGCTGACCTCACCCGAATTCCAAAGGCGCTGACCATGCCCCATCCCTCGATGCGCATCACCCGCCGCTCCGCCCTGCTAGGCCTGGCCACCGCCTGCACCCTGGGCCGGTCCTCCCTGGCGCTCGCCGCCGCGCCGACCGACCGCCGCCTGGTCGTCGTGCTCCTGCGCGGCGCGCTGGACGGCATGGCGGCAGTAGTGCCCTACGGCGACCCGGACCTAGCCGCGCTGCGCCCCGGGCTGGTCGGCGCCGGCCCCGGCCAGCCCGGCGGAGTGCTGGACCTTGGCGGCTTCTTCGGCCTGCACCCAGCGCTGGCCGGCCTGCACGGGATGTATGCGGACAACGAAATGCTGGCCGTCCACGCCGTCGCCGGCCCCTACCGCACGCGCAGCCACTTCGACGCCCAGGACTGCATGGAAAGCGGCGCCGAGCACCGCCTGGCCAGCGGCTGGCTGAACCGCGCAGTGGCGGCGATGCCGGGCCGTCCTGCCGGAGCCTTGGCGCTCGGCGTGCAGGTGCCGCTGCTCCTGCGCGGCAGCGCCAACGTCGGCACCTACGCCCCCGCAGCCTCCCCGGCCCCCGCGCCGGAGCTGCTGGCGCGCATCGCCGACCTGATGCACGGCGATCCCCTGCTCGGCCCGGCCGTGACCGAGGGCCTGCACGACCGCGGCTTCTCCGCCACGGCGCTGGCTGGGATGGACCAGCCCGCCGCCCCCGGCCCCGGCGCCTTCGCCGCCCTGGCCAGCGCCGCCGGCCGCCTGATGGCCGCCGCCGATGGCCCGCGCGTCGCCGCGATGGAGGCCGGCGGCTGGGACACCCACGCCGGCCAGGCCCGCCGTCTCGAGGCGCCATTGCGCGCCCTGGACGCCGGCCTGATGGCGCTGCGCGACGGCCTGGGCGCTGCTTGGCGTCAGACCGCCGTCCTGGTCATGACCGAGTTCGGCCGCACCGCCCGCGTGAACGGCACCGGCGGCACCGACCACGGTACCGGCGGCGTGGCCTTCGTGCTGGGCGGCGCCGTCGCCGGCGGCCGGGTGCTGGCGGACTGGCCCGGCCTAGGCGCGGGCCGCCTCTTCGAGGATCGCGACCTGCAGCCGACCGCCGACCTCCGCGCCGTCGCCGCCGGCCTGCTGGCGGGGCACCTGGGCGTGCCGGCCGGCGCGCTGGCCGACGTGTTCCCGGGCGGCGGCCTACAGCCGGCCAGCGGCCTGCTCCGGAGTTGACGCTTGTTGCTCAGACCGGCTTGGGTCCGAGCCCGATGCAAGCCGGTCTCGTTTCTTATACGGGCCATGACCCGCGATCAGGCCCGGCCGCTCCCGGTCCGGACCTGGATCGCAGTCCGCGCTATCCCTTCGAACCGCCTCCGGTGCCCGCCTGGAACAGCCGGGTGAAGACATCGCGCATCCCCTCCGGCGTGCCAGGCATCAGCGACATCCAGGAGCCCAGCAAGGCGTCGGGCGAGAAGCGGTCGGCGGCCTCGCTCATCTGCGTCTCCATGCGCCCCATGAGTGCGGCCTGCATGGGCTTCACGTCGGGCAGGCCCATGAACTGCCGGGCCTCGTCCGGGGTGCATTCAATTTCGACGGTGACCTTCATGGGCTGCCCCTGCTGCTGTGGGCGGAGTGTGCGCCGTCCTGGCGGAAACGGAAAAGGATTGATAGTCTTTGCCTAACAACAAGTGCCGCGGGCATCGGTCCCGCCAGGGAGGGGCAAGGATGGATTGTCGCGCTGTCACGCTGGGAATGGCGATACTGGCCGCAGCGCCGGCCGGGGCTACCGAAGGGCCGCGACTGGCGGTATTCGGCTTTCACCTGACCAACACATCACCCGCCGCTTCCACCCCGGAGGAACTGGCCCGGCTGCAACGCCTGGACACGCAACTGCAAAACGGCCTGCGGGACCGCTACACGCTCGTGGACATCGCGCCGGTTCAAGGCAAGCTGGCCGGTGTGGACAGCATACGCGGCTGCAACGGCTGCGAGCTGGAGATGGCGTGGGAACTAGGGGCGGAGCAGGTGGCCTATGGCTGGGTGCAGAAGGTCAGCAACCTCATCCTGAACGTGAACCTGGTGGTGGAGGACGTCGCAACCGGCCGCACCCTGCGGGCAGACAGCGTGGACATGCGTGGCAACACCGACGAAAGCTGGACGCGGGGCCTGCATTACCTGCTGGAGGAGCGGATGTTCCGCAACTGACGCACCAGCAGCCGGCCCGTGGCGGCGGCCAAAGCAACCATACGCGCCAACAAGGGCCAGGGCGGCGATCAACGGTCTAGCAGGGCCGCGGCAGGCCTATAGGCTCGTATCAGCATTTTGCGTAAACATCACCCTGGATCCGGCGCCGGTCAGCCCGTGCTATGCCCCTGCTGACCGGGGTTGGAGGCCAACGCATCCACGCCCTTAAAGGCTCGCATACCGGCCAATCGTGCCCGTAGGTGCCAGCACTGTCGGCTGGTCTGGGGTGTCCAGGATACGCACGTTGTTTTCCAGCGCCCAAATGGCGGCTTGCGTCCGATTGGTAGCCCGGACTTTACGCAGCAGGCCCTTGATGTGCGCCTTGACGGTGGTTTCCGTAATCTGCATTTTCCGGGCGATCACTTTGTTCGATGCCCCATCCACAAGCCAGCGCAGGACCTGGCCTTCACGCTGGGACAGGACAACCTCACGCTCTTGCCTTGGCTTTGCATATGCCGGGCTGCGCCCAGCAATGACAGGAAATGGAATAGGCTCCGCCTGGACACTCAGGGACGGCTCCCAAGCGGGATGCGGCGAGGGCGGCGGGAATAATGTTTGTCCCATCATAACGAGGTCGAGCGAACGCCGCAGCACTTCGCTCGAGATGTCCTGGGACAGGACGGCGTCAACGCCCGATGAGGCCAAGCGACGGACCAAGCTGGAGTCGGCGATATCGGCGAGCACGACGAAGCGGCTCCAGCGCGGCTCGGTCCGGTTTCGCTGGACCCAATTCCTGACCGACTCCGTAAATGGAGCCGTACCTGGGCCGAACAGCACGAGGTCCGGCAACGGCCTGTCATGGAGCATGGACAGAACAGTTCTGGCCTGTACTTCCTCTACCACTACATAAGGTGAATCGAGAAGCAGATGCTTCAGCCCGTTGGCGACGAGACGGACTGGCTCGATGATCAAAACTTCAATGCGATACATGCACGTCACCTACCAGCGTTGCTCACTACTGGCGCTTCCTTCCCTTTTGCGGACTCTTCCTACCGGACGTTGGAGACCAGCGGGCGCCACATAATTTTAGTGATTCATCTCGATAATGCGACCAAACACCGGTTCGTCCCACCATCTCCCAAGAGCGATTGAGTTTTGCCTCATGCATTTGTAATGGAAAGCACTCCAACGTGGTCTAAATTATCGCTACATCACGAAATTGTGATATCTAGGCGCTGGAATGAAATTCGTCCTGTTGCAGACCCGCGATGTTCCTCCTTCAAACTGGACAAAACGCAACTGCACCAGCAACGACCCGCCAAACCTGCATCCCGCTCGAGAACTCAATAGGCCGGGCCAGAGGCGGCTGCACGACGGCGCTGGCTGCCGGTTCGGCAGGGTTGCCGGGATCCGGGGCATAGCGGGCGCATACCCCCTCAGCCCTGGCGCTTCACGCAACGACCTCGCTGCGCAAGGGGCAACCACGTCGGGAGCGATGAAGCTATCAGGAGGCTCGGACGGCACTCAACTCTCATGCGTATTAGCACGACGTTACGAACCCGTGTCAATTGAATGTTGGATATCTCCGTGCTAGCTACCCTGCGTGCCTCATGCAGCGCTGATGTTTGTAACCGACTTCGCTGATCAGGCAGTGATCTTGCCCGTGGTGGCCGTCGTGTTCCTGATCCTGCTGGCGCAGCGGCGCTGGCGTGTCGCCGGCGCTTGGATGCTGGCGGTCCCCGGCGTGCTCGGAACCTTGCTGGCTCTCAAGATCGCCTGCTTCGCCTGTGGCTGGCTGCTTCCGGCGTTTGACCTGGACCAACTCGCGCTGCGCAGCCCCAGCGGGCATGTTGCGTCCGCCACCGTGGTCAGCAGCGGCGTGTTCGCCTTGCAGGCCCGGCGCCTGCGGGTCGGGACGATCCCGGCAATTTTATACGCAACGCTGGCTGTTGCCGTAATCATCGGCGTGACCCGGGTGCTGCTCGGCGCCCATTCCATTTCTGAAGTGGTCGTGGCGGCGTTCGTCGGCGGGGCGGGAGCGGTGGCGTTCGCCCGGCTGAGCGGCCAACACCTGCTGGAGAAATCCGGCCTGCCCATCGCAGCAGCGGCAGCCTTCATGCTTGTCATCTTCCACGGCAGCCACCTGCCGGCCGAGGCCATCATCCAAAGCGCTGCGACCGAGACGCTGAGGCAGTGGCTCCCTGCCTGCCAGCCTAATTAGAGCCGGTTTGAGCGGCGCCGGGCCGGTCCAGCGTATCCCCTCCGCGCCGGGCGCGTCAGAACCTTGCCCCGGTGCAAACGAGTCTGCGCTGCGGACCTTCTTGCCCGGCACGAAAACTCCCTGTTGGAACCTCAGCCGTTGCCCGCTCCAACAGGCCCGTAGCGTCTCCCCTACAGCTCGGAGTTAAGCGCCGCAGGCAGCCATATTTCGTACTGAAGCGCCACATCAATCTCACCTAATCACATCTACGTGAGCAGCCTGTCTATTTAGAGATACCCCAAAGGATGTTTGAAGCCTTTCGCTAATTCCCGTATCGATCCGTTAACAAGTGGTGCTGGCGTGAGCAATCGTTAAGAAAGGTTGCTCGCGGCCCACGATTGACGTTTCCGGGACTTGCGTCCCCGCAGGAAGGTTCGAAACGATGGGCGTAAGGGCGGCGATCTTGACCAACCATCCCGACACATGCCCGGCCTGGTGGTCTGGCGTTGGCGGATGCCCAGCCGTGGCGGAGCACCGCATCATGCGCTCCGGGCCAGGGGTGCTGGCGCGTCTCCTGGCCTACAGTCCGGACATCGTCGTCTCCGGCGAGTTTGGGGCTGCAGCCCTCCGCGCCGCCCTTTACCGGGCGGTGTCGCCACGGTCGCGCTTTGTCCTGTGCGCGGCGGATACGCCGCGCAAGTCCAGCCTGCGCGGACGGCTGGTCCTTGATCGCGCCGACGCGGTGCTGGCCGAGGGTGGCGCGGCCGCCCATGCCATCGAGCAGCTTGCCGGCTTGGCCCGGCGCGTGTTCCCCGTCGCCATGCCGTTCGAGCTGGAGCCATTCCTGGACTGCGGCCAGGCCCGCCCGGCGCCGGACGCGCATCGGATGATCCATGCGGGCGACCTGTCGCCGCACTCCGGCGCCGCCGACCTGCTGGCGGGCGTCGCCGCCTGCGCCGAGCAGCAGCCGCGCCGGGCCATGGAAATCTGGTGGGCCGGCGACGGCGACCTCGCCGGCGTGCTCGCCGCGCAGCCGCTGCCGCCCAACCTGTCGCAGCGCTTCCTCGGCCACCTCGACGGGCCGGGGCTGGCGCGGGCGTTCGGGCAGTGCGGCCTGCTGGTGGCGCCGTCGCTTGCCGGCGACGAACAGGCGCAGGTGGCCCAGGGCCTGGCGGCGGGATTGCCGGTGCTGGGCAGCACGCGCAGCCGCATCGTCCGCCAGTTGGTGCGCGAAGGCGTCAACGGCTGGCTGTTCGATCCCCTCCGGCCTGCCGACGTGGTCCAGGCGGTGAAGCGCGCCCTGGACGTTCCTGCCGGGCAGCTCGACCTGATGCGGGAGCAGGCGCGGGCGCTCGTGCGTCCCTCGCCGTCCCAGGAGTTCTCCAGCCAGCTCGGCCACGCCATCGCCGCCGCGTTGGCCGCGCCCAACCGGGCGCCGGCCCGGACTCCAGCCCGGATGCCGCCAGTCCCCCATGGATTGCGGCAGCTCTCGCGCTCCACCTCGGCAAGGTAACGGAAAATGCGAATGGCAGCCCACACCCCTGCGGCATACACCTGGATCGAGGCGCAGGCTGGCGCGCGCGCCGTTTCACCCGGCAGCAGCCCGGTGAAGCTGCTGGGCGGCGCCATGGCCGCCGCCGATGCGGCCGTGGTGCTCGTGTCGTCCATCGCCGCCTACCTGATCCGCCACGGGACAGTAACGATGTCGGAGGAGGTCGCGGTCACCACCGTGCTCGCAGCGGTCCTGACGGTGAACTCGATGGCAATGGCCGGCTGCTACACGCGGCACGTCACCGCACCGCTCGCCGCCCAGGTCGGGCGCGCCATGCAGGGCTGGTCCCTGGTCTTCGTCATCCTGCTGGTGGTCGCCTACCTGGCGAAGGTATCAGACGGCTTTTCCCGGGCCTGGGCGGTCGGCTGGTATGTCGCGGTCCTGTTCGGGATCGCCCTGGTGAGGACCGCGGCTGCGGCGCGGGTGCGGCAGTGGCGCCAGCGGGGCAAGCTGGCCCGCACCGTAGCGGTGTTGGACCTGACCGGGACCGGGGACGACCTCGCCCGCCGGCTCCTGCACAGCAGCGTGGGCGAGATGCGCCTGGTCGGCGTGTTCTCCATGCAGCCAGCCGCCGGCCGCCGCAACGGCATCGCCGACCTGCTGGCGGTGTCGCGCCTGTTCCGCATTGACGAGGTGATCATCGCCGCCTCCGGCGTGGCGGGCGAGGTTGTTGACGCCGCCATACGCACCATCGGCACGATCCCCACCCATGTCCGTCTGTGCCTGGACATGCCCCGCACGGCGGCCACGCCGCTGGAGGCCGGGCTGCTGTACGGAGAGCCGGTCGTGACGGTCTATCACCGTCCCATGATGGGCTGGAGCCGCGTGGCCAAGCGGGCCGAGGACCTGGTGCTGACGGTCCTGGCGCTCA
>JAABUQ010005090.1_pt1 | contig 21489 bp, 18 predicted proteins | sample 5560001 | NCBI WGS metagenome assembly JAABUQ01 (sample SAMN10711888, study PRJNA513371) | rock metagenome | isolation source: Antarctica rocks | place: Antarctica: Victoria Land, Finger Mt nord | collected 2015-12-18
AGAACGCGGCGATCGCTTCCGGTTGTGGCACTGGCAGTATTGCCCAGTTGTTGCTAGAGGGGAAACTCAATAAACCCGGTGTCTGGCCTGTTGAACAAGCACTGCCAACCGACTTGTTTGAACAAACGATGCAAAGCCGAGGAATTAAGATTCATCAAGAATGGTTATATAAATAACATTAATATAACCTCGGATAGAAGGCACAGATGTAACTAGGTACGTAGGATCCATCTGCGTATTACACTCATGACCGCTTCGGTGCAAAGCTTACCTTGACAAAAAGAATTAGGAGGGAATTTAAATGCGGCGAATTATATTGACTATAGGGCAGGGATTGCGAAAGAACATTTTTGTTTTAGGAATGATGATTTCGATTAGCCTGCTAGGTCTATTCATTTTCGTTGCTGCGCCAGTCTATGCAGCGACATCTGAAGAGCTGAAGCTGATACCTCCAGAGCAAAGGCTGACACCGGAGGAAAAGATTGAGCGCGCCTACGAGCTTGGTGAAGGGGCGGGTTTGCTAGAAGAGGATAGGCAGGAATCAGGAAACGCATCTGAGAGGTTTAACCCTAAAGACAAGGCTAACTTAAAAAGTGCTAAAACTTCCAAAGAGCCATCTGCTCCGAGTTTAGGAGAAAAGCGCAGGGACTGAGCGAAAAGATCAAAAACAAATCGCTCAATATGGATTCCAGGGATCTACGTGAGAAGACACTTAAGGAGGGCTGAAAGCAAAGCCTTACCTCGTCTGCGGGCATTATGCACGAACTCAAAAAAGCCAAGATACAGCGGCAGTTTTGCTTGAGAAATTCCTCGATGTGGCCGGAGCCAGGAACGAAGTAGGGACCAAAAACCTTCCATCGTGTTGACATGCACTTCGTGAAACCCGTCGCACTGTCAAAGGGGCATCAAAAGTCATAGCGAATCGGCATTATAGCCTTTTAAGCCTCCCTCTGTTCCAGATCCCTGGAATCCATATTGAGCGTTTGGCATTACTCCATCACCTTTAATAAAGCGGTGAGAGTGCTGTCTTCCTGGGAAGTGATGTGTTTATCTAGCAAAGCAATATTAACCGCTTGGTGCAGGGCGAACTCAGCAATGTGAGGAGCGAGTCCCTCTAGTAATAGGTCGAGTGACTGGGGTACTTTCAGTGCTGAGTTGATGCCAATCAGCAATGCTTCATCAAGTTCTAAAGCTTGGAGCTGTGGATAGAGAGTATTCCAATCGATGGGGTTGGCAGTTGTAGCACCCACTTGAATTAAGTGAGCTAGTAGCCGCTGGATTTGACCCTGCTGCTTCGAGTTGAGCTCGGCGTATTTAAGCTGGGGGGTGTGAGAACTCGCTTCGTTCTCCTGGAGATTGTGGAGAATCTGCTGCCAGTCATGAGGATCGCAAGCATCTGGCTTACCTACGGTTAGAGTAACATGAATCTGACCAGAGTGCGCCTTTAACTGGGTCACTTGAGCTTGCACGCCCAAGTAGCCAAGCCACTGAGCCATTGTGGAAATCAGCGTCGAACGAGTGGCTTGAGTGCTGGCTAGTAACCGCAACTGGGTGCGGACCAACGGGCGGACGATTTGTGAAAGCACGATCTTGAAGTCCTCAAAGTTTTTGGGTTACATAACACTTCTACTATCTATTGCTTTTCATCAGCGCTCTGTTGCCGTCACGACATCAGCAAGCTTTTTGACCATTAGCGATCAACCACTAACTATCGAAAGTGTCAGAATTCAGGGCAAGGCTGGGAAGAAGGGCGTTGCAGGTTAAGCAGTTGCTTTAATGGTATGGGGTTCCGCGCTATCGAACGAGTAACTGAAACCCATCACACTACGATTATCGACTGGGTTCGAGAAGCTGAGACTAAACTTCCGGAAGCTTAATCTGCAACGCGCACATCACTCTCGAAGAAGCGGTTGGCGGGGCGCGCAAGTCCAAGATTTTCGCGAAGCGTCTTGCCCTCGTAGTCCTTGCGGAAGATCCCACGCCGCTGGAGTTCTGGAACAACCCTGTCCACGAAATCGTCCAGCCCTTCAGGAAGAAAAGGGAACATGACGTTGAAGCCGTCAGACCCGTCCTCAGTCAGCCATTGCTCCATGTCATCGGCGATCGTTTGGGGCGTGCCGACGAATGCAAGCCCGCCGTAACTGCCGACGCGTTGAGCCAGCTGTCGAATGGTCAGGTTCTCGCGTCGCGCAATTGCCACCACCCGATCTCGGGCGCTCTGGCTGGCGTTAGTCTGCGGGATTTCAGGCAAGGGGCCGTCTGGATCGAAGCTCGAAACGTCGTAGCCAAGCGCACTATTCAGGCTACCGATCCCGCTGTCATAGTGCACCAGGCTGTCCAAATGCGCACGCTTGGCGCGCGCCGCTGCGACAGTTTCGCCCACGATGACCAAGACGCCTGGAAGAATTTTGATGGTTTCTGGGTCACGTCTGATCGCGCGCGCGCGACCCTTAATGTCGGCAAAGTAGGCCTTGCCTGCCTCCAGACTGCCGGCGGCTGCAAACACGACCTCGGCGGTTTCGGCGGCCAGCTGACGCCCCGCTTCGGAGGCACCAGCTTGGACGATCACCGGCCAACCCTGGACAGGTCTGGCGATGTTCAACGGCCCCCGCACCGAGAGATGTTTTCCCTTATGATCCAGAACGTGCATTCTTGTAGGATCGAAATAAATTCCTGATTCCACGTCTCGAATGAACGCATCGTCGGAGAAGGAATCCCAAAGACCAGTGACGACATCATAGAATTCGCGAGCCCGCAGGTAGCGTTCGTCGTGCTCTATGTCCTCTTCCAAGCCAAAGTTGAGCGCTGCGTCCGGATTGGCTGTGGTGACGATGTTCCATCCGGCGCGGCCACCGCTGATATGGTCGAGAGACGCGAAGCGGCGAGCGATGTGGTAGGGCTCGTCATATGTCGTTGAAGCGGTGGCCATCAGCCCGATGCGTTCGGTGACGCTTGCGAGCGCAGAGAGTAGGGTGAAGGGCTCGAACGAGGTGACGGTGTGGCTGCGCTTCAGCGCATCGACCGGCATGTTGAGCATCGCCAAGTGATCGGCCATGAAGAATGCGTCGAACTTGCCCTGCTCTAGTTTCTGGATGAATCGTTTAAGCGCCGGAAAGTTGAAATTGGCGTTAGGCAAAGCCCCAGGATAGCGCCAGGCGCCGGTATGTATGCTTACCGGGCGCATGAACGCGCCCAGCTTCAATTGCTTCGATCCGCTCATTAGCCCTCCGTATGCATGGTCTTAAACGCTCCGCTCTACCATTGAAATGCTAAAGCTTGAATCGCGGTTTTGGCTTCTGCTAAGGACTGTTCTCGGGGTTGAGCGAACCTAACTCACCTAATTGATTGATGATGCCAAATGCTACGAAAGCGTGCAACCTGCTGGGGCTAAAATCCTTGCAGCATAACTGTCCCGCCTTACGTTGGTAGCCTGCGATCGCGCTGCCCAGGAAATTTTCCAGATGTTGCCCTAAGTCCAAGCGCGGAAGAAGGTACTGTCCTCCCAAATGGCAGCAGTACGTTGCTCAATCGCTGCTATATCTGTAGCTGAGAGTGGCTGGAAAGCTCTAGCGACACTCATATTTTGTTCTAGCTGGGCTACCGTCTCAGCGGCAATGATGCAACAATTAACTCCAGGCTGTGACAAGGTATATCCCATTGCCTGATGCATACCCTCCAGCCCCCCTAGCTTGAATAACCGACCGTAAGCTGGTACCTTCATGGCGATTACAGCCACATTTCGCTGCTGAGCTACTGGCAGTACTACTGGAATGAAAGGGTGCGGATGGTGTTTGTCTGCCGCGTTAACCGGAATTAGGGCGGTGTGAAACGGGTACCGGCGCAACCCTTGGGCGATGACAGTGGGGTCATGATGACCAGTGATGCCAGCAAACCGCACTAGCTTCTGCTGCATTGCTGCTTCTAAGGCATGAATTGCCCCGTCTCGACCAAAGATGGTATCCAGTTCCTGCACAAAAGAGACGTGATGCAATTGCCACAAGTCTAGGTAATTAGTGTTGAGTCGGGTGAGCGATCGCTCCAATTCTCGCCACGCGCCATCCCGATCTCTGGCAGCCGACTTACTGGCTAAAAATAGTTGTGAGCGATGTGGTGGCAATACTTTGCCTAAATAATCTTCACTTGGTCCGTAACTGGCGGCAGTATCGAAGTAACGAATGCCAAGTTCCAACGCTCGTTGGAGCAGCGCTACGGAATCTCGTTCAGCTCCATCCGTGGAGAGTGGCGTTTGACCTGCTCCCCCCAATCCAAAGATCGGGACTCTTACTCCCGTGCGTCCCAGCTCTCGTTCTGGCATCATTGCCGGTGGTGTAGCAGTGCTGGTCAAATTCTTTTGTGCTGCAGCGCCTCCCACAATGCTACCAGTAATAGCCACACCTGTCACCAGAAAATTGCGCCGCGTGGTTTTTCTTGTCATGCTGTTTTCCTTTAGCAGTGAAGAAATACTTTGAGGTCTTACGCCGACTCCAATATCACTTTACTGCCCATAAGGTAGCGTTTCCCAGGGAAAATTGCTTCTGACAAAAAAAGCTTTGAAGGCTGAGCAAGCGATCATTTACGCACGGGACCGTAGTAAAAAGTTTGCTATTGACGTTTTGCAGTATATCTCCCTTCAATCTAATAGGCCCAAAAGTAGCGTAGCTGTCATCAGCCGCCACTCAATCCTTGGAGCCAGTTCTATGTAAGGCTTCTAGAAAAATTTTAAACTGTCTTGATTTGGATATTTAGACCCAAGGAATTTTTGCTTGAAATCCTTGTCCTAAAAAGGTTTTAGCTCTTGCGTGGCGGCGGGTAGAAGCTATGCTACCTTTAGGCCATGTAGTTGTAGGAAAAAGTATCAGAACGCGACACGTGACACCCTTTTAAAGCAGGTACTTTCTAAGCTTGGTCGATGGCAGAAAATGAATCTGCAAACGAGCAAAGACAGAGTACTCTCTGAAAAATTTCCTGAATTGATTCAATTAATCGAATCTGTGTTGAATGATTAGATCGGCGATTATTAACAGAGCAAACAATACACCCGTGTTACAAATCTGGACGATCGGCGGACTAACAAGCATACTACAACATCCCTCAAACCCGCATTCTCTCGTTGATTCCAGTGACGCGATCTCCTCCCCTTGCAGAATCGTTCAAACCCAGAGAGCGAGGAAGATTGAGCCGGTTTTGTCGGGCGGGGACTTCTGCGGAGCGCGCAGGAGACCGAAAAATTTGAAACAATTGAAATTTGAAACAATTGATTTAACGACTCCAAGCTCAGCGGCGGGGACTGGCGAGGTCAAGCGTGGAATACAAAAGGAAGCCCGCCGCCAGTCCCCGTCCGCTGGAGCGCGTGGTTAGGCAGTGTGGTCGAGGGAACGCATGAATCAAAGCGTTGACCCTCACTTCAGATTCTCCTGCGCCCACCGCTCAACACCCATGACCTCAATCCTTTGCTGGGCATTGAAGGTCTTGTCAGCTTCCCACCCGACCCCCCGGCCTTCTGCGAACACCACCCGGTACTTCTTGATGGCGTTGTCGGGATCTTGCGCCAGTTCGTCCTTCAACCTAGGCACACTCCATTCTACTCGCCGCACCTTCCGACCTAAGACAGATTCCACGATGTCCGCCAACCGTGCGTAGGTGACCGTGTCGCCAGCCGTGTACACCACGCGGTTGACGATCCGTGGTTCGGCAAAGAGAATTTCCGCCGTCAAGGCACCGATGTCCTCGGCGGTTGTGATGGTGACGGCGGTGTCCCAGCTCCCCAGCGCGTGCACGGTGTTTTGCGCCAAGTCGACCACGCCAAACGAAGGCTCAAACAGGAAGCTGGTAAACATGCCCGTCGAGACGATGACCCACTCTGTGCGGTCCTGGGAGCGCAGGAGATCTCGCACATCCAACTGCTCGTCGAAGAGGTCCTGCGCGCTGCCTCGGCCGATGACATCGTAGTCGACGCCGAACTGCCAGGGAAAATAGCGCGGCACACCGGCGTCGAGGACGGCGCGGGCGAGCTTGAGCTGGGTGCCGCGCCCGCCCACGAAACCGGTGCAGCCGATCACGGTGTGGAAGTCCTTGAGAAGGGCGGCGAGGCTGGCCGGGGAGTCGGCGGCGAGGTCACCAGGGAGGAAGTTGACGCCGAGGGAACGGAGCGCGGCGAGGTCCCGTTGTTTGCCGGGGTCGTGGGAAGAGACGCTGGAAGGGCGGAGGAGGACAGTGAGGGTAGTGCCAGGAAATCGGGCGACGCGCTTGGCTAAATTGCAAAGAACAGCCATGCCGAGTTCGCCGGCACCCAAAACGAGAATGGGAGTGTTATCCATGTTGAATTTCACCAAGCTCGGCAGCAAAACACGAGACCACAAGCACGCCCCGCAGAAAAGCAACGGTTTTGGTCATGGTGGGGTGAACGCCTAACGTCTGAATTCAGCGGCGATAGACAGAGTGTGACATCCTCCCCCACTGACTGCAAGGCAGTACAGTAGGGGCTTCCAACCCTCACGAGTTGGCTTTTCTGGTTATTTCCATTTCTAGAGTTTTGCCACTTACCTAGTTCGCAGTAGTGCAAACGTACAATGTACTCCTACTGGAGGAACCCCGGCAGCCCGACTGCCCAGACACTTTCGCTTCCCGACTGCCCATCGGTACTTCTTACAAAGTTTCGTAGGAGGGAAACCCTCCTACGAAACTTTGCGCTTTCGTACAAGTAGCCAACAAGACTATGTACAACCAACCTAATTCGTTTTACGCATCCAAGGCGAAGCCGCCACAGCTCCCGGAGGCTCCCTCCGGGAGAATGGCGGTTTTAGAAGACATGCTTCCTCTTACTGGATGCAACGCCATACGAATTGTCATGGTTCAGCGGAGCCGGAGCCTCCGAAGCTCCGGACTGTATCTGCCGTTTGGAGGTTCCGACCCATGTCTACCTTTCACTTCTCTTGCGCATCCGTCAGCTATACAGTATGTATATTATAGCAGATTTCAACCTAGGTAGCAATACTGAGATAGTTAGTACTCTGAGCGATCTGGTTCGCAATTCACTCGCTGTGTGTGGTCTTGGGGTTTCCCCAAGTAGAGCAACCCGCGTCCCCCACTAAACGCCTTGCTCTGCAACTAAGGCAGTGCTTCGCACACCTTAGTTGCTTGCCGCTCGTCGCTATAGTGGGGATCTTCTTGCGATTGAAGGATAAACCTAAATCGCTTAACTGTAGCCAAATCTCACCTTCTAGCTGCACAAATTCATTGTGTTTAAGACGTAAGCAGAAGCATACATGCTGTTCTCTGAGCCAATTACCCAGTTTGACTGAACAAAATTCGCGCGTTGCCTAGTACAACAACTTAGCGACTCAGTTGACTTTGTAGATGGGTTTGGTAAGATGGAGGCGGCATTATCATTCTTGTTGGTCTTGTTGAAAACGCAAGACCTATCTTTTTTTAGCACGAACTACCCAAATCTTTACCCCATAAGGTTTTTAGGCTATTTCGTCGCCCCGTCAGGAAATCGCCAAGGTTGTAGCCACTACATATTGAGGCTTGCAAACCTAATCGGGATTGGGCAACCGTTCAAAACCAATATCAATTTAGAGCTGCTATCCTTGACACTCCCTGGAGTCGCGGGGATTCTTGGTTCGAAGAGCTAGCACTGAAGGCGTTTAGCTGTCTCCAGCCAAAATCGTTACAATAAGTAAAGACGCAGCTCAAAAATTGGAATCAAAATCAATGGTGCTATTCAGATTTGGCAAGAAGCTAGAAGTGCCCACTCCTGAAGAGGCATTGCCAGGACGGGCAAAGTCTATTCCAGTCCCCTCTCATCACTATGTAAACGGCAATCCACTCTTGCCCCCTTATCCCGATGGGCTAGAAACAGCTGTGTTTGGCATTGGGTGTTTCTGGGGAGCAGAACGTATATTCTGGCAGCAAGATGGAGTTTTCACTACCGCTGTAGGTTACGCTGCCGGAATCACGCCAAATCCTACTTATGAAGAGGTCTGCACAGGACGGACTGGGCATAATGAAGTGGTCCGTGTTGTCTTTGACCCGAAAGTGATTAGTTACGAAACCCTGCTCAAAGTCTTCTGGGAAAGCCACAATCCCACTCAAGGAATGAGACAGGGCAATGACGTCGGCACCCAGTACCGTTCAGGAATTTATGTCTATTCAGAGAGCCAAAGGAAGCTCGCAGAAACATCACGAGACATTTATCAGCAAGCCCTGAAGGCTAAGGGTTATGGGACAATCTCCACCGAGATCGTCGACGCGCCAGAGTTCTACTACGCAGAAAGCTACCATCAGCAGTACCTGGCAAAGAACCCGAATGGGTATTGTGGTCTGGGTGGGACGAAAGTGACTTGCCCGGCAATGCCTGAGAACGTGACCTCCTCAACTGCCTCAGCCTTGTAGGTCAAATCCTGGGAGAAAGGGTATAACCGCTATAGGCGCTGACAGCGATGTTCACGGTATCGTTATCTGATTGCCACATCGCCTTCACATCCATTTGCTACATTCAAGTCAAGCAAACATTAAGTTTGCTCCTCACACACCATTACATGCTCTCTTAGAAGGTACATTTCAAGAGAGCATTTTTATAAGTCACTTAAGCCTAAACACGGACTCTGCAGTTGCCCTGAGAGAATTCCCAGCCTCCTTCAGCTTCTGAACGAATGGTTGCTGCGTCTGCAAAAACACTCGAGCGCAATTGCGTCCTGGCATCCCCGAAATCGATCCACCGGGATGAGTTCCTGCACCTGTGAGGAACAACCCATCAATCGGTGTTTTGTAGTTAGCCAACTCCGGCAAGGGGCGGAAGAACACCATCTGATCGAGCGTCATATCAACGTGGTAGTAATTCCCTTTGTAAGCTCCCAACCGTTCTCCCAGTTCTGCTGGGCTTTCCACCTGACGGGCGACGATCGAGTTCTTGACATTGGGTGCGTAATCTGCAAGCTTGTCAATCACCCGATCTGCAACTTTGTTTTTCAGTTCGTCCGTCCAACCCGTCCCCTTCAACCCAGTGCCTTCACACCCAGCAATTTGATAAGGGGCGAAGAACTCAATCCAAAGTGTGTGTTTACCTGCTGGAGCCATAGAGGGATCGAGCATAGTAGGCATGACTACATACATAGAGGGGTCAGCATCAGGAATATTCCCAACCGTACACTCACTGTGAGCAATTTCAACGTGCCTCACCGAATCGGCAATTAGGATAGAGCCAATTAAGTACTCGTCCTGGTGGTTGTGATGTTCAAAGCGCAGTGGTTCGTTTAAAGCTAAGTCAATCTTGAGAATCGTTTCGTTATTATTGACAATGCGCCGCTCTAACCGTTCGCGCAGATTGGGTTCAGCGTGATCGACCTCGCTTGAATCCATGAGTTGCAGGAACACCCGCTTGGCATCGATATTTGAGATCACGCCCTTGGTAGCACGATATTCTGTGCCACCAGCAACCCGGACGCCAACAGCGCGGCCATCATCAATTAAGATTTTCTCGACATGTTGGTTGGTAAGGACGACACCACCTTGACTTTTTACTAAGTTCAGCAAAGCTTGCACAAGGGCTCCGGTACCGCCCCTCGGTCTAGCCATACCGGGATTGTGGCGCATAGCCATCATAATTGAGCCAATACCAAGGCTTTTTTGGGAGGGAGGAGCACCGAGTTCGGCTGCTAGCCTTGCTAGTGGGGCTTTCAAAAACTCAGAATCAAACCACTCGTTGAGGACATCCTCAGCGCTGGTAAGCATGGTGCGAACAAAGTCTAGCGTTTTACTGGGGGAGCCAATTACAGAAAATAAATCTTTTAGCTTTTGGATGTCGTAGTTGCCAACAATATCTATAACAGACTTGGGTGGCGCATTGAACATCGGTATCATCGCGCCGATCGCTCGCTGCCAGTAGTCTGTGTATTCAGCATATTTTTTCGCATCACGCTCACTATACCGGGCAATTTCTGCACAGGTCTTCTCGACAGAGCGGTGTCCTAAGAAATATTTGCCGTCAGGATGGGGACAAAACACGACCGGATCGCAGTAAAGATACTTCAAGCCATACTTTTCCAGTTCTAACTCTTCGACCACTGGCCCTAAGTGAATAAACTCGTGATCGATTGCGCAGAGGTTGAATTTAAATCCGGGGGCTGCTTTCGGCAAGGATTCCTCAGTGGTTGCCGCGCCGCCAGGGACTGAACGCTTCTCCAATAATAGAACGCTATAGCCAGCTTTAAGCAAATAAGCAGCACAAACTAGGCCATTGTGGCCTGCACCAATAATTACCACATCATATGTTTCCATTGCTGAAGCTCCAGGAATCTTATATCTTCCCAATCGTAGAAACAAGCTGAGACATCTAGTATCTCTCGCCAGCTAGAGAGGTAAGCAGAAGGTCATTACGAGGGAAGTTGCCTAACGTGGGCTGCAGCATGAAGTGTCAGACTACCCTGATGCACTTCCAGATCATTGATCTGGAGCGCCATAACCTCTAGGTCAAAATAGGGTAGATTCACCAATTCGCTAATCTTGTTCATTAAGGCAAGCGTTAGTTCCAGTGAGATCCCCCCGCCTTCAGTGCAGTGGATACTCTCCAGCATCACAGGCTGCGAGAGAGTGCGGGGGCGAAACGCCGACGTGAAACCAAGATGCCGTGTGTTGCCCATTTGGTGCAGCAAAGTTGTTCCATTAAATACCATCTTGCCGTCACCCGGTAGGAGCAATTCCATCTGTTGCAGTTCTAGGCTCACGGGTTGACCGTCTACATTCAACTCTACGTTTTGCATCCGGCTGCGGATATAGTCTGAGTTGAGTGCGCGGTTGATATCCGGTTCTGTTAGTAAAAGACGAGCTTTAGCATCTACTGGATGGTTGAGTTCAAGTTTGCCAACCAGAGCGCTCAGGGGATTTATGGCAACCTTATCTAGTTGCAGTTCGATTTCCTGCACTCGAAGGTCTTGTTGCATTACCAGACCTTGACCTACCAGCGAAACCGAATCTGCCTCTCCCTGAATCATCTTCAGCAGATTGGTTCGGACATCTATATCTAGGTTTTCTACTTGATCCATCTGGCTAGACAGCCCTATTTCAGCTACCTGTGAGAGAGCCTGCTCCTCCAGTCGTGACTCGTCTGGCATATGACTTTGTGTTTTCCTTATATCCTGCTACTGCTTACTCTAGAAGCTGACACTCATTGGCGTATCTACTTTACGGTTTAAATTTTAATCGAGTGTACAGTACTGCCGGGTATAGGGGTGACTCATAAGGCAGCCATGATAAATGAAGTAATCAATTGCAGACTCTAAGTTTTGACGGTCAACTCGCAGGGAGTCTTGCTCAAAAAAAATTATCATCTCGTCAATTGTCATGCAGTAGTCTATTTCTGTAGAAAACAGACTAGCAACTAGAACTTGATGAGGACTCAGATGGTGTGGATATTTGAGGAAGTCAGACATTCTCATGAAATCCTAGCCTCTTAAATGTTTATCCTGATTATCCGTCTTGGCATTTGAAAGAGGCTGTTATCTGGATGACAAATCAAGTATTTCTGACTTCACTTGTATTAGGACGCCTGAAAGCTACTGAATAACTAGTATTTCTGACTTCACTTGTATTAGGACGCCTGAAAGCTACTGAATAACTTGTTTTTGAGGGTACGATGGTAATGCCGCGATGCATAGGCGTAACAGGACTCTGACTCGCCGAGAATAGCCTAAAGCGCGATAGAATTGTAGCTATTACTAGTTTCATTTCATACATCGAGAATGCCATCCTGATGCAGTCACGACTGCCGTCACCAAACGGTAAATATTCACATGGTGAAAACTTGTGTGCTAAAAAGCGCTCTGGCTTAAACCTCTGCGGATCTGGATAGACTTCTTGTTGCCGGTGGGCTAGATAAATGCAGGGAACTAGGACTGTACCAACACCAAACTTGTACCCTCCCACCTGCAATGGCTGAAAAACACGACTGGCGGAGAATTTAAACCAAGGACCCGCAAAGTGAAGGGGTCTCCATAGCGTTGAACACAGGTATCGAGAAATTTGGTAGGCTGAGCAATCAGGTGGAGCGTTTGCAGCAAGAACGGTGTCCGGGGACCAGCAGGTAATTTCATTGCGGCCTTTTGTTGAATGACTCCAAACAGGATAATGACTCTGAATATAGAGGGAACTCAGTATGACCGTATCGACCCAAGAAGCAAGATCAACAACTCCAAATTTTGGTGAAGGGATTCAATATTTTGGCGAACCCCTGCCCGGATTCGAGACCTATGGCAAAACACCCGCGATCACTCAAGATCGCCTCGCCATCACCGACCCTGCCGCTCCAGATGCTGTCTTCCAGACCTTACTTGCTGCTGATGCCTTGCGCTACCTGACCCTGCAAATCACTGCTAGCAAAGCATCGGGACACCCAGGCGGATTTGCTAGTCAAGTTGAAGCCTATGCCGCTCTGGTGATGCTAGGTCATAAGAATATCCTCACGGAAGTCGGGCATCATGCCCCAGGTTTTTATAGTGCCATGTTCCTCGATCGCTCCCTAGAAGATATGGGGATTTCGACAGTGCAACAACTGCGCGATCGCTACCGAGAAAAAGATGGCCTCTTGGGACACCTCTCTGGCTACATTCCTGGCATTCTCTCCCCAGCTGGTCCTTTAGGACAAGGGCAACACTTTGCTATGGCAGCAGCCCGACTCCATCCCGACAAGCTGTTTCCTTTCACCGTTGGCGACGGAGGACTAGGCGAACCCTATGTGATGAGCAGCATGGCTCACTTCCACACAGCCTATCCCAAAGTGACTAACTTCTTGCCGGTGTTGGTGTGGAACGGCTTCAGTCAGGAACACCATAGCATGGTGTCCACCAAGTCGAATGAGCAGATGCTTTCCTACTGGTGCGGTAACGGGTTTGAGGAAGTTATTCTAGTCGATGCTAAAGACTTCGACGACCAAAACCAACCCGGCGATTACGTTGATAGCACCGCTTTTTCCCTAGAACAGCGGTTGGAATTCACCAAAGCAGTACTCACAGCCGCTGATCGAGCTGCTCAGTCAGCCAAGGGCGGCAAGCTCACGGTAGTCATCATCAAACAATTGAAGGGAGCAGGCGTCCATGCCCGAGGCTCCAAATCTCACAACCTCTATGCCAAAGACACCTTAGATAGTCCTCAGATCGTCGAGGCGCTGAAAACCCGTGCCTTAGCCCCTGCTGCCTGGGAGTTGGTGCGGACTAACTTTGAACGCGCTGGCGGTGGTCCTGCTAGCCGCACGGCTGTGACCGAATCAGTATTGCCGCTGCCCGAGTTGAGAGAATTGCCCCTAGAGGAATATCCCGTCGGTAGCGATCCCAAGGTAGCGACGACAGCTATGGGGCGAATCGTTGCGAAGGTGGGAGAGTGCGATCGCGGCTTTGTGGTCTCCAACGCTGACGGCAACGAAGCCTCTGGGATTGCCAACATCAACCAGGCGCTCAAAATCATCCACCCCACAGATGATCCCCTCTACTATCAAAACCCAGCCGGGCAAGTCTACGAACCGTTGAGTGAGGATGCCTGTGCTGGTTTGGCAGCTGGCTCGGCGTTAATGGGAAGTCGCACCCTCTGGTGTTCCTACGAATCCTTTGCCGTTAACGGCTTACCGATCTGGCAAACGGTAACGCAAGCCATGGCGGAACTGCGTCGCCCCACCCCATCTACGATTACCTTGTTCACGGCTGGGGCATTGGAGCAAGGGCGCAACGGTTGGACTCACCAGCGTCCGGAAATCGAAGCCTATTTTGCTGCCCTGATGCGAAATGGGAATGTGTTTCCCCTCTTCCCACCCGATGCCAATAGCATCCAAGTGGCTTATGAGTGGGCACTGAGGACTCAGAATAAAGGGATTGTGATTACGGCGAGTAAGTCGCCACTACCGATTCGGACGACGTTTGAGCAGACTCGTCAGGCAATTGCGGATGGTGCAATCACCTTGCATTCAGCACCTGGTAGCAAGAAGATTGTGTTTGCTGTGGTGGGGGATATGGTGCTGATGCCAGTGTTTGAAGCCGCCGTCTACTTGGAAGCCCAAGAAGTGGGTGTGCGGATTGTGTCGGTCGTCAATCCTCGCCGCCTGTATCGTCCTAGTGATGTAGCGTGGGACAGTTGTACTGAACCTGACAGCGATTTCTTGGATGAAGCTGGGTTTGCAGCGCTGTTTGGTGGCGATGCTTTGATTGGGGTAACTGCTGGGGCGAGTGGGGTGCTAGAACCAATCATGCTGCGTAGTACCGCTAAAAGGGATACCTTTGCCTGGAAGCGTGGGGAAACTACAGCTAGCCCAGCCCAGTTGATGGCGCTGAATGGGTTGACGGCTGAAAACCTCACGAAACGCGCTTTGGAGTTGGTTAGTTAGAGGAAGCAATCAGTAACTTATGCAACCAGTTGTCGTGAGTGATCCTGAAACCTACGAATTACGAATCACGAATTATTTGGTTGGTTGCCAGAGCAACGATCAAACCATTCCTGGTAAGTTTTCTGACGTTCTGCATTCTCGACAACGATTTCAACTCGCACCTTTTTACAGTCGTGACGGCGCTCTAAGGCGATCGCATTCAAAACCAAACTCGCTATTTTAGGTGAGTTAAATTCGCCCCTCACTGTTAAATCGGCGGCTAGACTGCCAGTTTCATTCAGCTCAAGCCCAGAGATTTCCCCTTGTCCTAAATCAATTTCTGCCAGTTGTTTGTGTTCTGGGCTAACTTGCTCAATGATCAGTCTTTCATGCCGGACAGGAACCTGTACCATCCGAGTTGCGATTTCTTTACGGACAATCACCTCTCCCACTTTACGCTTGCTGCAGTCAACAACTAATCTTTCTCCCAGCAAACGAATAATTTCTGCTTCCACTACCTCCGGCAAAGAGGTGGCTTCTAGCTTCTCCCAGCCCGATGGGGTTTGCATCATAGATGCGTCAGCGCTAGTCTGAGTTGCACCTTCAGCTGCTGCTTCAGAGGTGGACGTTGCCAGATTGTTTAGATTTTTTGGAGTTTCCATACTTTGTGTTTCTGTAGGTATGTATTCAGGCCAATGTTCGGCCTCTATCTTGATTAATATCTACAACAAGCAATTTATTCAAAGGGTCAATTTTCTGGATAAGCTTGCTAACTTAATAGATACTAAAGAGTTGATGCAAACATTTTCTTTTAAAGCTTTAAGCCTTGTCGGAGACGTTTTCTTACTCATTTTTCAAACTTTCATAAAGGTCTTTTCTTCAAAACCTTTTATAACTCAATATTCTACCGGAGGCAGCTCCGGCAGCTGCATTGAGCAAGCTTAAAAGCACAGGCAGAGTCTTAAACGTACTCTGCCTGCACGATTTCTTAGTAGAAGCGATTCTTGATCGCAGCTCTACGCCTATTCACTGCGCTGTGCGCGGGAGTAGGGTGCAGAGTGGGGATTCCTTAAATCCGGTCCTTTGGCAACCGATTGGGGCCTTCCTCAATCGGAATACCACCACTATTAACGTCCAACTCTTCCCGACGAATCGTTTCTTGAGCGTTAACTGTATCGTGGTCTACCACTTTCGTGACATTAACTTCCTCACGCAAAACCGCTTCTTTGCGAATGTCAGGAGTCTCTTCGTAGATCTCCATATGTGCCACTTCCCCTTCCCGGAAGTCTACTGTTCCAGGAGCAACTGCCCGACCGGCATCCGTTGGCGTGACCCGCTCAATTACAACTCGCTCTTTCTCAATTGGCACTGTAACGCTTGCAGTTTCGGTTTCAACATGCTTGCCAATCGCCACTTCTCCTGTCTTCCTACGGGTTTTGTTGGCGATCAAGCGTTCTTCGTACAGCTTGAGAGTTTGATGATCTTGGTCATTTAGCCCGTACAGAGACGGTTCTTGATGGTAGGCGTAGGTATCGCGGTTGTAATTCGAATAATCTGGTGTAGCAGCACTTGGATCGTAAGCAACTCCCTCAGGTGCTGATGCCTCATCAGTCATATAGCTAGATTGATTTATCGTAGCTCCTGCCCCAGAAGCTGTATATGCAGCGTCCAACGGTGCTGATGCTTCTAAAGGTGCTGCTGTATTTATCGGTGCTGCTGCGCCTAGGGGTGGCACGGGTGCTACTGCATCCATCGCTGAGGCAGAACTAGCCCTAGTAGCTTGGTCCCCAGTACCTGGAGTTCGATAAACTCCTCTTACCTGCTCTTCGTAGTTATAGTCAAGTGCTGTATTTTCGTTGAACTCAGGTAAATTATCCGCTTGCTCTCTAGTCATCCCAACGACGTAAACCCGGTCAGCGTTGTGGTCAACCCGAGAACGACCAACTGGTAGCAAGACTTTTTTGCCAAAAATCCAGAAGCCCAAGTCGACGATAAAGTAACGGAAATGTCCTTCTTCATCAACTAAAACATCGCTAACAGTACCAATTTTCTGGTCTGTCTCTGTGTACACGCCACGGCCCTTAATGTCGTCGCCATTAAAGCTTTCATGGTAGTGAGGATCAAATTCTGAAAGTTTTAGAAGAGCCATAAAGTTTTTCTCCGATCTTCTCCATTCCGTATATACAATCTAATGATGGTAGTAGTTCCGATTCATCTCCCCAACGACGGAATTAACTAAGTTTGAATACACATATCTGGCGAATTATGAGATTTTTCTCCCTAAAGGACTTAGACATCAAAAAGGGGCTAGATGCTAGAGTTGTTTCTTTCTCTAGCATCTAGCATCTAGCCTCTCTGTTGAGTGTCAACGTCTAACTCTTCGCGACGAAGCGTTTCTTCTGCCTCAACCGTTTCCTGCTCTACTGCTTTCCTGATTCTGACTTCCTCGCGTACAAAAGTTCCCTTGTGAATGTCAGCCGTCTCTTCGTACACTTTCATCCGTGCCAATTCTCCTTCCGAGAAGTCAGCGCGGTGAGGAGAGACCATTGTTCCAGTATCTACCGGGGTGGTGCGCTCAATTATCACTCGCTCCTTCTTAAGCGGCAGCGAAACCCGTTTTGTTTCAGTTTCAACGTGCTTGCTAACCACTACTTCCCCTGTCTGGTGACGTTTTTTACTGGCGGTTAGCCGTTCTTCGTACAGTTTGAGGGTTTGATGATCGCGAGGATTCAAGTCATACACGGACGGCTCTTGCTGGTAGTTGTAAGTATCGCTGTCGTCAGTAGCATTCTTAGCTTGAGCCGAGATAGCGCTTGAGTGAGCAGACATGGCCATATCTAGAGGCACTGATGCTTCCACAGGTGCCATGTATTCAGTTGTAGAGCTAACCGTTGACCGAGCAGCCGCAGAGCGATAAACTTCTCCCACCCGCTCTTCATACTTGCGATTAACCCTCGTACTGTCATGATATTCAGGTAGCTCTTCCACTTGCTGCTTGTTCAGAATTCCTGTGGCATAAATGCGCTTTGCACGCTCATCGATCTGACAATAACCGACTGGTAACAGGACTTTCTTGCCGAAAATCCAAAAGCCAGTGTCAACGACAAAATAACGTATACGACCTGACTCATCCACTAACGCAGTGTCAATGGTGCCAATCTGCTCGCCGGTTCTCCCGGCATAGACATTCAGTCCCTTAATGTCATCGCCACCGAAAATCTCTTCCCGGTAGTTTGGATAAAACTCCTGAAGTTTGTAAAGCGTCATGCTATCCTTTCCTGAACTAGCGTCTACGTTACCGATTTTTCAACCTGAAGTTTCTGACCATACAGGTAGCTCTACAATCTACCCTACGTCAGATAAATGTTCAAGAGGCGATGCGCGAATCGCCCCCCAATATTCAACCAACTGGCTCAACCGCTTGTTGGAAAAACTACTTTAGGTTAGGTTATTCGGATTCCGCAGGGGTTCGTTCATAGCTGGATTTCCCTCAGTGTCAACATCTAACTCTTCTCGACGAATTGTTTCTTGGACCTCAACGATTTCCTCTTGTACTACTTTTGTGACTCTGACTTCCTCGCGCACAAAGGCTTCTTTGTGAATATCAGGTGTTTCTTCGTACACTTCTATGCGCGCCACTTCCCCTTCCTGGAAGTTAACCTCGCTAGGAGGAACTATAGTGCCAGCGTTTGTTGGGATGACTCTCTCAATCACCACCCGCTCTTTTTTGATCGGGACGCTAACCTGTGCCGTTTCAGTTTCAATATGCTTGCTAACCGCCACTTCCCCTGTCTTGACACGGTTCTTGCTCGCGAGCAGCCTTTCTTCGTATAATTTAAAAGTTTGGTGATCCTGATCGTTCAAGTTGTATAGGCTTGCGTCTTGTTGGTAGCTGTAGGTACTGCGGTCGTAAGTGGCAGTGGTAGCCTGAGACGGAGTAGAAACCGCACGATATGCCCCCCGCACCTGCTCTTCATATTCGTAGTCAACTACCATGCTATCTTTGTACTCGGGTAACTCTTGCACTTGCGCTTTGCTCAAACCATCGACGTAGACGCGCTGGGCACCATATTCGATGCGGGAAAGGCCGATGGGTAACAGAATTTTCTTGCCGAGAGTCCCGACGCCCGTGTTAATGACTAAGTAGCGGAAACGACCTTCTGGATCAACTAGAGCATCGGCAACTGCCCCAACTTCTTCCCCTCCTTCGGTGTAAAGTTCCAAAGCCTTGATGTCTTCGCCACCAAAGGTTTCCCGATATTTTGGATCGAAGTCTTCGAGTTTGTAAAGAGGCATGCTGCTACTCACCTAGTTGTTTAGATCGCCTATACCTACTACATAGGTTAAAAATATATCTCTTCGGCTCCCTCTTCCTGACGACGGACTTAATTCAGTTTGAAGGCTGGAAACGCATGTAGATTTGCCAAGCTGGAGATTGAACTGTGCGTTGAGGCAGTTAGGGTGATGTCTAACTATTTGTGGTTAACTCTAGTGCAGCGGCAACGAGCGATCGCCGTTATTCGCGCCCCTCGAAAAGAACAAGGTCACCAAATGGCAAGGGCGGTGGCAGAGGCAGCAGTTCAAAGAGATGTGCCGATCATCCCAGGAGCGATCACCGTTGGCCTTTCAAGTGCCCCGACCTCAACCGTTTGCTCGCTGTTGCCATCTTGGCTTAACTGACACAACTTGTAGATTCAGGAGATTCCACCCCAAAACGTTTGCCAGATCTCGCACCGGAATGAGCAGCATTAGCTTAGAGAAATAAAGATAGCAGAAGAAAAAATTAAGGAGATTAATGAAGCTTATGGTGAATTGCATTCTAGTAAATAGTATATAGTTGCTTTTATCATAGTGACAGTGCAGACAAAACCATCAAAATTTGGCAGCGTGATTAATGCAAAATTGCCCTGAGCAAAAGAAATATGGTCTGGCCTTGCACACTAGCAGTCCTGAACTCGGTCTCGCTCTGAGCAACTTTACTGGTGACGATCGCTGCTTCACTTGGCAGTTGGGGCGATCGCTCTCTACCCTGTTGCACCAACATCTGGCTGAATTTATCACACCTCAAACCTGGTCAGATCTAGCGTTCATTGCGGTAGGAAAAGGTCCTGGCAGCTTTACTGGGACTCGCATTGGTGTTGTCACTGCCCGAACGTTGGCGCAACAGCTGGATATTCCCCTGTTTGCCATCTCGACTTTGGCAGCTATGGCTTGGGCGCATTACCAGGATGGAATAGATGACTCTGGAGGAAGTGCGATCGCAGTTCAGATGCCTGCCCAACGCGGTCAAGTTTTTACAGCTATCTATCAAGTAACAGCATCTAGTTCAGGTCTAACGCCGCTGTTGCCAGATACAGTGATGATAATCGCAGCATGGCAACAAACTTTAACCCACTGGCATACTCCCTACAGCTTGATTCAAACACCCGTTGAACTAGGAGCGTCGGTTTCGAGCATATTGACACTAGCATATCTGGATTGGCAACAGGGGAAGCGTCCCGATTGGTCAGAAGCGCTACCGTTTTATGGTCAACATTCTGTAGACGGCTAAGAATTTTTAGAGAGGCTAAAGACTAGAAGATCCGGAGTAAGTTTTTCCGAGATCGTCAGAGATTTCTTTACGGGACGAAATCACTTTTGAGAGTAGGGAAGTGTTTTTTTTGAGTTCATCCCAAATAGAAATCGCATCAAACCGCTCCGTTTTACAAACAAATCATATAAGGCGATTGTTACGACCAGTGTGGCTGTGCTGATCCACAAAATTTTTTCCGTCACACCTATGTTCCATTGCACCACGTAAAAGCCAATGAATACGATAACCGTTTGCTGAAGGATATAGAAAGGATAGGCAGCTTCATTAGCGTATTGCAGCACTTTGTTGTTGAAATTCAAGTGCCTTCGCCCTAAACTCAAAAGAGCAATTACCCAAAACCAGGCGTTGAAACCATGAAGAATTTGATACAAGACATATGCCATTGAGTAGTCATTAGCTGGAGCATTGCCAGTCAAGAATAAAGCCAAATAAACCGACATAGAGACAACCCCTAAACCTAGGGCTATCCTTCCATACTTCTCTATCGCTTGCCCGAATCTAGGGTCAGCAAAGAGCAGGTAGCCGTAGATAAAGAAAGTGAGGTAGAAACAGATGCAACCATTTTTCCTGAGTCTATAATGAGGCGTCCTTGGGACGTTGTTCCACTGTTTCTATTTATCGTGGCAGGCACTATTGTTTTTCCTAAACTTTACTACAAATATCCAAGTTTTTTCTCTGGCGCTCTCCTCGTCAGCATCATTCCCCAAATAGTAACTCAACGTTCCGCCGGAGGCAGCTCTGGCGGCTGCGATGAGCAAGCTCAATTACATATGGTTTTTGGCTCTACTGCCCTGTTTGACAACCATTTCAACATCGCTCATTTTCTCAAGATAGTTGCCTATCTCGTACCAGTTATCGGCTTGATTTGGGACTACACCCGACTAGGACCGGAGTTAGACAAGCGACATCAAAAATTGCTCTAGATGCGCTGAGCTGAAGGCTGAATTATTAATGCTGAATTCATAATTCAGCAGGCTTTTAGCAGTCTATCGACATCTAATAGAAATATTGTTAGAGTTGCCTCTTTTTCAGAAATTTGACAGACGTGACTAGCAATTCCCAGCATATCAGTATGACGGTAGGACTCCGGCAAAACTCGGATATTGGCTAAAGGTACTGCCTTCAAAGCTGGGACTACTGCAACTGGAATGCCAAAGAGTTCGCCCCCCGTGCTTTGGGCAACAACTAGGTAACTGGCTTGAGCTGCTCCATTGGTGATGCTATACGATAACTGCCGGTTTAAATCCACAACGGTCACCTCGCGATCGCCTATATGGGCAATTCCTACATGATTGAGTCCACTGCCATAAACCGGAGTCTGGCGTAGCACTTTGTAGACATTCTCGATACGCAACGCCAGGCGCAGGTGACCGATTTCAAAGACAATTACTTTGAGGGACGCTACAGTCTCCCGATTATTTGCGTGCTTAAGACCGTGAGATTTTGAGTGAACCAGGGTATTTTTCATGCCAAGTCATTACCTGTGCTTTAGTTATATGTTAATCTCCGTTGATTTAGAAATGGTAGGAACCAAGGGCAGGTGCATCATTTC
>JAABUQ010005091.1_pt1 | contig 21479 bp, 24 predicted proteins | sample 5560001 | NCBI WGS metagenome assembly JAABUQ01 (sample SAMN10711888, study PRJNA513371) | rock metagenome | isolation source: Antarctica rocks | place: Antarctica: Victoria Land, Finger Mt nord | collected 2015-12-18
CGAACCAAATCGACCATCTGGCGGCGGAACTCAGGCGTATACGGAACACGGGTTCTGGGCATCAGGAGCACCTCTGGCGAAAGCTTCAGGGTGTCCACCAAACCGGGTCAATCCCATGGCGGCGTTTTGCCGACCGGGTGATGTTTCTGCCGCACAACTCTCCCTAGCCACCTTCGCGCAGCTCGCGGCGACCTGTGCTCCGCATGTCGCCGTCGAGACCCTGGCCGCTGTTGCCCGCACGGAAAGCGGCTTCGATGCCCTGACGCTGCACGACAACACCACGGGTCGCACCTACCACCCCGCGACCCGTGAGGACGCCATTGCCTCCGGCGTCGAGCTAGCGACGGTCGGCGGTCACTCCGTCGATGTCGGCCTGATGCAGATCAACAGCGCCAACCTGGCGCGGCTCGGGCTGACGCTCTCGGACGCCTTCGACCCCTGCCGCAATCTGGCGGCGGCCGATCGCGTGCTCGTGGACGGCTACACCATGCCCGCGCCCGGCCAGGACCCGCAACCGGCCGTGCAGCAGGCCCTCTCCCGCTACAACACGGGCGACGCCTCGCGCGGCGTCGCGAACGGCTATGTCGGCAAGGTCCAGGCTTCGGCCGAGTTGATCGTCCCGGCCCTTCGCCTGCGTGGCGAGGCCCCGTCCGACCAGCCCGGCCCGCTTGGCGGCGGCGCTCCGGTCACGGCGCAGCCGTTGCCGCCCCCGCCCGCGAGCTGGGACGTGTACGGGCAGGCCAAGGCCAGCCGTGGGCAGGGCGCCATCGTGTTCGGCGCCCCGCCTCTGTCTGCGTCCGTTCCGGCCGCCGTAGTCCCTCCTGCGCCCGTCCAGGCCCCGGCCGCGCCGCTCCCTGGCGAGCCGGTGCCGCTGCGGCGCCTTCCGAATGTCGAGGCGATGAACAATGCGCGGTGATCGCGCTGCCGCCTCCACCCGAACGGCGGGGGAGGGCAGGCCGCCCCCGTCTGCACCCTGGAGCTTTGCACAGTGCAAAACCCGGCCGTGCCACTCCGGCCCTTCGCTGCACATCCTCGGAGCCCACACCGCATGAACGTCGTGACCAAGAGCGAGGCGGTTGCCGCCTCCACCACCTTCGCCCTCGCCCTGACGGGCACCCGGCTCCGCACGGCCGGCACTCGCCTCGCGGCGCTGTCCACTCGCCTCAAGGACCGGGCCGCCACCTCGCCCGTCCTCGTCCCCGGCGCCGTAGCTGCGGCGCTGCTCGTGCTGTCGATGCACCCGGCCGCCGCGCAGACAGCGGGCGGCGCGGGCTCGCTCAACTCCTTCCTGACCAACATCGCTAACCTCGTGACGGGCACCACGGGCCAGGTCATCGCGGTCATCGCCGTGGCCCTGACCGGCATCGGCGCCATGTTCGGCGCCTTCTCCGTCCGCGCCTTCGGCGGCGTGGTGCTCGGCTGCGCCATCGTGTTCTCGGCCGCCTGGATCGTCGGCCAGATCACCGGCTCTGCCGCCTAAATGTCACAACGCGGGATCACAGTGGACACGCTGTTTCTCGCCTGCACACGCCCTGCCATGTGGCAGGGCGTGCCTGTAGAGGCGGCCTGCATCAATGCAATGGGCACGGTCATATTCTTCATCATTATGAAGAACCCCTGCTACATGCTTATTGGTGTCGTCCTGCACTATGTAATCCGCGCTTTCATCAGCAAGGACTACAATATCTTCGGCATCCTGCGCGCGTGGATGGACACCAAGGGCCGGGCGCGCAACGCCGCGAGCTGGGGCGGCTCGTCGGTCAGCCCCTTGCCGATCGGCCCGGCCCGCAATGCCAGGGAAGTCCGCATCCATGTTTAGTTTCAGCGCGGCCAGCCTCGAGCGCGAGCCCGATACCTACGTTCCCTACATCGGCCATGACGGGCCGGGCACGCTGCTGCTCGATGACGGCTCGCGCCTGGTGATGATCCGTCTGGGCGGCGTAGCCTGGGAGACTGCGGACACCGAGGTCGTCAACGCGCGCCACGCGCAGCGCAACATCTTGCTGCGCAACATCGCAAGCCCGCGCCTGGTGCTGGCGACGCATGTGGTTCGCTCCATGGCGGACCCTGCTGACTATCCGGCCGGGGAGTGCCGCAGCGGCTTCGCCCGCGAGCTGGACGCGGCCTATCGCGCCCGCCTGCTGGACGGGCGGCTGTACCGCAACGACCTGTTCCTGTCCGTGCTGCTGCGGCCGTCGCAGGCGGGCGGCAAACGCGTCTCCGGCCTGCTCAACCGCAGGCGCCGCGGCGACACCGGCCGCGTCTCCTCGGTGTCGGACACCGAACGCCTGGAAACCGCCGTCGCCACCTTGCTTGCCGGCCTGGGCGAGTATCGCCCGGTGCGGCTCGGCCTACGGCAGAACGCGCGCGGCGTGGTGTTCTCCGAAATCGCGGAGGCGCTTCGCTTGGTGCTGACGTTGGACCGGCTCGCCGTGCCCCTGGTGAATGGCCACCTGGGCGGCGCGATCTACACCGACCGGGTGATCGTCGGCCGCGAGGCGATCGAGGTTCGCGCCCCTGGCGGCTCCACCTACGCGGCCGGCTTCGGCCTGCGCGAATACCCCGCGACCACCTGGCCGGGAATGTTCGATAGCGTACTCTCCGCGCCCTACTGCTGCGTGCTGACACAGACCTTCGCGCCGCTCGATAAGCAGAACGCGCAGGACAAGATGACGCGCAAGCAGAACCAGATGGTCAACGCCTTCGACAAGGCTTCGAGCCAGACGGCGGCGCTGTCCGAGGCCGCCGACCAGCTCCAGAGCAACGCCTTCGTCATGGGCGACCACCACCTGACGCTCGTGGCGTTCGCGGACACCCTGCCGGCGCTGTCCGAGGTCGTCGCCGTGGCGCGGCGCGACTTGGCGGAAAGCGGCGCGGTCATCGCCCGCGAGGATCTGGCGCTTGAAGCCGTGTACTGGGCGCAGCTCCCCGGCAACTTGGCGCTGCGCACCCGGCCGGGAGCGATCACCAGCCGCAACTTCGCGGCCATGGCGAGCCTGCACAACTACCCGCTCGGCCCCAAGGTCGGCCACTGGGGCGAGCCCCTGACGGTGTTCCGCACCACGGGCGGCACGCCCTACCGCTTCCACCTGCACGCCTCCACGGCCACGGTGACGGACCTGGGCAACGTGTTCGTGGCCGGCCCCTCCGGTTCGGGCAAGACGGTATGGGTGCTGTTCACCCTGGCCCTGGCCGAGAAATACGGCGCGACCGTCGTGTACTTCGACAAGGACCGGGGCGGCGAGATCCTCGCCCGCGCCCTCGGCAGCACCTACCTCGTGCTGCCCTCGGGCAAGCCCTCCGGCCTGGCACCGCTCAAGGCGCTCGACGCCAGCCCCGCCAACCTCGTGTTCCTCAAGCAGCTCATCGCCAGCCTGATCGCCTCGGACGGCGCGGAGCTGCCGCCCGACATGGAGCGCAGGCTCGACCAGGGCTTGCGCCAGGTCATGTCGCTGCCGGCCGAGCATCGCTCCCTGGGCGAGCTGCGCGCCTTCCTGGGGCAGTCCGACGCGGCCGGGCCGGGTGCGCGCCTCGACAAGTGGTGCCAGGGCGGCTCGCTCGGCTGGGTGCTGGACAACGACAGCGACGACGTGGAGCTGACGGCGCCCTTCATCGGCTTCGACATGACGGCGGTGCTGGACGATTCGACCACGCGCGGCCCGGTCATGGCCTACCTGTTCCACCGCGTTGAAGGCTTGATCGACGGCCGGCGCCTGGTGGTCGCCATTGATGAGTTCTGGAAGGCGCTCACCGATGAGGCGTTCCGCGATCTGGTCAACGACAAGCTCAAGACCATCCGCAAGCTGAACGGCGCGGTGATCCTGGCGACGCAGAGCCCGCGCGACGCGCTGCGCAGCCCGATCGCGCACAGCATCATCGAGCAGTGCCCGACGCAGGTGTTCATGCCGAACGACAAGGGCGATCCGGTCGATTACGTCGAGGGCTTCAAGCTCACGGACAGCGAGTTCTCGGCCGTCACCGAGGACCTGGTGCAGCCCGGTGCGGACGGGGGCAGGCGCTTCCTGCTCAAGCAGGGTGACGCCTCCGTAGCCTGCGAGCTGAACCTGTCGGGCCTGGACGATCTGCGCGCCGTGCTCTCGGGCAACAACAACACGGTGCCGCTCATGGAGCGGCTGATCCGCGAGCTGGGGCCGGAGCCGGAAGCCTGGTTGCCTGCGTTCCGACGCCAGTGGCGCCAGGCGGGCAAGCGCCAGGTGGCGGCATGAAGGCGGGCAGGAGGGAGGAAGGGGCCTACCCGTGGCGCGAGGCTCTGTCGCCCTCCGGCAGCCCCCCGGAGCCGACACCAGGCTTCGCAGTGGACGATGCGACGGAGGCCGCGATGCACGGCGAGCGAGGGCGGATCAACCACGCGACCGCCTGCGCCATCCTTGCGCACCATCATCAGGCAGGCCGGCGCAGTCAGAAGCCGGGGCATATCGAGGCGCTGTGCCAGTTCACCGATCGGCACGGCTCTGGTGGCTGTGAGTGGCAAACCATCCCGCTCACGCTCGGCGTCCTGCGCGACTGGCTCGGCTACTGAGCCGGCCAGCTCGACCAATCAGAAAAGGAAATGACATGAACAGGCGAATGACACTTTTGGCGACCGTGAGCGCGGCGGTGCTGCTCGGCGCCAGCTCGGCGCGGGCACAGTTCGCCGTGATCGACAGCGCCAACCTGGCGAACACCGCGCAGCAGGTGGTGCAGCTCACGGCGCAGCTCAAGAACATGGAACAGCAGCTCGCCACGGCGCAGCAGACATTCGCCACCTTGTCGCACGGCGTCTCCGACCCGCTTCAAGCCAGCTCGTCGCAGTTCAACGTGGGGGCGCTGCGCAACGTGCTGCCCACAGGAAGCGGCGCCTTCGGGTCGATCGTCACCGGCTCCGGGCTCGGCAACACGGGCGCCCTCGGGACGCAGAACTTCAACGCGAACCACGTCTATACCCCGGCCGGGACCGACTTCAACGCGACGCAGATGGCGACGAACGCCAACAGCATCGCGGGCGTCCAGGCGGCGTCACAGCAGCTCTACCAGTCCGCGTCCTCGCACATGGCAACCATGGCGGACCTCGAAGATCAGCTCAACGATTCGCCCGATCAGAAAACCACCGCCGACTTGCAGGCCCGCATCGCGCAGGAACAGACCTACCTGCAAGCGCAGCAGGTCCAGGCGTCCACCCTGCAGACCTTGCAGGCTGCGCAGGTACGCAACGTCGAGCAGCAGGGTGAGGAAAAGGACCGCCAGAACGTCGATGACGTGCTGGCGCAGGATGCAACCACCACGCCGGGGAGCTGACGCCATGACCATCAACCTCCGCACAGTGCGGAGCCTCACGCTCGCCCTGTCCGTCTCCCTCCTGCCCATCGGGCTGGCGGGTGCGGCGCACGCGCAGGGTGCCTATCCCCCCGAGGGGCAGCGCACCGTGGAGTTCTACGTCCAGCACCCGGACGTGCGGAACAACGTCAACCGCGCGTGCCTCAACGATCCCGGCCACTACCGCAACAACCCGGATTGCTGGAACGCCGAACAGGCCAACACCGAGGCCGCCGCGCGCCAGACGCACAAGATGGCCGGGGATACAAGCAACCCGGACAGTGTTACCTACTGGGATAAGCGCCCTAACGAACGGCAGTTTAAGATAAGCATGTGCAAGAACATGCCTGTAGCTCATCAAATTAAGGCTGGCTGTGCTCCGGCACAGCAATCAATGCTTATGGAACAGCAGCGCGGCGGAAGATCGTAATATTCTATATTTAGGTAGCAGCAGATGAACTCGCTAAACGGGACAGCGGTATTCTCCTATATTTTCGATCAGATTGAGACGCCGCTGCTTGACGGGTTGGCGCAGGTGATGGCTGCGCTAACTGCCTATGCTGCTACTCCCGTTCAAACTGCCCTGGTGATCTACATTGCCCTAACCGGCGTCCTCATGCTGCGCGGCCACGCCAGTGAGGCGATCGGCAGCATGGTCAGCCGCTTCATCAAGATGGCCGTTGTCGTGTGGTTCGCCACGAATGGCGCCCTCTACACAACATGGGTCAGCGGCTTCTTTCTCACGACGTTGCCCACGGAAATCAGCCACGCCGTCTCGTCCTCCATGGGAGGCGGCACCACCATCGCCGCCAACTCTTTCGATACGGTGCTGCTCAAGGCGTTCGATGCCGGCTTGCAGGTCTGGAAGCTCCTGAAGTGGTACAACTTCGGGGAGAAGTCCTTTGTCATCGTCTTTTGGGCCGTCGCCATCCTCGCCTGCCTGGTGACGTTCGCCATCTGGTTCATCTCGCATGTCTCCCTGGCGGTATTCGTTGCCCTGGCTCCGCTCATGCTGCCGCTCGTGCTGTTCCCCGTGACCAAGCCGATCTTCGAGCGATGGATCGGCGCCATGATTTCGGCGGTCATCGTGCAGGTCGTCACCGTGATCCTGCTGACGCTGACCTTGCAGGTTGAGGGGCAGCTCGTGGCGCAGCTCGCCGGCTACACCGGGACCAACCCCGTCGAGCAGATGCGGACCTTGATCGCGGCCATTGCCTTCTTCGGCTTTGCGACCCTGCTCGCGTTCCAGATCCCCGGCTTCGGCACCGCCCTTTCGGGCGGCCTGCACTTCCACACCGGAGCCCTAGCCCGCGCTGCCCTCGGCGTCGCGACCGGGGGCGCGTCCACCCTGGCGCAAAAGGCCGGCGCGATCGGCGGCAAGGTCGATGCAGCGGCTGCGTCCGGTGCCCGCCAGCTCTACCAGCGCATCCGCCCGGCTGTCGGCGGCTCCCTCTCCAAAGGCACGCCACCCCCGGCCTGAGCCGGGGCTTCCTGCTCCCCCATAGCTAGGAATCCGCCTGGATTCCGGCCAACCCAAGGAACGAACCGTGATTCTTCGTCGTCTCGCCCTGGCCCTCCTGCTGCCCCTGGTGGTCGCCGCGTGCGACGGCCGCCCCCTGCCCGTCGCCTCCGGCCCCGTGCGCCAGCTCAACGTCGGCAGATGGGTGCCGGGCTCCAATGACCTGACGACGCCGCCCGCTGTCTCGAACACCTCGGCCCCTGCCATCGCGAGGGCTGGCGCATGAACGCCATCAGCAAGCCGCTCGTCCCGGCTCCGACCCTCGCCGCGCAGCCGGTCCCGAACGATCCCGAGCTGCTGGCCTCCTACTTCCGCCAGGTCGCCAGCTACCAGGCCAACAAGGTCAAGCGGGCCAGGCGCAGCGTCCGTGTCGCCTGGTCGGTCGCCGTGGCGGCCGGCGTGGTCGCCGGCACCGCCTGCATGGCCGTCGCCGGCCTCGCTCCGCTCAAGACGGTCGAGCCGATCGTGTTCCGCGTCAACGACACGACCGGCATGGTCGATCGCGTCTTTGACGTGCGCGGCGGCGAGATGGCCGCGAGCGAGGCCGAACGCCGCTACTTCCTGTGGCAGTACATCCTGCACCGGCAGGGCTACCAGTTCACCGACGCGGTGCGCGATTTCGACGTGGTGAACCTGATGAGCACGGCCGACGTGCAGCAGCAGTACACCGCTTGGTTCAAGGGCTCGAACCCGCAAAGCCCGCAAGTCCTGCTCGGCCGCAACGGCAACTCGACGGTCAACTGGATCAGCACCTCGTTCCTCGGCCCGAAGCAAGCGCAGGTCCGTTTCGTCCAGCAGGAGCGCAAGGGCGACACCCTTCTGCCGCTGCGCCACATGGTCGCGACCATTACTTTCGATTTTGCGCGCGGCGATACCACGGGCAGCGCGATCAACGTCAATCCTGACGGGTTCCTCGTCACCTCGTTCCGCGTCGATCAGGAGAACGCACAGTGAGGCACACCCCAGCCCGTGCCCTCGGCCTGGTGCTGCTCGCGGGCTGCGCCCTGGCTGGTCCCGCCCTCGCGGTGCAGGACCCGCGCGCAGGCCGCTTCGATGCCCGCGTGCGAACCGTCGCCTACAACCCGGCCAACGTGGTGCGCGTGATCGGCGGCACCTTCGCCAGCACGGAAATCATCTTCGCCGTGGGCGAGATGATCACGCAGGTTGCCATCGGTGACGCGGATGGCTGGCTGGCGCAGCCGGCCGGCAACCTCCTTTTCCTCAAGCCCTCCGAGGTCCGCGCGCCCACGAATGCGCAGGTCGTCACTAGGCGGCTGGATGGCTCCTTCCGCTCCTACCAGTTCGAGCTGGTGGCGCACGCCGCCGCAGGGCAGCAGCCGGCCGAAGGCGCGCAGTTCGCCATTACCTTCGCCTATCCCGACGATGCCCGGCAGGCTGTCGTCGCGGAGCGTGCCAAGGCGGCGGCTGGCGCCGATGAACAGCTCGCGCAGTCCCGCCTTGCCGTCGATCTGTTCTACGGGCCGCGAAACTGGCGCTACACCGCGCAGGGTGCCGGCGCGATCCAGCCGCTCGAGGTCAGCGACAACGGCCGGCTGACCGCCTTCCGCTTCCCCGGCAACCAGACCCTTCCGACGATCTACACCGTGTCCCCGGACGGGCAGGAAACCATCGTGCCCTACACGATGCGCGACGACCTGGCCGTGGTGTCCACCACGGCCAGGGAGTTCCGCCTGCGCTACGGCAACGACGTGCTGCGGGTGTTCAACCTGGGCTTCGATCCGATCGGCCAGAACCCCGGCACCGGCACCACCACCCCCGAAGTGCAGCGCAGCGTCAGGGAGGCCCGCCAGTGAGCCAGGACCCTTCTCCGACGCCACGCGAGCCCATGGCGCCCGCAACCATCACCGGCCCTGACGGGACGCTCTACCAGGCCGTCCCCGGCTCGCAAGGCACGCCTGCGGGCGCGCGGGGCGTGGCCGGCGAGCGCCACGTCTCGGCCGTGGCCGGCTCCGGCCGCAGCTTCTCCAAGACGCAGGCGCTTGGCGTGATCGTGCTCGCAACCGGCCTGGGCGTGGCGTTCATCGTGGCGCGGTCGCATCCCGCCCCGGTCGACCCGCAAGCGGCGTCGCTTGCCGAAAGGCTCAAGGTCGGCCTCACGACGCGCTATGAGCCGCCGCCTGCACCGGCGCAGGCCACGCCCGCGAGCTTCAACGTTGCGGGCTTGAAGCCGACGCCGCCGCCGCCCCCGACCCAGGCCAGCAACGTGCCCTCGTTCATGCCGGTTGTTGGCAACAAGACGCCTCCCGATCCGATGCTCAAGGCCCGCCATGCGGGCCTGTTCGCCTATGCGGGCGGTGGTGAAGGCACCGGAGGGCAGACAGGCGGGCAGGAGGGAGGAAAGGGGCCGGCCACACCGGGCGCCACCGCGCCGAACGAGCTGGCGGCCAAGCTGCAGGCCACGCCGATCAGTAGCGTCACTGCCAACGTGCTGCGCCACCAGCCCTACCTTCTGACCGAGGGAACGGTGATCGGCTGCGTGTTGCAGACCGCCATGGACTCCACCCTGCCCGGCTTCGTCACCTGCATCATACCGCAGGACGTGATCGGCAAGACCGGCATTACCCTGCTCGATCGCGGGACAAAGGTGGTGGGCGAGTTCCATGGTGGGATGCAGCAGGGGCAGAACCGCCTGTTCGTGCTGTGGACGCGCGCCGAGACACCCACGGGCGTCATCATCAACCTAGACAGCCCGGCCGCCGATCCCCTCGGCCGCTCCGGCTTCGACGGCGAGGTGGATACGCATTTCTGGGCACGCTTTGGCGGCGCCCTCCTGCTCTCCCTGGTGCAAGGCGGCATCCAGGCCGGCACCGCCGCCGTCTCCCCCTCCGGGTCCAGCTACATCCAGACTGGCAACGTCCAGAGCGTCACCAGCGACGCGCTGAACAGCAGCGTCAACATCCGCCCGACCCTGCGCAAGAACCAGGGCGAGCTGGTGTCGATCTTCGTGGCCCGCGATCTGGATTTCTCCACCGTCTATCGCGTCAGCACTGCCCCGGCCGAGCTGGCGGGAGGCGTCCGGTGATCCGCCCTGGCGAGCGCACCCTGCGCCTCATGCTGGCGCCAATCGCCGCCGACCTGGCGGACGACACCACCACGGAAATCGTCATCCAGCGGCCCGGTGAGGTGGGCGTGGAGCGTCGTTCCGGGTGGACCTGGCGCGACGTGCCGGAGCTGACCTTCGATCGCCTCGACGGCATCGCCGTGCTCTGCGCGGCCATGTCGCAACAGGACGTGGGGCCGGATCGCCCGCTCTGCGGCTCCGTGCTGCCGGATGGGCAGCGGGTGCAGATATGCCGTCCGCCTGCCGTGCCGGCCGGCACGGTCAGCCTCACGATCCGCCGCCCCAACTCCTTCGCGCCGTCGCTGTCCATGCTGGCGCAAGGTGGCCTGTTCGCGGGCACCGACGCCGCGCAGCTCCGCGCCCATCCCGACGACGCCGAGCTGGTGGAGCTGCACCGCGCGAAGGACTGGCCGCGCTTCCTGGCGCTCGCGGTACAGGCGCACAAAACCATCCTGGCAAGCGGCGACACGGGTTCGGGGAAAACCACCGTCGCCAAGGCGCTCATCCAGGAAATCCCCGGGCACGAGCGCCTGGTCACGATCGAGGACACCGCCGAGTTCAACCTGAGCCGGCGCAACGTCGCCTCGCTGTTCTACTCCAAGGGCGACCAGGGCCTCGCCCGCGTGCGCTCCGAGGATCTGATCGAGGCGGCGCTGCGGATGCGCCCCGATCGCGTGCTGATGCAGGAGCTGCGCGACGGCGCCGCCTTCTCCTTCATCCGGGGCGTCGCGGCAGGGCACCCCGGCAGCATCACCACCCTGCACGCCGGCAGCGCGGCCGGCGCCTTCGATGCGCTGCGCCTGATGGTCAAGCAGCACGACGCCGGCAAGCACCTGGCGGACGCCGACGTGCGGACCTTCCTGCGCCAGCTCGTCGATGTGGTCGTGCATTGCACGAGGCACCGCGACGGCTCGCGCACCATCAGCGAGGTCTATTTCGATCCGGCGGCCAAGTTCGCCGCCGCCCCCTCCCCCGCCCTCGCGGCTGAGTAGAGGCATCCCATGAAGCTCAATGAATGGCTCGATGTGCGCGAGTGGTTTGACTTCGATGAGTGGCCGCTTCCCGCCAAGATCGCGGGCGGCCTCGTCGCTGCTGCCGTGATCCTGGCGCTGTGGTCGGTCATGGCCTCGGCCATCTTCCTCGTCGGCACCGGCCTCATGGCGCAGCACCACGGGTTCCCGATCGCGGATTGGTGGCTCTACCTGTTCTTCTACGGCCTCGACCGTCCCGTGGTCGGGTTCTGGCTCAAGCTCTCCGGCGCCCTGGCGATCGGTCTGCCGCTGCTGCTCGTCCTCGCGGGCATCGCCCGCAAGGGCCTGCCTGGGGACCGTCGCGCGCTGCACGGCGAAACCGAGTGGGCCGGCAATGCGGAGCTGCGGGAGAATGGCTTGCTTGCCGGCTCGGGCGGCCTGTTCGTCGGCAAGGTCGCGCGCAGCAAGTACGTCCGCTTCGGCGGACCGGAGCACGTCGCCTGCTACGCGCCAACCCGCTCGGGCAAGGGCGTCGGCCTCGTGATCCCGAACTGCCTGCTCTACGAGGCCAGCCTGGTCTGCCTCGACGTGAAGAAGGAGAACTTCGCGGCCACGGCCGGCATCCGCGCAAAGGTCGGGCAGAAGGTGATCCTGTTCGATCCGCTCGCCCCGGACGGGCGCACCGCACGCTACAACCCTCTGAGCTACGTGCGGCGCGGCACCCTGGACGCCTTCGATGACATACAGCGCATCGCGGGGATGCTGTTCCCGCAGGAGGAAGGCAAGAACGCCTTTTTCTCGGACAGCGCCCGCTCGGCGTTTGTCGGCGCCACCACCTACCTCGCAGAAACCGAGGGCGCGGAGCTGACGCTTGGCACCGCCCTGCGCATCTTCGCACGGCCGGAGGCACCGGCCGAGATACAGGCCGCGATCAAGGCACGCGCAGCCGCAGGCAAGCCCTACTCGGAACCGACCGTCACCGCCCTGGCGGACTACCTGAGCGGCAACGCCGACACCATTCAGGACATCCGCAAGACCGTCACCTCGCGCCTAGGGCTCTGGTTCAACCCCCGCATCGACTGCGCCACGTCGGCCAGCGACTTCGATCTGCGCGAGCTGCGCCGCTCGCTGCACGCCGTCTATGTCGGGGTGACGCCCGACAACATCGTGCGCCTCCGGCCGCTGCTCACGCTGTTCTTCCAGCAGCTCGTGGACCTGACGGTGCAGGTTCTCCCGCAGTTCGACCCCAAGGCAAAGCACCAGGTTCTCGTGCTGCTCGATGAGTTTCCGCTGCTCGGCCCGATGCCGGTCCTGGCGGACGCCTTCGCCTATGTGGCCGGCTACAACATGCGGATGATGCTGGTGATGCAGAGCAAGGCGCAGCTCCGCGACCCGGCCCTGTATGGCCCCGACAAGGCTGATGCGATCCTCGACAACTGCGGGATTGAGGTCGTGTTCGGCACCAAGAGCAACGAGCTGGCGCAGGAGTTGAGCGAGCGCCTGGGCTACGACACCGTTGAGGGCGTGAGCCGTTCGGGGCCGCGCTTCTGGCGCATGTTCCGCAGCAACAGGCTCAACCTCTCGGAAAGCGATCAGCGCCGCGCGCTGCTGCTGCCACAGGAAGTCCTCACGTTGCGCAAGCGTGAGGCGATTGTGCTGCGAGCCGGGATGCACCCGGCCAAGGTCCGCCGCATCCGCTACTTCAAGGATTCTCTTTTTAGGCGCCTCGAAATCAAGCCGCCTGAAATCAAGCAAATCGAAATCGTGGCTCGGGTGCTTCCGGTTCCGGTGCAGCCTCCTGCACCGACAGAAACCGAGGCGACCAAGGCCGCGACTGAGGCCGTCGCGAAGGTCGCGCAGCCGGACGATGCCGTGGACACCCATGCCATTCAGGCAACGCAATGCGAGGCGTTCTTTGCGGCGGTGTCAGGCAGCGAAGTGGATATCAGCAAGTTCGGGATGGACGATGGGAAGTCGTTCGTGAACGGGGTTCTGGGCGATCTGTCCACGAAGAAAAACAGAAGGAGGAAAGCGGCGTGATCCAATCTGCTGAACAGGACGGAGTGGACATTCTCATTCCCAAGGCGATCCGCGACCGTCGCAGGGTCGTGATGCAAGAGAGCTGCGTGGACTTTGGCGCTTTGATCGACGCGCTGCCTTCTGCCTCTCCTTCCCCCCTGGATGGGGTGCTGTCCGCCGCCTTGGCCGAGGCCGACGCGGACACCTGCAAGGCATGGATCGCCCGTGCGATCCGCGCTCTCCCGACCCAAGCCGACATGATTGTGGAGCACTACGATGGCACTCTTTGATCGCCTCAAGGACGCGACCAAGCCGACGAACACCATAGAGGCGGTGCAGCAGCCGGAGCCCGAACGGCGCCAGGAACCGCGCCTCGGGCAATCGGCTCCGGTTGCACCAGGCGGCCCGCAGAACACCGCGCCTAATCCTGTGGAGCCGCCCGCCAAGCCGGCGCAGGCGCAGCCCAAGGCCCCCGCCTACACGAGTGAGCCGGAGGCCATCAGCCGGGCCTACTTCGTGGAGGATCGGGGCACCGAACGCCGCTACTTCGATGACTACCAGAAAAAGGCGCTCGCGATCCGCGCCGACGACACCACGATCAACAGCAAGCGCGGGGATCTGAACACCATCCGCGCGATGCTCACGATGGCCGAGGCGCGCGGCTGGTCCGAGGTCAAGGTTGCGGGCTCGGCCGAGTTCAAGCGCGAAGCCTGGATAGAGGCGGCGGCACGCGGCATCACCGCGCAGGGCTACAAGGCAGGCGATTTGGACCGGCAGGAAGCCGATCGGCGCCGTGCGGAGCGCGGACCTGATGCGGGTCGCCCCATGGGGCCTGGTGACGGCAACGAGGTTCGTCGCGCGCCACCGCAGCAAGCGGCTCCGGCTCAAGCTCCTGCACAGCCTGACGTTGAGGCCCGCCCGGCGCAGGCGCATTCCGTTAAGCCTGGAACCGCGGCGCAGGCGGACGCGGCGCAGGCGCCAGCTCGTCAGGCAAAGCTGACCGATGCGGCGCAGCCCGCGCCTGCTGCCGAGGCGATACAGACCCGCAAGCCGGCTCCTGCCGAGCCTGAGAAGCCGGCGCCGCAGCTCACGGCGGCCGATCATCGCAAGGTCGCCAAGGAAGCGGCAGCGGCGCTCTCCGACGACGGCAAGCTCGTGTTCGCGGCGATGAGCGAGAAGATCGACCGGCAGATGAACAAGCTGAACGCCGATGGCAAAGCCGAGATGAAGGCGTTCGTCGCGACGGAGCTGGTCAAGAAGGAAAAGGCCGAGGGGCCGGTCATGCTGACGAAAGAACAGCGCCAGCTCGCCACCACGCCGGAGCCGGCACAGCAGCAGGCACCCGCTGCCAAGCCCGCACAGACCCCGGAGCGTGCCCCGGAGATGCCGGAGCGGGCGCCCCGGCCTGCTCGGGATGATCCGGCGCCGGAGCAGCCTATCCGCAGGCGCAGCCGCTAACCGGGCATGGACAACAGACCCGTGGAGACGACTGCGGCCAACCCGCCTGAGCCCGGATGGGTCTATGTCCTGACCCATCCGTTATGGGAAAGCGTGGGGATGGTCAAGATCGGCCGCACGGGTCGCGACCCGCGCACGCGAGCTGCGGAAATCACCGCCGTCTCCGGCCTGCTCGCGCCTTGCTCGATCGCCTGGTGCTCGCCCGTATCCGACATGGCCGCCGCTGAAAAGCCGGTGCATCGGATGCTTGGCACCAGGCGCGTGCGCAAGCGGCGTGAGCTGTTCCGGGTGGATAAGGCCACGGCGCAGCAGGCGGTCGCCCGATCGCTCCCGGCACCTGGTCGTCTTTCTATGATCCCGGTTCGTCCAATGTCGGCCAAACGATCGGAAGCCTCTGGCCGTCACCGGGCTCCCCCCGCTTCGGCCCTTGGCATCACCGCCGGCGCCGTTCCTCAATGGCAAGCCGCCTGGTGATCGGTCTCGTGTCATTGACTGCCCTGATAGTCCTCTACACCATGAACTAAGTAATGAAACAGAACAAAGACGAAGAAGTTTGGCGTGTAGCCAATACTGCAAAGGGTAGCGATGTAAGAAAAGGTAAGAGCGCGGGTGCAAACGGCTCCTGCTCTCTTTCTGTTTCTGCACGATCAAGGCTCTCACGTATCGTCGCAAAGAAACCGGAGGTAATGGTTAAAGTTACTGGACGGACACGCGGCGAACAGCATTTGAAAAAGCATCTTGATTACATCACTAGAAATGGGAAGATAAACGTAGAAGATAAGAACGGTATAGTCCTGACTGGCAGAGAAAGCGTCCGGGTTCTGCATGATGACTGGCTACAGGACAATGCCGTCCTTGCGCGAGGCAGGAACAATCTACAAGCTGTCCAATCTGTCTCGATTATACTATCCATGCCGCCAGGCAGTCCGCCAGACCGTGTGCAAGAAGCAGCTCGTACCTGGGCGCGAGAAACTTTTGCGGATCGCCATGACTGGCTGATGGCGCGGCATGACGACAAGGATCACCCGCACGTTCATGTCGCGGTTCGATCGGTCGGCAATGACGGAAAGCGTCTGAGAGTTGAGCCGAAGGATTTGCAGGTATGGCGCGAGCGGTTCGCTCGCGAGCTGCGCCGCCATGGCGTTGAGGCCGAAGCAACACCGAGACAGGCTCGTGGCCTCGTCCGCAAATCGGATCGGATCGAGATTCATAAAATCGAGAAACGGGGAAAGGTGCCAACTGCAAGACTTCGAGATGCTGATCTGGCGGCTAAGGAAGCAAAACAGTGGCTCCACGCCCTGCTTACGAATGGGAAACCGAGATCAGGCAGCGGCAGCGTGCAATCCAACAAGCCTACTTGGATCGGGCCAAACTGCTGAATACGGGTGATGATCCGGCAGACAGGCAGCTCGCGAGAGACATCAAACGGTTCGTTGCAGAAATGCCGATCGCATCCACCCGGCGAGCAGCTCTGGCATCCAAACTGCGGGAAGTCACTAACGAAAGACATGAGCACGAACGGCTTAGGCGCACACCTAACCAACCATCACAGGAAAACCTGACAGGAACGCCCTCGACCAAGATTGATGGGCCGGAAATCGAAGATCGGGACAAGCGCCCAACACGGCGGCGCTAGACGTCAAAACCTCCGCACGGTGCGGAGGTTTGGGAAACCTATGATTCCTGAAACCGAGTGGGGCGACGGCGAGGCCGCAGTCTAATTTTCCTGTGCTCATCCTCAGTGGCATCAAGGTCACGAACCTTCGCGCCGTAAGCGGCGGTAGGTCGCTCGGCGTCTGGCAAGCCCCGATAGTCAAAGTTTCCGGTCATCACTGCTACAACGCGGCGTGTCTCACGGCGCAGCACCTCGACACCCTCAAGGGCTGCATCTCCTTGTCCGGGCGGATATTCGCCAGAAAGCGACGCCACGTTCAGAGCCCTGGCGATCTGGTTCAGATTGGTTCCGATCTTTCGCAGTTCGGTGAATATAGCCCGCAGCTCTGTGACTTCGCTGCCATTCCACTGAGGGCGTCGGCCGAGGTGAAGAATGGCAAGAGACCGCAGCCAGTTAGTGGGGGTGGTGTTTCGTGCTGTGGCCGCCTGTAGCAAGGCCAACCTCTCGGCATCCTTCAAGCGAACGGTGACACGATAGCCGGCAGTCCCAATGGGACTAGGAGGCTCCTTACCGTCAACAGCCGAGGCCATAAACTTGCGCAGGGCTGCGGATGCACCGCCCTCAGTGCTTCGCGCCAAAGCCTTGAACCGCTCGGCTAAATCCCTGTCCACATAGGCGCCGACCATGATTTTATCGGGGGGAGTGGACATAAACGCTCCTGACTTTAAAGACTGACAACCACATAGATATCCTGCCCTAGTCCCCTTCGATAGTTTTTGCCTTACTGGACTAAGGAAGAAAGTGGGCAGGAGGGAAAGGATGTTGAGTGAGGCACCATCCCCGATCGGTCCTGCCGCTTGCCGAATTCTGAGCCCAAACCTCCGCACTGTGCGGAGCTTCCCGCCCGTTCCTGTGGCCGCGTGTCCCCTCAAACCTCCGCACTGTGCGGAGCCTCCTGCCCTTACCTGTGGCCGTGTATCCTCTCGAAGCTCCGCACTGTGCGGAGCCAAACCCTTCTTCAGCCATAAGCCCCTGGGCCGATCAGCCTTACCGTCGTGAGCGAATGGGATGAACCCTGGCGGCACGGACCTTCAATCGAGACGGCATCCGGCGCCATGCCGCAGCCTGCGGTCGCGCACCGGAGCCGCCGCAGCACATCCCCAAGGCGTTGATGCTCTCCAACCTGTTCGCATAGCGGAGTGATTGGTAGCGCCCTCGTTGCCCGGCATCGTAGGCAATGCAGGATCAGCCTCCCGCCCATCCAGGCTGAAAGCGGCGTCTCCATCGCCATCGCGTTTCTTTTGCGCTGGCTCGTGTTCATGCTCATTCGATCGCCATGCCTCCGCAGGCATCGTAGCTTGTTCTTGTTGTGTTCTGGTAGAGCTGAAAGCCTTATCCCGACAATTGCTCGTTCCAGTCCTTCGCCTCCGGCCGCAAGCGGTCGAACCTTCTGCCGCATTCCGTCGCCAGCTCTTGCAGTCGCCCGGCCAGCAGCTCGCCCCCGGTTCCCTGGTCCGTTGCCGCGATAAGCTCTCCGTACGGCGGCAGCAACCCTCGCAAGGCTTCCCCTGTCTCCGGCCCATAGCCTCCACCTGTTGAGGCGTAGAGGGTGCCGTCTCGCCACCCTTCAAGACTGGCAAGGCTCAAGGCGTCGATCGCGCTCTCTGTCACGGCAAGCCGCTCCGCGACGGCGGGATGCCCAAGCCAGAACAGCGTCTTGGTCCCGCCCTTGCTGAACCCTTTGTAGTTGGGACCGCGCATTTCCCAGCCTGTGACCGATCCCGTTGCGCCCTGGTGCATGGCCCATACCGTGCCGTAAATGCCCTCCCGTAGCGCCTCGAACCGCAAGGCGCGCGTGATGCTGTCTGCCGGAAGGCGGCGCTTGTCCGTGAGGTAGCTCCAGCCTGGCGAACCTGGCTGCAGGCGTGTCGCGTTGCCCCAAAGCGCGTCACCCTCGAACACCACCCCATCGTCACCCTGACGCATCGGTAACAGCGTTGGTGCGATCCCTGCGAGGGGCCGCAGAGCCTTGCGGGCATAACCGAGATTGCCACCCCAGACATGCTGCGCGAGCGCCAGCACATCACCGCGCCGATCATTCAGAGGATCAAACCAGCCTTTGCCCTCGTGAGTGACAATGACGATCCGACCGGCTCCCTGGCGATACTTGGCAGCTCGACGTGTGCTCTCGCGCGCATCCAGTTCCCATCCGGCCGCTTCCAACACACTCCGGCAGTCAACTCGGGCGCGCAGCTCTACCAGCTCATCAGCTTCCAGTTTCATTCGAGCCTCTTGCATCAAACTCTATGTTCAAAAGGCATCCGCCTCTGAAAATACATCACGCCAGCTCCGGCGTGATCTAGTATCTCCACCACCAAGCGGGCATCCTCAACTCAAAATGCTGCGGATCTATCTTTATAGCAAGACATGAATACAAGACGAATACTATTGCTGAAAATACCGCAACAAGGGCTGATTGCATTGCATCTTGCCAGTGATGCCAGAAGCCAAACACAGTAGTCGTCCCGATCCCGCCGATGATCGTCAGGAACAATCCTGTCAGGATGAACGGCCGCAGCAACCGGAGGAATACCACCATCACCAGCCGCAACGCGGCCAGGACGACAACAAGCACCAGCCACGCAAGGAAGGCCAGGAAGCGCCCTGCCACGGCGAGGACGCCCCTGGCAGGGATGCGGAGGGCGGGAAGGTTCAACAGCCTGTCACTCACGTCCCTGCCCTCCTGTGGCTTACCTGACGCCGATGCAGCGCAGCTCGGCAAACGGGACTTCAACCCTCGCGGTCCCGATCTGCACGAACGCGAAGTCTGCCTTGTCGGACCGAAGCTCGGTCATCAGCTCCCCCTGCTCACCGTCAACTTCCACGATGAACACCGGAACCGAATGGGCTTCGGGCGTCGAGGCCACCAGGACCGGGCTTGGCTTCACGCTCGGCCTGGGGATCAACGGAGCTGGTTGCTCCTCCGACGCCGGGGGGAGTGGAAGGTCCACCAGGCTAGGCAAGGACGGGCCTGCATCTTCTTCCTGGCTGGGCGCTGCTGGCACGATCGCAAGAACAGGAGCCGCAGGCCCCGGCTGCGGCTCTGGCTGAACCTCCTGTTCGCCACCCGACCCGGCCTTGGGCTTGAGAAAGATGCTGCCCGTGCTGCGGCCTGTGACGCTCTCGATGATCCTGCGGGCCTCCGTCACGGACAGGGCCGCATCGTGCCCAACCATGGCGGCCTCAATCTCCGCCGGCTGCTTCCCCCATGCGGTGAACAGCTCGTAGATCGCCCGCATGTCGCCCTCGTCGAGCCGCTTGGACAGGAAGGGCGGCAGCTTGCCGACGCTGCGGAACATCGTCACCGCGTAGTCGGTCAGGCCGCAAACCGTGCCGATCTGCTTCCCCTTCATGCCGTCTGCACCAAGCCGCCTCACGACTGCCGCAAGGTCGGAGTTGGACAGGTTGGCGCGCGACTGGTTCTCGATCACCTGGGCAGCAAGGCCGGCCTGTTCCCCCGCCACGATGACGGCGGGAATGTCGGGCAGGCCGAGAAGCCTGGATGCTCTGTAGCGCCTGGCGCCGAATACCAGCATGTAGCGGCCATCAACCGGGGCTCGGAGGCCGATCGGCTGCAACACGCCACCTAGCAGGGTGATCGTTTCTGCGAGCTGCTCAAGCTCGCCCTGGTCGAACGTGGTGCGGGGCTGCCCGGGGTCCTCGTCAATGTCCACCAGGCGGACGCGAAGCGGGCCGGTGCCGGTGTCACCCGTGGCAGCGGCGCGCAGGTCGTCAAACGCGCCGGGAATGAAAATCGACTTCTTCGGTGCTGCGGGCTTAGCCATGGGTCAGCTCCATCTTCTTGTCCACCACCTCGAAGATCCCGCGTATCTCCATGCTGGCGTCTTTCACCCCGGAACCCTTCATCTGCCACACCGGCATCCGCTCACTGCCAGCCTTCGCGTAGAGGTCGCGCTTTGCGACGATCGCGGGGAACAGCAACTGTCCGACCTGCTCTGCCAGGGCCTCAAACCCCTCGCGCTCAAGGCGGCTCTTGCGGTCGAACAGCGAAGGCAGCAAGCCTAGGAACAGGGGCTCAGGCTTCTTGTAGTAGGTCGAGACGCCCTTGATCGCCTTTAGCAGCTCTGTGATGCCGGCAATCGAATACGAGTTGATCCCCATAGGAGCCAAGACTGCATCTGCCGACAGAAGACCGGCATAAGTGCGATTAGCAAGCTGGGGCGGCGTGTCGATGATGCAGATGTCGTAGTCGTCGTCCATCGAATGCAGGTTGTCGCGAAACATCTCAATGCAATCGCGGCCGGTCTTCTCTACGCCGAGTAGCTGCCGAGTTGACTGCGTGACTGTCATCGGCCCGACACTCGGAACCTTTGTTTCTTCTGAAAACAGTGCTACGCTCTCAACAGGAGAAAGGCTCGCTGCGAGCGTTGTTGTCAAATTTGCCTGCTGGTCAAGGTCGATTACAAGCGTCCGGTATTTCTCTGCGAAGTACCATCCAGCGTGCGCGACTATGTTTGTCTTTCCGACGCCGCCTTTCTCATTCATCACGACAAGGGTTTTCATCTTAGCTTCCTTTCGGGCGTCCGGCACGGCCTGCCCTTCGGTCGATCAAGTCATCCGCTGGCACGTCCAGTCCGATCGCCTTCAACCCTGTCAGCACCATGGCCCTGACTGTCGTTCGTTCCTGCACCGCCCGCAGCTTCAAGGCGAAATGCAGAGGTTCCGATACCGGAAAGGAAATCGTCACTTGCCGGGGCTCTGCTGCCGGCTCTGCGGCTGTCGGTTCCACGGGCTTCTTTGCCATTCGCATCCAGCTCCCTCCGGCGCCGCTGCGCCGTTCCATCCGGCTACCATCACATGACCTATCTGCTGTAACAACACGGAGTATACTGAACAATTTCACATGTTGTCTAGTTCCAATTTCTCCATTGGGAATTAATTTTAGCCTGCTGCCGAGCCATGCATTGGCAAGCGTGTCATCCGCGAACCGGGCATCCGACTTCTGCTATCTCGTTCCCATGACCCGTCCCGGTATCCCGCTTGCCCTGCTGTCTGCCCTCCTGTTCGGCGCCAGCACCCCCGTTGCCAAGCTCCTGCTGGGCTCGGTCGATCCCTGGATGATGGCCAGCCTGCTTTATCTCGGCGCCGGCATCGGCCTCGCCGCCGTGCGCCTCTCACGCGCCGCGCTCCGCCTGCCCGCCGCCGAAGCGCCGCTGCGCCGTGCGGACCTCCCATGGCTTGGCCTGGTGATCCTGGCCGGCGGCATCGGCGGCCCCTTGCTGCTAATGTCGGGCCTTGCCCGTACCAATGCGACCAACGCCTCGCTGCTGCTCAACCTGGCCCTGACCCAACAGTGATACTGGTGGCGAAATCGGTGGCGGCTCCGTCAAGCTGGCTGGAGCACAGCGAAGCGCGAGCATCGTGTTCTCGCGATAGGAGTGCCAGCGCACCACTCCGCGACCCGGACCAAGTTGACCGCAG